>Ga0233428_1001237_pt1 | contig 28267 bp, 23 predicted proteins | sample SI_118_April2016_4_FD_179890 | JGI IMG/M metagenome (GOLD analysis project Ga0233428, IMG submission 179890) | Seawater microbial communities from Saanich Inlet, British Columbia, Canada - SI_118_April2016_120_MG | ecosystem: Environmental > Aquatic > Marine > Inlet | place: Canada: British... | reverse complement strand
CTTCAGAGAGTTGGATAAATTTGCAATCTCAATATGATCTATATAAAGCAGAGCTGCGTCGTGATGAGCTGAATGTTTCTCACTTGATAGCAGCGTAAACTTCAAAAATAACTTTCAAACTCCTCGTGGCACAATTGGATAGCGCGTGCCCCTCCTAAGGGCAAGGTTACAGGTTCGACCCCTGTCGAGGAGGCCAATTTACTCTTGTTTACTTTTACTCATACCTTGCTGCTGCACTAGCATATTCTCAATACGCGCTAGCCTCCCCTCTATCGCTTCAGTATGCTTTCGCATCCAGTGAATTTCACCAGCTTCTCCTTCACCATTTTCACGGTCAAACTGTTGATGCTCTCTGGTGAGAACATCAAGCACGATGCCGACCATCATATTCAGGAATACGAAGGTGGTTAAAAAGATAAAGGTTAGGTAGTAACTCCAGCTTAGTGGATAGACTTTCATTGTCTCATACATTACATCGGTCCAATCTTCAAAGGTTGCAATTCTAAATAGAGTCAACATTGAGATAGCTACATCGCCCCATAGCTCTGAGTTTATCTTCTCGAAGAGGAAGCTCCCCACTGCACCATAGATATAGAAGATCACAAACATTAGGAGCACTACATATCCCATTCTGGGGATCGCTTTAAATAGTGCGTTGACTAAAATGCGGAGCTCTGGGATGAGAGATACTAAACGCAGTACTCGGAAGATACGGAGGAGTCGTGCTAAGAGTACGAGTTCACTATCTTCAAGTGGAATCAGACTCGCGACCACTATAGTAAAGTCGAAGAGGTTCCAACCAGAGCGGAAAAAGTTGCGGAATTTATCCTCTGCAACCATTCGCAGTGATATCTCTATTACAAAAAATATTGTTACGGCAAGATCGAGCCACTCTAGTCCAAGCTTTAATTCAGGTGTTAAAGTGTAAGTTTTAGCGCCAATAGCTAGCGCTGATATTACGATAATTGTTATAACTATCGATTCAAACAGTTTGTTACGCTGAAGGTTAATTAAACTGTTCTGGATTTTTTCTAAGCCGTTCACTCTTGTCTCTCTAATAAAATAACCAGCGATAGATGCCGACTAAGTTAATCACCATAAATACTACCTGCATAATTAGTAGATAGCGAAGTTTTTGGATGACTGCAAAGGTACTTAAAAACATTGAAGAGATGAAAAAGAGGACGAATCCATACCCTGAGTAGGAGACATTCGCTGCCAATAAAATCGCTCCCATAACTCCAGTTATCGCGCCTGCCAGTTCTAATTTTGTGCTTCTATTTTTCATAGTTAATTATACATAATTTTCAATGTAACTCTTTAACGAAACCCTTTAGCCAAGAGATATACTTCACGGCTACGACCTCTAGATGCTTTAGGTTTTCGGGTAATAACGAGCGAAAAATCTTGCTGAAGTGTTTTTATTAGCTGGTCGAAGCCCTCTCCCTGAAATACTTTCATCAATAAATTACCGCCCTGTTTTAGATTATCTTTGGCAAACTCATGAGCCATCTCAACTAGCAGCATAGTTTTTGGTATATCTACTCCACTTATTCCACTTAAGTTTGGAGCCATATCTGAAAGAACCAGATCAAGTTTACTCTCCCCCATCTGCTCCCCTACAATACTTTGAAGCTGTTCTAGTACGCTATCCTCTCTAAAGTCTCCCTGCAGCACTGTGACCCCGCTAATAGGGTCAATTTGCAAAATATCCATAGCGACTACAATGCCGCCCGTTTTAGTTCCGACTCCAACTTTTTTTGCCACTATTTGTGACCACCCTCCAGGAGCTGCGCCTAAATCTACCACTTTCATCCCGTGGTGCAAAAGTTTATCTTTTTTGTCGATCTCAATTAATTTGTATACTGCACGCGAACGGTAGCCTTCACTCTGCGCTTTTTTTACATACTCATCATCAAAATGTTCTTGTAGCCAACGACTACTACTTTTACTTCTTGCCAATACGGCCTCCTGTCAGTATCATACGCATACTATGGATATTAATTTAACTGGAAAACAGAAACGCCACCTTCGTGGATTAGCTCATGAGCTTCACCCACTAGTTACGATTTCTGACAAAGGACTCTCTGAAAATGTTTTGGCTGAGCTGGAACTGACCTTAGAGCATCATGAACTAATTAAAGTGAGAGTGAATGCAATTGATCGTGAGCAACGCCGCGAGCTAATAGCACAGCTAGTAGAGAAGAGTTGCTCAACTTTAATTCAAACTATAGGGCATATCGCGCTTATCTATAGAGCAGCTAAAAAACCAGAGCTGAAAATCCCATCGTAATATTAAACTATCAGTCTACTTAACTGATATAACGCACCTCTACAATCTCATAATTTTTAGTTACAGCCGGGGCTTTAACTACCGCAATATCTCCCTCTTCTTTACCAATTAAAGCTCTTGCTATTGGTGAGTTGACGGAGATACGCCCCTCTTTGCTATTAGCTTCATCATCTCCCACGATTTGATAAGTTACTGTCTCTCCGCTATCCTCCTCTTCAAGCTCAACTGTCACTCCAAACACTACGCGTCCATTTTGTGGAAGAGTTGCAACATTTATCTCTTGTGCATTACCCAGCTTCCCTTCAAGATCCTGAATTTTTCCTTCGATAAATCCTTGCTGCTCACGAGCCGCATGATACTCTGCATTCTCTTTAAGGTCACCGTGGGCTCTTGCTTCAGAGATCGCCTCTACAACTTCTGGACGAGCCACGCTCTTTAGGTTGTGAAGCTCTGCGCGCATCTGCTCTGCGCCTTTAACTGTTAATGGAATTTTACTCATATCTATTCTCCTCCTTTCATTGAATCTTTTATCTCTCTATGTAGATCTTGCAGTCTATTAACCTCACGCTCTTCCAACTTGGGTAAGGCGTAAGCAACTGCTTGTGCGCCTGCTACTGTAGTGAAATAGGTTACTTTATGGTTAAGTGCCTCTCGTCTAATTGAGAAGGAGTCTGAGATAGCCTGCTTACCTTCTGTAGTGTTGATGATAAGATCTATGTCACCATTCTTAATCTGATCAACAATATGAGGACGACCCTCATTCACTTTATTGATGCGTTTACACTCAACGGATGCACTCTCAATCACCTCTGCAGTTCCACTAGTTGCAACCAACTCAAAACCTGCAGCAGATAGTTGCTGTGCAACAGGGACGATTGCATTTTTATCTCCATCTCGCACACTAATAAATGCACGACCAGATTGCGGCAGCGGACCTCCAGCGGCAAGCTGTGATTTAGCAAATGCTTCACCAAAGCTGTGCCCTACTCCCATCACTTCACCAGTAGATTTCATCTCTGGTCCCAGCAGTGGGTCAACTCCAGGGAATTTAACAAATGGAAATACTGCCTCTTTTACTGAGAAGTAAGGCGGTATTACTTCAGATGTGAATCCCTGATCTTTAAGTGACTCCCCTGCCATACAGCGAGCTGCAACTTTAGCTAGGGGTATACCAATAGCTTTAGATACAAATGGAACAGTACGAGATGCACGAGGGTTAACCTCAAGCACGAAGATAAGATCCTCTCCATCTTTGTGCTGGATTGCAAATTGCACATTCATTAAACCTAACACTTTAAGCTCTAGTGCCATCGATTTAGTCTGTTCACGCAGTCTATCTTGAACTTCGGCAGTAAGATCATACGGAGGAAGAGAGCAAGCGGAGTCTCCAGAGTGCACTCCAGCTTGTTCAATGTGCTGCATAATGCCTCCAATCACTACATCAGTTCCATCGCAAATTGCATCTACATCAACTTCTACCGCATCATTTAGAAAGCGGTCAAGTAGAACTGGACTTTCATTAGATACCTGAACCGCTTCACGGAAGTATCTCTCTAGCCCCTCTGCATCATGTACAATTTCCATAGCTCTACCACCCAACACATAAGATGGTCGAACCACTAATGGGTAGCCTATCTCTTCAGCTAGATCTAATGCTTCATCTGCAGCAGTTGTGGTGCGATTTGGTGGTTGCAGAAGCCCAAGTCTATTTAGTGCTTGCTGAAAACGCTCACGATCTTCTGCGAGATCAATTGCATCTGGTGTGGTTCCAATAATGGGGACTCCAGCCTTCTCTAGATCGAGAGCTAATTTTAATGGAGTTTGACCACCATACTGCACAATCACTCCTGCAGGCTTCTCTATCTTCACAACCTCTAGGACATCTTCCAAGGTTAGTGGCTCAAAGTAGAGGCGGTCTGAAGTGTCATAATCAGTTGAGACAGTCTCTGGGTTACAGTTGACCATAATTGTCTCGTAGCCATCTTCACGCAGAGCTAATGCCGCATGCACACAGCAGTAATCAAATTCTATTCCTTGTCCAATTCTATTTGGACCTCCACCAAGCACCATAATTTTTTTATTATTTGATGGATTTGATTCACACTCATCTTCATAGGTAGAGTACATATAGGCAGTATCAGTTGGGAACTCTGCGGCACAAGTATCAACTCGCTTATATACTGGATGAACATTCAGGCTCTGACGATGCGCACGCACTCTATTCTCATCCGTACCTAGCAGTTTCGCTAATCTACGATCAGAGAACCCTTTCTGTTTAATCTGTTTTAGTCTTACACTATCTAAATCTTGTAACGATCTTTTTTCTATATCCTGCTCATCCTTTACAAGGTTCTCAATCTGCACCAAGAACCAGCGATCAATAGCACACTTATCAAATATCTGATCCATACTCCAACCAGCACGGAATGCATCAGCGACATACCAGATGCGCTCTGGACCTGGCACTTGAAGATGTTTGCGCAGGGTCTCTTTAAGTGAGTCTGAGTTTAGATCAACCTTCTCATCCAACCCATCTGCTCCAGTCTCAAGTCCGCGTAGAGCTTTCTGCAGGGACTCTTGGAAGGTGCGCCCAATAGCCATCACCTCTCCCACCGACTTCATTTGAGTAGTCAAGGTGGCATCTGCCTGCGGGAATTTTTCAAAAGTAAAACGAGGAATTTTAGTTACAACATAATCTATAGATGGCTCAAATGAGGCTGGAGTTGCACCTCCAGTAATCTCATTCTGAAGCTCGTCAAGAGTGTAACCGACAGCAAGTTTAGCCGCAATTTTAGCGATAGGGAATCCTGTCGCTTTAGAGGCGAGCGCAGATGAACGAGATACTCGTGGGTTCATCTCGATAATAATCATCCGACCATTTTCTGGATTAATTGCAAACTGCACATTAGAACCACCGGTATCAACTCCTATCTCACGCAACACTGCAAGCGATGCGTTACGCATAATTTGATACTCTTTATCTGTCAAGGTTTGAGCTGGAGCAACAGTAATTGAGTCTCCTGTGTGTACACCCATCGGATCAAAGTTTTCGATAGAGCAGATGATGATGCAGTTATCTTTATTGTCTCGCACCACCTCCATCTCATACTCTTTCCATCCCAAAACAGACTCTTCAATTAAGAGCTCATTGGTTGGTGAAAGATCAAGTCCTCGCTCACATATCTCAACAAACTCCTCTTTGTTGTAAGCGATACCGCCGCCACTACCACCCATAGTAAATGAGGGGCGAATAATTGTGGGAAAGCCGAGAGGTATCTGTACCTGTTGCGCCTCCTCCATACTATGCGCTACTGAGGATTTAGGAGTATCGAGTCCGATCTTGTGCATAGCATCACGAAAGCGTTCTCTATCTTCTGCTTTATCAATAGCGTCACGGCTTGCCCCAACCATCTCTACGCCATATTTTTTAAGAACCCCTTCTCGTTCCAAATCAAGCGCACAGTTAAGCGCAGTCTGACCACCCATAGTTGGCAGCAGTACATCTGGACGCTCTTTCTTAATAATTCGTTCTACAGTCTCCCAGTGAATAGGCTCAATATAGGTTGAGTCTGCCATCTCTGGATCAGTCATAATGGTCGCTGGATTAGAGTTAACTAAAATCACTCTATACCCCTCTTCTCGCAGCGCCTTACACGCCTGCGCTCCTGAGTAATCAAATTCACAAGCTTGCCCAATTACGATTGGTCCAGCTCCAATAATTAAGATGCTTTCAATGTCGGTACGCTTTGGCACTATGCGGCTCCTTTATTGTTATTCATTACAGACTCTCTATTTTTTTCCATCAACTCTATAAAGTGATCAAAGAGTGGTGCTACATCGTGTGGACCAGGGCTCGCTTCAGGATGACCCTGAAAACTAAAAGCGGGGGTGTCACTGCGTTCAACTCCCTGCAGAGATTTATCAAACAGTGAACGGTGCGTTGCAACTAGGTTGTCAGGTAGAGTATCTTCATCAATAGCAAAACCATGATTTTGACTTGTAATCATAACTTCGCCACTACTCATATTTTGTACTGGGTGGTTAGCACCGTGATGTCCGAACTTCATCTTCATACTCTTTGCTCCACTTGCAAGCGAGAGGAGCTGATGCCCCAAACAGATTCCAAACAGCGGGATCTTTTTATCTAGTAGAGTTCTAATACTGCTCTGCGCATAGTCACACGGCTCTGGATCACCAGGACCATTGGATAGAAAAACTCCATCTGGGTTTAGTGACAACACCTCTTCTACTGGAGTTTGCGCTGGTACTACTTGCAGACGGCAACCACGATCAACTAACATACGAAGGATATTTTTCTTTACCCCATAGTCATATACCACTACACTCCACGGTAATGATGATGGATTTTCAACTGGAGCTGGCAGCCCCTCCTCTAACTCCCAACTACCCTGTTCCCAGTCATACTGCTCTTTGGTAGTTGCTTCAATAGCTAGATCCATCCCCTCTAGACCAGCAAAATTCTTAGCTGCAGCAACTGCTGCTTTCTCATCAATAGTTTCATCGCTACTGTTAGCAGCAACTATACAGCCTCTCTGCGCACCTTTCTCTCGTAAAATTCTAGTTAATTTTCTAGTGTCAATACCAGCTATTGCAACACTCTTATTTCTAACAAGGTAGTCACCTAAACTCTCCTCGCTACGCCAGTTACTAGCAATTTGTGATAGATCCCTGATAACCAACCCTGCAGCCATAACCTGCGGAGACTCTTCATCCTCAAGATTAGTTCCTGTATTACCAATATGTGGATAGGTGAGGGTTACGATTTGACGCAAATATGAGGGATCGGTGAGAATCTCTTGATAGCCACTCATAGCAGTATTAAATACTACTTCGCCTACCGTTTCCCCTGCAAACCCAATAGATTCGCCATAAAAAATTGTGCCATCTTCAAGTGCCAGAACTGCAGGTGTTGCCATAAATATACTCACGCAAGAGGATATTAGAATATCCGTTATCTGTCTGCCCCAGAACAGGACAAAATCTGACGAATTTTACTCTGATTTGAGTGAAAGGTCTAGAGGGTATCTGTTATTAATCTTAATTTGTCACATAGAATAGCATTCTGACAGAGAGTTTAGCTATTTAGATTTAAAACATCCTGCATATCGAAAAGCCCTGATTGTTTATCTGTTAACCAACCAGCTGCGCGGACTGCCCCTTTTGCAAAGGTGAGGCGACTAGAGGCTTTGTGGGTAATCTCAACTCGCTCACCAATATCGGCGAAGAGGACTGTATGATCTCCAACTATATCTCCAGCGCGGATGGTCTCGAAGCCAATTGTGCCACGATCTCGTTCACCTGTATTGCCTTCACGCCCGTAAACTGCACACTCGTTAAGATCTCTACCTAACGCATCGGCAACCACCTCTCCCATCCTCAGAGCTGTTCCTGATGGAGCATCTACTTTGTGACGATGATGTGCTTCTATCACCTCAATATCCACCTCATTACCCATAACTCGTGCCGCAAGGTCTAGAAGTTTAAAACAGAGGTTCACTCCCACACTCATATTTGGGGCAAAAACAATCGCTATCTCTTTAGCTGCCTCTTCGATGATAAGCTTCTCTGCAGAGCTAAATCCTGTAGTACCGATCACCATTTTACAACCTAGCTTGCGACATATCTCAATATTGGCGAGAGTAACTGCTGGGCGAGTAAAATCTATTAACACGGAACCTTTTGATAAAGCAGCTTCAAGATTATCGTCAATTTTTACACCTACGCGTCCAACTCCAGAGAGCTCTCCAGCGTCTAGATTAAGATAGTCGCTACCACTGCGCACCACTGCTGCGACTAAGGTTGCGCTATCATCTATACCAACTGCTTCAATTAGGGAGCGCCCCATACGACCGCCAGCTCCAGTGACGATAATTTTTGAACCGTTACTACTCATAATTATTACTCTTTAATTAATCAGTTAAATCTTCAAAAAAGCTTTTAACTTTACCCATCCAAGATGAGTGCTGCGGACTATGCTTCTCTCGTTTTTCATCTAAAGAGTTACCAAACTCTCGTAGCAGATCTTTCTGTTTACTGCTCAACTTAACTGGAGTCTCTATAACTATACGACAGAGCAGATCTCCAACACTGTGGCTGCGTACAGACTTAATTCCCTTCCCTCGTAAACGAAACATTTTACTAGTCTGTGAACCAGTGGGGATTTTTAATTTAAGACACTGTGTAGCACCGAGACATGGAACATCAACCTCACCACCTAACGCTGCAGTAACAATACTCACTGGAATATCGCAATAGAGATCATCTCCATCTCGCTTAAATATCTGATGCTCTTTTACTGAAACCTCTACAAATAGATCACCAGATGGACCGCCATTCTCACCAACCTCACCCTCTCCACTAAGTCGAATTCGATCACCGTTATCAACCCCTCCTGGGATTTTAACAGAGAGCTTCTTCTCTTTTTTAACTTTACCAGAACCTCGACATATTGGGCATGGATCTTTAATCTCTTTACCAGCACCATGACAGGTTGGGCATGCCTGCTCTACAGAGAAGAATCCCTGCTGCATTCTAACTTTTCCTGCTCCACCACAAGTGTTACAGGTTACTGGTGTTGATCCCGGTTTTGCTCCTGTACCATCACATTTAGCACAGCTATCTGTTACAGGAATTTTAATCTCTTTAGTCAAGCCAGAGACAGCCTCTTCAAGAGTGAGTTTTATACGGTAGGCTAGATCGGCACCTCTATAAACTTGTGGACCACCGCGTCTGCCACCACCACCGCCAAAGATATCACTAAAGATATCTTCAAAACCACCGAATCCTCCTCCGCCAAAGCCGCCACCCTGTCCTCCGCCCATAGATGGATCAACGCCAGCATGTCCAAATTGGTCATAAGCGGCCCGTTTCTGACCATCACTCAGAATCTCATACGCCTCCTTAACCTCTTTAAACTTCTCCTCGACATCAGCACCGCCATCAGGATTGCGGTCAGGGTGAAGCTTCATCGCCTTGCGTCGATATGATTTCTTCAACTCAGCTTCGCTCGCGTTGCGATCCACCCCTAGAACTTCGTAATAATCTCTTTTTGACATATTTTTTGATCAACCTTAATAAAATCACACAAAGCCGCAGAGACGCAAAGCTTTATAAATCACTCTTTGCACCTCTGCGACTTTGTGTGAGACAAGCCGTTTATATAATAAACTTTACTTCTTATCGTCATCAACCTCTTCAAACTCGGCATCGACAACATCGTCATCATCGTTAGAGCTTGAATCTGCTTCTGCTCCAGCTGCGCCATCTTCAGGGTTTTGACTATACATGCGTTCAGACATCTTTCCTGCCGCATCTCCTAGCGCTTTAGTTTTCTCTGCAATAGCTTCTGCATCATCACCATTCATAACTCCTTCAAGGTCGGTGATTGCTGCTTCGATAGCGCTCTTCTCATCTGCCTCTACCTGGTCGCCAGCCTCTTCCATCGCTTTGCGAGTTGAGTGGATAAGTCCATCTGCCTGATTGCGTGCACCAACTAACTCTTGGAACTTCTTATCCTCTTCTGCATGCGCTTCAGCATCCGCTACCATCTTCTCTACTTCATCATCACTGAGACCACTTGATGCTTTAATTATAATTGACTGCTCTTTACCAGTTGCTTTATCTTTTGCAGAGACATTTAGAATACCGTTTGCATCAATATCGAGGCTCACCTCAATCTGAGGCGTACCACGAGGAGCTGGTGGTATATCTGTTAGATCAAAACGACCTAATGATTTATTAGCAGCAGCCTGCTCTCTCTCACCCTGCAACACATGTACTGTTACTGCACCCTGATTATCATCAGCAGTTGAGAATGTCTGTTGTGCCTTAGTTGGGATTGTAGTATTTTTCTCAATCAATTTCGTCATCACTCCGCCCATAGTCTCAATACCAAGAGATAGAGGAGTAACATCAAGTAGTAGCACATCGTTAACATCACCAGAGAGAACACCACCCTGAATCGCCGCACCCATCGCTACAGCCTCGTCTGGATTGACATCTTTGCGTGGCTCTTTACCGAAGAAAGCTTCTACTGCTTCCTGTACTTTAGGCATACGAGTCTGTCCACCAACTAGGATCACATCTTTAATATCACTAACGGAGAGACCTGAATCTTTAAGCGCTACTCGACAAGGGTCAATAGAGCGTTTTACTAAATCATCAACCAATGACTCTAGTTTAGAGCGAGTCATTTTGATATTCATATGTTTAGGACCAGACGCATCTGCTGTGATATATGGAAGATTGATATCAGTCTGTTGTGCAGATGACAACTCAATCTTAGCTTTCTCTGCAGCCTCTTTCAGACGCTGTAGTGCCATTGGATCTTTAGAGAGATCGACCGCTTGATCCTTTTTAAACTCATCAACAAGGTAGTCCATAATACGGTTATCGAAATCTTCACCGCCGAGGAAAGTATCACCATTTGTTGCCAACACCTCAAACTGATGCTCACCATCAATCTCTGCAATCTCAATAATTGAGACATCAAAAGTACCACCACCAAGGTCATATACTGCTATAACACGATCACCCTCTTTCTTATCCATACCATAAGCGAGTGCTGCCGCAGTTGGCTCATTGATAATTCGTTTAACTTCTAGACCTGCAATTTTACCAGCATCTTTAGTTGCTTGACGCTGTGAATCATTGAAGTAAGCAGGTACAGTAACCACTGCTTCAGTAACCTCTTCTCCAAGATACTCCTCTGCAGTCTTCTTCATCTTTTGTAGAACGCGGGCAGAGATCTCTGGTGCTGCCATCTTCTTACCATCAACTTCAACCCAAGCATCCCCATTATCTGCCTTCACAATAGAGTATGGAACAAGATCAATATCTTTCTGCACCACCTTATCCTCGAAGCGGCGACCTATCAAACGCTTGATAGCAAATAGTGTATTTTTAGGATTGGTAACTGCTTGGCGTTTAGCTGACTGTCCAACCAAAACCTCACCATCATCGGTATAGCCGATAACAGATGGCGTAGTACGCGCACCCTCACTATTCTCAATAACTCGCGCCTTATCCCCATCTAAAACCGAGACACAAGAGTTTGTTGTTCCCAGATCTATTCCAATAATTTTACCCATAACTATATACTCCTAAATTTTATATTACTTTAATTTTTTGATTTAACTACTTAACCCATTTTTGAGATACCCATACATTGGGGATGCTTATTTGAGTTTCAAGGCTTCCTTGATACAAACTTCAATAATCACGAACTCACAATAACTCTTGCTGGACGCAGTAGCCGCCCATTAAGATTGTACCCTTTCTGAATTACATCCATAACTGTATTTGGCTCCATATCAGGATTTGGAACCATAGTCATAGCTTCATGCTGTTCTGGATCAAATTTAACTCCTTGCGCATCTAACACTTCAACATTAAACTTATCAAATATTCCAAAAAGCTGCTTCTTAGTTAGATCCATACCCTCAATAATAGAGGATATATCTTCACTATCTTTTGCTGCATTAAGCCCTAGCTCGATACTATCCGCAACGGCTAGTAACTCTTTTGCGAACGGCTCTAAAGCAAATTTATGCGCTTTTTCCACATCTCGCGCAGTTCTATTACGCAGATTTGCCATCTCTGCTTGCACTCTAGTTAGACGATCCACAGCATCTGCCACATCAATCTGCGCCTGATCTAAATCTGTCAACTCTGGCTCATCAGAATCATCTGCATCACTGTCAATCGAATCAACTCCGTCAATAACACTCTCCAGACTTTCATCTACACTTCCAGTTTCATCCTCTACAGAATCACTATCTACTTTACCCACTACTTCTTCACTCATTATCTAAATATCCCTAATAAATTAAAATAAGATTAAAAATCAAATATTGCTGAACTATGAGGGAGCATTTACAAAATTCAACCCCGTTAACAAAATTTTTATTCTAAGATAGTTAGCTAAAAAGTAACTATTCAGGGACGATTTATGGTCAAAATACAACAAAAACCACATAACTGTGTTACAGTTGACAGTTAAAGTTCGACTACTCTACTTCACCATTAATGAGAAATATATGGATTACCAATTATGGATTACCAATTTAAAAAAATAGGGATTATCGGTAAATTTGGAGCGCCTACAGTTGGTGAGACCCTACTCTCATTAACAAAATGTCTGCTCGATAAAAAACTTGAAGTATTTATAGATAAAGATACTGCTCAGCGCCACCCAAACAATAATTTTCCTGTAGTTAGTAGAGAGGAGATGGGGACACAGTGTGACCTTGCAATTGTCGTTGGGGGAGATGGATCATTTCTAAATGCGGCTCGTTCACTTGCTCAGTATGATATCCCAATGCTTGGAGTAAATCTTGGACGACTTGGCTTTCTTACTGATATAGCTCCCAATAAAATTGACACATATATGGAAGAGGTACTCAACGGCGAATTTACTGAGGAGAGACGCTGCCTTCTAAACAGCTCAATTCTGCGAGATGGTGAACATATAATGGAGGGGCCAGCTCTTAATGATGTAGTTGTACATAAACTTGATGTTGCCCGTATGATTGAATTTGAAGTTCATATCAATGGCGAATTTGTTAATAGACAACGCGCAGATGGATTAATTGTCTCCACCCCTACAGGCTCAACCGCTTACGCTCTTTCAGGTGGCGGACCAATTCTTGCTCCAGCACTTAAGGCTGTAGTTATAGTACCAATATGTCCTCACACTTTAAGCAGTCGTCCAATCGTAGTACCAGGAAATACGGTGATTGAGATCACCTTAATGGGACCTAGTGGACACGCCCAAGTATCTCGTGATGGACAAAGTAATGAACCGCTTGTTTCAGGAGATAAAATTATTGTACAGCGTTATGATCATGGGCTACGCATGATTCACCCATCCAACTACAGCCCATTCCGAGTACTACGCCAAAAACTTGGCTGGTCTGGCTAAAGCTTTATACTGATTCTCTACAGAGTTTAAGCGATGTTAAGCAACCTCTTTATCCGTAATTTTGTACTTGTCAAAGAGAGCGAAATAACTTTTGATAGTGGCTGCACTGTTCTTACTGGAGAGACTGGCGCAGGAAAATCTATCATCTTTGATGCTCTTGGACTAGCTCTTGGAAACCGCGCTGAAAATAGACTTATACGACATGGAGAGGAGCAAGCCGAAATTGTGGCAAGCTTTACGGAATTAACCACAGAAATTACTGAGTGGTTGCAAGAGCAAGAGATCTCTTTTGATAACACTAACGGCTCGACAGAACTTATTCTGCGCAGAGTTATCCGTAGAGATGGACGCTCTCGTGCATTTATTAATGCAACCCCAACCACCATTCAATCTCTACGCGAACTCGCAAAGATGCTTATTGACATTCAAGGGCAACACGCACACCAACGCCTCTTACAGCGCAACGAACAGCTTCGTCTACTCGATAGTTACGCAGACAATAGTACTCAGTTAACTGAGATGGAGAGTAACTACACCAACTGGAATATTCTACTGCAACAGCAGAATGCCCTACGCAAAAGTGAATCTGAACGCAAAGATCGTGTAGAGCTCTTAAATTTTCAGCTGCAAGAGTTAGAACAGCTAGGGCTACGCGATGGCGAGATTGCAGAGCTAGAGGAGGAGCAGAAACTCCTCAGTGGCGGAGAACAGCTCATAGAGCATGGAGATAACGCATTCAAACTACTCAATGGAGATAGTGAAGAGCAGAGCTCAGTTCAGCAACTCTATCGTGCCGTTGCACAGCTAGAATCCCTAGAACAGATTGACCCAGAGACAAAGTCTCTGCGTGAAAATTTACTTGAGGTGACCTTGCAAGCAGAGGAGATCGGAAATGAGTTACGAGATCATATCGCCAACTATACGCTAGATCCAGAACGCCTCCAGTGGTTAAACGAGAGACTCACCACAATCTCTGATCTAGCGCGTAAACACCTCTGCAGCAGCTCTGAACTCCTACAGAGACAACGGAAGATGGAGAGTGAAAGAGGCAAACTTCAATCGACTGACCAGCAACTAGAGAAAATAGCACAAGAGATTAAGAGTGCAGAAAAGAGCTGCTATAAAGTGGCAGAAAAGTTACACAAGAGACGCAGTGCAGCTGCTATCAAACTCGAAGCTGAAGTGAGTGCAGAGATTAAAACTTTAGGTATGGAAGAGGGAGAGTTGCGCATCACTGTAAACACAGTTACAGAAAATGGTTTCCGTAGCACTGGAACTGACGAAGTTAATTTCATCGTGCGCACTAACCGAGGAGATGAATTTCATCCTCTAGCTAAATCAGCATCAGGTGGTGAACTATCACGCATTAGTCTCGCCATTCAGATCGCCTCTGCCAACCAAGGAGAGACCCCAACCCTAATCTTTGATGAAGTTGATAGTGGAGTTGGTGGTGCTATTGCCGAGATGGTAGGAGAGAAACTGCGCCGCCTTGGAGAGAAGACACAAATACTTTGTGTAACTCATCTTCCACAGGTTGCATCACAGGGACATCACCATTTTAAAATTGATAAGCAGAGTGAAGGAGATGAGACCATAAGCGCCATCACCTCACTAAACACAACTCAGAGAGTAGATGAGATTGCTCGTATGTTAGGTGGAGTATCAATCACTAAACAGAGCAGAGCACATGCTCAAGAGATGTTGGTATAATAGGAAGTATGAATATGAAAAAAATAGGATATAAAGCCTCCCCACTAATTATCGCATCGCTTGTACTAATTCAAGGATGCTCCACTACTAAAGAGTCCACTGATGGAAATATTTTAGGACGCGCCGTAGATGATATATCTATAATGCAGTTCTCAATCCCCAACTTTGAACTTCCAAAGATGCCTGGAATCTACCGTGCCGATATTGTACAAGGAAATATTGTAGAGCAAGAGATGATCGACCAGCTCAAACCTGGAATGAGTAAGCGCCAAGTCCGTTTTGTTATGGGAAGCCCTCTAATCATTGACCCATTTCACCAAGAGCGCTGGGACTACTTTTACAGCAAAAAGAGCGATGGTAAACTGCAAGATAGACAGCGTATCACTCTATTTTTCAAAGATGATAAACTGAACCGTATTGATGGTGATAAGATACCAGAGCGTTAAGCGTTAACCTTTACCCATCTTCTTACCAGCAGCAGCACGCGCCTTGCGCACCTCTTTAGGATCAGCTATCAACGGGCGATAGATCTCTACTCTATCTCGTTCTAATAGCACTCTATCTCTCTTTGCTACTTTACCAAACACCCCCATCTTCACGCTCTCCAACTCTATCTCTGGAAAACGCTCTATTACCTCAGAGGCGATAACTGCCTGCTCTGCGGTGGCACCCTCCTCCACCTCCAGCTCAATTATAATCTGCTCATCCTCCAGAGCATAAGCAACTTCCACCTTAATTTTATCTCTCACTACTCATATCTCCTATCTAATATCTACCATCATCGCTAACCATATATATCTTTTGCGCGCAGTACAAATGCATCTACCATAGATCCAGTGATCTGCTTAAACAGCGGACCAATCGCCATCTCTGCAACTCTATTAGAAAATGTAAACTCCACAAAGAGAGAAATTTTACACGCCTCCTCACTTAACTCCTCAAACTCCCAACGCCCAACTAAATGGTTAAAGGGACCATCAACTAACTCCATATCAATTGATCGAGCAGAAGTAAGCTTGTTGCGGGTCGTAAAAGATTGACGAATTCCCTTAAAGGAGATATCTACCTTAGCCACTTTTTCATCACTACCATCCCCCTCCAACACTTCACTTCCACCACACCAGGGCAGAAACTCAACATAGGATGAGACATCATCCACTAGCACAAACATCTCTGCACTGGAGTGAGGAACCAGAGCACTCTTCTGTACAACTGACATAAATTTATCACTCTCTTATAATAATATCTAAAAACTAGCTTCTATTAAAGCACCAAGATTGACCATTATACAAACTCCAGAGAGCAAGTGAGAGTATAATTACCAACATGGCTAAACCAAAAAAGAAAAAATCACATGGCGGAAAAAATATTGCCCTCAATAAAAAAGCGTTTCATGACTTTTTTGTTGAGGATCGCTATGAAGCTGGAATCTCGCTTGAGGGATGGGAAGTCAAAAGTCTGCGTGAAGGAAGGGCTCAGATAAAAGAGAGCTATGTTCTTGTTCGTGATGGCGAGGCTTTTCTTTTTGGCGCACACATCTCCCCCCTCTCCACAGCCTCAACTCACATCCACCCAGACCCAATGCGTAGCCGTAAACTACTTATGCATCGCCGTGAGCTTGACAGACTTATCGGCCTAGTCGATAGAAAAGGATACACCTTAGTTCCACTCTCAATATATTGGAAATTTGGACGAGTAAAACTTGAGGTAGGACTCGCCAAAGGCAAGCAAGATCACGATAAAAGAGCATCTCTTAAAGATCGAGACTGGAAACGAGAGCAGAGTAGAATTCTAAAAAACGCTTAGACTCACAAGACTCACAAGACTCACAATATCTCTATAGGTTTTATCTATGAAGAACGCCTGCCCATTAATATTTTTTGCTGTTCAAATAGAGGTAACTGCCGTTATAATACCGCAGTTACTTTGGGGATGACCTGGCTTCGACGTGGGTTACAAAACCTGAGGTGCATGCCGAGGATGTAGACACCTCGCTAATCATTCTGCAATATTATAGTTGCCAACGACGACAACTACGCACTAGCAGCTTAAACCCCTGTAGAGTGCCGTCTGACTGAAGCCGTGCTTATGCGTTCAGACCCAGGCGTCGACCCTCATAAGATCGTGATGAAGCATGTCTGGTGTGGATTCACTAAAACTTATCCGGACTAGCTGTTAACTTTCCCTGCCCGTCGGGTGGTTAGCCGCAAAATTAATAGACTGGGATAAGCATGTAGAGCCAAAGGCAGAGGATTTGCGGACGCGGGTTCAACTCCCGCCATCTCCACCAACAAGTGGTTTTAACCACTATCAAAAACCCCATAAACTATATAGTTTATGGGGTTTTTTATTGTTTTGATTTAATGATTAGTCACATAATGCTACCACTCATACTGATTATTATTTGACGAGCTGATGGCTTTTGGGATAGAGAACTTAACAAGAACTTTTTATTGACATATATCAGTATAGATGATAAAGTAGGTTTTTAATTAAAGGGAGCACTAAGACGGTGCTTGTCAAGGTAGTGTACATTTATGAATAAAAAGTATTTTAATTATAGTGTTTTTTTGCTAGGGACATTATAACTCTCCACCCTTAAATTAAAAGTTAATCGCGATCACCAAGAAATTTATCCATAATAAAATACCCACCAAAAAAAACCGTTAGTCCAATTATGACGCCCCAGTTATCATACCCTCTATCCCAAAGTGAAGATGCAATAAAGTACCCTACTATAGCTGGTGACAATATGATCAACCATCCAGAGAACCATCCCAATATTCTGAAAGCAATCACAGCCGCCACAATAAACAGTAGTATTACAATAACATCCATATATTAAACTCTCCTAATACCCTCAAACGCCTCCAATTGCTCTTCTTTCATCAGCTTCAAGATTGCGTGAGTGTCCCACTTTGCCTTACTAAAACCTATAGCTTTGGTGTGACGATCTACACTATTCCAAATATCAACACTAACTCATTGAGGTCTACTCCAATTGAATTATACACAACCTGCTCTGATGCTGCACCTAAATAATTAGGGTCAGAGTGTAATTTATTTATTAAATAAACGATAAAAAAATCCATGAAATACTCTCTCTAAACATCCTCCTCCTGTTTACAGCTAACACAGCAGCTTTAGGTAACTATAGAGAGAAGCATCTACTACACTGCTAACATTACTACTTAATCATTTGATGTTAGCCCTTTGGGTTGATGTTTAGTTGGTGAAGATGAATTAGATAGATGTCATCCCTGTTAATTTCTATTAATCTACCCTGCTGCTAATTTAGCAGCCTCTTTCCATAAAAAAGATGGCAATGGGTTTTCTAATTTCCAGGTAATATTCATTGGTTGACTTCCATAATTACCTTGAAGGCCAACAACGCCAAGATTTACAAACCCCATTGCACGCCCATATTCATCATTACTCTGCTCACGCACAAATAAAATAATTGTCTTTTCTATTGTCTTATGTGACACATAAGACAAGCCCTTCCCTTTATCAGGTCGTGCACTATTTTGAGATTGCCAATGAAACAGATTTTCACTAATTGCATAATCATGATAGCGCGTAGTTGGTGAGAATCTATTATCTGATTTATTCAGCGTTACAAATAGAAGTTCCGTATTGATTTCTTTTATAAAAAGCACACCTTCGCGACTACTATATTTTTTTTCAAAGGTGTGAACACCAAAAGATGCCAGTATTTCATCTCGAGTGTATCGAGAATGTAGTTTTAGAGCAGTACCAGAAAGCCCCATATCAATTTCTTCGGTATCAATTCGTCCTATAGCAAGACTAATAACATCAATAAATTCAGTTCTCAGTATAGAATCGCTAGCAAGAAACAATAAGCTTTCTTCAATAGTTTTAAAGTTAAAGTCTTTTCCTGGTTGTTGCCAAAAATCATAATGAGTCATCATTGCCCATTGATTTTCTATAGCACTTGAAGTATCCCACTTTCCTTCAGATTTAAACAGCCTCAAAAGAAATTGTAGATACGAATAAGAGCTACATTGTAAGATACGATTTGATATACCCTTAAAAAGACTTTTTTCGATATTTTTATCTACAGTATCTTGGATTTTTTTTGCCTTGATACAAAGCCTTGTCCAGCCACCACCGCCATCAATTTTACTTTTGTAAATATCTTCTAAAGTTACTGATGGATATTGCTTTAAAAAATTTGGCAACGTTAATACTTCTGAATGCTGAGAATAATTACTGATCCAGCCAAGTAAGCGCCTTTGATTGACTAGTGCTTGTTTAATGTTTCTTAAGATAATTTCTTTTGATTGTTTTTGTAGAACAATTGAACACCCTAAAGGCAAATTAGGGAAATCATTTTCAATCTCTTCTGTTATTGAAATATGGCTTTTTCCAACCATACCTCTAAATTTAGAACTAAAATCATATTCAGGTTTAGCGTTTCCTACAAAATCCAATACAGTTAGGCAGTCTTTGGAATCTGTAAGCCTTAATCCTCGTCCTAATTGTTGCAAAAATACAGTTAAACTCTCAGTTGGTCTTAAAAAAAGAACCGTATCAATCTCTGGGATATCTACTCCCTCATTAAAAATATCCACTACAAAAAGAATATTCAACTCACCTCTAATTAATTTTTCACGCAAAATATCACGATCTTTACTATTTCTGCTTGTTAGAACTGCCGACCTTACATTCTTAATAAGGAATTTTTGTGCCATATAGTCTGCATGATCTTGGGATACGCAAAAAGCCAAACATTTAATCGCATGAATGTCTTCTAAAATACTATCCATATTCTGGAGAATGTGATTTACTCTATTATCATTTTGAGTGTAAATCTGGGTCAATTCACCTGGAATATATCTTCCTTTTTTCCAGGCCACATCACTAAGATCAACCACATCATCAATTCCGAAATATTGAAATGGGCAAAGGTACCTTCTATTAATTGCATCGGATAAACGAAGTTCAGCGGCAATAGTATGGCAAAAATCTTCCAAAATCGATTTACCATCTTGACGCTCTGGTGTTGCGGTCAACCCAAGTAGAATATCTGGGGAAAACAGACTAAGTATTGATCTATAGCTATTAGCAGAGATATGGTGTACCTCATCTATAACAATCATATCGTAAAAATCATCAGTTAAAACTAGACTTTTAATTTGTCCTTTAAGTGTTTGAACCGACACAAAAAGCTGATTAAAATGTTCTGGCTTTATGCCACCTACCCATAATTCTCCAAAAGACGCATCGCGAAGCACCGCTTGAAAAGTTTTGCGCGCTTGTTTTAGCATCTCTTCACGATGTGCCACAAACAGTAATTTAGCCCCAGGATTTTCACGATTAAACCGACGAAAATCAAATGCAGAAATCACTGTTTTTCCAGTACCGGTTGCTGCAACAATCAAATTTTTGTGACGACCATGGATCGTTCTTTCAATATGTAACTTTTCTAAAATTTGCTTTTGATAAGAATGAGGCTCTAAATCAAAAAACAATACAGGATCATTATTCTGTACGCCACGGGCATTGGCCAAAGACTTTTTTAATCTTATTTGATCTTTTTCATCGTCTGGATGATACTTTTCAAATTCATGTGACTCCCAATAAGTTTCAAAGGTAGACTTAAACTTTGTAATAATATGTGGAATTTCTTGAGTTGTTACCTTAAGATTCCATTCAAGCCCATTTGTCAAAGCAGATCTTGATATATTTGAAGATCCTATATATCCCGTATCAAAACCACTATCACGTAAAAACATGTAAGATTTTGCATGCAGTCTTTCTTGCGAAGTGTTGTAACTCATTCTCACTTCAGTATTTGGCAGTGATCCCAAAAAGTTGACAGCCTTTTGATCTGTAGCTCCCATATAAGATGTGGTAATAATTTTTAGCTTTCTACCGCTATTGGTAAACTGTTTAAGCTCATCTGCAAAAATACGCACGCCTGTCCATTTAATAAAGGACACCAGCCACCAAATCTCATCTGATGATAATATTTCACGTTTCAACTCTGACTCAAGCGACAACCCTACATTAGATCCAGTAAAAAGTTCACTTTGCGAAAGACCTGTAATTGGTGTTATTTTATTAACATATGCTTTCAAATCTGTTGCAACTGGATTTTTAGTTGAATAAAGTGCTTTTAACAATTGACCTTTGGCGTCAATAATATTTTCCGTTAGACTTTCATTATCTAAATAATCACGAAGCCAATAAATTAAGGCATTTGAAAGTTCAATCTGTTTAGATATTTTATCCTGCACCTTAAAAGATTCAAAAATAACATGCAGAATATGCTGTAAAAAGTGTGAAAGATAGAGCGCTGCATCTGCAGCCTCTAATGGTTGGCGCTCTATAAAATAACACTCACCTTCACACTCTGAGAGTTTGTCTTGTAAAAGTTGAGTTATTAACTCTTCGTATAATCCTGTTTTCATAAGAACCTTTTGCAAAACCCCAAAAACGAGGTGAATTATTAAGCCTACTAAGGTGGGCCCCAATCTCTGGACAGAAAACAGGAAAAATAAGACAATATTTTAAGCTGTTTTTGGATTGATTTTTCATCGAAAAATCAACTTTAAATATTGTAATTGTAGTGCTGTTTAAAGTCAAGCGCTTTACAATAAACTTACCTTAAATAGGTATTTATAAAATGTAATCAATCATTGTAGTTTGCACTCTGCTATCTATGTATATGTATCAGGATCATCTTAATGATCCTGATACTATCATTTATTGGAAATAAATTGTAAAAATCATAGAAAATACTAAATAAATCACACTCTGACCCTAATTATTGAGGTATAATTCTACGATTAGACTAATATTAAAGGCAGGTTTGTTTATGCAAAATAGAGACGAAACTATTTACTATCTAACAGGTAGAGGTGGAAAAATTAACGAAGGTCTTGGTCAAGGACTGCTTGATCGTGGTTATTCACTTGCGGGCAGAGAGATGCGTGGTGATTTTGATAATCTTAAATTTCAAGACCAAATAGATTTGATTATTAAGGACTTAGAAACTTATGGACAAGAAGGATCTAAAATAATTGCTGTCTCTTATGGTGCTTATTTACTACTCCATACTCTGGCAGATATTGCCCCTTGTCATAGTAAAATACTATTAATATCTCCAGTTATAGGGAGTGTGATTAATAAACAGAAGATGAAATTTTATAGTCTTCCAAGATCAGATAAAATGGCAGCATTGATTGAAAATGGTGACTATCAAAAGTTAGAAGATGTAGAGATTCATGTTGGTGAGCATGACTGGCAGAGTGAGCCTGACAAATGTATGGCTTTTGCTAAAGTGGTTGGTGGCAGTTGTAATGTTGTTCCAGATAAAGGGCATAATCTTGGTAAGCAGTATGTTAGTAGTGTATTAGATAGATGGCTATGAAGCCTCTCTGTTCTGGTGTTAGAGAACTAAATATAGCGTAACTATTCATTTCACCTCTAAAATTCACCATCTCTGTGTTACAAAATTATCATATATAAATATATACTCAAATTTTCCGCCTTGATCTGATGAATTTTAGAGGCAATCTGAACAGTTACAACTGCGACTGAATAGTTACAATATAGAAGATCGGTGTTTGACAATGTTTGTGCTGTCTTTGTATTATCTTTATTAGGTGATACATCAATTTGAGTCTTTCTAGTCTGGGTTGTTTTTAGCCGCACGAATCATTCTGTCAATATTATCAGTTGTATTTACAGGTTGAATATCTATCTGAGGATTTCTACGAGCAAAGACTCGAAACACTTCATCTGCAAAAGCCTGTCCTATAGAACCTACATCTGTAAAATCTAAGATCACATTATTGAACTTTTCAACACGATTTAAAATACGCTTGGCTTGCGACCTAGACACTAGCTTCTCTCCTTCATACAACACTAGTTTCACTGGTACAATTGTTGTGTTAAAGGCAAAGTTTTCATCCTCTGTGCCTGTGAATGCATCGAACACGCTTTCAAGAGTCCTGTCACTATCTAAGTCTATTTTCATAAATACAGAAGTGCCATCTCGTTCACTATCATCATGCAGCAAGTAATCATTAGTTTTTTGATTATGTGAAAAAATTAGATCTCCACAGTAAATATAAAATGTATCAAATGTTCGGGAAGTGAAGAAAATGCCTTGGCCAGTATGATTTTCAGGATCTGTTGTTAATTTCCCCTTACTGAGTTCTAAAATTGACTCTCTTGGGTCAGACAACTCCATCACGCGAGCAATATGATTAAAAATTCCTTCACCATCGTCAGAGATGGACATTTCTATAAAATTTTCATCTCTTGATGCATTCACATAAACAAAATCACCTCCTGAGTGGTCAATCGCATTATTCAGCATCTCAGTAAAACCGTAGTGACAAATATCTTCTATCTCACGGGGTAAGCCTTTAAAAATAAAATTGAAGTCCTTATAGTAAACATCGCTTTCACGCAGATTTTTAAGCGCAAACTTCTGAATATGTGAGCGTTTTGGACCAAAATCATAAGTTCGCGCTTTTGTATTGCCATGGGCCACTAAGTACCCCATATTTACCAGCGCCTTGAGATGGGCGTGAATGGTTTGACGACTGACTTTGAATATTTCTTGTCCGTCATGAATCATTTGTTGATAATCTGCTTTAACAGAATTCAACAAGTATCTTCGGATCATTCTCGAACGTTTTGTTTTGCCTAGTACTTCGTTTTTCATTGTAAATATATCACGATATTATTGTAAAGGTATTCTGTAGTTATTGTAAAGGTATAGGGATTAATTGTAAAGCTATTACTTCGCGTCTTTGTATTATAGCTAATTAAGTTGCTATTACACTACCCCAAACCCTTTGACAACTTTTTAAGATTTCTTATATAGAACTCTCTTAACAGTTAATCTATTTTATATCCGGTGTATGAATAGTCTCAATCAATCGCTCTACCTGCCTAGTGCAACAGCCAATTCCATCTGTGGCATAAGTCTGTTTTTGCACCTCTTCCACTGTTGTCGCCCCATTTGTGATCGCCTTGATGATATCCGATTTAACAACCTCATTACAGACACATAGATTTCGATCTAAATCATTCTTGAGAATATCTGGAGTCTTATCTAACGAATTTATTGTGCTATCAGTTTTCATACAGTTATCTCTTATACTTTACCAAAATCATCTAAAACTGTGTAGATTGCTGGAACTAAGAAAATTGCAATGATCGTTGCGGTGGTTAGACCAAAAGCTAAACTGGCAGCTAGTGGAATTAAGATCTGTGCTTGGAGGCTAGTCTCTATTAAAAGAGGAATTAGCCCGGCAATAGTGGTAATTGAGGTCAATAAAATTGGGCGAAAACGGGCTCTTCCTGCCTGTTTTGCGGCGACTGCGGTTGGCACTCCATGGGCGTGAGCCTCTCTTATAAATACCACTAGCAAGATAGAGTCATTGACAACCACTCCAAATAGAGATGCCATCCCTATCATGCTTGGCAGAGTTAGATCCAATCCCATTGCCATGTGCCCAAATACCACCCCAACCAACGCTGTGGGGATGACGGACATTACAGTTACTGGGGTTAGATAACTTCTAAACTGGAGTGCTAGTAACATATAGATCCCTATCATTCCTAACAATATATTTCTAACCATAGACTTTCCTGTCTTAGCTGACTCATTACTCTGACCTTGAATATCTACCCGCACCCCAGGATATCTCTCTTGTAATTTAGGAAAGAGTTCATTAGACGCTAGTGTTAACAGCTCCTGAGCATTGGCAATATCACTCTCTACATCTCCTTGAATGGTTACTGCCCGCTCACCATCAACACGGTTGATACGTGCCCATCCGCGCCCCTCCTCTATATCCACTACGACCTCTAACGGAATCAATGCTCCATTTTTTCCTACAATAGTTAACTGCTCTAGCTCACCACTACTTCGGAGCTCTATCTCATAAGTCTCTCTACCTAGTGGAAACTCATCAATTTTAACCCCCTGAAAAGCAGCTCTGACTTGATTTGATATGTAGTTAGCATCTAACCCCATAGCACCTGCACTATCTTTTATATGTAAGCGATACTCCCGTTTACCAGGACGCAGATCATCATTAAGATCAACCACTCCTGCATAAGATCTTAACCAACTCTTAACCTCTGCAGAGGCTGCTTTAAGCTCCTGTAGATCCTCTCCTAAGAGACGGATATCCAATGATCTGCCACCTGGCCCTACAGCTGGTTCTGTATAAGTGATCGCTATTACATCTGTTAACATCCCACTCTGTTTACGCCACTGCTCACGAAACTCATCTATTGAGGCATCTCTTGTCTCACCACCTAATAGGTCAACAACAACTCTAGCGACATGTGGACCATTTTCATGAGCATCTGGATTCTCGCCATAAATGATAGTAATATGTTGCACTAAATCCTGCTCATCTGGTTGGCGAGGTTTAAATACCCTATTTGTCTCATATAGTGCTTTAGTTAACTCTGCCACCACCTCTTCGGTGCGAGAGAGAGGGGTTCCTTGCGGAAGTAGAATACGCGCCTCCAGAATATCTCCATCTATAGCAGGAAAACCTACAAACTTTATCTTACCCGCCACCGGCATAGCCACAGCTAAAATCAACAACATTAAAACTAGACCAATAGTGAGATAACGCTGTTCTACTGCAAAGTCTATAACTGGACCAAAAACATTATCTCTTATCTTATCAAAGCCTCTCTCAAAAGATTCTCTGAACTTAGACTGTTTATTAGCATCTATATATTTTAATGAGTGCCCCAGATGGTTAGGCAGAACTAAAAATGCCTCCGCTAAACTTACTGTTAACACCACCAACAATACAATGGGCATAACCCTTAGTACCTGCCCTATCTCGCCACTAATAAAAGCTAATGAGCCAAAAATTAGCACCGTAGTGGTAAACGAGGAGAGAATTCCAGGTAGAACTTGTTTAATACCTGTAGTTGCTGCCTCCATTGGTTGATCACCTTTCGCCAGCCTAGAGGCTATGTTTTCAGCGATAACGATAGCATCGTCCATCAACAGTCCTATCCCAATGAGTAAACCCACCATTGAGATCATATTTATAGTTACCCCTAACATCGGCAAGATAAATAGAGCCCCTAAAAATGATATTGGCAGCCCCATAGTTACCCAGAAACTATATCTCAGACTAAAAAATAGCCATAACACTAAAAATACTAGAGCTAGACCAGCCATTCCATTACCTAATAACATATCAAGACGATCTTGCACTGGTGAGGAGCGATCTTGGGTAATAGTTAGCTGAATACCTGTTGGTGCACGCTCCTGCTCACTAACTACAAATTCCGCAACCTGATTATATATTGTGAGAATATCCTGTTGACGGCTCTTAGTTATATTAAGAATGGCAGCCCGTTTCCCATCAAACTCTACCTTGCTCTCATCTTTTTCAAACTGATCGTGGATAGTTGCAATATCCCCAAGTCTAATTGCGGCGCCTGTTTTACCAGAAATAACCACTAAATCTTCTAACTCAGCAGTCGTCTTACGCTGATCTGCAAAGCGCAGAATTATCTCCTCCTGCTCACCATTAAGCTCTCCACTAGGGGTTGCGATACTTCTCTGTTGAATAATATTAGCGATATCAGCAGCTGAAATACCAAATTGACGCACCCTCTGGATAGGAATCTCAACCCTTAACTGGTGGTCAGAAAAGCCCTGAATAGTTATATTAGCAACATCAGCAGCTCTCTTTAAACGGTCTTTAACTACCTCCGCATACCCCTTCAACACTACAGGATTTTCAGGGCCAGTAATTGCAATAGATACTACAGCATCCGTGCGCCCCAACTCCTCAGTGATAGGGAGCTCACACTCCTTAGGAAAGTCAGAAATAGCATCTACATTGGATTTTATATCATTAAGAAAACGCTCCATTGCCGAGCCCTCTATCTTAATAAGAGTAGCAACTCCCCTTCCCTCACTAGACTCACAACGCATCTCATCTAAACCCACCACACCTTCAACAGCCTCCTCTAAGCGTTGGCAGACTGCATCCTCCACCTCTCTCGCAGTTGCCCCCTTATAAATGACAGTAACCTTAACTTTATTACTCTCAATTTTAGGAAAAGTTTCACGCTGAAGATCTGGGATAGTTACGAGCCCTAACAGAATAATGGCTGCCATCAAAATATTTGAGGCATTTGGATGGTGGGTAAACCAGTTAATCATTTTGGTAATCTAAGAGCTGCTGTTGCAGCTTGTTATCTAGTTGCGGTTTAAGTAACATTCCATTCACTGCAGGGATAAGATCAGATACGACCAAAATATCTCCCTCATTCACACCTGAGCTAACTATATTTATATCACCCTGACGGTAGAGAATCTCAACTTTAGATGTCTGTAGACGCTGTTCGCCATCCATCAACATCACCTCACCACCTCTCACAGCAGTTCTAGGGATTATTATCTGCTCAGGTTGAATGCGCCCAAAGAGCTGTAGCCGTACAAACATTCCCTTAGAGAGTGGCGGACGCACTCCAGGGATAATCTTACTGTATGGTTTATCAATTGCAACTACCACCCCAATCGTACGAGTCTCACTATCGACACTATCCGTAAAACGGACAAACTCTGCACTCCACTCGGCACTCTCATTTCCCATATCCACCTGAACAGTAGATGTAAGCTCCGCATACTCTGCAAGACCTTCACTCATCTGCAGTGAGCTAGGTGCACTACGATGGCTAGTAAATAGCTTAGAGACTGATGAGAGAGCCACTTGAGCAACTACCTCTGAACGATCTATACCATCCCCCACAAAAAGTTTCTGCCCAGTAGTTACATACTGCTCTCTCTCCATACTTAAATTAGCAATTCGTAGATTAAATGGAGCATAAACCACACTATTATCCAAGTCTCTCTCTGCCTGTGCCAACTTAGCCTTTAAGACCCGTTGTTGAGTAGGAATTAGAGATAGAGAATTGCGAAGATTTTGGACTGAACTCCTTGAATTAAGCATAATCCTCTCAGCACTATCGATACTACTTTGAGATACACCACCTGTAGCAGATAACTGAGAGAGACGCTGAAACTCCTGATTAGCAAGCTCGAAATTGCGCTGCTCAATAGTCAATAAATCATCAGTATTGGTATGTTGAATCTCTAACTCTAAAAGTTGCGCTTTAAGCTGCTCTAGTACGAGCTCATAATTGATAGGGTCAACCTTAAACAGGAGCTCTCCAGCAGAGATAATCTCCCCATTGCGCAACCGAGGATGCATCTTAATAATACGCCCACTAACTTGAGCAATTGCACTCCAAACTTTCGCTGGCTGCACCACCCCATAACCCTC
>Ga0233428_1001236_pt1 | contig 28273 bp, 25 predicted proteins | sample SI_118_April2016_4_FD_179890 | JGI IMG/M metagenome (GOLD analysis project Ga0233428, IMG submission 179890) | Seawater microbial communities from Saanich Inlet, British Columbia, Canada - SI_118_April2016_120_MG | ecosystem: Environmental > Aquatic > Marine > Inlet | place: Canada: British... | reverse complement strand
TTCCACCTCCCACCCATCCACATGATATCCGGAGAAGTACAGCCATTCGCCAGAAGGATCGAGACTCGGATACGCAGCGCCAGTGCGGACGTTGGTCAGCAGGACCGGTGTCCCTGCCTGCCCAGACTGGGGATCCACGGGTGCGCCGAGCACGTTCAGGATCCCCGTGCGATCTGAAGACCAGACGATGTAGTTCCCGTCCGCGCTCCAATCCGGGGCCCCATCCAACGCTCGGTCGCTGGTGACCTCATGTACGACCCGGCCCTGGGCATCTAGGATCACCACGTCTTGATTCGCTCCCGCTGTCCAACGCGTCACAGCGATCCAGCGGCCATCCGGTGACACCGATGGGAACGTCCAAAGGACGCCATCACTCGACGCAACGAGGTCCTCGACTTCTCCGTTAGAGAGATCGATCCTCACCAAGGAGGTGGTACCCTCACCTTCCGCCACGGCGATCGCCCAGGAGCCGTCTCCACCAACCGAAGGGTGGGTCAGCCTGGCGCCTGTCGTGACACGCGTCACCACGCCGCTCTGGCTCACGAGATACAAGTCACTGAAGGCGCGGTAACGGTCTTCGAACTCAAGCTGCGCAAAGAGCACGTCACCCGTGGGTGTGAAGTCGAACGTTGCGAGTTGATTCGTGCGCGTGAGCGTTCGCTCCTCCGAACCATCTGCGTTCGCCAAGACCAGCTGCTGATCTGACTTCGCGTTCGACCGCACGTAGACCAGCGCGGATCCATCGGTAGACACCTTAGGATGCAGACCCCATCGGGCGTTGTTCGTCAGCCGCTCGGGCGCGGAGATCGCTCCGAGTGACGCGAGTTCACTGTCGAGTCCTTCGGCTTCAGACCGAGCCTGATCGGCCCATGCAGCCCACTCATCGGACAGCGACACGCCGAACGAGCTTCTCCCTGCGGCGTCCAGCCGATACGGGATCCACTGCCCGGCCACAGCTTCGATGAACTGGTCCATCCGCTCGTCGCCATACTTGTCCAGCAGGTGCTCGAAGAAGAGTGAGCCGTATGCGTAGGCGCGCGTCCCTTCCGGCCATTGAGGCGAGCCTCCGGCTGCCTGCCCGATCGATTCGAATCGGCCTTCGAGCGCCGCTGTACGCAGTACCATGTCGTGGTATGTGCCACGGACCCGACCCGCATCCGTGAGCTCAGATTCGTACCATGTCGCGAGCCCTTCGGAGACCCACCTGGGAACCGCGGACGCCGGGAAGAACGGCCAGGGTGCGTTTACGCGACCGAACACGCCGCGCGCGAGGTCACCTACCCAAGTGCCAGTTCGGTCGAGGTGTACGACATGGGCCAATTCGTGCGTAATGACGAGTTCGAGCCAGTCATCGAAGTAGCCGAGTGCCAAGTCGTCGACCGGTGGCCGCGCATAGACCGTAATCCGGTTAGACGGAGTGTACTGGGCGAATCCGTTCGACATGTCGATGTGATCCGTAAGAAGCACATCGATGAGTCCATCCGGCGGCTCGGAGAACGCGCTCGACAGCTCTTCAAAGGCGCGCTCCGCACGGTCTGCGGCGGCGCGACCCATTCCTTCGAGCCTCTCCGGGAACGTCACCCGGAAGTGTTCTGTCCTCAGCGTACGCCAGGTCTCATCGGGGGGAACCTGAGCCGAGAGCGGTGCTACGGAGGCGAGCGAGAGCATCATGACCGTCAGGAGCTTGATAAGCCCCGACAGGCACGCCACCCTTCCAATACGCATAGGCTTTCTAATCAACGACCATGTCTCCGACAAAGAACATCTGGTACCGCATCGGCTACGCACTCGAGCAAGCTCGTCACGGCCCCCCGGCTACGACCCGCTCTCTGCGTGGATTCGCGGAGCGTGCAACGGAACGTAAAGCCGGGAAGAGCCCCAAGAGTGCCTCCCCAGCGGCCTGGCCGACAGCCGACGACCTGATTACGACCGGCCTCGACACGGTCGTGGCCAAGGCTCTGGATGGATGGAAGCCGCGGCGTGTCTCGGGTCTCGCGCGAATGCTTCGTGCTGGAGCGGCCGGCGCTGCGGCGGCACTTTTCGTCGAAATCGTCGGTCCGCTCCTCAAAGGAGAGAGGTTCGTTGGAGCTATCGACCGAGGAACGGGCGAGAAGATGTTGGTCGGTGCAGGCCAAGGTCTCGTGTACGGAGCGGTGATCGAACCCAGGGTGCCGGGTCCGGCCCTCATGAAGGGTGCGTTGTACGGCTCCGCCGAATACGCGGTGGATCCTATGGGCGGCCTCTCTCACCTGCTCCGCGGACACTCGCCGCAGGGCAAACTGCCGATCGTCGGTGCGCTGCTCGACGACCTCGACCCCCACGACCGCGCCTACGTGGAACACGTCATGTTCGGCATCGCACTGGCTGTCATCTATGGGTCGAGTCCATCGAGCAACGGAATTCGCATCGAAGTCGACGACGAATAATCCGCACTGGCCAAAGCGCCGATGACGGTTCGGTCGGGGCATTTGCCAATACGGACTTCTTCCCCTCCTCCGCCAGATGCTCCCCGTTGGGTAGCAGCGCGAACACCGAAGAGATAGGTCGGAGCCTGCGGGTCTCCGAAGGTCCTCACGGAGCAAAACGCCTCCGGATATCGCGAGAGCGCAGAGCCCAGGTAACGGCCCGCAAGTCCGTCCCACCGGTCGAACAGTACTAGATCCGCCCCGAGGGCATCGGCTTCTGCAAGATGTACGGCGGGATCTTCACTGAATGGGAAGACCCTACTCGGGACTCCCGAGAGCACGAAGAACATTCTGGGCTTCCGAGAGAGAACCACTGAGCCGTCGGGCGCGGCTTCACCGATCCAGGTAGCCGCCGCGGCAAAGTCCTGCTGGCCGGGGCCGTAGCACGCCCATGGACCGTTGGCCCGCGTCGCTAGCACACACGCCGACGCCTGATCAACGGAAGACAACCACGACTTCCCTGCGGGCAGAACGACCACAGCCATCGCGACGACGGCCAACCCCCTCACGCCCCAGCTCCCCACGTGCCCGCCAAGGAAGCGCAGCATGGACGCAGCATACAGAAAGAACACCGGATAGAGGGGCAAGGCGAAGCGGTCGCCCGACCAGACCTCCGGCCAGAGGAGGATGAGCCCTCCATAGAGAGGCACGAAGAGTTCGGTGACTCCGATGCCCTTCCGGGCCTGCCGCACCCAGCCGGCCAGCGCCAACGTTGTCAGCACGACACCAAACAGGAGCATCGCTCCCCCTTCCCGCACGCCAAGGATGCCAGCAGGGCCGTGTAGGCTGACGTATCCCCAAGCATTCCCAACCACGCGGCCCACGAGCCCAGCGGCGTCAACATTCCCCAGTGCGGGCTGATAGGGATCGACCATCCATAGCTCCGCCCCGTAGTCACCTACTCCCTCTCCACGTCCGCGTAGCCACCACAGCAGCACCGGAATTCCGAGGGCGGCCGTGCTGGCCCCGAGCGCCTTCCACTTCTTCCGCAGCACGAGCCACGCGACGAGCGCCACCAACAGAGGGAGTCCCGCGGATCTAGTGAAGTATGCGAGTCCGACCGCGACCACTCCGCCGACCAGCGCCGCCCTTGGCGCGCCTTCTTCTTCCGACCACTCTAGGAGCCAGAGTGCGGCCACGGTCAAAGCGACAAAGAGAGGGTCCGACAGAATCCAATGGCTGTAGTAGACGACCGCTGAGGAAACGGCCAAGGCCATCCCGACTCCCATAGCGGCGAGCGTTCCAAGACGTCGCTCAGCCCACAAATACGTACAGCCCACACAGGCAACAGTGGACGCGGCCGTGACCAGCTTCAGAGCAACCCATGTCCGAGCCCCAAGGAGAACGAGCACGGCCAGCAATCCTGGAAAGACCGGTGGGTATTTCGTATGTGGCAGGCCTGCAGGATCGAAAGCCTCGGTATAGCTCCCATCCACAACAAGCGAATAGGCAAGCGAGACATAGGCCGCGTTGTCCCCTCCGGTGTGGGGAGCAGGATTGAACGCTGCCCCAACGATGACCGTTGAAAGGAAGAGCGTGACCCCAAGAGGAAGCCACCTCAGATTGCGCTTCTTGGTGTCGTCGGGTGCGTCGTCCGGAGTCTCCTGGCCCAACCTACGGCTCATGGTTTCGCTCCAAGCACCTGGGCCACCTGCCCATCTTCTTCGGCCAATAGAGCTGTGGCCTCATCCGACGAAACACCGAGCCTGCCCATCACCAGAGCGACTTTCACACTGCCCTTGGACTGGTCGAGAAGCGCAGTCGCCTCTTCTCGGGTGACCCCGGCCATCTCACACAGTATCCGCTCTCCACGGTCTTGCAGCTTGGCGCAGGTAACTTGCAAATCAACCATCAAATTCCCGAAGACCTTCCCCATTCGGATCATCGCGCCTGTCGTGATCGTGTTGAGCACGAGCTTGGTGGCAGTTCCCGCTTTCATGCGAGTCGATCCTGTGATGACCTCCGGGCCGACCAGTGGGGCGATCACGACGTCGTGCAACGTGCGGAGTTCGTCCGAAGGCGGAGTGCACAACAAGAAGCCAGTCGCCGCACCGAGTTCTTTAGCACGGGCGAGGGCACCATGCACATAAGGAGTGGAGCCCGAAGCGGCGATTCCCAATACGAAATCCCGCCCGTCCACATCGAGTGCATCGACGGCAAGCGCTCCGTCCTTCGGATGATCTTCCGCGCCCTCCTGAGACTTCACCAGCGCCTCGAGTCCTCCTGCGATCACACCGCGCACCATAGACGGGTCGGTGCCGTACGTGGGGGGCATCTCGGAAGCATCGAGCACGCCGAGCCTCCCCGAGGTGCCAGCTCCCACATAAACGAGTCGCCCGCCGCCTCGAAACGCTCGCTCAGCGAGCGTCACGGCTTCCGCGATCGCAGCTCGTTCGGCACCCACAGCCTCCGCGACTCCACGGTCTTCGGAGTTTATCAGGTCGACGATATCCAACGGATCGAGCTCATCGATCTTCATCGACTGGGGATTGCGCTGTTCTGTGAGGCGGGGATCCCGCATGGGCGCTTGTCGGTAGATTGAGGCGGACAGATCTTGTCGGGCACCCAAACAGTACCCCAAGGCGCGTGAGCGCGGCAACGCGCGAAGTACGCTACACCGCATTCCCCAACATGGGCTCATCCATGCTTCGTACGACTCGTCTCATCACCAACCTCTCCATTCTCGCGGCGCTGACCATCATCTCAGCGACGGCATGTTCAGACGTGGAACCTGCCGACGCTCCGCTCTTTGCCGCCGGGTGGTTGTACCGGACCACACCAGAACCGGTAACGGCCGCCAACGGCATGGTGGTGACAACGGATGAGCTCGCGAGCCGCGTCGGCGTGGACATCCTCGAAGCCGGCGGAAACGCGGTCGACGCTGCGATCGCCGTACAGTTCGCTCTGGCTGTCGTGAACCCGGAGGCAGGCAACATCGGCGGGGGCGGCTTCATGATGGTGCGCATGGCGGACGGCTCATCGGCTGCACTCGATTTTCGTGAGAAGGCCCCGATGGCTGCCACCCGCGACATGTATCTGGACGAAGACGGCAACCTGACAGACAAGTCGGTCGCGGGGCATCTCGCGGTAGGTGTTCCCGGATCTGTCGCTGGCATGTGGGCTGCCCACGAACGCTTTGGCTCCATGAATTGGACCGCACTCGTCGAGCCCTCTGTGCAACTCGCGAACGGCTTCCCGGTGCGGCAACGCTTCCTGGGCTCCTTGAGCAGCACGATGGTGGACGCACTCTCTCGCTTCCAGGCTTCCGCCGATCAGTTCCTCCCGAACGACGGAAGTCCGCCGGCCGTCGGCGACACACTGCATCAGCCTGACCTAGCGGTGACCCTTGGGCGTATACGCGACCAAGGACCGGACGGCTTCTATCGTGGGGAAACTGCAGATCTGATCGTTGCAGAAATGCAGCGCGGCGATGGGATCATCACACATGAGGATCTCGAATCTTACACCGCCGCCTGGAGGGATCCAGTTTCCTTCACTTATCACGGCCACACGGTTCTCTCAATGCCACCGTCTTCGTCGGGCGGGGCCACGATGGCGGAGATGGCCAACATACTGGAAGGGTACGACCTGTCCGCCACAGGTTGGAATTCGACGGAGTCGATCCATCTTCTCGCGGAAGCGTGGAAGCGCGCCTACGCGGACCGAAACCACTACCTAGCCGACCCTGATTTCATCGATATGCCGCTCGAGCGAATGACTTCGGCGGCGTATGCCAGGGAGCGTGCCAGTACAATCTCCCACGGTGCAGCCACCCCGTCCTCCGAGATCGGTCCAGGGATGGAGGAAGGCCCGAACGAAGGGGAGAACACCACGCACTATTCGATCGTCGACGCACAAGGCAATGCGGTCTCGGTGACCACCACGATCAACTCGTGGTACGGCAGCAAGGTGACCGTGACCGGCGCCGGTTTCGTGCTCAATAACGAGATGGATGACTTCGCTGCAAAACCAGGAACCCCGAATCAGTTCGGGCTCGTCCAAGGCGAAAACAACGCCGTCGGCCCAGGAAAACGGATGCTGTCCGCGATGACGCCGTCCATCGTCGTGGGGCCTGACGGAAAGCTGAAAATGGTGACCGGCACACCGGGCGGCTCAACGATCATCACGACGGTCTTCCAGACGATCTCGAATGTCATTGATCACGGGATGAACGTCGTTGAGGCCGTCCAGGCACCGCGCGTCCATCATCAACATCTACCGGATCAGATTTACTTCGAGCCGGCGTCGCTCGAACCTGCCACGCGGCTCGAGCTCGAGGCCCTCGGACATACGACGGTCGAGCGTGGAGACGTATCCGGTGACGCCCAGATGATCCTCATCGTAGATGGTGTGCTTACCGGTTGGTCGGACCCACGGCGCGGGGGTCGTGCGGTTGGGCATTAGGTAGAGTCCTCCATGGGTGAACTGCGCACGATTCTTCCGTACTTCCGACCGTACATGCGGTCGTTCTACTGGGGAGTGGTGCTCGTTTTCTTCGCGAATCTGTTTCAGATCGCGGGCCCCTACCTCATCAAGTTGGCCATCGACAGCCTGTCCGAACCGGGAACGACCGCTGGGCGTATCGGATCATACGCCGGGCTCATCGTCCTCGCGGCCCTGTTCGGGGGCGCGGCCCGATACGGCATGCGCGAACTGCTCAACGGCATGAGTCGCAGGATCGAGTGCGACCTGCGGGACAACTTCTTCCGACACCTGCTGAGTCTCGACGCAGCCTTCTACAACGTGACACGGACCGGCGACCTCATGAGCCGCGCCACGAATGACACGCTCGCGGTGAGGATGGCAGTCGGTCCGGCAATCATGTACACGGTGAACACCGCTGTGAGCTTCGTGTTCGCCTCCTCGCTGATGATCTGGCTGAGCCCCAAGCTGACCCTGCTCGCCATGGTCCCGATGGTCGTTCTCCCACCGTTCGTGATCGGGTTCGGCCGAATTATCCACCGCAGGTTCGAGGAGATTCAAGAGCAATTCTCGTCCCTGTCGACCTTTGTTCAGGAGAATCTGACCGGGGTTCGACTCGTTCGGGCCTACACCCAAGAAGCTGAACAATCACGACAATTCGACGCCTTCAACAAGGAGTACCGCAGCAAGAACATGCGCCTCGTGATCACGGCCGGCGCATTTCACCCCATCCTGATGTTCGTCGCTGGGACTGCCATGGTCGTCGTGACCTGGTTCGGTGCGCTCGAGGTGATGGCCGGGAGCATGTCACTGGGTGACTTCGTGGCGTTCGGGTTCTACTTGACACTCCTGATCTGGCCAATGATCGCGTTCGGGTGGGTCGTGAACCTTTACCAACGCGGCGCCGCTTCTATGGGCCGCCTGAACAAAATACTCCGTGCGGAACCGACGGTCGCCGTGCCGGCGGATCCCGTGTCGATCGAAGGAGCGCACGGTCGAATCGAATTCCGAAACGTGTCGTTCCGGTATCCGGATACGGAGCGTATGGTCCTGTCGGGAATCAACTTCGTGGCCGAAGCAGGCGAGACCATCGCCATCATTGGACCCACGGGTTCCGGGAAGAGCACGCTCGTGTCCCTCATCGCCCGGATCTACGATCCGACCGAAGGAGCTGTGCTCCTGGATGAGATCTCCCTCGGTCAAGTGGATCCAGCCGAGTTGAGACTCCGCCTAGGCGTGGTTCCGCAGGATTCCTTCCTCTTCTCCGACACGATCGCCCACAATGTGGGGCTAGGGCTATCGGACGATATTCCGTTGTTGTCAGAGTCGGGCGAGCCTGCCGACGTGATCACCGACGCTACCGGGATCGCGCAGCTTCACGATCAGATCCAAGCCTTCCCAAAGGCCTACGACACCATGCTGGGCGAACGTGGGATCAATCTTTCAGGCGGACAAAAACAGCGCGCGACATTGGCTCGCGCCCTCGCCCGCGACCCGCTCGTTCTCGTTCTCGACGACGCCCTTAGTGCGGTGGATACACACACTGAAGCCAGGATTCTGGAAGATCTCCGAAGCGTGATGAAGGGCCGGACGTCGTTCATTATCAGCCACCGCGTGTCAGCGGTCATGAACGCAGATCGCATCCTAGTTCTCGAAGACGGGATGATCGTCGAGCGGGGAACGCACGCCGAGCTCCTCGGAACTGAGGGGACCTACGCTAGGCTGCTCGAACGTCAGCTACGACAAGAAGTCTTGGAGTCCGAAGTGGCCGCGACCGGCGGCGATTGACCCCGCTCTAGATCCGATTCTGAATAAATTCAGGCGTAAAGCGCGCGAGAACGGCCGTTAGCACGGTGAACTTTCCGGTAAGCAGGAGGATGCCCAGCAGCACGAGCATGATTCCTGAGGCTTTTTCCACCACCGGAATCCAGCGGCGGAATTTCTTGAAAGCCTGTAGGAACGAGTCGAGAGCGAGAGACGCGATCAGGAACGGGATCGCGAGCCCCGCGGAGTAGACGGTCAGCAACCCAACCCCTGCCCACATCGTGTCCTGCGAGAAGCCGTAGGTCAGAATGGCGCCGAGGATGGGCCCAATGCAGGGCGTCCACCCTGCACCAAATGCCATACCGACCCCGAATGTCCCGATGTAACCCGCCGGCTTGTTTTTGAAATGCATGCGCTTCTCGCGCATGAGCGGCGTGATTTTGAACAGACCGGACAGGTGTAAGCCAAGAACGATGATGACCAGTCCGCCGACCCGCGCGATCCAGATCTCGTACTGTCGAAAAAACTGCCCCAAGAACGACGCCGACGCTCCCAGCAGAATGAAGATCACGCTGAACCCGAGCACGAAAAGGAGCGAGTGGACGAACGTCGCCTTCCGGTTCACGCCCGCTTCCAGGTCTTCCAGACTCATGCCGGTGACCAGCGTCAGATAACTGGGCACAAGAGGTAAAACGCACGGAGACAGGAATGAGAAAATTCCGGCCGTAAAAGCGATAAAAATACCGACTTCTATTTCGTTCACATTCTCTCTCTATGTCTGTGCGCCGTCTTCGAGCGCGGCTTTGCGCTCCTCGGCGTTTGCTCTGCGCGCCTGAAGATACGCGCGAATTGCCGTAGTCAAGCCGAACCACCCTGCCACAAATGCCACGATCCACCCCACCACGACCGGGAGCGCCGCCGCGAACACTGCCAACGCGATGATGAAGACGGACACCGTACCGAGCACGGTACGGTCCTCTCTCCCAAGCGTGCGGTCCCCAGCCAAGGCTTCGCCGAGTGCCGCACTCGCGCGAAACAAAGGCGCCATTCTAATCTGTCCTGGCGTACTTCCCATCGACCGAATTTGCTGTTCCAGTCTTTCCGGCAACGTGCCTTGCGGATCCAACGATTTCGTGTCCACTCTGCCCTGCACCACTCGAGCCGGCCCGCCGTGCCCTCTCCCGGGGAGTACGATTTCGGACGAAGACGCCAAGTCCGCAAGGAAGAGCCCCTCCAACTGTCCTGCGAGACTCACATCCAGAACGCCGACATCGAGTTCCCAGTTCCCCATGAGGCTGGCCGAATTCAGATTGCTCGACCCAACCCGGCACCAGGTACCGTCTACCACGGACGTCTTAGCGTGGATCATGGGCCCCTGCCACTCGAAGACACGCACCCCCGATTCGAGAAGGAATCGATATCCCCCTCTGGATAAGGACCCTACGAGCGGCCAATTGTTATGGGCGGGCACCAGAATACGAACGTCGACCCCCTGCTGCGCCGCCGCACCGAGCGCCTCGGAGATGGACCGAGGTGCGACGAAATACGCATCGGTGATCCAGATGCGCTGACGGGCACGAGCGGCCGCAAGATGCAAGGTTCGATAAACTCGCGCCTTCCCCGGCTCTCCCTCGATGAGCCACACCGGGGTATCTCCGGGCGGTTCGGTTTTCGGCACAGTGGAGGAAAAAAAGAGGGGATCTCCTTCCTGATCCCACATGGCCTCGAAGGCACGCGCCGCGGAAAGGGCAGCAGGCCCTCTGATCTCGATCCCCGTGTCCCGCCACGGAGCTTCGGTCTTGGTGCCAGCCCATTCGTCACCTAGGCAGAAGCCACCTACGAAACAGACATCGCCGTCGATGACGACCAGCTTCCGGTGATCTCGCTGCACCGCACCGAAAGGGTTTCCTAAGCCCAGAGATGGGCGATTGAAAGCCCGCACCTGCGCCCCTGCCTGGATGAGCGGTTTCCAATAGGAGCGGGGGGTCGCCCAACAACCAAGCCAGTCGTATACGAGGCAGACGGGAACGCCCTCTCGGGCCTTCCTCACCAGCACGTCCCGGAAGGCTCGTCCCACCCGATCATCCCGGACCAGGTAGTTCTCGAAATAGACGAAGCGCTGCGCAGAGTCGATCGCGTCGATCCACGCTTCGAATGTGCTCGACCCCTCGAACTGGAGTCCGAGCACATTACCTGCAATCGTGGGAGACCCGGTCGCTCGCTCGACCTCCATCCACGGGAAGGCAGCCCCGTCGGTGTTTTGCACCACGGGGGCCCGTTTCGTAGAAGCGTGATCAAGCGGTTCGGGCATGGAGGATGGGCCTAAAAGAGACAAGGCGAGTCTCTCCAAAGGTCGAGAGAGGCTCACCCCCAATCAAGCTGGACCCGAAATGCCCGAAAGAGCTGCTCCGAGCGGAGCGCCTCCATGGGATCCACAAGCGTCGCGCGCGAGGAGGACCCCATTCACGACGCTGAAGATGGCCGTGTTCATCCCGATCCCGAGTCCAAGGGTCAGAATGAAGGTGATCGTGTATCCGGGGGTGCGTATGAGACTACGGACAGCGTATCGGACGTTTTTCAGCATGATTTTTCCGTTCCCATTCCCTTTCTCCACCCAATCGAGACGCCCGCGGCGCCCCGAAAGCCCAAACAATGCTACCCGGTCACGTTCATGTCTTGAACGTTCACAACCTGGGCTGATTACCGAGCAAAATTAGACGAGCCGGCCCTGATACCGGTAGGACACGAGCTTGTAGACGAGTTTCGCAACCAAGAAGTCGGGAGCGTTGAGCCCGGGCGTCGGCGCCAACTCGACCACATCGGCGGCGACGACCTCACGTTCCGCAAACACCCGTTTGAGAAACCGGAGAGTGCGATACCAATCACCGCCACCTGGCTCCGGCGTCCCCGTGGACGGCACGAACGACGGATCAAAGTAGTCGACGTCGAACGTGAGATAGACCTTGGGTCCTAACGCATCGATCGCTTTGTCCATCCAGGCGTCGTCATCCATCATCTCGTCCGCCCAAATGAGTGTGGAGCCGGCATGGGCATTCGACACATCCACCTCTTCTTGACTGACACCTCGGACACCGACGGCCACCACGTCCGCGCGGTCGAGCACGCGAGCCATGGCCGAGGCGTGTGAATCAGGTGTGCCTTCGTACTCACCGCGAAGATCCGCGTGTGCGTCCATCTGGAGCACGGTCAGGCGTTCCTCATGCCGATCGGCCTGTGCGAGCACAGCGGCAGAGGAGATGGAGTGCTCTCCGCCCAGCATGATGAGAAATCTCTCTCCGACGGCTGATGCGATGCGGCCGTACGACTCACGAAGCTCTACCATGGCAGGGGTCGCCCCGGCACGAGTGAGTTCGAGTGCAGGCAGGGTGTTGATCCCAAGCACGGCCGCCGGTTCGCACCCGAACTCTTGGTCGTGGAGTTCGATGTAGCGTGATGCCTCGATGATCGCACGGGGCCCGAGGCGAGTGCCCCCGCCCCACGATGTCGTGGATTCGTACGGGACCGGGAGAATCACTCCGGCCGCCGTCTCCAGCGCTCCAGAGACCTCGTCCATAGCCAGAAACGTATGGGGCAATTCCCACGGGAGGTCACTCAATTCACTTGGCACGCCGGCAGGCGCCGCTATCTGGTCACTCTCGTGGCCGCGGCCAATGTCGGGATCGCGTCGGTTGGGCATGGATCGTACCGAGTGAGTCGAGCGTCCGGGTCAGACGATCTCGATGGGACAGAGGAGACCTTCATTGGGGATTTCTACACCTGCGGCCTGGCACTGACCACATAGTCCGTAAATCTCGAGCCGGTGCCGTACGGGAATGAACCCATGTTCACGGCGTACGCGGTTTTCCACCGTGTACAGTTCGGTGCTCTCGAACTCAGAGACCTTTCCGCACTCGAGGCAGATCAGGTGCTCGTGGACTGGGCTTTGGGAAAGGCGATGCTCGTAGCGCTTGAAGCCCTCTCCGAAGTCATGCTCGGCCACCAGTCGACTTCGCACCAACAGGTCTAGGGTTCGGTAAATCGTCGCCTTGCCGATTCTCTTCGAGCGGTCGCGAAGCAGGCCTTCCAGATCGTCCACGGACAGATGGGCGTCGGAGCCGAAGACAATTTCCGCGACCGCACTTCGCTGTTGCGTGACCGGGAGTCCTTGATCGCGCAGGTACCGACTAAAGAGCCGAATATGCGGGTGTTCCACCGGAACTGACTTCACAGCTGCTGGGCCTCCAAAAAGTCGACATCGAACTCCTCGAGAAGCTCTTCGAACTTCTCAGCCGACCCCCCGATCTCTACTTCACGGGGTTCCCCCTGGCCTTCAACCGCTCCCGAACGCCGAACCACACCCGCCATGACTCCTGGAAACAGCTCCGCCGGGGCTTCCCCTTCTTGGGTAAACGACGTGGCCACGGACACACCCTTCCCAGTGTGCTCAGCCGTGTAGGCAGCGGTCACCATGACCCGGCGGTCTTCACCTTCTAGGAACGTGCTGACCGCGAGGAGCCCCTGCTCGCGCCGCCCACGCCGCACAGGAGGAAAAATCCACAGTCGGTCGACGGTGTCCGCACCAAGTTGATCCCTGAGGCGAATGAGAGATCTGGGCAGCGCCTCGGGCACGCCCGGGTCTGCAGATCGGTCCCTCACTGGCGGCTGTGACATTCGCTCCCTTTTTCCAGTTGTCGGCGCACGGCCTTTCGTGTCACCTCAAGCACCTCTTCAATCGCACGATCGAGCGGCCCGGCCACCATCGCACCGGACGCCTTTACGTGTCCTCCTCCGCCAAACTTGCGGGCCAACGCGTTCACGTCGACCGGCCCGTTGGATCGGAAAGAGAGTTTGATCTCGCCCGTGGACGCCAGACGGAAAAGCACACCAACCCGTGTACCATCCACAGACCGCGGGATGTCGACCATACCCTCCAGGTCCTCCGGTGTGGCATCCAGTTCCTTGTAGACCTCGGTTGGCACCGTCATCCAGGTGATCCCGAGTTCCGGGTCCGAGTCAAGTGTGGCCAATGCGTGCCTCAGGATCTTGAACTTCCTTAATGGCGCGGCTCCGTACACCCGTGTCCAAGTAGCCTCGGGGTTCACTCCCCGCTCGATCATTTCGGCCGCGATCTCGTGGCAATCTGGGGTGGAGTTCGTGAACCGAAACGACCCCGTGTCCGTCATAATCGCCGTGTAGATCCCTTGAGCGACGTAGTCGTTCCAAGGCCCATTGGATGCCTGCACCAGGTCGTACACGAGTTCACCTGTCGCGCACGCCTGCGGGTCTCGGAAGGAGATTCCACCAATGGATTGTTCACCAGGCGGATGGTGATCCACGACGACCGTTGGGATATCACGAATGAGATCTCTCACACGGCCGATCCGGGGGACTTCCCCTGTGTCGAGAACGACGGCGAGGTCCGCTGAATCACAAATCTGCCGGGCCCGGCGAGACCCTGCCGGGACGATCCAGTCTTGGTTCTCCATCAGGAACCGGAACCCGTCCGGGAACGGCGTGGGATTGATGATCCAAACCTCGGTTCCGTTCCCCCTGAGCCAAGAGGCAACAGCGGCCTCTGAGCCCGCGCCGTCGCCATCCGCATTCAGGTGCGTGGTCAGCACAACCCGTCGTCCCGCGAGCAACGCGTTACGGGCTTCCTTGACCATCGCCGTCCGCTTTCTAGGCGTCCGGTAGCTCAAGGTGATCTCCTATCCCAGAAGGAATTTTACGTCGCGAATGCCACGCTCTGAGATCTACACAGAGTGAGTCTCACGCGCCACGTTCGGCGGCCCGCCGAGCACCTCTAACCGGTTGGGGCTCCGGGGAGCTTCTTCCGCACTTTCGCCCAAGTGGATGCGAGGTGCACGAGGTGGGACGAAGACTTCCCGGTAACCTGCGCCTGCCGGAGAGCAGCCAGAAGGCCGGCTGGAGTATTCGGATGACCCGGGACCTCCACAAATGTGGTCCCCAATTCCCCGATGGTATGCGCGTCCGATCCGGCTCCTTTGAGCTTCCCATGCCGCTCCGCGAGTTCGTCCGCAAGTCGTTGGGGCCTCTCTGAGTGAAGCCGCGCGTTGAACACCTCGACGACGTCACACAGCGGGGCGAGATCTTCGGCGAGTCTACCCCCCCCGCCCTTTCCACCCGCGAAGGGGTGAGGCAGGTAAGGCACACCACCCTGCGCACGAATACGCTCAATCGTCTCGACGGCTGGCGTGCCCTTGGGAATTTCCTCGGTCAGGTAGAGTCCTATGACATCCACACCTTCGGCGGTCTTCACTTCTTCACCCGGCACGATCCGGTCCGGGTACGCTTCCGCCATGCGTAGTGCCACATGGAGCTTATTGTGATCGGTAATGGCGATCCGGTCGAGACCTTGGGCCAACGCGCGCTCGAGCACCTTTTCGGGATCGGACAAACAGTCCCAGCTCCCAGCGGTGTGGAGGTGGAGATCCATGCGTATCGTGCCCCCGCCAGCGATCTCCCTCAGGTCCTTCAGGACCCGATTGGCCGACGCCTCGAGATCGGCCAAGGTGCCGTCGTTCATGATCACGTGATCTGATCGATCCCGTTTCGGTCCGGGATCCCTCTGAGCCGCCATCATCCTAACAGCACCGTCTTCTGACATCCCTCGATCCTCAATGAGACGCCGGCGGCGTTCCACCTGCGCAGCATCCACGAACACGATTTGGTCGAAGTCACCCTCAGCGCCCGTCTCGAACAGCAGAGGAATCTCAGAGACGACGAGAGGATGGCCTTCAACTCGACGCTCAGCCAGCCACTCGTCCCTGAGCGTCCAAATGATGGGATGCACAATGGCCTCGAGTCGCTCGCGCTTCGACTCGTCCGCAAAAATCACAGCGCCCAAAGCCGCCCGGTCGAGGGTCCCATCTGTGGTGATGACATCGGGTCCGAACAACTCACGAACGGCGTTCAGTCCGCCGGACCCGGGCTCCACAGCCTGCCTCGCAAGTTCATCTGCACTCACCACAGGCACCCCTGCTCCAGCCCAGAAACCCGCTACCGCGGACTTCCCGGAGGCTGCGTTCCCGGTGAGCGCGATATTAAGCATCCGCATCTCCAGCGGGAGCATCGCTTGCAACTTCATCCGAACGCTTCATAAAGATCCAAATAGAGACACCCACGACGGCGAATACAGCCGTGCCGCCCACTCCGACGAGCTGTGTGACCACTCCCCAACTTTCCCTAGCGAGAACACCGATCGCGACATACATCGCGGTCCAACCCACGAGGCCAACTAGCTCGTACAGAAGATAAGTCCGGTATGGGAGCCCGCTCATGCCGGCCGCCATCGGCATCATGGTGCGCACAAAAGAGATCAACCGAGCAACGGTCACCGAATACACAGGATGTTTCCCGTAGAGTCTTTCCAGCGCAGCGCGCCCGGGAGCGATTCTGCGAGCCCACCGCCTGTCGCCGAGAAGAGCCCTTTCACCGGCACGCCGTCCGACCCAGAACCCGATGGAATCTCCCACCGCTCCGCCGACTGTAGCGGCCACGATCATTAGGTACGAGTTCGACTCTCCCCTGAAGCGCGAGCACGGTAGCGAGAGAAGTGGCGACGCCGGACGGTACGAAGAGTCCCGTCACAAAGCTGGTCTCAAGAACGGCCAGCGTGAAAAGCAACGCGGGGCCGTACGCGACGAGCAGCTCGAGGAGTTGGTTAACGCCCACGCCTTTCGCGCAGGGTCACAACCTGGAAGTCGTCGTCCGTGGAACGTGTTCGATCAGGTCCGTATGACACGATCGCAACGGAGTCCGCCCACACCTGGAGTTGATAGACGGTCCCCCATGGATCCTTCCTGAGGTCGTCCGCAGAGTAGCGGTAATCGAGCCACCCCACCCAGTTCCGGCGATCCGGGAGCTGCCCGGTCAGACGCTCATGTTCTATAACGTTTCGCCCCACCTGTCCCATCTCTCCTTGCGTGCTCCACTTCACAGCGGGCGCGACGACGGGCGCGGCAAACTCCAACAACATCTGCCTCGAATCCGGGAAGTAGTACGTCGCAGTAACCCCGAGCAGAACCAAGAGGAACAGTCTAGACAACGGGCCCCCGGGTCATCTCAGCACGCATGCGGGACGTCCAGAGCACGTAACGTTCGATCTCGTCATCAGATGGCTTGGCGTCCGCCGCGCCGTACGCCGTCTCCAAACGCCAGCGCATATACGATGCCGGTGGTAGCGGAAGAAACGGTGCACACCGATACCATCCGCGGGCCCTGAAGGCCCACGCTGCTTGCAGCAGGTACGGGATCGTTCGGGGGCGCCGAAGCGCCAACCCAGCCATGGTCAGGTACAGCGACTCGTCCTTGGTTCGGGCCTCACACCGCCCTGGGCGGCGGATGTCTGGTGGAAAGCTAGAGCGCGCTACGGTGCAAAACAACGATCTGAAGGAGGGCAGCGCCATTTGTTTCCTGTTGCTGCACCTTCCGTACCGCTAACCTCGGCCGGTTCCCACAGTCACAGGCCTTCGGGGCCAGAAGCGCTTGATCTCGCGAAAAACACCGATCGACCGATCCTTCTTTCGATCGGATACTCTGCGTGTCAGACGTTGGAACGGCGGGGAGCGTTCGGCAGCGGGCCAACCTCCTTCGTGCAGTCAACCCTGCACCTGCTCCCTGTGGGCGCTATCTTTGTGGCTGGAAATTGACCAGACGATTGAAGGGTTCATGGCGACACAAGAGAAAGAGATTCTTGCGACTGCTGAAAATGAGTCGACAACGGATCTAGCGGGACTGTCCCCCGAGCAGTTACTCCGCTTCTATCGCACGATGGTTACCTCGCGTCGAGTCGACGATCGCGAGATCAGCCTCAAGCGGCAGAACAAGATTTTCTTCCAGATTTCCGGTGCAGGTCACGAAGCCATCGGCGTCGCTGTTGCAGAGCACTGCAAGTCCGCCCACGACTGGTTCTTCCTGTACTACCGCGACCGCGCGATGACGCTGGCGCTTGGGCAAACACCGCTCGACCACCTGCTGCAGGCGGTGGGTGCCGAGGCGGATCCGGCCTCCGGTGGCCGTCAGATGCCTGCTCACTACGGTGATGTGCGGTACAACATCGCGAGCACATCGTCACCAACCGGCACGCAGTTCTTACAGGCGGTCGGAGCGGCCGAAGCGGGCACCAAAATCGCTGGCGTGGATGGCGTCCGCGAACTCATCGACCGATTCGAGGACGACGAAGTAGTCATCGTCACGACCGGTGACGGGACAACGTCTGAAGGTGAGTTCTGGGAATCACTGAACAGCGCGTGCAATCTCAACCTACCGGTGGTCTACGTCGTTGAGGACAACGGGTACGCGATTAGTGTGCCGGTCGCGGTGCAGACGGCCGGAGGCAGTATTTCCAAGCTGGTTTCCGGCTTTCCAGGTCTACACATCCTGGAGTGCGACGGCACCGATGTGGTCGAAGCATATCGCACCGCAGGTGAAGCAATCGCTTATGCCCGTGAGAGAAAGGGCCCTGCCCTGATTCACGCGCACTGCACGAGACCTTACTCCCACTCGATGTCCGACGACGAGCGGACCTATCGCACCGAAGAAGAACGCGCGGTTCAAGAGGTCCGCGACCCGCTGACCCGAACGCGTTCCCTGTTGATCGAAAACGGGATCGCCTCCGAGGAGGAACTCGACACGCTCGAGGCAAGCATCACCGACGAAGTGGCTCAGGCCGCGGACGACGCGCTCAAGTCGCCCCAGCCGGATCCCTCTACTGCGTTGCAGCACCTCTTCTCAGAGGATGTGGATCCCACGTCCGACGACTTCGACACCGAGGACGATCCGCAGTACGAGGACGACAAGCTCCTCACCATGGTCGATCTACTGAACGCGTGTATGGCGTCAGAGATGGAGCGCGATCCGCGCATCGTGGTGTTCGGCGAAGACGTCGCCGACGTGTCCAAACCCGCGGCGCTGGGTGAGGTGAAGGGAAAGGGCGGTGTTTTCAAAGTCACGCATGGCCTTCAGGCGAAGTTCGGGGCAGAGCGGGTGTACAACTCGCCGCTCGCTGAGGCGAACATCGTTGGAAGAGCCATCGGACAGGCGCTCAGAGGGATGAACCCCATCGTCGAGATCCAGTTCTTCGACTACATCTGGCCGGCGTTCCACCAGATCCGAAACGAGCTGGCGACCATGCGCTATCGCTCGAACGGGACATTCGCGGCGCCGCTCGTCATCCGAACGACGTACGGAGGCTATCTGAAGGGCGGAGGCATCTACCACTCTCAGACGGGTGAAACACTCTTCACGCACTGCCCTGGCCTGCACGTCTGCATGCCGTCTACGGCCGAGGACGCCGCGGGTCTCCTGCGTACCGCGATCCGTTGCGAAGACCCGGTCCTCTTCCTCGAGCACAAGCACCTGTACCGACAGATCTACAACAAGGGGCGCAACCCAGGCCCCGAGTACATGATTCCGTTCGGGAAGGCCAAGGTCCGCCGCGAAGGCTCCGACATTACGTTGGTCACGTGTGGGGCGCTGGTGAAACGCAGCCTCGATGCCGCCAAGATCGCGTCCGAGCAGCACGGCGTCGAAGTCGAGGTCATCGACCTACGCACGGTGCAGCCGTTCGACATGGAGCGGATCGCCGATTCCGTGAAGAAGACCAACAAGGTGATGGTCGTGCATGAGGATTCCCTTTCATGGGGAATCGGCTCTGAGGTCGTGGCACGTATTGCCGACGAACTCTTCGAGTACCTCGATGGACCGGTGAAGCGCGTAGCCTCGCTCGATACCTGGGTGGCTTACGCTCCCGCCGTGGAGAACGTCATCCTGCCGCAGACACCAATAATCGTGGATGCAGTGCTGGACCTCGCCTCCTACTAGAAGCGGAAGCCCACGGTGATCGGGATGTACCGCAAGTCGCCGGACAGGTCTCTAATGTTCACGAGTCGAATTTCCGCATAACCACCGAATCCGAGTGCGCCCACGCTCACTCCGAAGCCTCCGTGGATTCCGTTCGAGGTCGCCGCCTCGGCAGCGCTCGTATTGATGTGGTACTTCCCGAATCCGCCGACCACGTAGGGCGAGAGCCCGAGCCCTCCGAGTGAGACGACGCCACTGATCGTTCCGGTCAACATCGTGGTGTTGTCACCACCCGTCTCCGGAAGCCGATGCAGTTCACCTTCCAGTCGGGCGGAGACCGGAAAGATCGGGACGCCGATCTGAATCCCAACTCGGCCGTGCATTCCCGCTTCGCGCGAATCCGCGAAAGTACCGATCGGAGTGCCGAGCCCTCCACCGACCATGAGGCGGGCCTGGGCACTGGCGGCAGCGGGCATCGCGAGGGCGAGGGCAGCAAGAAGCGCGATACGGCGCATGGGCGTCATCCTTGGGGGCATTGTCGTAGAGCGTCTATACCAGTCTCGCACGAAGCGGGGAGGAGCGGCAAGCATTAGTGGCCGGCAATGCAGCGCTAGACGACCGGCAGGCCCGGCTCGACGTCCCTCGCCCAAGAGAGAATGCCACCCTCGAGGTTCGTAATGGGTCCCAGACCAGCCTCCGCGAGTTGACGAGCGGCCGTCATGCTCCGCTGACCGCTCCGGCAGTACACGATAATGGGCCGGTCGTTGGGGACCTCGGCCATCCGCTCTGTGAGTTCACCGAGCGGGATCAGACGAGCTCCACGCGCGGACAAATTGCTCACAGCCCATTCCCAAGGCTCCCTAACGTCCAAAAGGAACGGCGCCTCGTCTTCCGCGGACAACGACGCATCGAGCTCACCCGCTGTCATCTCGGGGATGGAAATCCCGTGGACGACTCCGCCGGCAGCGTCGACCCCAATACCGCAAAAGAGCCCGTAGTCGATAAGCGCACTTTGAGTGGGATCGTCGCCACAGACAGGACAGTCGGGGTTCTTTCTTAGGGCAACCTCCCGCCATGTCATATCAAGCGCATCGAAAATCAAGAGACGGCCAGCCAGAGACTGTCCCTTTCCGAGGATGAGCTTGATCGTCTCCATCGCCTGCATCGATCCGATGATGCCCGGAAGAACACCGAGGACGCCACCTTCGGCGCAATTAGGCACGAGCCCCGGCGGGGGAGGTTCGCGAAACAGGCAGCGATAACACGGTCCACCTTTTGTCGCGAAGACGGACACCTGTCCCTCCCAACGAAAAACGGACCCGTAGACGTTCGGTATCCCAGACAACACGCACGCATCGTTCACCAGATACCGCGTGGGAAAATTGTCGGTCCCGTCCACTACCACGTCGTACCCACTCAGAATGTCGAGCGCGTTCTCCGAAGAGAGTCGAACCTCGTGCTTCACAACCTCCACGTGAGGATTGACCGCCAAAAGACTGTCGGCCGCGCTGTCCAGTTTGGAGCGTCCGATGTCTTCTGTGCCATGCAGGATCTGCCGCTGGAGATTGCTCGCGTCGACCGTGTCGAAATCGACGATCCCCAGAGTGCCGACGCCCGCCGCCGCGAGATAGAGCGCGAGTGGCGATCCCAACCCTCCGGCTCCCACGCACAAAACCCGAGCTTCTTTGAGTCGGGCCTGTCCATCTAGCCCCACCTCGGGTAATGCAATGTGGCGAGCGTACCGTAGCAGCTCGGCGCGGGACAGGTCGGAATGTGTCATTGGAGATTGCACCCGCTCGCCCGTCCCGAGTTCCGCCCTCGTCGCCGAGCACAGGACGAGTTGTCATCCCACTCCGGCGGGATCGTACTAGATGCCTCGAGGGTTAGGCTGGCGAGTGTGAACCAGAACGATCCAGGAACCACCGGGGGTGATGCAGCGATGGTGAAAGTGGCGGGGGTTACCGAGCGAGAACTCGACATCTTGAGCACCTTGTGGCGAGAAGGATCTGGGACCGTAGCTGAAGTGCAGGACGAACTTCATGACCCACCAGGGTATACCAGCGTTCTGAAGATGCTACAGATCCTGGAACGAAAAGCTTGGTCCGCCACGAGCGTGAAGGACGCGCCTACAGGTACTTCGCGACGTTGGCGCCAGAAGTCGCCGGCCCTGAGGCGCTCGGCACGATCATAGAGAAGATCCACTACGGACCCTCTGAATCTGCGCTCGCCCAATTGGTTGATGGCCGTATGCTCGCCCCAGATGTCGCCGCTCGCATGAAGAGCATGGTCGACCAGGCAACGAAAGACTAGGACCCGCCGGGCGTACCCCTCGCGCCACCCCGGGCGACGATCTGGAAGTTCTCGGCATCGTCCTCGAGGATGCTTACTTCTTCCTCCGGCACGCCAGCCGCTCTGGCCACATCCGATAGCTGCAATGTCATGGCGTAGTACTGCCACGGGATATTGAGCGTCGAACGATCCTGCCAAATGGGCCGGCTCTTGATGCCCCGGAACTCGTAGACATTCTGATAGAGCTCCAGGCTGGCCTGGACATCGTACCACTCAGCCCCGTATTCGGGACTCCCTTGGATCCATCCTTCTTGAGGCGGGGCGTCCAGATTCCGCATTTCCAATTTCACCGCCAGGCCATGCCGCACACCCCACCGATTGAGTCCGAGCTGGCTCATCATGCCCCCTGACGACGCAAAAAACACGGGGCGCTCGTCGAGAGAATCGTGGATGATGGAAAGAGCGATCTGGTGCGTACGATCGAGCACCATGTCAGCCGGATACAGAACGACCATACCGGGGAAAGAGATCCGAAGATCTTCACTGAGGCGCGCAGGACCCACCTGGTCCATCTGGACGCGGTCCATGTCGATGATCGATTCTGTAGGCAGCCCTGGGTCGCCGTAGAGGCCCGGCACCTGCTCGGCATTGAACGCTCGCTGACGGCCTGGAGCCGTCAGGCGCTTGAGCTGGTCGGGATACCACACGGTGCGGAGGTATTCGCCAACGATGACGGTGACGTCCTTCCGGACGCCTTCCACTTCCTGCAGGTACCAAAGCGGGAAGGTGTCGTTGTCACCATTGGTGAAGAGTACCCCGTACGGCTCGACGCTCATAAGGAGGTCGTACGCCCAGTCACGGGCCGCATAGTCCCCTGATCTGGAGGCCCAATCCCAATTGAGAATCAACGGGAACAGGGCGATGAGGAGCACGGGGGACGCCGTCTTATAAAGGCGAGGCCCGTCACTCATTCCAGCCAGCGTGTGCCAGACCCAACCCAGTCCGATCCCTGCTGTTGCGCCCCACAGGATAAAACCGCCGATGAAGAAATAGTCGCGCTCTCGCACCTCGTGCATCGCCGTATCCGCGATCTCGGGATTGAGCGAGAAGCCGTACTTGAAATTCAGGTAGATGACGAGCCCGATGGTGAGCGTGCCCGTAAGCGTGAAGAGATAGAGGAAGATCCCTCGATCGACTCGCCAAACGGCATACAGGCCCGCAAAGCCCAGTAAAACAAAGAGCAGCGTGAATGGCACCCTCGCGGTCCCCGGCTGTTCTGAGGCATCGATACCTCTGGCCCACTGCCAATCGAAGTACTGAAGATACGTCGCTATCTGAGCGCCGAGCGGCGCCTTCCTCTCTTGCACGGGCGGCGCCTGATACTGCTTACGCGACAAATTGTCGGCGAGCGCCGGGCAGCCACGTTTGCCGTTGCTGAACACCGCCTGGGCTGCTGAGACGAAGGACTCGCACGTGGGTTCACCTTCGTTGATCACCGGTTCGAGTGCAGACCGGATCGGGAGCACGAAGTTGAACGACAACCCGAGGAGCCCAAGTGGAATCACCCGGAGCAAGAACGACCGTCTCCATGCGATCGAGGCGTCCGTGAAGAGCACGAAGACGGCGAGAGCCGGAAGGGGAAGGACCGACATCTGGTGGTTCGTCGAACCCAGCGCCATCAAGAAGACCGCCCACAACAGGTACCGTTCGCTTCCGGGCTGATCGTGTTGATCTCGCCACCGGACCGCCAGCCACGAGACGGCTGCGATGATGAAGACACTGACGGTGTAGACCTTCTCGTTGACCGTCGACTGGCCCCAAACGGTGTACGCGGTCGCTCCGATCATCACCGATGCGAGAGCACCGTATATGGCCTTGTCCTTCTGATCGAACAGGGCCCAGAGCACCCGATGCGACACAAGGAAGAAGAATCCTGAGGCGCCTGCGCTCGTGACCGCAGCCAAGAGATTCACCCTCACGGCAACAGAGAGCCCGAGGGGAGCCAACAAGATCGTCCAGACTCGGCCGACCATGACGAAGAGAGAGTTCCCTGGTGGGTGGGGGATCCCGACGATGTGGGCCGTGGCGATGTACTCACTAGTGTCCCAAAACGCCGTGGTGGGCGCCAGGGTGAGGACGTATAGCATCAGTACACCGAGGCTCGCCGCCAGCGCCACCCGGTAGGGCGGGGTGTATTCGTCGCCCGTGCCCCCAGCGAAGAACGTGCCGAGGGCTGCTGTGGCGTCTGCCACAGAACGTCTGATCATCCGGTCTCCGTTGGGGCGTATGGCTGTTTTAGGGTCGGCCGTCTCGAGCAGGAACACCATTTCGCGCCGCATCATCCAGCAGTTCCAACACTCGCGCCACGTCGCCCGGAGAATTGTAGATGTGCGTGGAGAGGCGCATCCAACCGTAGTCGTACTCTCCGATCACTCTGGTGCGAACCTTGGCGGCACGCGAAAGGTGGGCCTGCAAGTCCAAGGACTCCACCCCGTCTATACGGAATGAGACCATCGCAGCATTCAGAGCGTTGTCCGACGGTGTGGCCAAAGACAGTCCAGGGATGTGCATGAGGCCGTCTTGAAGCATGCCCCGCAGGTACCTCACGCGACCCTCGACACGCTGCATGCCGAGGGCGTGGAAGAATTCGGTAGCGGCGAGTAGACCAGCGATTCGGGACTCGTCCATCGTCCCCATGTGGTTGAACCGATGAGCCCCCAACGTCATGTCGTCCCACCCCCCGGAAGCCAAGGTCGGCCACAACTTCTCTCTCCAGGGCTCCGCGATGTACAGGAGCCCTGTGCCCTGGGGTGCCAACAGCCACTTGTGTGGCGAACTGGCGTAGAAGTCGCCGCCGAGGGTGTTCAGGTCCATCTGGATCATCCCGGGCGGATGCGCACCATCCACAGCAAGGACGATGTCACGCTCAGCGCAGCGTGCCGACAGCTCAGTGATCGGCAGGATCGTCCCCGTGGTGAACGTGATGTGGGACACACACACGACCCTGGTCCGGTCCGTCACGCCTGACCACACGGCCTCGAGTAGCTCCTCACTGGAGGCAGCCGGCGCGGGCAATGACACAGTCCTCAGCGGCAGAACCCGGCGGCGGGTCACCAGCTTCCACGGCTCGATTCCGCCGATATGCTCGTGGTCCGTTGAAAGCACCTCTGCGCCGTCCGGGAGATCAAGGCCGTTCGCCACGAAGTTCATGGCTTCCGTCGTATTCCGAGGAAAGACAAAGCCCTCCGGATCTCCTCCGACCAGGCCGGCGAGAGACGACTTCACGTCATCCCACGAGACTCGCGGCGGGTACGTGGCTGCGACCCGACGGGCATGTTCGGTGACCGCATCTACGACCACGCGAGGGGGAGCCCCCAGCGTGCCGTTGTTCATGTAGATCCTGTCTGGCGGGATGAGGAACTGCCCGCGGACCACACCCCAGAACGCCTCATCGTCAGGTGCTCCGCCAGAAGCAAGCTGTAGCGCCAAGGCCTCTACCGCCCTGGGCCACGCCAATGAAGCGCCACCCAGGACGGAGAAGAAGGCTCTGCGGTCCAAGCTCACGTCAACAACCGAACGACGTGTGAACGAGCTGGATCAGTTCTTCACCGCGATAAAACTGATCTCGATGGCCGCGCCGGCTACCAGATTCGAGACTTCCAACGTGACGCGCGAAGGCGCGTCGGTCGGGAAATAGGACCCATACGCCTCGTTCATCTCGGCGTAGGCGTCGAGATCCGTGAGGTAGACGACGCCGCGAACAACGTTGCTGAGATCCATGTCGTGTTCCGCGAGCAGTTCTTCGAACTGACCCATGATGTTGTGGGTCTCGGCGGCCGTGCGGCCCTCCGTCATGCCCCTCGTCTCCCCGGTAGCTCCAATCTTGCCGGACAACCAGAAAATGTTGCCGACTTGGACGGCTGGGCTGTACGGAACACCGGCGCGCGCACCGTGCGAGATCTTAGGACCTTCCTGAGCGGCTGCGGGCATTGCTACGAAAGCCGTGAGGAACGCGACTACAAACGCTGAACGTTTCAAGATGAACTCCTGATAGTGGCTCGGATTGGATCTGGCCGATGATGCTGGGAGGACGCCCGCAGAGCAAGACGGTCAGGCGAACTCCGCCAACTGAAGGGTGGTCCTACGTCGCATTCCGACTGGCCCTGCGCATCGTGCCTCGGGTAGCTTCATTCATGTCATCCGCCTTGATACGAACCACACGCTACGTACGGACCTGGCTCACCGGCCGGGCCGACGTGACCGAAGAGGACGTCGTCCTAGACCGAGACGGCACCCCCATTCCGGCGACGCTGCTCCGGCGGAGAGGAGCCCGGGAGCCACTTCCTGGCTGGATTGTCATGCATGGCATCACCCGCCCAGGTCGCTCGCATCCACAGTTGGTCCGCTTCACACGAGCGCTCGCGGCGACAGGTGCCGCGGTGCTCGTGCCCGACGTGCCGGAATGGCGGAAACTGGATCTCGCACCCACCCTCACGCGACCCACGATCTTACGCGCGATTCAGGCCTTCGACGGCATGTCAGACGTGCGCACGGAGGGGTACGGCCTGATCGGCTTCTCGTTCGGAGCTCCTCATACCATCGCCGCCATGGCGGATCCGGCCATCCGTGATCGTGTGCTCGGTGCGATCGGCTTCGGCGGGTACTGTCACCTTGAGAGCACGATCAATTTCATGTTCACGGGTGAGCATGAGTACGGCGGCCAGAGCCACACGCTCCGCCCAGATCCCTACGGACGCTGGATCGTAGCCGCGAACTATCTCACTTCGGTCCCCGGGTACGAGGACGCGGGCGACGTGGCCCGAGAGTTGAGACGCCTGGCAGCGCTAGCTGGCGATACTGGGGCCGTGGCGTGGGATCCGATATACGATCCCGCCAAGGTCGAAGCCCGGAGTCGCATCGAGCCGGACCGGCTGCCTCTGTTCGACCTCATCGCCCCGGCGTCCAACGATGAGCCGGATCTCGAAGAGGGCCGACGGATGGCCGGCTTGTTGACCGAAACTGGATCGCGGATCGAGCCCGGGATGGAAGCGAGACCCGACCTCGCCGAGGTGGAGCGCCCCGTGCACATCATTCACGGGTATAAGGACCATCTCATCCCATACACCGAGGGTTACCGTCTCCAAGACGCCCTGGTGTCGTCCTCGGATGTCCGAGCGACTGTGACTCGGCTCTTCGGGCATTCCGCTCAAGACCCCTTCCCGTCTCCAGCTCAGGCGATTCGGGAGGTACCGCTCTTCCTTCGGGCTATAGGTCGAGCACTGGAAACGATCTAGATCATCCCGATCATGTCGCGGACAGCAGCTTTGACATCGGGATCCTTGTCGTCTACCGCCTGATTGATCAGACGCTTGGCGTGCGGGGTCCCAATGTTGTAGAGGGCTCGGTACGCTGCGATGCGAACATCAAGCGGCGATTTCGAGAAGAACGACACCGTTGCGCGTTTCGCGATCGAGTTGACCGCCCCGGGATCGCCCAGCTTCCCAAGCGCCTGCAGGATCGCCACGGTCACACTCTCATCCGACTCTGAATCGAGAATCCCCAAAAGGGGCTTCAACGCCCGTTCCACCTTCAGCTCACCGGCCGCCATCGCTGCGGCCAGCCGCGCATCCGGATCGGGATCCTGAAGCATCCCATAAACAAGCATGCCAGCGTCTTCGCCGCCAAGCTTGGTCAAGGCGAGAAGGGCCTCTCGTCTGACTCGCCCGTCCGTGTGAGCGAGCGTACTCGTGATCAATTCTACGGCTCGATCGCCGCCGACCTCACCGAGAATCGCAACAGCATTCCGAATCACGAACCAGCGATTGTCCTCGACCATCTGCTCAACTACGACCATACCGGTACTGCCGAACATCACCATCGCGTCCATGAAACTGCGTCGGGCGAAACGGTCGTTCGTGTCCGAGAGGGCGTCCGAAATCGCGATCGCCATTTCGAGCCCAACGGCCTTACACACGGCGAACAGATGCTGTCGGCGCTCTTCGTCACGCTCCGTGCCCAGCCGGGCCGCGATTCGACTCGCCACGCCCGCAGTGACCATCAGGTCGGCCAAGGCGAGGCTCGCCTCATCGTCCGACGCTTCGGTAACAAGACGTTCTACAGCGTCGGCGAGCGGCTCGAGAGCGTTGGCCGCTCGCAGCGCGTCCACCATCTGGTGGATCTCTCTCGCCTGCCTCTCTCCTTCGAGTCGCGGGCTGGCGAGGAACGCATCAAGCGCAGCCGAGAGTGCGTCCGGATCGGCCAGAGCTGGCACCGGACCGGCCTCCTTCACCTCGTCCGGCACTTCTTCCCGCATGACATCGGCGGCGGCTCCACCCTCGAGCGGCTCGCTCTCCGGCGCGAGCAAGACCTCTTCGTCCGGATCGGGGGCCAGTGAAGCGAAGTCGACCACTATGTCCTCGGGCGCATCCGGAGCCAGAGCGTCGAACGACATCTCGACTTCTTCGGGCGCATCCGGAGCCAGAGCGTCGAACGACATCTCGACTTCTTCG
>Ga0233428_1001234_pt1 | contig 28331 bp, 26 predicted proteins | sample SI_118_April2016_4_FD_179890 | JGI IMG/M metagenome (GOLD analysis project Ga0233428, IMG submission 179890) | Seawater microbial communities from Saanich Inlet, British Columbia, Canada - SI_118_April2016_120_MG | ecosystem: Environmental > Aquatic > Marine > Inlet | place: Canada: British... | reverse complement strand
TTTACTGGTGATGTGATGATTCCAGGATCAAGCCGCTATACTCTCTTTTGCAGTCTCCCCCTCCACCACCGCCAGCTTTACTTCACGCTCTGGCAGCAGCTTGGCCCGAATCTGCTGCTCAATCTCTGCGGCCATTTCACGATTCTCTTTTAGAAAATTACGTACATTATCCTTACCCTGACCAATACGCTCACTACCATAACTGTACCAGGAGCCTGACTTCTGAATAATCCCCTGGTCCACACCAAGGTCGATAATCTCGCCCTCTCGTGAGATTCCCTCTCCATAAAGAATATCGAAGGTTACCTGTTTGAATGGTGGAGCGACCTTGTTTTTCACCACTTTGACCCGGGTATCATTACCCAGTATCTCATCCCCCTTCTTTATCGCTCCCGTCCGGCGAATATCGAGCCGTACCGAGGCATAAAATTTAAGTGCATTGCCTCCCGTTGTGGTCTCCGGGCTCCCATAGGATACCCCGATCTTCATGCGGATCTGGTTGATAAAGATTACTAGGGTATTGGAGCGTTTAATATTAGCGGTGAGCTTTCTCAGGGCCTGCGACATCAGTCGAGCCTGCAGACCTACATGGGTATCCCCCATATCCCCCTCCAGCTCGGCCTTCGGGGTCAAGGCTGCCACAGAGTCGATAACAACAATATCAACCGCTCCAGAGCGAACCAGCATATCGGTAATTTCCAGAGCCTGCTCTCCGGTATCGGGCTGCGAGACCAGCAGATCATCGATATTGATCCCCAGTTTTTCAGCATATTGGGAGTCCAGTGCATGCTCTGCATCGATAAATGCGGCGGTTCCTCCTAACCTCTGCATCTCCGCTACGGCATGCAGGGTGAGCGTGGTCTTGCCCGACGACTCCGGGCCATAAATCTCCACCACCCGGCCACGTGGCAACCCACCAATGCCAAGCGCAACATCCAGCCCCAGCGATCCAGTGGAGACGCTCTCAATATCATGCCGCGCATTGTCATCGCCCATCCGCATGATAGAGCCCTTACCAAACTGCTTCTCAATCTGCCCCAGTGCCGCACCCAGTGCCTTTTTTTTCTTCTCTTCCATCGTTGATCCCTCCCAGGGGTTCAGGTAATGGGCACCTCTAAAAATGCACTTTTTCAGTGATTGCTGCGTCAGCTCCGTACTCACAGAAAAATTACTATTGTTAGATGCACCCTAATAACAGCCAAACAAGAGAACATAACAAGAACTACGTTCTCTTTATGTTCTCAATATACCGTAATAGGAGAAAAAAACAACCCCGTGAGCAAACTATTTCACCGCACGGTGTGACAACCACCAGATCACCCCTCCCAGCACCACCATCGGTAGTGAGAGCAGCTGTCCCATCGTGAACCACTCAAAGGCAAGGTAGCCAATTTGGGTATCGGGCACCCGGAACAGCTCGACCAGCGAACGAAACAGTCCGTAAAAGATTAAAAATAGCGCAGAGACCGCCATCACCGGACGGGGGTGCCGCGAGTAGAACCAGAGAATCAAAAATAACGCCCCCCCCTCCAACAGGGCCTCGTAGAGCTGAGAGGGGTGGCGACTCAACAAGAGTGGATCGGTATAGGGAAAGACCATTCCCCACGGAAGATCGGTCTCCCGCCCCCAGAGCTCCCCATTGATAAAGTTACCGATACGCCCCGCCCCCAACCCAATCGGTACCAGCGGCGCGACAAAATCGGTTACCTGAAAGAAGGATAGCCCCATTTTGCGCGCAAAGAACCAGAGCGCCACCAGTACTCCAATCAGCCCTCCATGAAAAGACATCCCTCCCTGCCACACCTTGAAAAGGTCGAGTGGGTGGCTCATATAGGCGGCAAAATCATAAAACAGAATATAGCCCAAACGCCCCCCCAGAATCACCCCGATCGCGGCATAGAAGATCAGATCTCCCACCTGCTCCTCACTCCAGAGAGCGTCGGCCTGATGAGTGGCTCTGCGCACCCCTAACCACCAGGCAGAGAGAAAACCGAGCAGATACATGACCCCATACCAGTGGATCTTCAGTGGCCCCAACTCAAAATAGGGCTGAATATCGGGTGCAACCATCAATCAGCCGCTCGGCAACAGTCGCCCGGTGAGACACTTAATATATTCTGTCTCTGGAATTGCCGGGTGAATGGGGTGGTCGGGTCCCTGGTGCCCCTCCTCCAACAGAATCAGATTACGGTCGATATGGCGACTGGAGGCGAGGAGCTGCTGCTTCAACTGATCACGCTGCAGGTGGTGTGAACAGGAGGCACTAATCAGGATACCGTCTCGACTCAATAGCCGCATCGCCTGCTCATTCACCCGACGATAGGCCTGCAGCCCCGCCTTATGATCTTTTTTTCGTTTAATAAAGGCGGGAGGATCGACGATAATCAGATCAAACTGCTCTCGTGCCCCCCGCAGCTCCTTTAGTGCATCAAAGACATCCCCCCGCAGGGTGGCTACCTGCTCCCCCACCCCATTCAACGCCGCATTGAGGTGAAGCTGCTCCAGAAAAGGGGCTGAACTATCCACACAGAATACCTCACTCGCTCCTGCCACTGCGGCCTGCACCCCCCAGCCTCCCAGATAACTGAAGAGGTCCAGCACCCGCAACCCTTTCACATAACGCTGCATCCGTTGACGGTTCATGCGATGGTCGTAGTACCATCCGGTCTTCTGTCCACTCAGCAGGGGAATTTCAAAGGAGACCCCGTTCTCTTGCAGAGAGACCCGCTCAGGAGCCTCGCCAACCACACACTCTACCCCCTGCTCCAGCCCCTCTGTCAGACGGGACTGAGTCTCATTCTTCAACACAATAACCTCAGGCTGAATCACCTTTTCCAGCGCAGCGATCAACGCCTCTCTGACCCGTTCCATACCAGCTGTTGTAATTTGTACCGAGAGTACCGCTCCAAAACGGTCTACCACAACACCCGGCAGACCATCAGACTCCCCATAGACCAGTCGATAGTAGGGCTGAGAAAAGAGCCGCTCACGAATCGAGAGAGCCACTTTGAGGCGGTGAGTAATCAATGATTGATCCAACTGATAGCTGGGGTTTCGACTGACCAGCCGGGCTGCAATCAGGGTATTGGGGTTGATATAGCCATTCCCCAGTACCTTGCCACCGGCTGCCTGAATCTCAATCGGATCACCCGCCTCAAAGTCGGTCAGCGGTGTCTGCTTCACATCCACCTCATTGCTGTAGATCCAGAGATGACCGGCTCGAATACGCCGATCTTCACCTCTCTTCAGCCGTAACGGGGGTAATTTTTTCATAGCTATTAATCGCTCCTAAAGTAATGGCAGGTTTACCAATAACAGGCGGTAAAGCTGACATTAATTTTACAATTACTGACAACAAAAAAAGGCGCCCGCACTGGAGCGCCTTTATCTCAATGATTGAGGAACAGTTACAGATAGAGGGACATCGTCCCCTCATTACTTGACTCGTCAAAGAAAGTAGAGGCGCCCACAAACTCTACTCCATCAATAAAATCACTATGATCATAACCAAACAGCTCAACCGTCATCTGACAGGCAAGGAATTTCACCTCCATCTCCTGACAAATCTCACGTAGCTCCTCAATTGAGGCCACCCCATGCTTCTGGGTACTTTTCAGCATCATGTCAGTCGCGAACTTCTCAAAACCAGGCATATTATTCATGAAAATATTGGGGAGTTTAGGCGCCCAGTTAATCTTCTGTAGCCAGTCCGGGCCAAAAGGGAGTTTCATCGGCATTGCCGGATTACCCGCTGGGGAGACCCGTAGTTTACTGGTATCCTTGAGCAGAAGGTTCAGTCCATAGAAGGTAAAAAACATGGAGACCTCTTTCCCTAGTGCAACGGCTGTGCTTCCAAGAATAAAAGGGGGATAGCCCCAATCCAGGGTGCCTTTGGTACAGATCATTGAGACTTTAGTTGTGCCTGCCATTTCTGATTCCTTATCAATTACTTGTTCTCTACAAAAACGGCTGAAGCCTCTGCTCTCAGCCGTTTTCGACTATTACAATTTCCAGATCAAGACTTTTTGATCAGAAACACAAACTTACCACCCTCTTCACCAGAGGAGACCAGCTCATTACCGGTCTGATTACAAAATGCCTCAATATCCTTAACTGAACCCGGATCGGTTGCAATGACTCGCAAAACCTGTCCCGCATCCATTGTATTAATTGTCTTTTTGGTACGCAAAATAGGTAGGGGGCAATTCAATCCTGATGCATCCAGTTCTTGGTCAAAATCAGCCATTCTTTTCTCTCCGTTTCTCTGTTAATCTACATGAAAGAACCAATTATGCACCAAAAATGAGCTGAGATACACAATCATAAACAAAAATGAGTGGCTACCTACATCACATCAGGCCCCCAATGGCCAGTTTTTGGCTCATCTTTTCAGCACTTCCCCTGCTACTCTCTCTCTCTGTAACCCCTCCCCCACTGTTAGCCGCGGAGATTCATCTCCCCTCCCTGGGCGGAGACAGTAGCGCCTCACTCCTCTCTCCGCAGCAGGAGCTTCTGCTCGGTGAGGCCTTTATGCGCTCACTGCGCAAACAGGTCTCCATTCTGGAGCAGCCGGTGATCAACCACTACATTCAGACACTCGGTCAAACCCTGGTACTGCAGAGTGAAACCCCTACCGCACCGTTTGAGTTCTTTGTAGTTGAGGATGATTCGATCAACGCCTTTGCAGGTCCGGCGGGAAAAATTGGTATTCACAGCGGTCTGATCATGAAGGCGAAGAGTGAGGGAGAGCTGGCTGCCGTGTTGGCACACGAGATCGCCCATGTCAGCCAGAAACATCTGATGCGGGCACTGGAGAATCGTCAACACCTCTCAATACAGGCCGCCGCTACGGTTCTGGCCACCATCCTTGCCAGCTCTGCCAGTCCAGAGGCCGGTGAGGCGGTGATTGCGACGGCAACAGGGCTCTCTCTACAGAAGGAGATCAACTTTACCCGCAGCAACGAGCAGGAGGCTGATCGAGTCGGGATGCAGCTGCTCTTTCATGCCGACTATGCCCCGGCCAATATGCCCACCTTTTTCAAGCGCCTGCAACAGTCGACTCGCCACGACGGAGAGAGTCTTCCCGAGTACCTGCGCACCCACCCATTGACGCTCTCCCGCATTGCTGATGCCGAGAGCCGAGTCAGGCAGTACCCTGCTATTCCACCCCACAGTGACCAGGAGTTTCAGCGCATACGCAGCCAGTTGCTGGTGGACCACTACACCAACCCGGAGGCCGCAGTTCGCTTCTACCGTAGCCAGCTACAGCGGATCACCGATGAGGATGAGGGTAAGATTGAGAGGGGTGATCTACAGTATGGACTTGCACTGGCGCTACTGCATGCAGATCGTGCAGATGAGGCACGGCAGCAGCTCCTGCCGCTACTGCAACAGAACCCGGATCAGGCGACACTTCTCATCACCATGGCAAAAGCCGAGGCCGAGTCCAACCGCCTTGCTGATGCTCTGCAACGTATTCAGCAGGCTCGCGATCTCTACCCCGTACACCTGGGGCTGACCCTGTTTCATGCAGAGCTGCTTCAACAGGCTCAGCAGTGGGCGCGTGCCATCGAGGTGCTGCTACAGGGGGGAGAATCCTACCCAACGTACCCATCTCTGCACAGAGCACTCTCCACCACTTACAACCTGGCTCAACACCCGGCTCAATCACACCTCTCACTGGCCCATTTCCACTTTTTACGCGGTGAGACCCCTCTGGCAATCCGTCAACTTGAGTATGCGGAGCAGGCTGCACAAGCCGCCCCCAACAATTTCATCCTCTTTGCCACCATTGATGAGCGGCGACGACTCTATGAAGAGAAGGAGCAGCAGGAGGAGAGTGAAGGACACCTGAAATAGCTCCATTGCAGCAATCACTGAAAAAGTGCATTTTTAGAGGCGCCCTTGATTCTTTCAGGGGCACTCTTCATAATTAGCCACCAGTTATCATTATTTGCAAAAATACCAACATGAGGCACGAAATACCATGAACACAGTCCTGAAGGAACTCCTGAGTGAACTGACCCCTGAGCAGTTTGATGAACTCAAAACCGACAAGATGCTCAACAAGGCCTACGCCATGAGTGGTGACACCTCGGTAGATGATATTGTAGCCAATGCTCAGGCAGTTGCCTCAGCCGCCATGTTGCGCTATCTCTATCCGCGAAAAAATGGAGTGACCGAGTGGGTTGGGGTCCGGGCCACCTCTGCCACCCCGCAGGCGTCTGCCTCTGCAGCCCCAACCACAGCCAGCGATACCACTGCCCCGGCAGAGACACCGAAACCAGCGGTCAAGAAGGCCGAACCCACCCCGGAGTATGACCTCTCTGACCCGGACTCCCTCCCCCTATGGATGAAGATGAAACTCAAAAAAGAGGGCAAACTGTAGTTTTTTAGTCCGTATGAGAAATCGACTGTGGCGCTGACGCAGCACCCCCTGAAAAAGTACATTTTCAGGGGGGATAAAGCTTGTGATCTTCTGATCATCAGCCTCCCATCATCGATTACTGTCAACACCACATCATAACTTCCGACAGAATCAAAGATAACCCACATATAAGCCATTGATTTTCACGAAATCAACCTACGTTTTCGGCCACTAGTTATCTCCTCTAACCTTTTAATCTCGATTTTCATAGACACCTTTCCTTATAAGTTGATATATTCAGGCTAATACACCCTGACTTTATTAATGGAGGCGTCAACAACCATGTTCAGAACTGCAGAACTGGGTCGTAAGATCAATAAAAGTGACTATAAAACTCGTGCCCCGCTGTTGCGTCAGCAGCTGTTAGAGATGCAGCAAGCGCTGCGTAAACAGAACAAAAGCCCGGTCATTATCGTCTTTGCCGGTGTGGATGGCGCGGGAAAAGGAGAGACCGTCAACCTGCTGAACGAGTGGATGGACCCTCGCTGGATCACCACGCGTGCCTATGACCTGCCTACGCAAGAGGAGCTGGAGCGACCCGATCAGTGGCGCTACTGGAGAGACCTTCCCGCCAATGGGAAAATTGGCCTTTTTCTCAGCTCCTGGTACTCCAGCCCGGTATTGGGACGAGCCCACAAAAACCTCTCTGCGATCGAATTTGATGACCACCTGCAACGTATCCTCGCCTTTGAGAATGCCCTGGTTGACGATGGTGCCATCATCATTAAATTCTGGATGCATCTGAGTAAAAAAGCCCAGAAAGAGCGCTTCACCTCACTGGAGAAAAACCCAAAACTGAGTTGGCGTGTCACCAAAAAAGATTGGCAACACTGGAAGAAATATGACCATTTCCTTGAGGCCGCAGAGCGAGTTATCATGCGTACCAGTACCGGAGGGGCCCCCTGGCACATTATTGAGGGGGGCAACCCTAACTATCGGGGCATTACTGTAGGGGAGATCATCCTCGAAACGGTAGAGAAGCAGCTGGCTCATCAAGAGAGCGAAGAGCTCGCTCGACAGAATAAACCAGACTTTGAGGAGCGTGCTGAAAGCAGCCCTAGCAGCCTCTCCACCCATGCCAATGAGACTCCGGTCACCCTGCTCAGCGCACTTGATATGAGCAAGGCACTGAGTAAAGAGAAATATAAAGCTGAACTGATCCGCTATCAGGGGATACTCAACCAGCTTCATCGCAAGGCGCGGGAACGTGGAGTCTCAACCATCCTGGTCTTTGAGGGGGCTGATGCTGCAGGTAAGGGGGGGGCCATCCGTCGAATAACCGCTGCACTGGATGCCCGTAATGTTCAGGTCATCCCCATTGCTGCCCCTACCGATGAAGAGCGTGTTCATCACTACCTCTGGCGTTTCTGGCGCCACCTCTCCCGCGCTGGCCGCTTTACCATATTTGACCGTAGCTGGTATGGACGGGTACTGGTGGAGCGAGTGGAGCGCTTTGCCGCTGGCAAGGAGTGGCGACGTGCCTATGCAGAGATCAATGATTTCGAATCACAACTGGTGGAACATAACGTGGTATTGATCAAGTTCTGGATCCATATTGACAAGGAGGAGCAGCTGACCCGTTTCAAGGCGCGTGAGGTGACCCCCCATAAGAAGTGGAAACTGACGGATGAGGATTGGCGTAACCGGGAGAAGTGGGATGAGTATGAGCAGGCGGTGAATGATATGGTTGAACACACCAGCATTCGCTCCAACCCCTGGGTGCTGGTAGAGGGTAACAACAAGCTCTATTCTCGCATCAAGGTGCTCAAAACAGTCTGTGAACATCTTGAGCGTGCGCTCGACAGATAAGCGGAGGTTTACCACCGATGGGAAAACTGGTCATTCTCGACCCTGGTAACGAAGGGGCAGCCACCCCCTTCCTGCGGGGCATTCTGACCCGCTCGCTACGTAATTCCGGGATCGACTTCGAGGCCGCTTACGCACTAGCCTCCAAGATCAAAGAGGCACTGGAAGATCAAGAGAGTCTGACGACCACCGAACTTCGCACCGCCGTGATTGAGCAGTTAGCGGCGGCATCATTCTCTAGCGAGATCATTGAGCAGTACAGCGACCCCTCCCCCATCAGGGGAACCATTATGGTCTCCGATAAAAAGAGGGATACCATAACCCCATTTTCCCTCCATCAGCATACCCGTTGTATGCACGCCTCGGGGCTATCCTCTCGCTCCGCCACCCTCATCACCACAGAGCTATTCCAGCAGCTCCATAGCCAAAATATTACCGAAATTGACTCTAATGCATTGGGGCGCCTCACCTGTACCATCCTGCGCACCAATGTTGGAGAGCAGGCGGTACACCGCTACCTGACCTGGACCCACTTTTCTCATAGTGGTAAACCGATTCATATTCTGATTGGTGGAGCCACCGGTTCAGGGAAAAGCACTATCGCTACCGAGATCGCCCACCGTTTTGGAATTGTGCGCACCCAGTCCACCGATATGTTGCGAGAGGTGATGCGGGTGATGATCCCGGAGGCGCTCCTGCCTACACTCCACACCTCCTCATTTAATGCCTGGCAGGTACAGCCTCGCGCCAGAGATCTGGTGGGAACAGCTCCCACCAGTGATGAGATCATCTCCGGCTATCTGATTCAGGCTAAAGAGGTCTCTGTTTCAAGTAATGCCATCATTCAACGGGCAAGCCGTGAAAATGTCTCCCTGGTGCTGGAGGGTATCCACAACCACCCGGCCCGCATGAGGGAGGTTACCCAGTACAGCGATGGGCTGGTGGTGCCCCTGATGCTGGCCATCATTAAACGGAATGATCTTCGCAAAAGGCTCACGGGTCGCGGTGCAGACGCTCAGAACAGGGGGGCGAAGCGCTACCTGAAAAATTTCGATACCCTCTGGAAGCTCCAAAACTTTCTGTTGGATGAGGCCGACCAGCAAAATATACCGATCATCCATAATGGCAGACAAGAGGAGACCATCAAGCAGGTAATGCTAGCGATCAATGATGCACTGACTCCAAAATTCTCTATTACTGAGGAGACACTCTTTCCAGCATGAGCACGCCCCCAAACAGAGGCGCACTGCTGATTATCCTAGATGGTATGGGGGATCGCCCCTGCGCCCAGCTGGATGGCAGGACACCGCTCGAGTACGCCGCAACCCCCGAGATGGATCGACTGGTTCAGCAGGGCATCTGTGGCCTGGCAACCTCATTAACCCCCGGCTTTCCCGTAGATACCCATACCGGGACGGCACCACTGTTTGGTTTTTCTAGCCAGGCCACACAGCAGTTAGCGCGTGGCCCGGTCGAGGCCGCCGGGGTGGGGATGAAAATTGAGCCGGGGGATATTGTATTACGGGCCAACTTCTCCACCTTTTCGGAACAGTACCAGCTACTGGACCGGCGTGCGGGACGTATTGATCAGGGCACCGAGGCACTGGCTGCCCGTATCAACCAGATCCCCCCCATTGATGGCATCGAATTCAGATTCAAACCAGCAACCGGACACCGGGGTGTGGTGCGCTTGCGTGGGCCAGATCTCTCTACAGCGATCAGCAATACAGATCCTGGTAGAAGCCCTCTCACCACCCCGCCACAATGCCGGCCTCTGCAGAACAAGGCCTCCGCTAAATGTACGGCAGATGCCATCAACCGCTGGAGCCAGATGGTTTTCGAGGCCTTGGCGCAACATCCGGTCAACCAACAGCGCAGTAGAGAGGCGCTGCCTGCGGCCAACGGGGTGATTCTGCGCGGCGCGGGACGCTGCCTGATGCAAAACAACCTACTCAGTGATCTCGGCATTACACCGATGGTGATTAGTGCAGAGGCGACCATTCTCGGTCTGGCGGCACTGTGCAACTTTGAGACCTTCCGCCACCCGACCTTTACCGCACTCCCCAATACCAACATTGCCGCCAAGATCGCTGCCGCGGAACAGGCACTCTCTCACTACCCTCTGGTTATTCTCCATTTCAAGGGTACTGATATCTGTGCGCATGAGCGAGACCCGAAAGGGAAAGCAGACTTTATCCAGGCCATTGATCAGGCGCTTCCGACGCTGCTCAAGAAGGCTTCTGCAGTTGCCATCACGGCGGATCACTCTACCAGCTCAGAGACAGGAGACCACTGTGGTGATCCCGTCCCTTCTCTGCTCTATTATCCGGGGGTACGCAGAGACCACTGCAAACAGTTCTCTGAGGTGAGCTGTATGCAGGGGGGGTTGGGGACGATTGCCTCCAGTTCGATACTGTTGATGTTACTGGACGGAATGAACTGGATGCAGAACTACCGGGTCAAGGATCGATGGATGGTTGAGTCTTGAGTCTCAGCGCCCCGGGGCACCCGCTCTTTTCCCGCCTCATAATCCTAGTACTCCGATAATTACTTATTTTTCAACTCTTTGAGTTGAGCCAACCCATTTCTCCTCTGTACTGAAATCACCTTAAGCTCATTCTTGACACGCTTACGACTTTTTTCAGAGCCCTGTTTATCCAGCTTCTTCTTCAGGGCATATTTTCTCTTTTTTAACTTTTTCAACGCAACCAGCAGACACTCTTTCTCTTTCTTGCATTTACGCTGTTTTTCATCAAACAGATCCGTGAGACCTTTTAAGTATTTTTTCAATGTCATCGATTAGCCCTTCCCGGAATCATGAGTGAAGTTATATTTTACTGGATACAAGCCCTTCTATATCCTCACTATCCAGGGCCATATTCCTCTCTACAGAATACCGTACTGGATCATGAGTAATAAACAGGTTTGGTCCCATTGTAATAAGATTATTTACGATATTGTGTGAGTAATTTACATCATTAATGAGTGATGTTGCCATCTGTGCGGTAATCTTTCTCTCACGGATCAGACGATCCAGGTCACCACTCGTGAGAATATCACTCTCTTCTATCTCGATCCTGAGTGCATCCAGTGAAAGCAGGTCTACCTCTTCAACCGTTGTACTCAGCGCATGAATCTCTTGCAGAACACCACCTATTTTTTCCTGAATCTTATTGTATTCACCACGGATGTGGGCATTATCCGAATGGACATAGGTTATAAGGTTTTTCCGCAGATGCTTCACATCTTTGACCGCTTCCACAATATCACGCGCGGATGCACGCAGCGCAAATAACTGCTCTGCATATTCAGCTGGCATATTATGCTGTGCCCTGCCAATAAACTCCACAATGGCACTGTAAATCACCTTAATCTTATTCGCATAGACATCATCAATATCAATATGGATCGGTTTGCCCCTCTGTCTTACCACCTCATCCAGCCTCTTTTCCGACAAAAGCTCATGCCGATGCAGACCAATTCCATGAGCAATCACCTCAAAGGCCTGATCAAACAGGTGCAATGTCTCTTTGCGCACAGTCTCGATGGCTGTATCTGGAAACTCAATGGCGGCATCATTCAGGTAGAGAGGCTCAATCAGACCAGGCTCTTTATTGACGAAATTTTTATTTAAAAATATCACCAACCTATTCACAAATGGCAACATTATAATGACACCCAACAGGTTAAATATTGTATGGAAAATCGCGAGCTTCAGGGTGTAATCATCCGCAGAGATACCCACCGCATCACTCACCCAGACTACGGCCTCCTGAATTTGGTAGATAAATACAATGGCTACCACGCCTGTAACCATGTTAAAAATCAGGTGGGCCCCTGCGAGACGCCGGCCATCCACATTGGAGCCCAGTGATCCCAGTATCGCAGTAATCGTTGTCCCTACATTGGCACCAATCGCCAAGGCCAGTGCATTTTCATAGGTGATTTGACCTGCCGCGAGTGCGGTTATGATAATGACCAGTGTTGCATGGCTTGACTGCATGACTACCGTAGCAAAAACCCCAATACCGGCAAACAGAAACAGCCCTGGATATCCTGCTACTGCAAACTGAGCCAGGTCGATGGTATCCTTAAAGGATTCAAACCCCTCTTTCATATAGTGAATACCCAGAAAGAGAAAGCCCATGCCCGCCAATATATAACCGATGCCTTTTAGTGATTTTGCTTTTTGAAAAGTCAGTATGAGCCCAAATACCAGCATGGGCATCGCATATGCGGAAATTTTAACCTTTAGACCAAACCCGGCAATTAACCATGCGCCCGTTGTGGTACCCAGATTGGCACCAAATATAATGCCAATACCCGCCGAGAGACCGATAAGACCCGCACTGAGAAACGAGATTGTAATCACAGAAACCAGGGAACTGGACTGCATAAAGGTCGTGCTCAGGACACCAAAAGAGACACTTTTCCAGAGTTTATCCGTCGTCCGACGTAAAATCTTCTCCAGCACACCACCAGTAAACTCTCTGAAACCATCTTCCAAAAAGAGCATACCAAACAGGAAAATAGAGACCCCAGCAGCAATCTCTTTGAAATCAGGACTGACCCAGAAACCATACGACAGAATCAGCAACACCACAGGAAGAACGATCTTTTTTAACATGACTCGGCAACCCTATAAAACAGCATTCAAACGGTATCCACGTGCTGCTTTGCTCTCATCATCTGGCGTTATCTCAATCCCGGCTGCCCTGATCTCATCGGCCAATAAAAAAAGAAAGGCCGGGTCTGCATGCTCATCCGTAGTGGTCAGCTCCAGCTCAATTTCAGAGATCGGGCTGACGCTGACGTTATCGGAGGGTTCATAGAGACGAACCTCCCCCAGATCAACGGCGAACTCAACACTCCCCCCCTGCGGAGCCTCTAAAATCCACAGACTGCGCACAAAATCAGTGACGAACAGGGGCTGCAGGCGGTGCTGGCGGATGGCCTGACTAATGACCTCAATCCCCAGTTGATCCAACAACTCCAGATCCAGTTCCGGTTTCGACAGTGGCACCTCAAACTCATTTCTGCGATGGAGCCCTCTCTCACTGCTCCCGGCAGTTTTCACGGTTCGTACCCACCCGTCCTCCTTGTCCCGAATCCTCAGAGAGACTTTCTGCTCATGCAGCTCAAGCGCTGGAGTATCAAAGTAGGTACTGACCAGGTGTCGCTCTTGTACCGCCCCAGCACCATATTTTTGCAGCAGGCTCAGCTTTTTAATCGCCTCAACCTGCTCTACCGAGACCGCCAGTTTAAGCTCAGTTTCCATCTGACTTCCCCTGTCGCAGAATTTTCAGCTCCTGCCACAGCTGTGAAAATGCAACGGCTGCATTTGAACGGGGCATAGTGGCCAACACCGGCTCACGGGTTACCCCCATATTCTCCACATCCACTGAATAGGGCACCTCGCTGTTGAGAAACCGTTTATATCGCGCCCGCATCTCCCCTCTTACCTCTTTATGCAGCCGCTTGCGCTGCTCAACCATAGAAAAGAAGGGGCGCAGCTCTTTCTTGTTCAGGCGGGACTGCTTATAAAATTGAACCAGCTGTTCAAAGGTACGTTGTGACAGGGTGGTCGGAACAATCGGAACCACAACCTGATCGGATGCGTGGAAGATATTTTCAGAGAGGATAGAGATGTTGGGAGGACAATCCAGCACCACCAGGTCATACTCATCACTGAGTGACTGCAAGATCTGCGAGAGGCGCCTGCGTGATTTTTTCATACTGGCCAACATCTGATCAAAGTCCCGGTAGGCCATATTGGCCGGAAGAATATCCAGTCCTGGATAGTCCGTCCCTTTAATATTGCGAACCAGACGATCTCTGCGGGTAAAAAAGGAGTCCGCTTTTAGATTTTTTGAGGGCTGTACCCGAAAATAGAATGAGGAGGCCCCCTGTGGGTCCAAATCACAAACCAGGGTTCTCAACCCATCCAGGGCGGATGCATAGGCAAGATTTATCGCGGTTGCCGTTTTACCCACTCCACCCTTGATGCTGTAACAGGCGATCACCTTCATTTTTTGACCCTCTTCTCTTTACTGTCGCCAGGATTGTAATCCCCCTTTACACGACTCTCTGATCGCTCTGACTGGACTGTTGTTTTCTCACTCTCCCCCTCACTGACCATCGCCGCATAGAGTTCACGGGTCTGTGCGCTATAAAACTGGCGGAAGGTCTCTGTGACCCTCGCTCTCTCCATCCGCTGCTCATGATTCAACGCACCAATGAGCCCCCCCACCGCAGCCAGCAACGGGGGCTGTTTCTGGTCCGGCGCCTTCAGCTGCGCCTCCAGTGACTCCTGTTGAACAGAGAGGTCATTGAATCGTCCCAGATTATCCTGCAGTTTTTTCAAGGTAGAGACCGCACCACGCTGCATCTTCCTGGAGAAGAGCCCCCCGAAAAACTCCAGTAGATAACGCAATTTTTTACACTCAATACGCAGATCGTGTACCTCCTCATCCGGCGTTGATGCGTCTATGCGGCTGCCCAACTTTCCCACCTTGTGAAATTTTTTGGAGAACTCTCTTCTGGCAACCGTGATGACCGCCTGTTCCGCCTTATCCCCCACACCGAGCACCTCACCCTCCCCCGCCAGGCTTAACTGTAGTTTTTCGATGGCATTACGGTACTCGGTTGAGCGCAACCAGCGTCGTACTCGACTCAGCTCCCGTTTGCGCGCTGCAACCAGCGAGGTAAAAAGCTCATCAACCCCGTCAGACAGGGCCGCAGGGACCATTTCCCGATAATTTTCCTGCTCCAGCAGATAGACATCAAGATCTCGCAGATGGTTGGTTCTCTTTGCGATCGCTGCAAACTCCCGCTTCAGCCAGCGAGTCTGTTCACTGGAGAAGATATTACGCACCAGACTGAGAATGGAGCGTATCTTGCGCAGAGAGACCCGGTAGTCATGCAGAAACTCGATATCAATATCTTCGATAATGCCCGCTTCATTCACTCTGGCGATATCCAGCAGTGTACGAATATAGTGCAGTACCATATCACGTACCGGGTCATCGGCCTCAATCGGGATAGAGGGCTTTGCATGGTAGGCAGAAGGTTCTATACCAGACTCTACGAGATACTTCTCCAGCCATTGATCCGAGCAGGGGGGCAGCCCCATCTGCTGAATCTTTTTTTGCAGCTTTTTCAGCTCATGATCATAGCCACGTAGCGGAAGAATACGGACGAACTGCCGACTCGATTCAGGCACATCATCCGTTGCCCGGTTCCGCAGCGTAATCAACTCTAACCATGCGACACTCTTCAGATCTTCATTCTTGACCGCATAACGGATCTTTTCCAGATTGAAAGAGTGGACTTCAAGCAGTGCACGCAGTTTGCAGGCACTTTTAATCTGCTCTTGAAAAGGGTTGCCCTCCTGGGTAGCGAACTCCCACCAAAAACGGGCCTTCTTGCGCCCCTCCTGCGCCATCGTTAGCGGTAGACCGGAGAGGAAATCGGCTCTCTTCCACAACTCATAGCCGCGATGGCCCGAGATGCTGTTATAGAGGAGCATATCCCCCTGCTTCCATATCCCCCCCTCAAAGGTATCCAGCAGTTGATACTGGTTACGTACTCGCTGCTCCAGTTGCAGGGTGAATGGGTTGACAATATCTGCCCAAACCGATGACTCGAGAGAGGACTCCTCGACCCTCCATGTCCTTTCATACTCCATATTTGCTATGACTCCAGATTGCAGAACCCATGACCATTTTGTACAGGTCTGCAGACTTAAATTTACCGTTATTGGAACTCTAATTAAAGGCTAATTGTAACGATTCAGCGGGGGGATAGATAGGGATGTTTTGCTGACAGAATGAACTCCACTCTGCTTAAAAGTGGGGAAAATCACCGCTACACTCCTTATTAAATCACGGATTATTTTGTCACTCCATGCAGAGACAAAAAGCCACCACTTGAAGCTGAGGTAAAAACCCTCCATACTTCATTACATTGAAAAACTTTAGCGTCATCAGAAACCGGAGCCTCTGAACCTTCCGTTAATATCATCTATTCCACTACCCAAAAATCTTACTCATTAATTTAAGAGTTGAAAAGCGCATGAATAAAAAAAACCCAGGCAAAACGCTTTCCCCCATTCTGGTGGCCATCGACTTCTCCGACCACTCCAGCAAGGCACTCGTGTTTGCCGCAGAGTTGTGCTCTGCGCTGAAACGGCCACTACAGATTCTCCATGTCGTCCATGATCCCGGGGGTTCTCCGGGCTACTACTCCCAGAAAAAGGCAAAGAAACAGCTCCAGCACATGGAGGAGCGGGCCGAAGAGATGTTCCATGATTTCATCAAAAAAGTGGCTCAGGATAACCCCACGATTGACTCCCTGAAAAAACCTACTCTGATTCTGGTGAGTGGCATACCCGTGACCCGTATCCTAGAGATTGAGAAGAAACTGGAGCCCTATATGGTGATCATGGGCAGTCAGGGACACACCGGCCTTGCTCATCTAATGCTGGGTTCAAAGGCCGAACAGGTCGTCCACCTCTCAAAGTACCCCGTCACCATCATCAAATAGAACCATTGCGCCAGGAATCCTCTTCCATGAACCTTTTCTCTCTAAATCGCCCTCCCCAAGCGACTCTGCTCACAGACCGCTCCAGACATATCCCGGCTATTTCACTCCTGCTGTTACTGATCACCTCTTTCTTGATGTTCAACAGCTATGCCGGGGGTGGGGGGGGGAGCAGCAGTGATGTTGCAGGGGAGATGGATTGGTGGAACATGACGATGAAGCTCCTCGGTGGTCTCGCCCTCTTCCTGTTTGGAATGGAGCAGATGGCAGATTCGCTGAAGGCGGTCGCCGGAGAGAAGATGAAACTGATTCTCTCTAAACTCACCACCAACCGTTTTACCGGAGCCATTACCGGGGCGCTGGTGACTGCGGTGATCCAATCCTCTTCGGTGACCACGGTACTGGTCGTGGGGTTCATCAGTGCCGGGCTGATGTCGATGGCTCAATCCATCGGTGTCATTATGGGAGCCAATATTGGTACCACCATCACCGCACAAATTGTCGCCTTTAAGGTGACTAAATATGCCCTGCTAATGATTGCGATGGGGTTTTCCATGCTCTTCTTCTCCAACCAGAACAAGATCAAACACTATGGCGGTATGTTGATGGGGTTGGGCCTGGTCTTCTTTGGTATGAGCGTGATGAGTGATGCCATGAGCCCGCTGCGTAGTTACCAGCCCTTCCTCGACCTGATGGTTGAGATGAGTAATCCTCTACTGGGGATTCTGGTTGCTGCCGGTTTTACGGCCCTGGTTCAATCCAGCTCAGCAACCACCGGTATTGTGATCGTGATGGCAAGCCAGGGGTTTATCTCCCTTCCTGCGGGCATTGCACTCGCTTTCGGTGCCAATATCGGCACCTGTGTTACCGCCCTGTTGGCCTCCATTGGCAAGCCCCGGGAGGCGCTACGGGCAGCGGCCGTACATGTTCTCTTCAACGTACTGGGGGTTCTGCTCTGGCTGGGGTTGATTGATCAATTGGCACAGGTGGTGACTACGGTCTCACCGGCACACCCGGAGCTTGTCGGGATTGACCGCCTGAGTGCCGAAACACCGAGACAGATTGCCAATGCACACACCATCTTCAATATCTCCAATACCCTGATCTTTCTCCTCTTTACCGGACAGTTCGCCCGCCTGGTCGAGTACCTGGTTCCCGACCGCCCGTTGGAGGATGATCAGCTGATCACCATCCGGCATCTGGATGATGAGCTCCTCTCAACCCCGTCACTGGCACTCAATCGCACCCGTCTTGAGCTGGTAAGAATGTCAGGGATCATCCATCAGATGCACCAAGATGCCCTCCCTGCCATCCTTCACGGCTCTCGGGCAGATCTGCAGGAGCTGGCACGAGAGGATGAAAAAGTGGATCTGCTCCACCGTGAAATCATCCACTACATGGGCAAAGTCAGTGGTAACAAGCTCACAGAGGTAGAGGCGATGGAGCTTTCCAATCTGTTTGAGATCACCAATGCACTGGAGAATATTGGTGACCTGATTGAGACCGACATGGTGGAGCTGGGCAATCAACGGATTACCGACGAGATTACCATCAGTCCGAACACCTCCCAGGTACTGAAGGGGATCCACAACGCCGTATCACAGGCATTAGAGAGTGCGGGGGTCACCATTCAGACAGAGAATATCAGTGATGCCAACAAAATTACCCGCATGAAGAGTGAGTTTAACCAGCTGGTCGACTCTGCCCATCAACACCAGATGGAGCGACTGACCGTGGACGAGAGTAAGCGGGTTCGAACCTATTCACTAGAGGTAGAGGTCATCGAAAAGCTGAAACGGATCTACTACTTTTCCAAACGTATTGGTAAGGCCGCTGCCAAGCCTGAGGCGAGCATCGCCTGAACCGGGGCTGAATGAGGGGGGAGAGAGGGTTCTACTCCCTCCTCAGCACCGAGAGTTTTCCCGGAAAGCTGGTAGAGAAGCGACTGCCCTCACCCAGTTGACTCTCGATCACCAGTTCAGCCTCATGCGCCTGTAGTGCCCCTTGCACAATCGAGAGCCCCAGCCCCGTCCCCCCCAGTTCACGTGAGCGCCCTTTATCCACCCGATAGAAGCGCTCCGTTAGCCGTTGCAGATCCTCCATCGGAATGCCCGGGCCATTATCCTGCACCATAAACCGTGTCTCATCGGCACCCCCCTCCCAACGGACGGTGATCTCTCCCCCTTTCTGGGTATACTTGATCGCATTAACCATCAGATTGGAGAAGGCGCATTTAAGAATATCGGGGGTTCCCCGCAGATAAAGCTGCGGATCAACCTCCAGATTGAACCGTTGCTCTCTCTTGTTAATCAGAATGGAGTGACTCTCTACCAGCTCACCCAGCAATCCGGCCACATCCACAACCTCCTGCCGAGGGGGTGTCCCCACCTGCTCCAGGCCAGAGAGCAGCAACATATCCTCAACAATTTGCAACATGCGCTCGGTATGCGCACCCATCACCTCCAGAGGACGTCTCCACTGGCTGGGGGTCTCCCCCCCCACCAGCTGCTCCAGATAGCCCCCCAAAATAGTCAACGGGGTACGCAACTCATGGGAGGCATTGGCAACAAACTCCCGCTGCCGAACCTCCTGCTGTAACTGCTGCCCACACTCCCTCAACACCAGCAGCTGCCGTTTTTTTCGATAGGGGATGATCTCGGCATAAAAACAGTAGGTACCTCCTGATCTCACCCTCAGATGGATGGGGGTGGCCGCCTCCATCTGCTCTCCAAGTTGTGGGTAGAGGGCCGAAAATGGAGCCAGTTGATCCAGTCGCCGGTTAAGAATTTTACTCTCCTTCCACCCTAACAGCCGCTGTGTCGAACGGTCAAACCAGACCACCCGGCGCTGATCATCCAGCAGAATGATCAGCTCTGAAATAGAGAGCCCCTGAAGCACCCTATACAGTGATTTTTTGGAGAACCGGCTCCCCCGCTTTTTCTTTTTACTGGCCATCAACGCTATCATCGACGGCATCATGAGCGGTAAATTGATAACCAAAACCACGCACCGTTGCAATCACCTGCCCACTACCACCATGCTGCTCCAGAACCTTGCGTAGACGACGTACATGCTGATCCACCGTACGCTCTTCCACAACCACCGTGTCGCCCCAAACATGGCTCAACAGCTGACTGCGGCTATAGACCTTGTCTGGATGGCTCATCAGGAAGTGGAGTAGACGAAACTCGGTTGGGCTCAGATGTGCCCGCTCCCCTTTCACAAAGACCTTGTGGCGGTTAATGTCCATGCTGATCTCATCAGTGGGGAGTGGTTCCATCTCTGGGGCATCCAGAGGGGGCTGTATACGCCGCGACACCGCACGAAGACGGGCCACCATCTCCTGCAGAGAGAAGGGTTTAACAATATAGTCATCGGCTCCCGCATCCAGCCCCGCGACCCGGCTCTGTTCATCCGCACGAGCCGTGAGCATAATCACCGCCACTCTTCTCAGCCGCTTTTTGGACCTAATTTTATACAGTAGCTGAATTCCATCCATATCTGGCAACATCCAGTCCAGCAAGATAATATCGGGACGATCGGTGATAATTTCCTGCCATGCCGAGGCCGCATCAGCCGCCTCCCGGGTCAAGATTCCCTCCCCCTTCAGGTAGCCCACCACCATCTCTCTCAGGTCCGGCTCATCATCAACCACCAGTACACTCATTATTTCGCTCTTACTCACCATCCATACCTCTTCTTCCGTCACTCAGGTCAGAGAGAGTAGTGCGGATGCCAGCAGCGCTGGATCGTACTGTTCCGCATTACGCTTTCTGACCAGCTTTGTCTCGATCAGCTGGATACCAAGCTCATCCAGTAGCAGTGCCGAAACCCGATCCGGGTAGGTATCGGGGTTGCTGTCGATCAGCACAAAGTTAATAAAATCACCTCTGTCGTATTGAGGGCCACTCCCCTGCTGCAGATAGTGAAGCAGGGTTCGTATGGCGTCATCCATCGTCATGCCAATCTGCTCAGGATCGTGACCAAGGTTGGGAACATATACTTTAGGACAGTGGTTGGTAGCAATCGCACGGCTCACCCCATTGGGTAACAGGTTCGCAATCAGGCTAGAGTAAAAACTACCCGGCGGATAACAGATCAACTCGGCACGCCGGATCAGTTTGCCATTCTTTTTACGCAGTGTCGCCTCTGCCGGCTCCCGCTGGTCTAAATCTGCCGACAGAAAGAGCTGCTTTACCGGGGAGGCGAGTGGCGGACACTCCTTACCGGTCATCCGGTGCTGGCCCAGAATCTGGCTTCCATCCTCAAGCGTTACCCCCAGATGGAGATCATCATTGACAATAGCCCGTACCGTACCATGCACATTAACCAGTTTGGAAAATAGAAAGATGATGGGGTCGAGATGTTTATGGTTATTGAGGTACCCCCCCGCAAGAATGAGATTACCGATACTCGCCCCACGCAGATCAAATGAGGAGGGCATCCGCTCGAGAAAGTACCCTAACTGGATACGAATAAGCCTGCGCATGGGGTTGGGAACCGCCCGGATCAACCGCTCTTTACCACTACAGATTCTCCGTAAACGCTCCAGCAGTGCCCCATTCTCCTCCTCTCTGGAGAAACGGTAGGTAAACAGTCGATAGATATTAGGGTGGCCGGTAATCGACATATCGGCCAGTGCCATCATCCGGCTGCGAAGATCACCAATGGACGGCATGTCGAATGCCTTACGCAGCACTGCAGAGCTGCCACCGGAATCAAACGGTGTCACCATATGGATAGTATTGTGGGAATACTCTTTAAGTCGGCTACTCAGGCGCGTCAATGCGCTACCTCCGCTAAAAAAAAGTAGCGTGGGGCCAAGTTCCGGATTTTTTTTGTAACGTTCCAGGCGTAGCAGATCCGGTACCACTACCGCACGAGTAACGTGGATGGTATGCATAGCGTTATCTTTTCTTTTTTGGCAACTCATCCGCTCCCCCGGAATAGTTACCCTTATTCGTCTCCATTCAGGTTTACAAGCGTAACATACGACACTATTATCAGGTGCGACATTTACACCTATTAGAAGAGCCATGCGCACTCCCAAAAGTATCCACGAGAACCTGCGTTTCCTGATTTCCGAGATTGAGTCACAGCTCTCCAATCTCGGACTCTATTTCAGCAACTACTCCGTTACTGTCGCTAAACGCATTGTGGATCGTAGCGGTTATACCTACAACCTCAAGAGCAGCATCCATAGCAGTTGCCTGGCACTGATGATGCAAAAAAACAGGGGGCTACCGAGTGAGACCCGGCTCCTGCGCTCGCTGGAGTGCATCGCTACCGACCTAGAGCGCATCTCTGAACTCTGCCGTGATGCGATTCAACAGGTTGGCTATCTAAAAAAGAGAAAACATCTGCCCTCTAAACTCTACATTACCCTGCTGCGGCGTATTGGCAAGGGTGTAGGCATGATTGATGAGGCCATCGACAAGAGTGATACGCAGCTTGCCCTCAAGATCGGCCGCATTGAGAATAAACTGGACCACGCCTACAAAAAGCTGCAGCGCAAATATATCGCCGACCTGAAACAGAACAATCGACACCAGACCGAGGATCTGGTCTCTGCCCTCTTTATTGCCCGCTCCATTGAGCAGATGGGGGATGTATTACTCAGTATCAGCGAGGCAATTATCTCAGCCAATCTGGGGCAACCACTCAACACCGACCGCTACCACACCCTGCAGGCCTCGATCGCCCAGCTGAATGGTGTCGATAACCGCTCAGACCCCGCGCTGGAAGCCATCGCCCAGACGCGATCGGGCAGTGGTATCTCTGGGCTCAGCACCACCGATCAGGAGGGTAACGAGCAGTTGGCCATCTTCAAGGATGGAGAGAAACGTAAAGTCAGGGAGGAGCGTGACGGGGTAAAAAACTGGCATGAGATCTTTCCCGGGGTGGCCCCGAAAATTCTCTCCTACCACAAACAGGGACAATCCGCCGCGCTACTGATCGAGCACCTCGCCGGGCTGACCTTCGAGCAGATCGTGCTGCATGAGTCCCCCAAGCTACTGAAACAGACGATGAAGCAGCTTCAAAAAACATTGCGCCTGATCTGGTCTGAAACAGAGACCCAAAAGCCGGTCGCCGCACACTACATGGATCAGCTGGAACAACGGCTGGAGGATGTCTATCGGCTACACCCGGAATTTATCGAGGGGAGCCGGCAGATTGGCAACCATCTGTTGCCATCGTTTGCTTCCCTGCTGCGGCGGGCACGCGATTATGAGAAGCAGCTCACGGCCCCCTTTTCCGTCTACATTCACGGTGATTTCAATGTGGATAACATCATCTATGACCCCTTGGAGAAGAGGATCAACTTTATTGATCTGCACCGCTCCACCTATATGGACTATGCGCAGGATGTCTCCGTCTTTATGGTCTCCAACTATCGCTTACGGGTTGAAGAGCCAACGCTTCGTCGGCGGGTTCTTCAGCAGAGTTACAGCATTTACCGCTTTGCCACAGCTCATGCAAAACGGTCTGGAGATACCACCTTTGAGCTACGACTCGCCCTGGGCCTGGCTCGATCCTTTGCCACCTCGACCCGTTTTATTCTCGACAAAACAGTCTCCCGGGCGATGTGGGTTCGTGCCCGCTACCTGATCGAACTGGTACTGGCGTCAAAGCCTGACAAAAAGGGTTTCCGCCTGCCCATTCGCGAGATTTTCATCGATTAACTGGAGCTAACCCAACATGAGAACCCCACCCAAAATTGGAGTCATCGGCATACCCGGGAAGTGGTCTACAGAGACCCTGGCGGATGCGGTCGAAAAAGAGACCGGCTTTCGATTGGTGGTCGATATGGCCAATGTCACCCTCGATCTGGAGCAGAATAGCCTCTATTCAGGCTCCCATAACTTGTGTGAGCTGGATGCGCTGGTGGTCAAAAAGATCAGTGCGGTCTACTCCCCCACCACGCTGGACCGTCTGGAGCTGCTGCGGGTTGCAGAACAGGCTGGGGTGCGCGTTTTCAGTCCCGCCCAGAGCATGTTGCGGCTTATTGACCGACTCAGTTGTACCGTGACCCTGCGCAATGCCGGTATCCCTATGCCCGACACGGTAGTGACCGAGGAGGTGAATCATGCAATAGAGGCGGTCCAGCGCTTTGGTAGCGCGGTTTTCAAGCCACTCTACTCAACCAAGGCGCGCGGTATGTTGATTATCGATGACCATCAGGAGCCTGCGGCGCTGAGACAGGCGATACTCTCCTTCAGGGAAGAGAACCCGATGATGTATATCCAGCGCAAAATTGAGCTCCCCGGTAGAGACCTCGGCATGGTATTCCTTGCGGGTCGCTATCTCGGCAGTTATGCGCGAGTTTCACAAGGGGAGACCTGGAACACAACCATTCATAGTGGGGGGCGGTATGCCCCCCATACCCCGACAGACGAGGTCATTGCACTCGCTCATCAGGCTCAGGCACTGTTCAATATGGATTTCACAACCGTGGATGTTGCTGAGACCAACCAGGGGCCCATTGTCTTCGAGGTATCCGCTTTTGGTGGCTTTCAGGGGGCAAAGGATGGGATCGGCATTGATGCTGCGGCCCTCTATGTGGCTCACGTACTCAAAGAGATTGGATAGGTGGGACGACGTATCGCAGCGATCATTCGCCACGGGGATTACCAGCAGAGGGAGAATACCCCCAGTGCACTCCAGCCCTATCCACTCAACGCTGCGGGTAAAAAACATGCCGAGCAGGCTGCGCTCACCATTGGAGAGTGGGTCGATGAAAATGGCTGGCAGCTGGTGCCAGAAATTGACTGCTCAGAGCAGCTCAGGGCCTGGCAAACTGCAGAGATTATTGCCACCACACTTAATGGTTCACTCACCAGTTTCCAGACACTGTCAGAGCGCAGCGTGGGTGCTGCGGCCAACCTGACCAGCAGGGAGATCCGCGAGGTCATCCACAACGATCCACGCTACCCCGATCTTCCCCAGGGTTGGAAGTCCGACAGCCACTTTCGCCTGCCGCTACAGGGGGCGGAGTCACTACTGGAGGCGGGAGAACGGGTGGCCCGGCACCTCCAGACGCGCATTGACCAACTCCCCAACGCAGACGATAGTATTAAACTATTTGTCGGACATGGTGCCGCTTTTCGCCACGCGGCCTACCATCTGGGCCTGCTGGAGTATGAACAGATTGCGAAGTTAAGTATGTACCACGGTACCCCTCTGCTCTTTGAACGGCTTGATGATGAGAGCTGGTCTCATCTTGATGGCGCATGGAAAATCAGAATAACAGGAGCGGATTATCGTGATTAAGAGCCCGCACTACCGGGGAGAGGAGTGGACCCATACCCGGCTCCCTCAACAGAGCCAGGCATGGCTACTGGGCAAAAACCTCTCCATCAAAAAAGACCCGTACCACCGGGCCTCCTACCTCAAGGAATTTGTCAAGGTAATCGGCGAGGAGCCCTGGCGGTGGCCCAAACACCCCATCTACTTTATTGCCGATCTACATGGTGATGCCGATGCCTTTATCGCCTCTCTGGTTGCGACTGGTGCGGTCAAAAAAACAGGGGTTGAAGACAGGCAGATCCAACTCACCAAAAAGGGGCGCAAGGGGGAGTTTCTGATTGGTGGGGACTACTTTGACAAGGGGCCCAGCACCCTGCGTCTACTGCGTGTCATCAAGATACTGATTGATAAAAAGGCCAGGGTCACCCTCCTTGCAGGTAACCATGATATTCGAATGCTACTGGGTATCCGTAGTATCAACCTGGAGCCCAATCCGCGAACCGACCACTTCTTTATCCGCATGGGGCCAAAGACAGTCCCCTTCCTGAAGGAGATTAACCAGGCCTATCTACAGGGTAAAAAGGGGCTGAAAAATATCCCCTCCAGCCGCGAATGCCGACGCCGGCTCTACCCCCCCAAACGCTGGTTCCGGGATTTCCCCGAACAGGCCGCCTGGGTCATGCCTGAGCCTGCGATCAAGAGAGAGATGGAGAGGCTACACCTCAAGATCGACCAGTTTGGACATGAGAGCCGGAAGGCTGGACTCTCAACCCGCATGAGCTATGCCGCAGCAATGAAGTGGGAGGAGCTCTTCCTCCACCCCAAAGGGGAGTTTGCATGGTTCTACCAACGTATGCGCCTCTGCGCGCGCCGTGGCTCTTTCCTCTTTATGCATGCCGGAATTGATGATCAGACTGCCGATATGGTGAGCCAACAAGGCTGGAAATCGCTCAACAAAAAATTCATGAAATTGATGTTTAGTGACCCATTCGAGCTCTATTACGGCCCCTTCGCCAATATCATCCGTACCAAATATCGTAACGAAGATCGGCCACTGACCCGTCATGGGGTGAAGAAAATACGTAAGCAGGGGATTCATGCCCTGGTACACGGCCACCGTAGCCTACTGCATGGTCAACGACTGATGCTACGCAAGGGGCTACTCAACGTAGAGTGTGATACCACGCTCAACCGAAATACCCGAAAAAAGATGGGGCTTAAGGGGGTCGGGGCGGGCACAACCATCATCCACCCCAAGGGGTATATCCTGGGTATCAGCAGTGATTACCCCTATATGAAGGTATTCAATCCGACAGAAACTGTGATCTGACCCTCTTGGTACTCCGACAACCTTGGTTTGATGGAGTACTAGTTACCAGTGGATTGCTGTAAATAACAATGCATGATCCGTCGCAAAGGTCTCATCCTCGAAGTGCGGCGTAAAGGGCCTCCTGGAACCACTCAGATTGACCCCTCCCGCTGTAGGTGGGGTCGGCACCATACCACAAAATATGTAGTCCACAACAAGAGGCGGGCGCGCTCTATCGATCAGTGACCATTTACTGCCTGTTTTGTTGTTGAGCAAGTTACCACTCTCCTCTCCCTCAATATGCTTGTCTGTCAGGGTGTCCACGAAGCCGGACGCGAGTATCTTCTCGATCTCGGCAGAGCCGGGCTCTGCATTAAAGTCCCCTCCCATAATCCAGATATCCTCCTGCTGCGCCTCCGGCATACGGTACTGGTTGGCCTGCTGATAAGCGGCAACCACATGGTCCAGAATAAGCTCAACCTGCTTCAACCGGGAAGCACTGGCCTCCCGGTCACGATCCGGATCACCCTCCCGTTCACCACTCACGGTATTCAGGTGAACATTCAGATAGTTCAGGTAGCGACTTTCGCCCTCTGACTCCAGCTTCACCCGTCCCATGATGACCAACCGTGGCTCCGTATCCCGGCTCCCCTGATAGAGGGTTGTGGTCAGGTTAACCGTCTCAAAACAGGCGTTACAGCCGGGCTCTGCCCGATCTGCCCCCTCTGGAATATCCACCGCATCTGCCCAGGGGACCCACAACTTCCGCTGACTGACCCCTTTACGAATACAGATCCCGTACCCCTGCTGTCGCTCAACCTCTGCGGGAGGGGTATTCTCTGCACGACCCCCCTCTATGGTGCGGTTCCATTTTCCCGGATGGGCATTGTGACTTGAGGTTACCGCAGGAAAAAAGAAGCACTCATATCCAACAAAGATCTGCTGAAGTATCAGCTCCCCCCCCTGCCATCGACCGGAGGGGGAGTCCGAGTGATCCTTCAGACCGATACACTCCTGTAACAGAATGATGTCCGGCCTCTCTCCACCAGACGCCTCTTCGCTCCCGGATTCACTGTCCAGCCAGGGAAGAACATGGTTCAGCCACACCTTCTGGTATGCGGCAATATAGTGGTCCACAAATTCTGGCTTCTGGTCGAGCTGCTCAAACAGCTTGGCCCCCGCCATATTCCAGCTCATGATCCGAACCTCCATCACCCCTCCCAGATGGTACAATTTAATTTATGAATAGTTTCATATATCCTCTACTAAGTCATTACAATAAAATCAGGCGTTAAACCACAGGAGGTTATTTATGGGAGCAGGTGTTATCCCACTGGCCGTACACAAGGGAGAGCTTTTCTTTCTCTTTCAACAGACCTTTTCTGGGAGGAAAACGGGCTACCTGATCGATTTTGGTGGAGGTATCAATGAGGGAGAGAGCTATCTTTCGGCAGCAATACGGGAGTTTATCGAGGAGACCGATACTCTCTATTTCAGCAGCGACCTGGAGCGTGCCTACCGTTCTGAGGAGAGAGTTGAGCAACAGATCCCTCAGCTTGAAGCGCTTTTTGAGAAGACGCTATCAACCCACCCGGAGTGGTGGTGCCGAAGGGCTTTGGGGAACAAAGAGGTACCAAAAGATTGGAGAACCTACTTCATCGAGTTTCCTTTTCGTGACATCGCTCCACTGAACCAGCTATGGGAGCTCAACAGCGGTGGTCGTTTCAAGAAACGTCGTCAACTGGTCTGGCTTTCGGCAGAGACACTGCTAGCGCTCTACGCCAGCGAGCCCAAAAGACTGTGGAAACGGGTACGGCAGCTTGAGGGGGCTGAGGCGCTAATCCATAATATTCAATCTCACCTAACCATCAGGTAAAACATGTCAAATAATAACCATATAAACACGCTTGCAGAGGAGATCCAAGAGGACGTCGAATGGATCGAAAACTCCCTCGACCTTGATCTCAATGGGGTTACCCTGCGTATCCGCACCAATCACCT
>Ga0233428_1001231_pt1 | contig 28434 bp, 28 predicted proteins | sample SI_118_April2016_4_FD_179890 | JGI IMG/M metagenome (GOLD analysis project Ga0233428, IMG submission 179890) | Seawater microbial communities from Saanich Inlet, British Columbia, Canada - SI_118_April2016_120_MG | ecosystem: Environmental > Aquatic > Marine > Inlet | place: Canada: British... | reverse complement strand
AGCCATAAGTAATCCGATTATAATCGATTTTTTATAGAAAAAGAGGGGTGCAAGATGGTGTCTGACTGGAGTGATGTGGTTGCGGCCTATCTGAAGTCGTGTCGTGAGCTGTCTCAGATGACGGAATATAATGGCTGGATTGATAACAGTACGTTGCAATATCAGATTGTGGATGAGGACAGCGAGGGGGTTACTGTCGAGCTCAGTTTTGAGGAGATCTTTACCAGTGCCTGTTGTGAAGAGCGGGCGGAGCGTTGGGGGCGGGTGCGTCTCGGGTTTAATGGGGTGGGCGGGATTGAGTCGTTTCGGCTCCTGTGACCCTCCCTTCTCGCAACCTCTTTTTATCGGGGGAGGTAAAAAAAGATAAAAAATGGTTGCGTTTGTCTATGTTATAGAATTATAATACTGGCTTGAGCTGATATCACACAGTCTACCCTCCTCCTCAGACAGTGATATCGCGAAGGCTCAAGTAGATAGGCTCTTTTTCCCCCAATTAAAAGACCTGTCGCCGCCGGTCTGGACCCCCCCGTTCAGATCGGCATTTTTATGCCTGTCACCTTTTACCGGGTAGGGTTTCCGTCGAGGCTGATCCGGTTTTTCTCTTCCCAGTAGTCCCGAATCCCCTGCTCTCCCTTCTTCTCAATCCACTGGTCGAGCAGTTCACGGTGGCCATCGAATGTCATCCTGGGAACCCCAAAGCCGCAAGAGGTATGGATCAGCTCAATGGTGAGGCTGATGATCTGGCGGGCACCGATGTTTTCTGCAAAATGGGGGGAGAGGTCACTCCATGCGTCGTCGTCAGGATGGAGCGCGGTTGCCCTCCCATAGGTTCGAAGAATGAGTGGTTTCTCTCCAAAAGAGCAGAACATCAGGGTCATTCTGGAATCTTCCAGCAGGTGAGCAGCGGTCTCGTTGCCGCTTCCCGTCAGATTGAGCCAGAGAATGTGCTGATCATCGATAACCCGAAGCGCATCAAGCCCTTTTGGGGAGAGGTTGATACGTCCCTCTTTGGGGGCGGTAGCCACGAAGAAGAGGGGTTGTTGCCGGATGAACTCAATGTGGCGCTCTTCCAATGTCTGAAAAAGTTTTCCCATCTATTCCTCTGCCTTTAGATCCAGGTGGTTGAAAATTTGTAGGGTAGGGAGAGACTGGTTCATGGTGTAGAAGTGAAGGCCAGGTGCTCCGGCACTCAATAGGTCCTGGCAGAGGCGAGTGGTCACCTCCAGGCCAAAGCTCTTGAGTGAATCTGTATCGTCACGGAAGGCGATCAGTCGCTCACGAATCCAGCGTGGAATTTCAGCGCCACACATCTCGGAAAAACGGGAGAGGTTGGTGTAGTTGGTAATGGGCATGATGCCGGGGACAATGGGAAGGTCGAGCCCCATCATTGCACACTCCTCATTGAAGCGCAGATAGGCATCAATGTTGTAAAAATATTGGGTAATGGCACTGTTGGCACCCGCCTCTACTTTTCGTTTGAAATTTTTCAGGTCAGTGAATGCATCGGGGGCCTGGGGGTGAAATTCCGGATAGGCAGCCACCTCAATATGGAAGTGATCTCCTGTCTGTTGGCGGATAAATTCAACCAGCTCATTGGCGTAGCGGAAATCACCAGAGTCACCCATTCCAGAGGGCATATCGCCCCGTAAGGCGACGATACGCCGGATTCCGGCCTGTTGATAGCCGCCTAGAATCTCAGCAATACTGTCGCGGGTTGCACCAACACAGGAGAGGTGGGGGGCCGCATCAACCCCCTGCTTGTGGATATCCAGTACCGTCTCGCGGGTCCCCTTCTGGGTGCTACCACCAGCACCAAAAGTGACAGAGGCATAGGCGGGTTGTAGCGCATCAAAGAGTGTTTTCTCTGTGGCCTGAAGCTTCTCTTTTCCCGCTTCAGTTTTGGGAGGGAAAAACTCAAGGCTAAATTGTATAGCGGTATCGTTCATAGTGGGTAGATCCTTAAGCATCTCATAAATCCCTTCATAACGTTTCTCGGATACGCTGCAAAACATCCAACTGCGCTCGACGATAGCCATCCCTGGCTATCAACGGCCCCGGAATCGCTATGAAGGAACTTATGAAACTATTTATATATGGCCGTTACACGAGCCCGTGCAACGGCCATTACGGATGCAATTTTAGTATTTGCAGTAGCGACTCAGTAGCGATAGTGGTCTGGCTTGTAGGGGCCATCTACCGCAACGCTGATGTAGTCTGCCTGCTGTTGGCTCAGTGTGGTGAGGTTGGCACCGATCTTCTGCAGGTGGTGGCGAGCCACCTCCTCATCCAGCTTCTTCGGCAGGGTGTAGACCTTGTTCTGATACTCACCGGTCTGGTTGAAGAGTGCGATCTGTGCCAGCGTCTGGTTGGTGAATGAGTTAGACATGACGAAGCTGGGATGCCCCGTGGCACAACCCAGATTGACCAGACGACCCTCAGCCAGCAGAATAATCTTGTTGCCACTAGGCAGGGTGATATGATCAACCTGAGGCTTAATGTTATCCCACTCATATTGTTTCATGTTGGCAACATCGATCTCATTGTCAAAGTGACCGATATTACAGACGATGGTTTCATGTTTCATCTGCACCATGTGGTCATGGGTGATGACATTGAAGTTACCTGTTGCGGTGACAAAGATATCCCCCTGTGAGGCGGCATCATCCATCGTTACCACACGGTACCCCTCCATCGCGGCTTGCAGTGCGCAGATGGGGTCAATCTCCGTAACCCAGACGGTAGCACCCAGGCCGCGCAGGGACTGCGCACAGCCCTTGCCCACATCGCCATAACCGAGGACGACCGAAATCTTGCCGGCAATCATCACATCAGTGGCGCGTTTGATGCCATCAACCAGTGATTCGCGGCAACCGTAGAGGTTGTCAAACTTGGATTTCGTGACCGAGTCGTTTACATTGATCGCAGGGAAGGGTAGATCGCCACTCTTCTCCATTTGATAGAGGCGGTGGACGCCTGTGGTGGTCTCTTCGGTAACGCCTTGAATGCTCTTCAGTGCCTTGGAGTACCAGTGGGGAGACTCCAGTAGCTTTGCCTTGATGGTGGCGTAGAGCACCTCCTCCTCTTCACTGGTTGGGTTATCCAGTACCGAGAGATCACTCTCTGCCTTTGTGCCGAGGATCAGAAGCAGAGTGGCATCTCCGCCATCATCCAGAATCATATTGGGCGAACCCCCATCGGACCACTCCATAATCTTATGAGTGTACTGCCAGTAATCCTCCAGGCTCTCTCCCTTATAGGCAAAAACCGGAATGCCCTGATCGGCAATCGCAGCGGCCGCATGATCCTGGGTGGAGTAGATGTTGCAGGAGGCCCAACGTACCTCAGCGCCCAGTTCGATTAGGGTCTCAATTAGTGCGCCGGTCTGGATGGTCATGTGGAGGGAGCCCGCGATACGTGCCCCCTTCAGTGGTTTTTCCTCACCGTATTTTGCCCGTAGTGCCATCAGCCCCGGCATTTCAACCTCGGCGATACGCAGCTCTTTATGCCCCCAGTCCTTAAGAGTCAAGTCAGCAATAATGTAGTTGTCAGTGGTTTCGGGTGTACTCATTTAATTTTGTCTCCGTAATCTTTGTCTTAACTTAATATTGTTGTAGCTGGGCTTTTATAGGCCCGCAGCGTTACGCAGCTCATCTGCCTTGTCGGTATGCTCCCAGCTGAATGTATCCTCCGTACGACCGAAGTGGCCGTAGGCAGCGCTCTTCTGGTAGATCGGGCGTAATAGATCGAGCATTTCAATGATACCGAGGGGTCTCAGGTTGAAGATTTCACTGACCAGTGTCTCGATCTTGCTATCCTCAATCACCCCGGTACCGAAAGTCTCCACCGTGATGGAGGTGGGTTCAGCCACCCCAATGGCGTAGGAGATCTGGATCTCACAGCGTTCAGCCAGTCCGGCCGCAACAATATTTTTGGCGACATAACGGCCCGCATAGGCGGCGGAACGGTCGACTTTTGAGGGGTCTTTGCCCGAGAAGGCGCCACCACCGTGACGAGCCATGCCGCCATAGGTATCGACGATGATCTTGCGTCCGGTTAATCCACAGTCCCCCACCGGGCCACCAATGATAAATTGGCCGGTTGGGTTGATATGGTACTGCGTGTTGTTATCCAGCCACTCAGCAGGCAAAACCGGGCGGATAATCTCTTCCAGAACGGCATCCTGAAGGTCAGCGTAGGAGATATCCGGGTCATGCTGGGTAGAGAGTACTACGGCACTGATTCCGACGGGTTTGCCATCGCGGTAGCGGAAGGTGACCTGACTCTTCGCATCGGGGCGTAGCCAGGGTAGAGAGCCACTCTTACGAAGTTGGGCCTGGCGCTCTACCAAACGGTGCGAATAGGTGATGGGAGCGGGCATCAGCACATCGGTCTCGTTGGATGCGTAACCAAACATCATCCCCTGGTCACCGGCACCCTGCTCGTGTTCTGCGGACTCATCAACACCCATTGCAATATCGGAGGACTGTTTGCCAATGGCCGAGATGACGGCACAGGTTTGTCCATCAAAGCCAACCTCGGCAGAGTCATAGCCGATATCGCAGACCACCTTACGTACCACAGCCTCGGTATCGACCCAGCCATTGGTGGTGATCTCTCCGGCCAGAACAACCATGCCGGTCTTGACCAGGGTCTCGCAGGCAACACGGGAGTGTATGTCCTCTTTCAACAGGGCATCAAGGATTGCATCCGAGATCTGGTCGGCCATCTTGTCAGGGTGTCCCTCTGAGACGGACTCAGAGGTAAAAAGTGTTTCGTTACTCATAGCGACGGTTCTACTCCATTTTGTATAAAAAAACCCGCTCAACCATTGGCGAGCGGGTTTTTGAATTCAAAGCCTGCATCGCTTTAGCCGTATTTATATAGCGCTCGCAAGCTGAGCTCAAATCAGCGCTATGAGGATTTTTATATAAAATGGAGTTTATTGTCAAGTTTTTTATGTAGAATGATGAGACAGGAGAGGGAGGCTGTAGCTTAGCCCTTGTAATCAGGCATAATTTGAGGGATTGGTATCTATGGTTAGGCTAGAGACCCCGGTTTGTGATTTTGATGCAGCAATGCCGACATTTGAGCTGGCGGATGTCTATGGAGAGACTTGGTCCCCTGCAACCTTGCGTGGTGAAAAAGGTCTGTTGGTGATGTTTATCTGCAACCACTGCCCCTATGTGAAGGCGATACGCGAACGTCTGGTGAGAGACACCCGTGAACTGAAGGCGATCGGGCTCCATAGTGTGGCGATTATGTCGAATGATCCCACTCAATATGAAGAGGACTCTCCAGAAAATATGAGAAAAATCGCTGAACAGTACGATTTTCCGTTCCCTTATCTACTGGATGAGAGTCAGGCGGTTGCGAAGGCCTTTGGTGCCATCTGTACCCCCGATTTTTTTGGCTATAACGCTGAATTGAGACTGCAGTATCGGGGGCGGCTGGATGAGAGCCGGAAAGAGGCAGCAGCAGAAGGGGTACACAGAGATCTCTTTGAGGCGATGCGGGAGGTGGTCAGGAGCGGCAGGGGGCCGCAGATGCAGATTCCGAGCATGGGTTGCTCGATCAAGTGGAAAGAGTGACCGTGGAGAGGGGATGATGAGTCAGTTGAAGGGGGGGCAGGAGCCACAGTGGGCCATTCTTGCTATTGATGATGAGATAGCGGTGCATGAGACCTTTCAGGCCTTTTTTGAGAATCAGTTCGACAGCGCGCTGGATGATCTGAGTGATCTGCTGGGGGACCTGGGTGAAGAGCAGGAGTCTGACAGCGGTTATTCACAGTTTTCCCTCGACCATGCAATGAGTGGAGAGGAGGGGCTAGAGAAAATCAAAGATGCCCAGGCGGCAGAAAACCCCTATGCGGTGATCTATCTTGATATGCGGATGCCTGCGGGATGGGATGGGTTGGAGACGGCAGAGCATATTCGGGAAGTGGACCCGGATGTACGTATTATTCTGATTACCGCCTATATGGACTTTAGCCTGACGGAGATTCGTAAGAAGATCGGGGTTAACTTCGAGTTTCTCTCCAGGCCGGTTGATGCGAATGAGCTATTGCAGTTGACGCTCTCCCTGGCCACGCAGTGGAGTCAGTCCAAGGCTCTGGAGGTTGCGCTGGAGCAGGCAGAGGCCGCCAGCAAGGCCAAGGATGACTTTCTTGCCTCAATGAGCCATGAGTTGCGCACACCCCTGACCTCAATTATTGGCAATAGTGAGATCATGATTGATACCCTGTTGAGCGATGAGCAGAAGCAGTTAATGAGCTCAATTGAGATCTCTGGTCGGGGACTGCTGGCACTGGTCAATGATATTCTCGATCTTTCCAAGATTGAGGCGGGTAAGTTCGAGCTGGAGTGGAGCGATTTTGATCTGAATGTATTGATCAATGAGATCGAGCAGACCTTTTCCAGCCAGGCACAAAATTCAGAACTCCAGTTTCGTATCAAGAAAGAGCCTTTTTTTGAGTACCAGTTTGTTGGAGATGGGCGGCGGCTGGGCCAGGTGATGCTCAACCTGTTGAGTAATGCATTCAAATTTACCGAGAAGGGGGGGGTTACACTTGAGGTATGGGTAGATCAGGGTATTCACTTCTCGGTTGAGGATAGTGGTGTCGGGATGTCAGCAGAGATTTTGGAGTGCCTCTTTCAGCCGTTTGAACAGGCCGATCAGTCGATTTCTCGTCGCTTTGGTGGAACCGGGCTGGGTCTCCATATCTCCAGATCACTGCTTGGGTTGATGGGAGGAGAGATCTCGGTAGAGAGCATTGAGTGGCAGGGGAGTAAATTTGAGGTCTTTGTACCCTGCACCCAGAGCAAAACCAAAGCGGCTGAGCACGAGAGTGAAGTGGCTCAGCTAATGGCCAGCCACTTCAGAGGGAAGGTATTGGTGGCCGAGGATACGGAAGAGCTGCAGATACTGGTGAGGCGGTTATTAGAGAGGGTTGGGGCCGAGGTGGCGGTCGCGAATAATGGTAATGAGGCGGTGGCACTGGCACTGGCAGAGCCCTATGACCTGATCCTGATGGATATGCAGATGCCGGAGATGGATGGCATCGAGGCGACAGGCCTGCTGCGGCAGGTTGGGTGTGATACACCGATTGTTGCACTGACAGCCAATGTAATGGAGCAACACCGCACCCAATTTGAGCAGGCGGGCTGTTCGGAGTTTCTCTCTAAACCGATTGATCGTGAGGCTCTGATGTCTGTATTGGGGCGCTATCTGGAGCCGCTGGAGAGTGAGGGGGGGGCGGTTGAAGATGATGCTGTGGTTAGTGATTTTGTGGATGATGAGCTGCTACAGCTTTTTGTGGAACGTACAGCGGTGCAGCGAGAGGCGTTGCTGGCGGCCTACTCAAAGCAGGATTGGGCGGGGGTTCGGACAACGGCTCATACCGTGAAAGGGAGTGGAACAACCTTTGGGTTTCCTGAGTTGACCCGTCTGGGAAAAGAGATTTGTGATGCAATCGATCATCAAAACCTCGAACCGGTTCCTGATCTGGTTCAAGAGATGTATAAAAAGATGCAGGAGATAAAGTAATTGAGGGTACCTTTATTTGTGGTAAATCTATAACGTATTGTTTTTTTTGTAATTAATGGGTAATGGGGTTGCTTTTGTTAATGGGGTAATCCAAAACTCTGTATACCCATGTTGTTTACATTGGTTGATCCGGCGCTTCGACTGAGTGAAAATGTGTGGTTCAATACATATAAGTTTAGGTTTTTTTAATATTGTCTGAAACAGGCTGTTCTAGTGCCTGTATCGGATTTTAATTTCCTGCAGAAGAAGGGAGAAGTCAACAATGTCATCAAGAAGAGAGCTGGCCAATGCAATTCGTGCATTGAGCATGGATGCGGTACAGAAGGCCAATTCTGGACATCCGGGTGCCCCTATGGGTATGGCGGATATTGCAGAGGCCTTGTGGAATGGCCACATGAAATTTAACCCTACCAACGCCAACTGGTCTGACCGTGACCGCTTTGTGCTGTCCAATGGTCACGGCTCAATGTTGCTCTACTCTCTGCTACACCTGACCGGGTTTGATCTCAGCATGGACGACATCAAGGCTTTCCGTCAGCTCCACGCCAAGACCCCGGGGCACCCTGAGTATGGTTACGCAGAGGGTATCGAGACCACAACCGGACCACTGGGTCAGGGCATCACCAATGCCGTGGGTATGGCGATTGCCGAGCGTACCCTGGCGGCACAGTTCAACAAACCGGGGCATGATATTGTAGACCACAATACCTACGTCTTTATGGGGGATGGCTGTCTGATGGAGGGACTCTCTCATGAGTCCTGTGCCATGGCTGGAACGCTGGGGCTGGGTAAACTGGTTGCCTTTTGGGATGATAATGACATCTCTATTGATGGACATATCTCTGACTGGATGGAGAAAGATGTTGCTGGCCGTTTCGACGCTTACGGCTGGCACGTTATTCGTGATGTCGATGGTCACGATGCCGATGCTGTGAGTGCTGCGATTGCGGCAGCCAAAGCTGAAACCGGCAAGCCTTCCCTGATCTGTACCCGTACCACGATTGGTTTTGGTTCTCCGAACCTCAGTGGCACCCACGACTGCCACGGTGCCCCTCTGGGGGATGAAGAGATTGCGGCTACCCGTCAGGAGCTGGGTTGGGATCATGCCCCTTTTGAAATCCCTGCGGATGTCTATGCCGGTTGGGACCACAAAGAGCAGGGAGCCACGGATGAGGCGGCCTGGAGCAGTCGATTTGATGCCTATAGCGCGGCATACCCTACCGAGGCCTCTGAGTATAAGCGCCGTATGGCAGGTGATCTGCCGGCTAATTTTGAGCTGGAGATGGACAAGTTTATTGCCCAGACTCAGGCAGATATGCCTAATATAGCCTCACGTAAGGCATCACAAAATGCGATTGAGGCGATGGGACCAGTGGTTCCTGAGCTGTTTGGCGGCTCTGCGGACCTCACCGGTTCAAATCTGACCAACTGGTCGGGCACTGTCAAGGTGACCCCGGACAATGCCGAAGGTAACTACATCTCCTGGGGCGTGCGTGAGTTTGGTATGGCCCACATGATGAACGGTATGGTGCTGCACGGAGGCTTTAAGGTTTACGGTGCAACCTTCTTTATGTTTATGGAGTTCATGCGTAATGCCTTGCGGATGTCTGCACTGATGAAGATTGGCACCATCTATGTTTACACCCATGACTCGATTGGACTGGGGGAGGATGGCCCTACCCACCAGCCGGTTGAGCAGCTGGCCACCGTACGTGCCATTCCAAATTTCCAGACCTGGAGAGGGTGTGATGCGATTGAGTCAGCGGTCTCCTGGAAGATGGCGATGTTACGTGGTAATGCGCCTACTGCACTGGTCTTCTCCCGTCAGAGCCTGACTCCGATGGAGCGTACACCAAAGCAGTTGAAAGATATTGAGAAGGGTGGGTATGTGTTGAAAGATTGTGATGGGAGTGCGGATCTTATCCTGATTGCAACGGGTTCCGAGGTGGGGCTGGCCGTGGATTCAGCGGCGGCAATGAGTGGCCGCAAGATTCGTGTAGTCTCCATGCCCTCTACGGATGCCTTTGATGAGCAGGATCAGGCCTACCGGGACTCTGTACTGACCCCAGGGGTGAAACGTGTTGCGGTTGAGGCGGGTGTAGAGAATGGCTGGCATAAATATGTAGGTCTTGAGGGTGCTGTGGTCTGTATGAGCTCTTTTGGAGAGTCGGCACCTGCTGGAGAGCTGTTTAAACAGTTCGGCTTTACGGTAGAGAATGTGGTTGCAACGGCGGAGTCGGTACTCCAGGGTTAACCGCCCCGCCATCCGCTTTCCCCATAAAGGAAGAGGGGGGAGCGGGTAACCATTTTTGTAATTTTGTAATTAAGGAGTGAAGAGACAATGACAATTAAAGTTGGAATTAACGGTTTTGGTCGTATTGGTCGTATGGTCTTCCGTGCGGTTTACAAAGAGGCAGAGTTCAGTGATATCGAGATTGTCGGTATTAATGATCTGCTCGACGCAGAATATCTTGCCTATATGTTGAAGTATGACTCTGTACATGGTCGCTTCGGGGGTGAGGTTAGCTCTGATGAGGGTAACCTGATTATTGATGGACGCAAAATTCGTCTGACTGCAGAGCGTGATCCGGCCGACCTGAAATGGGGAGATATTGGGGCGGACCTCGTCATCGATTCTACCGGCTTCTTCCTCACCGAAGAGAGCTGCCAGAAGCACATTGACGCGGGTGCGAAGAAAGTGGTTCAGTCGGCACCCTCCAAGGATGGTACCCCGATGTTCGTCTATGGCGTAAACCATGAGAGCTATGCAGGTCAGGCGATTGTCTCAGCGGCCTCTTGTACCACGAACTGTTTGGCACCCGTTGCCAAGATCCTGAATGATAACTGGGGGCTGAAGCGTGGCCTGATGACCACGGTTCATGCGGCAACAGCGACTCAGAAGACGGTTGATGGCCCTTCGATGAAGGATTGGCGTGGCGGTCGTGGAATCCTGGAGAACATGATTCCCTCTTCTACCGGTGCGGCAAAAGCGGTTGGTGTGGTTCTGCCTGAGCTGAACGGCAAACTGACCGGTATGGCGTTCCGCGTACCCACTTCCGATGTCTCGGTAGTTGATCTGACCGTTGAGCTGGAGAAAGAGGCCAGTTATGACGAAATCTGTGCGGCAATGAAGACCGCTTCAGAGGGTTCCATGAAGGGTACGCTGGGCTATACTGATGAGAAGGTGGTCTCTACCGACTTCCGTGGCATTGGTCAGTCCTCTATCTTTGATGCAGGTGCGGGCATCGCTCTGGATGGTACTTTCGTTAAGGTGGTATCCTGGTATGACAATGAGTACGGTTATACCTGCAACATGATGCGTTTTGTACTGCACGTGGCAAACCACTAAGCAGAGAGAAAAAATCAGCCCCCATTGTGGGGCTGAGTTTTTTGCAAACCGTTTTCGCTAAGAGAGTCAGCTTTGCAAAGAACCTTTCAGAATAATTTTCAGGAGTAGTGAAATGTCAGTAATCAAGATGACCGATCTCGATCTCGCCGGTAAGCGTGTACTGATCCGTCAGGATCTCAATGTACCGATCAAGGATGGCAAGGTGAGCAGTGCCAAACGTATTCAAGCCTCTCTGCCGACCATCGAGCACTGCATCAAGGCGGGGGCTCAAGTGATGTTGATGTCTCACCTGGGTCGCCCAACCGAGGGCGAACCTGCGGATGAGTTCTCACTGAAACCGGTTGCCGATTATCTGACCGAAGCACTAGGTAAAGAGGTGGCACTGGTTGCAGACTATCTTGACCATGCCCCTTCACTGGAGAGTGGTGATGTTGTGTTGCTGGAGAATGTCCGTTTCAATGTGGGTGAAAAGAAAAATGCGGATGATCTTTCAGCAAGCTACGCATCACTCTGTGATATTTATGTGATGGATGCTTTTGGTACCGCACACCGTGCACAGGCCTCCACTCACGGGGTGGCCAAGAGCGCACCGGTAGCTTGTGCCGGACCACTGCTGGCCGGTGAGCTGGATGCGCTGGGTAAGGCGCTGGATAATCCGGCACGTCCAATGGCTGCCATTGTGGGAGGCTCTAAAGTTTCAACCAAGCTAACCGTGTTGGAGTCCCTCTCCAGTGTGGTCGATCAGCTGATTCCCGGTGGTGGCATTGCCAACACCTTTATTGCCGCAGCGGGCCACAATGTGGGTAAGTCTCTGGTTGAAGAAGATCTTATTTCTGAGGCAAAGCGCCTGATGGAGGCTGCCAGGGCGAAGGGGGGAGAGATTCCTGTGCCAACCGATGTAGTGGTGGGCAGTGAGTTTTCCGACACTGCAGTAGCCACCGTGAAGCGGGTAGAGGACGTTACTGATGAGGATATGATTTTTGATATTGGCCCAGAGACCACCGCCCGTTTTGCAGAGATGATGAAAGCAGCGGGTACCGTAGTCTGGAACGGGCCGGTCGGTGTGTTCGAGTTTGATCAGTTTGGTGAGGGTACCCGGAATCTGGGGGAGGCAATCGCTGAATCCTCCGCATTTTCCATTGCAGGCGGGGGCGATACCCTGGCTGCGGTCGATAAATATGGCATCTCGGATCAGGTCTCTTACATCTCTACGGGCGGTGGTGCGTTTCTGGAGTTCCTGGAAGGGAAAAAACTGCCAGCCGTGGTGATGCTCGAAGAGCGTGCAAACGGCTAAGCGTCGCAGCATCCCCCCCAAATCACAGATTGGAAACGCCATGCTGAGACGTACAAAAATTGTTGCAACCCTCGGACCTGCCACCGACTCACCAGAGGCGATGGATCAGTTGATTGAGGCCGGTGTCGATGTGGTACGTCTCAATTTCTCTCACGGTAGTGAGGAGGAGCACCTTCGACGGGCGGAGAGTGTACGGAATCGTGCGCGAGCGCATGGCCGACAGGTAGGGGTCATTGCAGACCTGCAGGGACCTAAAATTCGGATTGGGCGGTTTGAGAATGGAAAAATTATCCTGGTAGAGGGGGATGAGTTCTGTCTGGACATGGAGCTTGATATTAATGGAGGGAATCAGACGACCGTTGGTACAACCTATCAATCCCTGCATGAGGATGTTTCACGGGGTGATTCTCTTATGCTGGATGATGGACGAGTCGCCCTCTGGGTTCGTAATATAGAGGGGAAGAAGGTTAACTGTCGGGTAACCTTGGGAGGGGTGCTCTCCAACAACAAGGGGATCAATCTCCAGGGTGGGGGACTCTCTGCCACGGCATTGACCGAAAAGGATCGCACTGATATCAAAATTGCGGCAAAGATGCAGGCCGACTATATTGCAATCTCTTTTGTCCGTAGTGGTAATGATGTGGTTGAGGCAAAAACCCTGCTGGAAGAGGCGGGCTGGGGACAGTGCGGGATTGTCTCAAAGATTGAGCGGGCTGAGGCCATCACCGCAGCGGATGATATTATTGCTGAATCGGACGGTATCATGATTGCGCGTGGCGATCTTGGGGTTGAGATTGGTGACGCCTCACTGCCGCCGGTTCAGAAGCGGCTGATCAAGCTGGCACGCTCAATGGATCGTTTTGCGATTACCGCAACACAGATGATGGAGAGCATGATTGAGAGCCCCGTCCCAACCCGTGCCGAGGTATTTGATGTGGCGAACGCGGTACTGGATGGTACCGATGCGGTGATGCTCTCTGGTGAGACCGCCGTGGGCAAGTACCCGGAAAAAGTGGTTGAGGCGATGGCCAATATCTGTCTGGAGGCGGAGCAACAACGGGCTGCCAAGGTCTCTGGGCATAGGATGAATGAACACTTTCGACGCCGTGATGAGGCGATAGCGATGGCCGCGATGTATACCGCAAATCATCTGGGGGTGAAGGCGATAGCCTCGCTGACAGAGTCAGGGGCAACTGCACTGATGATGTCACGCATTAGCTCGGGAATCCCTATCTTTGCGATGACCCGCAACCTGCATACTCGTCGCAAGGTGACCATCTTCCGGGGGGTCTATCCCGTCAGTTTTGATGTCACGGATAAGGATATTGGTGAGACCAACCAGGAGATGGTTGATGAGCTGGTGCGTAGAGGCGTGGTCCGTCCCAAGGATACCGTCATCCTGACGAAGGGTGATCTGGATGGTGTGGAGGGCGACACCAACACGATGAAGATCTGTCGGGTGTAAGAATTTTGTATTGTAACTATTTAGCAGCGGCTGGGAAATGGGCCAAAATCGGAACGAGTCCTGTTCCACCCCCTGCGGAATAGTGACCCCTATTTTTTTGTAAGATAACTGTAAGGAGAAAGTCTATGCTGATTTCAATGCGTCAATTGCTGGATCATGCTGCTGAGAATGGCTATGGAATGCCGGCGTTTAATGTCAACAATATGGAGCAGGTGCATGCCATCATGCAGGCTGCCGATGAGACCAACAGCCCTGTAATTATGCAGGGTTCTGCGGGTGCTCGCTCTTATGCTGGAGAGCCGTTTCTGCGTCACTTGATCTCGGCAGCGGTAGAGATGTATCCGCACATCCCTGTGGTGATGCATCAGGATCACGGCTCCGAGCCAGCGATCTGCCTACGTTCCATCCAGTCAGGTTTCACCTCTGTGATGATGGATGGCTCTCTGATGGCGGATGCCAAGACCCCATCGAGCTATGAATATAATGCTGATGTGACCAAAACAGTGGTTGATATGGCCCATGCGGGTGGTGTCTCTGTAGAGGGTGAGCTGGGTTGCCTTGGGTCACTGGAAACGGGAGAAATGGGAGAGGAAGACGGTCACGGTGCTGAGGGAAAACTGGATCTCGACCTGCTTCTGACTGACCCTGAAGAGGCCGCACAGTTTGTAAAAGATACCGGTGTAGACGCGTTGGCGATTGCCATTGGTACCTCACACGGTGCCTACAAATTCACTCAGGAGCCAACCGGAGAGATTCTGCGTATCGACCGCATTAAAGAGATCCATAAGCGGATTCCGAACACTCACCTGGTGATGCACGGCTCCTCCTCGGTACCGCAGGAGTGGCTGAAGACGATCAATGACTTCGGTGGTGATATGGGGCAGACCTACGGGGTGCCGGTTGAAGAGATTCAGGAAGGGATCAAGAGTGGAGTACGTAAGGTCAACATCGATACCGACCTGCGGATGGCCTCTACCGGCTCCGTCCGTCGTCATCTGATGGAAAATACCTCCAACTTCGATCCGCGCAAGTTCCTCAAGGAGGCTACTCTGGGGATGAAAGAGATCTGTAAGGCACGTTACCTCTCCTTTGGCTGTGAGGGGATGGCTAGCAAAATCAGCCCAGACTCTCTGGAGGTGATGTTTGCCCGTTATGGCTCCGGGGCGCTGGACCCCAAGGTCAACTAGGCTAATATCTAGATTGAGCAAAAAACCCGCGGCATCTGCTGCGGGTTTTTTGTCAATGGGGGCAGCAGTTACTGATTTCTTAGCTGTACAGTGGTGCGATAGATTTTACGTAGCCGGTAATCATTATAAGGGCCATGGGTGACTCCGAAAATCTCATAGCGGTTGCTATCTTCCTGTTGGCGAGCGGGCTGATCACTCTGCAGGAGCAGTCCGATATCAACCGTCCGTATCTGGCCCCAATCCGCCACCTGATCCCCATCCAGATAGCGATCAACGGATCGGTCTCCATCCAGATCCGCCCCAAAGCGGAACTGCAGGCCCCCTACCTGGCTGCTGAGTGTCTGTGGGGTCGGTGAGGCCCCGCCATTGCCATCACAGCGTAGACTATGGTCCACCAGGGCATAGAGGATCGAACGGGCGGATGATCCCGCGCAGTCATGGGCACCCTGGTAACGAATTGTGAGGCTATCACTACGGTTGTCGCCGCTGTTATTGGTCGCAGAGAGAGCCGTGCCAGAGAAACTGCCTGCCGGATAGCCTGCCCGGCGTAGCTCGGTAGTGAGAAACTGAAGGGCATGTCGTCCCTGTTCATGCAGAGAGAGCCACTGCTGTTGAACCTGGAAGCTCTCACGACCATCGACAAAGAGCTGGGTAGTGGCCAGTAGAATGGTGGCTCCCAGAGCAATAGAGACCAGTGTCTCAACCAGCGTGAACCCTGTAGGGTGGTGTCGGTCTGGAAAGGAGGCTCTCATGGTGGAGAGAAGTGTAGTGAATAGTGGGATGCCACCCTGTGATCCATCCACTCAAGGGTCACCTGATAGAGACCTTCCGAGGGGCTGGAGATGGAGCCCACCCCATGGGGAAGGAGCTGGCGGTTCTGTAGATTCCATTCGCGGAAATCATAGCGAGCCATTGCGGCGGGGTCACAGTGGGTGGCACTACAGTCGCTACCCGAGGGGGTTGCGGTGAGGCGTAGATACTCCCCATCCGCTACCCCTACCGGATTGGCACGGATGCGCTCTGCGAGACTTACGGCTTGCAGGGTGGCAAGGTCATGAAAGATGGCCCCCTGTGTAGTCTGTAGCGCATGCCCCGTTAACAGTGCGTATCCGAGTAGTGATGTGGTGAGCAGAAACAGGGCGATCAGGGTCTCAATCAGGGTGTAGCCACCCGCGTGCGCCGCAACCGTGGATTGGTTCAACTTGGGTAGTGATACTGTTATAGTGCGCACCTATGAATGAGTCCCTTTCCGGTTTTCTTCGCACCCTGTTAGGGAGTTTGAGAGATTTGCTCCCGATCATCCTGGTGATCGGATTCTTTCAGCTGGTTATTCTACAGCAGCCGATTCAGAATCTCTCCGAGATTGCGCTGGGGCTGTTTCTGGTGGTGCTGGGGCTTACCTTTTTTATCTATGGGCTGGAGATGGGGCTTTTCCCCATCGGCGCGGCGATGGCAGAGGCGCTGGCGCGAAAGGGTAGCCTCCCCTGGCTGATGGCCTTCTCCTTTCTGCTCGGTTTTGGCACTACCGTAGCAGAGCCCGCGCTGATCCTGGTATCGAGTGAGGCGGCAGAGGTGGCGGCAGCGGCCGGGCTGATTGGTAGTAGTGAGGCAGAGCAGCAGGGGTATGCCGATGGGCTCCGCTTTACCGTGGCCTTCTCCGTTGGGTTGGCTATCTTGCTCGGGGTGATTCGCATCCTCAAGGGGTGGCCGATTCAATATCTGATCATTGGCGGGTATATTGGCGTAGTGGTGATGACCCTGTTTGCACCGGATGAGATTATTGGTCTCGCCTACGATGCGGGAGGGGTGACCACCTCTACCGTGACCGTACCCCTGGTCACCGCACTGGGGGTGGGGCTGGCGAGCAGTATTCGCGGGCGCAACCCGATGACGGATGGTTTCGGGCTGATCGCGTTTGCCTCACTGACACCGATGATCTTTGTGATGGGCTACGGGATGGCCATATAAGATGGGTTTTCTGGCTGAATTCCAGCAATCACTAATCGCCACTGCGGGGGATATGCTCCCCATTCTGGTGATTATTTTCGGCTTCCAGCTGTTGGTCATCCGCCGGCAGATCCCCAATCTGAAGCGGGTGCTGATCGGGTTTTTTTATGTCTTACTGGGGCTCTCACTCTTTTTGATGGGGCTGGAGCAGGCGATCTTCCCGCTGGGGGAGCAGATGGCGATACAGCTCTCAGATCCCGCCTTTATCTCTGGCAGTTCGGGACACAGTGTGGAAGAGCTCTACTGGAGTGACTACTACTGGATCTATCTGTTTGCGGCTGCGATCGGTTTTTCAACCACCATTGCAGAGCCCTCACTGCTGGCTGTGGCACTGAAGGCAGAGGATGTGTCGGGTGGTACGGTAGCCGCAACCGGACTCCGTATAGCGGTTGCCATCGGGGTTGCGGTAGGCATCTCATTAGGGGCTTTTCGGATCGTTAGCGGCATCCCGCTCTACTATTTTATTGTGGCGGGCTATCTGGTGGTGATGGTCCAGACCTACTACTCCCCAAAATTTATTATTGCCCTGGCCTATGACTCCGGTGGCGTGACCACCTCAACCGTGACAGTGCCGCTAGTGGCAGCACTGGGGCTGGGGTTGGCAACCTCGGTACCGGGACGTAGTGCACTGCTGGATGGCTTTGGGTTGATCGCATTTGCCAGCCTGCTACCGATTATTTCGGTATTGGGCTATGTACAGATGTCGGAGTGGATGGCACGGCGTAGTTTTGCTGACCATTAAGGCGTATGAAATTTTGAAACGGATAACAGACAGGAGCATGTGATGCACTTTAAATTACTCATCTCATTGGTTGAGGAGGATAAGACGGATCTGTTGGTCAGTACGGCCCGAGAGGCCGGAGCGACTGGAGCAACGGTCATTAACCATGCCCGTGGTGAGGGGCTCAAAGTGGCCAAGACCTTCTTTGGACTGAGCCTGGAGACCAACCGGGATATGGTGATGTTTATTGTCGAGGAGCACCTCAGTCGCCGCATCCTGGAGACCATTGGTGAGGTGGGAGAGTTCAGTAAACCGGGTACGGGAATGGTCTTTCAGCTGGATGTGGAGGATGCGCTGGGACTCTCCAGCCAAATTGAAAAGTTGTCCGATGTTGTCGAGGAGCAGATCTGATGGTTGAGAAAAAAGTGGTTCGTGTACGTGAAGTGATGAAGACCCGATTTGATATGGTGGATGGTCTGGCTACCGTCTCTGAGGCTCTGGCCGAGATGCGCCATGTGGAGAATAAATCATTGATCGTCGATAAGCGGCATGAGGATGATGAGTTTGGCATACTGCTTATCTCGGATATTGCGCGCAGTGTACTGGCGCAGGATCGTGCCCCGGAGCGGGTCAATGTCTACGAGGTGATGTCCAAGCCGGTCATCACGGTTGATGCCGAAATGGATATTCGTTACTGTGCCCGCCTGTTTGAGAACTTCAACCTCTCCCGTGCCCCGGTAGTTGTGGATCAAAAGGTTGTGGGTATTGTCAGCTTTACCGATATGGTGCTGAAAGGGATGATGAGCAAAGATTGATCTCAGCAGACTCCATCAGCAGAGAGGGATGGCTTCCAGGGGTGGAGCAGATTCCCTCCCCCAACTGTGATCAGCGCCCGCAGGGGGAGGAGATCAGCCTGATTGTGGTTCATGGGATCAGCCTGCCAGCAGGAGAGTATGGTACCCCCTATATTGACCGCCTCTTCAGCAACCAGATTCAGGGGGATGAGGGGCCCGGATTTTCCGCGCTGAAGGGGCTGAGGGTCTCCTCTCATCTGCTTATTCGTCGAACGGGGCAACAGGTACAATATGTTCCGCTACAGCAGCGGGCGTGGCATGCCGGGCTCTCCTCTTTTCAGGGACGAGAGCGGTGTAACGACTTCTCCATCGGAATCGAACTGGAGGGGAGCGACACCACACCCTACAGTGATGCTCAATACCGGCAATTGAGCGGTCTGATCACCCTGTTGATGGCGCGATATCCCCGGATCACAACGGAACGCATCGTTGGCCATAGTGATATCGCGCCCGGTAGAAAGAGTGACCCCGGAGAGGCCTTTGACTGGACAAGGCTTTTTCGGCAACTAAAGAGACAATAAAGAGAGAACGGCTATGACCTTGTTATCGATTATTTTTGTTCTGACAATAGAGCGTTACTACCGGGTGCTGGATGAGTACCGCAAGCTGAGCTGGTTTACTCGCTGGAGTCTCTGGGTGAGAGAACATCGTGAGCTGGATAGTCGCCTGAGCGGATGGGTGATCTCCCTGCTGACGCTGTTGGTTCCGGTGCTGCTGGTTCACCAGCTCGCACAGTGGATGGCTGATGGTGGCTGGTTACCCGAGCTACTTTTTGGCATGTTGATTCTGATTCTCTCACTGGGGCCGAGAGATCTGCGCGAGCAGGTGGAGTCGGTACTGGAAAGCTGGTCTAGTGAGGATCTGGAGGGGGGGATTCTCCATGCCGAGGGGCTACTGGATGGTGAGCTGCCAGAGGAGAAGAGGGGGCTCATCCGCAAGCTGACCGAGGCGGTGTTGACCGAGGCCAATCCCCGTATCTTTGGCGTGCTTTTCTGGTTCCTCACTGTTGGACCGGCGGCGGCTCTGCTGTTTCGTCTCGCACGGATATTGGAAGAGCGACAGATGGGAGGGGAGGATGAGCCACCTCTCCTGCTGGTTAAGATGAATCATCTGCTGGCATGGCCGGCGGCCCATCTGCTTGCGCTCAGTTATGCACTGGTTGGTGATTTCTCCTCCGCCTTTCGGCGTATCGTGGAACATGCCGGAGACTGGAGCAGAAACCACGCGGTGATGAGACAAGCGGGTGTTGGGGCGATACGACTGGATGATCCGCTTGCCGAGAGTGATGAGGATCTGCAAGAGGTGTGGGATGCGCTGGAGATCGTGCGACGTGCCGAGGTCGCCTGGGTCGCCTTGATGGCACTACTGGTTCTGGTTGGGAGTATCCATACGTGAGTGGCTTTGTCACCACCACAATTGATCTGCTGCGTCATGGCGAGGCAGAGGGGGGGCGGCGCTATCGGGGACAGATCGATGACCCACTCAGTGAGAAAGGGTGGGAGCAGATGCATAACGCAGTCGCTGACCACCACCCCTGGGATCGGATTATCACCTCCTCACTCTCCCGCTGTAGCGCCTTTGCTGAGGCGTTGTCAATCCGCCATCAGCTTCCGCTGGAGCAGAGCGATGCGCTGAGAGAGATCGGTTTTGGCGCATGGGAGGGAAAACGTGCCGAGCAGCTGATGGAGCATGATGCAGATATCCTCTATCGCTTCTGGAGGGATCCACTCAACAATACCCCACCGGGGGCGGAGCGTCTCATCGACTTTCAGCAGCGGATTACCAGTAAATGGCAACAGATTGTGACGCAGTATCAGGGGGAGCACCTGCTATTGGTGGGTCATGCAGGGATGATGCGAATGATCCTCAGCCATATTCTGGGTATGCCAATGGATCACCTGTTTCGACTACAGATTCCTAATGCGGCGGTAAGCCGTATTCAGGTGGACAATTTTGAGGGGGGAGTGTTGCCCCGGCTGCTGTTTCATGCAGGGCATCTCTGACCGCTATGGGGCCATTTTATAACAGAACCAACCCCTCTCGAATTTCCGCTTTTACGCAGTGGCCATCGACCAGAGCGAGAGAGGTTGGCTTAATTTAGTCTACTAAACCGGTGTAACGTTGTTGGCACAAGGACCTTTCTGACCCTGACCTACCTCAAACTCAACGGCTTGACCATCATTCAATGTTGCATAACCGCCACCGCTCTGTATTTCAGAGTGATGAACAAACAGGTCTTTGCCTCCATCTTCCGGGGTGATAAAACCAAAGCCTTTGTCTGCATTGAACCACTTTACTGTACCTTTACTCATTGCTCTCTTTTCCTTGTTGTGGATATTGATTTATTTCCGTTGCGGAGTCTAACACAAAATTATCGGAGAGGTGAAAAGCTGAAGGGTACCTCTAAAAATAGTAATTTTTATGTGAGTGCAAGAAAGCACCGCACGGAGACCCGCAGTGTACATGCGAGCAGATGAGGATTCGACTGCGGAGCTGACGCAGCAATCACTGAAAAAGTGCATTTTTAGAGGTGCCCTGAATAAGTGAGGCGTTGGAATAGGTTAAGATAGGCTGATAAAATTACAGGGTACCTCTAAAAAATAGTCATTTTTATGTGAGTGCAATTTTTAGAGGTGTCCTACAGAGGGTTATTGCCATTTAGGGGGCATCGATGGGCTGGGCAGGAAAAATATTAGGCGGTACATTCGGTTTTATCCTGGGGGGGCCAATTGGAGCCCTGGTAGGGGCCACCTTTGGCCATAATTTTGACCGGGGAATGAGCCGACTCACCTCTGGAGAGGGGTGGGGGCTGGGGGATCAGCAGCGGGTACAGACCACCTTCTTTACCGCAACCTTCTCAGTGATGGGCCATATTGCCAAGGCAGATGGCCATGTTACACCCGACGAGATCCGTATGGCACGGGCGGTGATGGACCATCTGCAGCTTAATGCCTCACTGCGTGTGGCAGCAGAAAAACTCTTTAATGAGGGAAAACAACCCGACTTTCCTCTCGATGGGGTGTTAAAACAGTTTCGCAAAGAGGTGAGCCGTCGCTCCACCTTGCTGCAGATGTTTATGGAGATCCAGCTGCAGGCTGCCTATGCGGATGGGGCGCTTCATCCGGCAGAGCGTAAAATTCTGCTCCATATTGCGGCAGAACTGGGGATTCAGCGCAGAATCTACGAACAACTGGAGGCAATGGTGCGCGCCTCTTCCGGTCAACGTCCGGGTACAGTGAGTCAGCGACCCACGCTGGAGCATGCCTATGAGACGCTGGGGGTGAAAGAGGGTGCCGCAGATGCAGAGATTAAGCGGGCCTACCGCCGTTTGATGAGTCAGCACCATCCGGATAAACTGGTGGCCAAAGGGCTGCCCGAGGAGATGATGAAAATGGCCACCGACAAGACCCATCAGATTCGTACGGCCTATGAGACGATTCAGGAGAGCAGAAAATAGCTGGAGAAGGGGGCCTCTTTTTCGTGCTCAACCGAGGGTTCCAGGTTTAAGGCAACACCCTCCCCAACTCAGTCACCAAATCATGTGTCAATGCCGGTACCTGCTCCACCGGTCCATTATCAATCGCGAGCTGTAGTGTCTCTGCCAGTTTTGAGAGTTCAGGGTAACCAAATGATGCCCCCGAACCCTTGATCGTATGTGCGGTTGCCCTTACCCCATCCCAATCTTTGTTTGAGAGTGCTAGGGTAAGGTTTTTCCGATTTTTTGTGGTACTGTCGATAAAGATCGCCATTAGCTCCTCATCGACCTCCTCCTCAGCCTGCGCGGAGATGGAGGGTTGCTCCGCCTCGGAGCTCTGTAAAACAGGAGGAGCGGTTTGGTGATCTTTTAACCAGTTCTGCACCAGCATTTTTGCGGCCTGCTGAACCTCATCCCTTGAAAAAGGTTTTTGTAGATACAACACACCCTGTTTGAGCTCTCTATTGATCTCTTGAAGACCAACGTCTGAATAGGCAGAGACAATAACGATATAGATACGTTCATCCAGTTTGCGTAGCGCCTTGGCGGTATCCAGCCCATTGATCCCGGGAGGCATGCGCATATCAATAAAAGCAACGGGGAAGGGGCACTCCTGTTGCAGTGCAAGACGCGCCATCTCCACCCCTACTTGCCCCTGATTTGCCAGCGAGAGGCTATATTTCTCTACCGAAGATTCAGCTTTTTGCAACCCCACAAGTGCCTCTATATCACCCATTACACTCTCCCCTTGAGAGGGCTCCTCTTCCCCCAATACGGTCTGATACAGATCTAAAACAGAGTGTTCATCATCAATGATCAGGAGTGGGTAAGGGGGGCGGTAGGTGACGGAACTTGAGCCATCGGGGAGCCTTGCCCCCTCACTACAGATCGGATTCCGGGGCGCCCGCTCGGTCTCTGGCAACCGCTGGTTATCCAGCCTGAGGTATCTCCTCAGTATCTGCCGAAGCTCAACCTTGTTGATGGGTTTTTGCAGGAAACCATCTGCACCCACTTCACCAAACTGCTCTCGGTGTCTCTGCATCACATTGGCCGTCAGTGCAACAATAGGTGTTTGATCTCCCTCCCCCCGCAGTCGGGTTGTCGCCTCCAGACCATCCATTATCGGCATCTGCATATCCATCAAAATGAGGTCAAAGTTATGCTGATGAACCTGCTCTATGGCCTCCTCGCCATTGCTGGCCAGGGTAACCGTGGCACCCATCGTCTGCACGATACGACGCTCCAGTTGCTGTAGCTCGGGAGTATCCTCTACAATTAATACCTCACCGACAAAGCGTTCGGTTAATACCGATTCACTGTTCTCCGCTGTATTTAGATTCTGAACCGGCAGTTCGCTCTCTCTATACGGTAGCTTGAGTACAAACAGAGAGCCTTTTCCCTCCTCACTGGAGACCTCAATCGTTCCATCCATATGCTCAGCCAAAATCCATGAGATGTGAAGCCCTAACCCGGTGCCACCAAAGCGGCGAGAGATCGACTGGTCGGCCTGTTCAAAGGGCTGGAAGAGACGATCCAAAACCTCAGGGGACATCCCTATACCGCTATCTTTGACCGAGAAATAGAGGGCATCATCATCGACCCAACAGCTGAGCACAACCCCCCCCTATTCGGTAAACTTGATCGCATTGCCGAGAAGGTTAATCAGAATTTGCCCAATCCGCTTACCATCCCCCCAGATCTGGAATTTTGGCTCCACCTGCTGTTTCGTCTCAAAGAGAAGGCCAGAGTCACGAGCGGGTATAGAGAAAATATGCCCTACCTCGTCTAATAACGTAGCCAGATCAAAGGGGGCAAAATCAATCTCAAACTTACCCGACTCAATTTTGGATAGATCAAGGATGTCATTAATTAAGGAGAGCAGGCTCCGGCCTGAGACGGTGATAGTGTGGAGCAGCTGACCCTGATCCTCAGTGACCGGAGTCTCCGTCAGAATTTCACTGTTGCCGATGATTGAGGTGAGTGGTGTACGCAACTCATGGCTCATTGAGGCGAGAAACTCATCTTTTGCCCGGTTGACTTTGACAAGCTCATTGGTCCGCTGTTCAACCTCAACCTCTAGCTTCTGGTTGAAATTCTCCAGTGCCCTTTTGTTCTGCTCAATCAACTGTGTCGAGTGAACCATCTCATTCTTCAATATATCCAGCTCATCCACCTGCTCTCTCTTGACAATGGGGTGCTCTCCTCCCCCCATGTTCCTGGCAATTTTAACCAAGCGGCTAATCCGGGCAGTAAAACGGCTCGTAGCGAACGCAATAAGAATGAGTGCGACCATGGAGACCAGCGGTAGAATCAGTAGAAATACACTCTTTCGGCTCTTTTGTATCTCGCCAAGGTAACTCTGCGGATCAACCGATAGGATGAACTTCCAGCGTTGGCCGGCGAGCTTGATCTCCTTGGAGTATTTCCATCTACTCTCGATCCCATCCTCACACCAACTGGATTGACTGCTGCTGAACAGTAGGTATTGATCCTCCAGCACCACACAGGCCTCTCCTGTAGCTGAAATTGTCAGATATCTAAAGCGGTCCATGACCTGCTGGTGGTAGATATAAAACTGCAGCAGACCCTGACTTTTTCCATTGGATAGCAGCACAGGGACCCGCCAGGTCAGGTCGTGATGACCATCCTCTGTATCATAATGTCGCATGATATGGGTTTTCGGGTTCACCCGGCTCAATGTTTCTGTGAGTTGGGGGTCTCGAGAGTGGTCGGAAAGGTTTCTGTTGATCCCGGAGGGGTCAATACGGAACCGCTCTACCCCCTCCATATCAATGAAGCTCACCGCTTTTAATATCTTCTCGTTCCTGATCCAGTCGTAGAAATAGAGTTCTAGGTGGCGCATATCGCTCTTGAGCCCTGCCGGGTTCAGGGTCAACTGGTTAAAGCGCATACTCTTGAAGGTCGGAAGCCTGGCGGCGGCCTGAAAGCGCTCTGTGAGATCAGAAAATTGGCGCATTACCCCCTCAATACGGTCATTGGCATCGACCTCAAACTGCTGGGTTAGCTGCCTCTCCATGGTCAGCTCGGTACGCTGAAAGACCAGCCAGCTGATGATAAAGAGGAAGGTTACCCCTCCCACTCCATAGCCAAGAAAAAATCGAAGTTTAAGGGACATAGCCTACTTTTGCGACACCTTGCGGCTCTCTCTGACCTCTTCAAGCAGCTGCTCATAGAGATTTTTACGCGGCATCTGGTTCCATAGCAGCATCCGGTTAAAGTAGTTGGGATCATCCAGGTGCAGCGAGTGGATCTCCTCCCGCGTCAACAGGCTCAGGGTCTCAATATTTGCCGGGGCAAGCCCGGTAAGCCGCACCATCTCCTGCTGTATCTCCGGGCTAATCTGGTGGTTAATGTACTGGTGTGAGAAATCAATATGCTCTGGGTGGTCCTGTCGTTTGGAGATCAGGTAGCTGTCAAACATCCCCACCGCCCCCTCTTTGGGAATGGCCATGGCAAAATTTTTACCGGCTGCTTTCAGGCGAGCGGAAGGGTTGTACCTGCTGTTGAAGGCAACGATCTTCCCCTGCATGGCCAGCTCAAGCTCATCCCCATCTCCCTGATAGTAGATGACACGCTGATTGTTCAGCGCCAATAGCCGATTTTTAACATTGAATAACTGCCACTGGGTCAGGTTGTAGACATTTTTGTAGCCCAGTGAGAGTGCCGTGGTCCAGATCATGGAGGGGTCATCCCACAGCGCCACCTTGTCACGATATTGGGGATCCCAAAGGAGATTCCAGCTATTCGGGTTAACCACCGCCTCTTCGTCGTATATCAGGCCGGTGGGGCCCCAGGCCCAGGGTATGGCATAGAGCTTACTGTCAAATTGAGCCCATTCGGAGTACTTCAGGTTGTGATGCAGATCCTGATAGTGCGGCAGTAGATCCAGATTGATGGGGCTCACCAGCCCCATATCGTAGAGCAGCCGAATCCCCTCATTGGAGACAATATAGACATCGTAGTGCAGCTCCGACTCTGCAACGGAGACAATATCATCCAGGTTGTTGAGCGGTGTGAACGCTATGGTGACATTGAATCTCTTCTCAAAGCTCTGGTAACCAATGGTCTTGTCTGCTCGATCCGGATCAGCGTAGCCCCCCCATCCCGCGACCCTCAATAGCTGAGGAGCCTCCGCCGGCACGCTCAATGGCAGCAGCAGAGAGAAGATCCAGAAAAGTACGCTGATTTTTTTCATTCCTTCCTCCGCCTCTTTTATTTAGAGGAACCCCATTAGATCATTCTGGTGAATCGATGGGTCTGGCTCTGAGTGCGTATGCAACAGCAGAGCCCCCCCTCTCTTTGCAGAACCAGATCGTAACATACGGATTGCTGAATAACGAACCGGATTGAGAGGCCCCGATCTCTCTAAAAGTTGAGGCTGAAAAATCCCGGCTCATCCTGTAAAGTTCCCCCTGCGAACTATTTAACTCCCCTAACATTGAAGGAAATCGTATGAAAGAGAACCTGATTGCACCCTCCATCCTCTCTGCTGACTTTGCCCGCCTGGGAGAAGAGGTTGATAACGTACTGGCGGCTGGTGCGGATGTTGTCCACTTTGATGTGATGGATAACCACTATGTCCCTAATCTGACCATAGGGCCACTGGTTTGTGATGCCCTGCGTAGCCACGGGGTGACTGCGGAGATTGATGTTCACATGATGGTCAAGCCGGTGGATCGTATCATTCCTGACTTTGCCAAGGCGGGAGCCTCTTATATCACCTTCCATCCAGAGGCCTCCGAACATATTGACCGCTCACTGGCTCTGATCAGAGAGCACGACTGTAAATCCGGTCTGGTCTTTAATCCAGCCACCTCACTCGATTATCTGAACTACGTAATGGATAAGGTGGATATGATTTTGCTGATGTCGGTTAACCCCGGCTTCGGTGGGCAGAGCTTTATCCCGGCAACGCTGGATAAGCTGCGTCAGGCACGCAAAATGATTGATGAGAGTGGCTACGATATTCGTCTGGAGATTGATGGCGGGGTCAAGGTCAACAATATTCGTGAGATCCGTGAGGCGGGTGCCGATACTTTTGTGGCGGGTTCCGCGATCTTCGGCGCTGGAGAGGATGCGGATAGCAACCGTTACAACACAGTTATTGATGCGATGCGTGCAGAGCTGGCGAAGGCAGCGGTGTAACCATGGCACCGTTGACTCTCCCCAAGATGGTGCTGATTGATCTGGATGGCACCCTGGTCGACAGTGTGCCGGATCTCGCCTGGTGTGTTGATGAGATGATGAAGGGCGTCGGTCTGGAGAGCCACGGTGAGGCGCGGGTGCGTCACTGGGTGGGCAATGGTGTGGAGCGACTGGTATGCCGGGCGCTGACCAATTCGCTCGATGGCGAGCCGGAGGCGGCACTTTTTGAGAGAGCATTCCCGCTCTTCTCCGAGCTCTATGCGGAGAACAGTAGCCAGCGGAGTCAGCTCTACCCTGGGGTGATTGAGGGGTTGGAGTGGCTTAAAGGGCAGCCGCTACGTGTCGGTTGTGTGACCAATAAGGCGGAGCGCTATACGCTACCAATTCTGGCTGATCTGGGGATTGCCGACTACTTTGAGATTGTGGTGAGTGGCGATACCCTGGCGGTGAAGAAACCAGATCCAGCCCCCCTCCTGCATGTCTCGGACCATTTTGGCCTGAGACCCGCAGAGGCCGCCATGATTGGAGACTCCATGAGTGATGTAAAGGCGGCTCGTGCAGCGGGTTTCTCCATTATCTGTATGAGCTATGGTTATAACCACGGCGAGGATATTCGTGACTACAGTCCGGATGCGGTGATTGATTCGATGGCTGAACTACCGACCCTGTTTGTTCGCTGATGGACCAGACTCAATTTGATCAGCTTGCTGCGGAGGGTTATAACCGCATTCCACTGACCCATACTATCTTGGCGGATATGGATACGCCGCTCTCGGCCTACCGCAAGGTGGCTGAGGGGGCGTGGAGCTATCTTTTTGAGTCGGTGCAGGGGGGAGAAAAGTGGGGGCGTTACTCCATTATTGGTCTTCCTGCAGAGACCATCTTGCGGGTACGAGGCCATCAGATTACGGTTGAGCAGGCGGGTCAGGAGATTGAGGCGGTTGAGCATGCAGACCCCCTGAGCTGGATTGAATCCTATCAACAGCGCTTCAATGTGGCGCAGTGTGAGGGGCTGCCCCGTTTTACAGGGGGGCTGGTGGGCTGTTTTGGGTATGACACCATACGTCTGATTGAGGGGCGTCTGAGCGATGTGCCAGAGTTTGATCCACTCAATAATCCAGATATTGTGTTGATGGTCTCGGAGGAGGTGCTGGTGTTTGATAACCTCAGCGGTAAACTCCATATTGTGATCCATGTTGACCCCCGGCAGGAGAGTGCCCTTGCGCAGGGGCAGCAACGGCTGGCTCAGATCAAGGCGAAACTGGAGCAGCCCGCTCCCATTCAGCCGCCGGGCATCCACCGTACCGTGCGGGAGTCCGATTTTGTCTCCGGTTTTACCCAGGAGCGCTTTGAGCAGGCAGTAGAGCAGATCAA
>Ga0233428_1001226_pt1 | contig 28551 bp, 23 predicted proteins | sample SI_118_April2016_4_FD_179890 | JGI IMG/M metagenome (GOLD analysis project Ga0233428, IMG submission 179890) | Seawater microbial communities from Saanich Inlet, British Columbia, Canada - SI_118_April2016_120_MG | ecosystem: Environmental > Aquatic > Marine > Inlet | place: Canada: British... | reverse complement strand
TCTACCCGGAAGGTATAGGGGCTACCCCCTGAGAGCGCCTCAAGCTGATCTTGCTGCCAGCCGAGACTCTGCTTTACCCGAGTGACGAAACGAATCTGCTCCTGAGTCGCCTCATCGGAGTCGATAAAGAGGCAATCCTCCTCTCTCCAGCTCTCCGGTTTTTTAAACGGCGAGGTGATGAACGGCACCTCACCCCGGTTGATCTGGTGGGCGGAGGCTATAATCAGCGACTCCCTCGCCTGCCGGAATACCTCAGTCAGACGAAACACCGGAACCACACCAGAGTGGATCGTATCACGCAGAACATTACCTGCCCCAACCGAGGGGAGCTGGTCTGGATCGCCGATAAAGAGTAGCTGACAGTGATCTGGTGTCGCCTTTAACAGCGAGGCACTCATACTGATATCGAGCATGGAACACTCATCCACGATCAGGAAATCCGCCTCCAGCGGGGCCTCTTCGTTCTTATTGAACTGCCCCATCTTCCACTCCAGCAGCCGGTGCAACGTCTTCGCCTCTCGACCGATCACCTCTCCCATTCTCTGTGCGGCCCGACCGGTGGGTGCAGCAAGCAGTACCCGCCGCCCCATCGCCTCCAACAGGCGCACAATCACCAGGGTGGTGGTGGTCTTGCCACACCCCGGCCCACCCGTGAGAATCGAGAAGGGGTGTCGAACCACCTCAGCTACTGAACGGGCCTGCTCACTACTGAGGTTAATCGACTGGGCCTGACAATATCTCCCAACCCAGCGGGATACCCGTTCGCCATCCACCTCAAGCGGAGCGGCCATCTCGCCAATCCTCTCTGCCACACTCTCTTCATCATAGTAGAGACTCTTGGAGTAGTAACAACGCTGCGGCGTTTTTTCCGTGGACGACTCATCATAAAGCGTACGCAGGCGCAGATGGTTCTCCTGCTCCATAAGCTGTAGATAGTGGTCCAGCAGCGGGGCAAAATCCATCTCCAACAGCTCATTGACCTGTTGCTGAATCTGGCCAGCGGTGAGGTAGCAGTGTCCCTGTTCTCGACTCGCCGCCAGCAGGTGACGGATGGCCGCGATAATCCGTTGCGGACTATCCTTCGCCAGCCCAATCGAAAGTGCCACCTTGTCGGCAGAGAAGAAGCCGATACCGAAAAACTCCAATGCCAATCGATAAGGGTCCTCGGTGACCTTTTGAATGGCACCATCACCATATGCTTTGTAGATACGTACAGCAAACAGCGTAGAGATCCCATGCCCCTGCAGAAACATCATCACCTCACGGATCGCCTTATGTTCACTCCACGCCTTCTCAATACGGCGGAGTTTCTTGGTGGCAATTCCGGGCACCTCAACCAGTCGTTCAATGGCTCCATCAAAGACACTGAGGGTATCCGCCGCGAAATGTTTCACAATGCTCTTGGCGGTCTTGGGGCCAACCCCCTTGATCAGCCCTGAGCCCAGATACTTTTCCAGTGCAGCCGCTGTGGCCGGTTTTTTCTCTGTCGCGCGGTCAGCCCTGAACTGCCTGCCAAATTTAGGGTGGTCCGACCACTGCCCGGAAAACTCCATGGTAGCGCCCGCAAACACCTTGGTCTGGTGGACGGTGACGGTTACCTGCTGCTCCGAACGGTTGAAGGGGCTTACCCGCAACACCGACCAGCCGCTCACCTCGTTGTGATAGGTCACACGATTTACGATGCCGGCTATTTTTTCCTCAATTTCACGCATTCAGAGAGTTCCAGCTTGAGAGAGTTCCAGCTTGAGAGCAGCTCTTGATCAACTCTCCTCAATACCCCACTCGGGAATCAGCCGCTGTCTGATATTGAGCTGATCAAGAATACGGGCCACCACAAAATCGACCAGATCCGCCACTGAGGTAGGGTTCTGATAGAGACCGGGGTTAGCGGGTAGCAGCATCACCCCCTGTTGCGACAGCCTCAACATATTCTCCAGGTGGAGGGTAGAGTAGGGGGTCTCCCTCGGCACCAGGATCAACTGTCGGCGCTCCTTGATCATCACATCGGCGGCCCGCTCCAACAGGTTATCACTGCTGCCGTGGGCGATGGCCGAGAGGGTTCCCATCGAACAGGGGCAGACCACCATCGCGCGCGGCGTCCCACTACCGCTGGCGACCGGGGCAAGCCACTCTCTCTCGCCAAACAGAGTGAGCTGTCCCGCCTGCGCCTGATAGCGGGTCGCCAACTGCTGCGCTGCAGCAGCCGTTTCGGTAGGGAGTTTGAGCCCCACCTCCATCTCCATCACCTGACGGGCGGCATCGGAAAACATCATCCAGACCCGCTGATCTGCCGCCAGTAGCTGCTCCAGTAGGCGCAGCGCATAGCGGCTACCCGAGGCTCCGGTCACCGCCAGAGTGATGGTCTGCTGACGGCTCCAGCGGGTTGAGTCTGAGGATGGCTCCGGGCTAGACATTGCCAAGCTGCTCTAATATTTTTTGGTGGATACCACCAAAACCACCATTACTCATCACCACCAGGTGGTCTCCGGGTTGGCTCCATGCCACACTGGCCCGGACAATCTCATCGACAGAATTCAGCAGCGTTGTGGCTGGTGGGGCTTTGGCCATCGCCGCCTGTAGATCCCAATCCAGTTCGCCGTCCAGCAGAATCACCGCATCCGCTTGGGCAAAAGCGTCTGCCAGTGTCTGTTGGTGTACCCCCATACGCATGGTGTTGGAGCGAGGCTCCATAATGGCAAGAATCCGCGCCTCCCCTACCTGATTGCGTAGCCCCTCAAGGGTGGATTGAATGGCACTCGGATGGTGGGCAAAATCATCATAGAGTGTCACCCCATTGACCTCACCACACAGCTCCATACGACGACGTACCCCCTTGAATTCTGAGAGTGCGGCGATGGCATGGTGGGCGGGAACCCCTGCGTGACGAGCCGCCGCAATCGCCCCCAGGGCATTACAACGGTTGTGGTATCCGGTCAACTTCCAGTTAACCTCTTCGACTGGCGTTCCACCGACAGAGACCAGAAAGCGGCTCCAGGCGGCATCATCCCGTATCGCATCCCAATCACCACCGATCGTCTCTGTCGGGCTCCAGCAACCCATCTCCAGGGTCTGCCCAACCGCCTCATCATCCCACGGATAGATGATCAGCCCATTGTTCGGCACGGTACGTACCAGATGGTGAAACTGGCGCTGAATCGCAGCCAGATCAGCAAAGATATCGGCATGATCAAACTCCAGATTATTGATCACCAGCGTTCGTGGATGGTAGTGGACAAATTTGGAGCGCTTGTCAAAAAAGGCGGTGTCATACTCATCGGCCTCGACCACAAAGAACGGCGAGTCACCCAGACGGGCGGAGAGCCCAAAATTGTGCGGAACCCCCCCGATCAGAAAACCGGGACTCATCCCGGCATATTCCAGAATCCATGCCAGCATACTGGCGCTGCTGGTCTTGCCGTGGGTTCCGGAAACGGCCAGCACCCAGCGCTCCTGTAGCACATGCTGCGCTAGCCACTCTGGGCCAGAGCTATAGGGAAGCCCCTCTGCCAGTACATACTCCACTGCTGGGTTACCCCGGCTCAGTGCATTACCAATCACCACGATATCGGGAGAGGGCTTGAGGTGGTCGGGCTCATACCCCTGCTGCAGAACAATCCCCGCCTCCTCCAGCTGGGTGCTCATCGGGGGGTAGACATTCAGATCGGAACCCGAGACGGTATGGCCTGCCGATCGCGCCAGCAGTGCAACACCGCCCATAAAGGTTCCACAGATACCGAGGATATGGATATGCATGGGTCTATGGTATCTTATGTCTTATGAACATTCTCTATGGAATCCCCAACTGCGACACCATTCGCAAAGCCAAAAAGTGGCTTGTCGCCCATGAGGTGACATTCCATTTCCACGACGTCCGTAAACAGGGGCTGACACAGGGTCAGCTACAGTTGTGGGTCGAACAGGTGGGCTGGGAGCCGCTACTCAATAAGCGTGGCACCAGCTGGAGAGGAATACCAGAGGCACAAAAAGAGCACATTGATGAGAGCCGTGCCATTGCACTGCTGCTGGAGTTTCCGGCAATGATCAAGCGTCCCGTACTGGAGAGTGAGTCACTGAAACAGATCGAGGTGGGGTTTAGTGAGCAACGCTACCAGAAAATCTTCCGCTGAACCAACCAGGCCCACAAGATGAAAAAACCATACCTGACCCTGCTACTGCTCTCCTCAATCTGCATGGCTACCCCCCTCTCTGCAGCACCGTTACAGCTCTTCACCTCGGTCATCCCGATCCAGACCTTTATCGAAAAAATTGGGGGTTCCCATGTTGACGTAGAGGCACTGATTCGTCCGGGAGAGGATCCACACAGCTATCAACCCACTCCCCGACAGATCCAGCAACTCGCAACCGCTGACCTTTATATCTCTGTCGGTACCTCCTTTGATCAGGAGTGGAAAGGACGCATCCATGCCGCCAATCCGGCCCTGAGAATTGTCGATGCCGCCACAGGGGTGTCCCCCCACCCCCACGAAGCGCACACCGGTGCAGAGGAAGAGGACGACCCACATCTCTGGACTAACCCGTTGCAGGTGATTGAGCTGGCCAACAAGATCCGCGCTGCACTCTCCACTCTGGATCCAGAGCATCAAGCGACCTACCAGCAGAACTACCTCACCTTTTCAGCAGAGCTGAGGGCGCTAGACCGTGAGATTGCTCAGCTACTGAGCCACTCCACCGCCGTCGCCTTTATGGTTCAGCACCCGGTCTGGGGCAATTTTGCAGATCGTTATGGCGTGAGGCAGATCGCCATTGAGGAGGAGGGAAAATCTCCACGCGCAAAAAAACTGGTTCAAATCATTCAACTGGCGAAACAGTCCCGAATCAAGGTGATTTTTGTACAGCCCCAGTTCAGTCAACGTGCTGCAGAGCAAATCGCCCGTGAGATCGGCGCTCGGATCACCACAGTTGATCCACTTGCCGCAGATTACCTCCCCAATCTGCGCCACTTTGCCCAACAGCTAAGCCGGAGTGACTAATGTGACCCAGATAGCCCCACCCATCTCACTAGAGGCCCTCTCTTTTGCCTACAGTGAACTTCCGGTGCTGGAGGCCATCGACCTAGAGGTCCATAACGGTGAATTTCTCGGCATCGTCGGCCCCAATGCCGGAGGAAAAAGTACCCTGCTGAAGTTGATAATGGGGATGTTGCAGCCCCAGCAAGGCACCATCCGGCTCTTCGGAGCCCCTCCCCATAAGACCAGAAACCGTATCGGTTATGTCCCCCAATACCCCAGCTTCTCCAGAGATTTTCCCATCACGGTAGAGCAACTGGTTCTGCTTGGACGGCTGGGGTGCCGAGGCAACTCATCCTGGCTCACCTCCCTGCTACCGGGACGCTACCAGATGGCGGATTACCATGCGGCACAACAGGCGCTACAGGAGGTTGAGGCTGAACCCCTCGCTCAACGCCAAATCAGTAGCCTCTCTGGCGGGCAGCTCCAGCGGGTACTGCTCGCCCGTGCGCTTGCAGGGGAGCCTGAACTGCTGATTCTCGATGAGCCAACCGCCAATATTGACCAACGGCTGGAGGGAGAGATCTTTGAGCTTCTGAGAGAGCTCAATCAGCGTCTTACCATTCTGGTGGTCTCTCATGATATTGCCTTTATCTCCAGTTATGTGACCCGGGTCGCCTGTGTCAATCGTACGCTGGTCTGCCACCATACCGATGCCATTGACGGGAGCCTGATTCAGGACCTCTATGGTGAGCAGGTGCGAATGGTGGCTCACCACCACTAAAGGGCACCTAAAGGGAAGCGCTAAAAAATAACTGCCCCCATGAACGAGTTTCTGACTGCACTCTCTGAATATACCTTTCTGCAAAGCGCACTGGTCGCCGCGCTGCTGGCCAGTATCGGCTGCGGTATTGCGGGTAGCTATGTGGTGGTGAAGAGAATCACCTTCATCGCGGGAGGGATTGCCCACTCGGTACTGGGAGGGATGGGGGCCGCCCTCTATTATGGGGTTGACCCTCTTGGCGGTGCGCTATTCGCTGCCATTCTTGCGGCACTATTGATTGGCTGGATCCGGCTGCAGTGGAATACCCAGGAGGATACCCTGATTGGTGCACTCTGGGCGGTGGGGATGGCTATTGGCATCCTCTTTATCTCCAAAACACCCGGCTACCAGACCGATTTGATGAGTTTTCTATTTGGTAATATTCTATTGGTCTCAGAGAAGAGCCTATGGTTTATGGGAGGACTGGATGCTCTGCTGTTGCTGGCTGTGGTCGCCTACCATCGCCAGTTCCTGGCCGTCAGCTTTGATGAGGAGTATGCCCGTCTGCGTGGTGTTCCGGTAACCTTCTTCTATCTGCTACTGCTGGTACTGGTTGCGGTGACGGTGGTGCTGTTAATTCAGGTGGTGGGACTTATTCTTGTACTGGCTCTGCTGACCCTGCCGGCAGCGATTGCGGAGCACTATGTCCACTCTCTGGGGAGAATGATGCTGCTGGCCACCGGGGTTGGTGCCATCCTCAGCACCACAGGAGTCGCCCTCTCGTACAGCCCGGATCTCCCCCCGGGTCCCACCATTATTCTGCTGGCAGGTGCCGCCTATCTACTCTCTGCGGTCACTGCACGTGCCCTGATAAAGAGAAAAAGAGAGAAGGCACAGAGTTCATCGGAGGCTCCTTAATTCAATACAGTAGAAGGAGTGGAAGGAACGAGATACTGTTTCAGGATCTTTCTCAACTCCGGCTTGTTGATCGGTTTACTGAGAAATCCATCACAACCCGTCTGCTCCCAGAAAAAACAGGGCAAGATCTGGAGAAAATTCTCAGGTTGGGTCAGTGGTAATATGAAACTCTCCTCAGAGGCAAAGGAGGCTATTGATAGCGAATTATTGGCTGATGATGGACAGATACTGATATCTTCTATTAGTCATCAGCAAAGACCGCATCCATCTCCTTCTGAGCCTTCTTGGCACGTAACTTCAGTCCATTCAGCTTATAGAGCTCAATCATCTGGTTCCAGGCATTACGATTTCTCGGGTTAAAGCTGATCGCAACCTTCAACATTTTGAGAGAACGCATCGCAAAGATGCTCAGCACCTCATCTTTTTTCTTCTCTTTTGCCTTCTCTGCAAAGTGCTCTGAAAGCTCTACCTGCTCCTCCTCAGTGATCTGGTTCTCTTCCACAAACCCCGATATATTATCCAGGAAGAGGTCCAACGCCTGTATCGAGGAGATCTTTGACTCTATTTTACTAGCGACACTCCTCAATATATCTGTGGAGAAGGTGTAGACATCATCACCATCACCATCATCATAAACCTCTACCATAGCCCCTTCTTCGTCCCCTACCTGATCATCATCGGAAAACAGGGAGAAGGCCAGCAACCCCACCAGCACCAAAACAGCGGCTGCTAGCGCAGGAATCATCCACTTTGGCCATTTACGCTCTTCTCCCAGTGGGCTCACCTCTTCACTAACCGACTCATCCCCCCGGGCTGCGATACCCACCTGTGGCGCTCGCTCTTCCTGTGGCATCAGCTCTACTGGCTCTGCCTCTGGTGGCTCAACTACAGCAGTCTCCTCTACCTCTTCTGTATCCTCATCCAGCAGTGCATCACGAATATCAATAACACAGTCAAAATAGCTGAGTTCATGCGTCGCCGTCTTCGCCTCTTTGGCGGTTAGGAATGTGGATGGCAACCTGAAGGGGAGAGACTCCAGTGCCTCGTTAGCCTCACTGGTAGAGAGTGAAAAGTGCTTCTCAAGCCGATCCACAATATGTTTCAGCTTGCTCTTGTCCTTAATCTCAACGATTGTGGCAACAATCGTGGGGTAATGTTCTAGGTCTTCCATCGCTCAACTACCTTCCGCAACACTTCTTGTATTTTTTACCCGAACCACAGGGGCAGGGCTCATTACGCCCCACTTTTTTCCCCTCATGCCGGACAGTTTCCACTTTGGGCAGCTCTCCATCCACATACATCCAGTGCCCCTCAATTCGCTCAAACTGGCTCACCTCGTGGGCCTGATGCAGCCCACTACCATCTCTATAGTGGGCCTTGAACTCCACGACTCCGTGAGTATCCTCTGCCCCCCCAGCCGAGGTGGAAATAATCTCCAGCCCCAGCCACTGTGAACCCTGTGACCATTTTCTCGCTGCCTCCCGGTCATGGTCGGCACGATGGTCCGGGTGCAACGTATTGTGAATGTAGTCAATCTCACCCTTCACATAGGCACTATAGCGAGAGCGCATCAACTGTTCTGCACTCTGTGGAGCTTGCGCTCCACTCAGACAGGGCTCACAACAGTCACTATAGGACTCTCCTGATCCACACGGGCATTCACTCATTTTCTCTATCCTTATCGACTCGATGGCCCATTACCTGAGCCAGAAAAATTTCGCCTATTGTAAATCAGTGCACACCGTTTACTGAACTATATTACTCAGGATTATAGGCCAGATTAGCCCCTAACCACCGTTCCGCCTCACTCAGAGTCACCCCTTTGCGTGCCGCATACTGAGCCACCTGATCCCGGTTGATCTTTCCAACCGCAAAATAACGGGCCTCCGGATGGGAGAAATAGAGTCCACTGACCGATGCAGTAGGTACCATTGCCTTCGATTCCGTAAGCCAGACAGCGCAATTCTGTTCTGCTCCGAGCAGCGCCCAGAGGGTATCTTTTTCGCTATGGTCGGGGGAGGAGGGGTATCCCATCGCGGGGCGAATACCCTGATATTGCTCCTTGATCAGTGCATCAGGATCAAGTTGCTCATCTGCGGCATAGCCCCACAGCTCTCTACGTACCTTCTGATGTAGCCACTCCGTCACCGCCTCGGCCAGACGGTCCGCCACCGACTTCAGCATCAGCGCACTATAATCATCATGGTCCGCCTCGAAAGCGGCCACCTTCTCCTCTACTCCAATGCCTGCGGTCGCCACAAAACCGCCGAGATAATCGATCTTGCCCCCCTCACGTGGAGCCACAAAGTCACACAATGACTCATTATAGCGTCCCTGCGGCTGTCTGCCCTGCTTACGCAACTGATGGAGCGTTGCTTGAACCTCACTGCGGTCCAGATCACTGTACAACTCAATATCATCTCCCACGGTGTTGGCTGCAAACAGCCCCACCACCGCCTTTGCCTGAAGCCACTTCTCTGCCAGAATTTGATTCAACATCGCAGTGGCATCAGCATAGAGCTTACTGGCCTCTTCTCCCTTCTCTGCGTCATCCAGAATTTTAGGGTAGCGCCCTTTCAACTCCCAGGCGTGGAAGAAGAAAGTCCAGTCGATATAGGGGAGCAGTTCACCCAGATCAATATCATCCAGCACCGTTACGCCCAATACTCTGGGTGGCTGAGGGCTCCATGCAGACCAGTCCAACGGGGTTGTATTGGCCTGTGCTGCCTCAATGGGGATCAGACTCTTTGCACTATTTTTGTTCGCACGACGCTCGCGTACCCCCTCATACTCAATACGTAACTGATCCAAAAATTGGGGCTTCTGCTCCGCAGAGAGGAGCGTGGCCGCCACCCCCACCGCACGCGAGGCATCGGCCACATGCACCACACCGTACTGATATTCCGGTTCCGCCTTCACTGCAGTATGCGCCCTGGAGGTGGTCGCCCCCCCCAACATCAACGGGATGGTGAAGCTCAGACGACTCATCTCTTTCGCCAGATGCACCATCTCATCTAGAGATGGGGTGATCAGCCCGGAGAGGCCGATCATATCAACATTCTCCTCTCTGGCGCGCTGCAGAATGGTCTCTGCCGGAACCATCACCCCCAGATCGATCACCTCATAGTTGTTACACTGCAGGACTACACCAACAATATTCTTGCCAATATCATGGACATCCCCTTTCACCGTAGCGAGCAGAATCTTGCCCTGATGCGTAATTTGACACTCCGCCTTCTCTTCCTGCAGAAAAGGGTCAAGATAGGCCACTGATTTCTTCATCACCCGCGCCGACTTTACCACCTGGGGCAGAAACATCTTGCCCGCTCCGAAGCGCTCACCGACCCCATTCATGCCATCCATCAATGGCCCCTCGATCACCTCTAGTGCCTTGTCGAACTGCTGACGCGCCTCTTCGGTATCGGTCTCGATAAACTCTGTGATCCCTTTGATCAGCGCATATTCCAGGCGCTGGCTGACCGGCCAGCTACGCCATGCCTGATCCTCTCTCTCTCCCTCAGAGACCGTACCATCCCCCAGATATTGGGGTGCCAACTCGACCAGCCGATCCCCGGCCTCAGGGTCCCGGTTAAGCACCACATCCTCCACGGCTCTACGCAGTGGCTCTGGCAGATCATCATAGACGGCCAGTTGTGCCGCATTGACAATCCCCATATCCATTCCCGCCTGGATAGCATGGTAAAGAAAGACCGCATGAATGGCCTCTCGCACCGGGTTATTACCACGGAAGGAGAAGGAGACATTAGAGACCCCCCCTGAAATTTTTGCGTGGGGGAGTCGCTGCTTAATCGCTCGGGTCGCTTCGATAAAATCGACCCCATAGTTGTTATGCTCCTCAATCCCAGTCGCTACGGCAAAGATATTCGGGTCGAAAATAATATCCTCAGCTGGATAATTCAGCTCATCCACCAGAATATGGTAGGCACGACTACAGATCTCCACCTTCCGCGCCTCTGTATCTGCCTGACCCGCCTCATCAAAAGCCATCACAATGATCGCAGCCCCATAGCGACGACACAGCTTTGCATGTTTACGGAACGCCTCTTCCCCCTCTTTCATCGAGATGGAGTTGACGACCGGTTTTCCTTGCGAACACTGTAATCCTGCCTCGATAATCTCCCACTTGGAGGAGTCGATCATCAGTGGCACTTTGGATATATCGGGCTCAGAGGCGATCAGATTGAGGAAGCGCACCATTGCTGCTTGCCCATCCAGCATCCCTTCATCCATATTGACATCAACCAGCTGTGCCCCATTCTCTACCTGAGTACGGCAGATATCGAGCGCCTCCTCATACGCCTCACTCAGAATCAGCCGCTTAAACTTTGCCGACCCGGTAACATTGGCACGCTCCCCCACATTGACGAAGAGCGTCTCCTCACCAATATTGAGCGGCTCCAGCCCAGAGAGGCGACAGGCCGGGGCAAACTCTGGTAACGGGCGGGGCGTTTTCCCCTCCATCGACTCAGCAATCGCCCGAATGTGGTCGGGTGAAGAGCCACAACAGCCCCCGACAATATTGAGAAAACCGGAATCAGCCCACTCGGCAACATGGGCCCCCATCTGTGCCGGGGTGAGATCGTACTCACCAAACTCATTGGGTAGCCCGGCATTGGGGTGGACAGAGACAGAGAACTCGCAGACTCGCGACATCTCTTCGGCATATTGACGCAACATATCCGGCCCTAGCGCACAGTTGAGCCCCATACTCAGAGGCTCAGCATGACGCAAACTGTTGTAGAAGGCCTCCGTGGTCTGCCCCGACAGGGTACGTCCGGAAGCATCGGTGATGGTTCCCGAGATCATGATGGGCAGACGCAGCTGATGGGTCTCAAAATAGCGATCAATCGCAAACAGAGCCGCCTTCGCATTGAGGGTATCGAATATAGTCTCGACCAGGAGCAGATCTGCCCCCCCCTCAACCAGACCATCGATGGACTCCGTGTAGTTCTCGACCAGCTCCATAAAGCTGATATTGCGGAAACTGGGATCATTCACCTCGGGGGAGATCGAGCAGGTACGGCTGGTGGGACCCATCACTCCGGCAACAAAGCGGGGTTTATCCGGGGTGGAGTATCGATCCGCAGCAGCACGGGCGAGGCGGGTCGCCTCAAGATTGATCTCATGAACCAGCGCCTCCATCCCATAATCTGCCATCGAGACCCGTGTACCATTAAAGGTGTTGGTCTCCAGGATATCCGCACCCACCGCCAGATATTGCTCATGAATCCCCTGGATAATCTCTGGCTGGGTCAGCGCCAGCAGATCATTATTCCCCTTCAGGTCACTGGGCCAGTCGGCAAAGCGGCTACCCCGAAAATCGGCCTCCTCCAGTTGGTGACGCTGGATCATGGTCCCCATTGCCCCATCAAGAATGAGGATGCGTTGAGACATCCATTTTTTCAGCTCTTCCGTGCGATCGACAGCCATCCGCTTACCTTTATTAATGTTTGATACCTAGAGTAGTAACCCCCTATTCTAACGCATACTCCAGTCGATGGGATGTAATGGGGCCGCGCTAAAAATAGTATCAACTACGCAGCTGGCGCAGCAACCGCTGAGAAAGTGCTTTTTTAGAGGTGCGCGGAAGAAATACTGCCCAATAATACTGAATTGGTTAGAATGAACGGATCACATTCGGACTCAAGAGGAGTGGTCATGTCATACCGAAAATCCCTGCTGAAAGCGGCCTGTCTACTGCTGCTCCTGCCCACCGTCATCCATGCGGAGAGCCTGCGCATCGGCTCTATTGCATCGGAATATGTCACCGAGGTTAAAAAATTCAAACCACTGACCGACTACCTCTCCATCCATTTGGCAGAGTATGGTTTCGATAACATTGAGATTGTGATCACCAACTCGATCGAGGGGATGGCGGATAACATGCGCACGGGCAAGGTTGATCTCTTTATTGATAGCCCCTATCCGGCGCTGATGGTGAGTGAGCAGTCCCATAGCACCATGGTACTGCGGCGCTGGAAAAAGGGGGTGGCACAGTACCACAGTGTTATCTTTACTCGTAAAGATTCCCCCATCAATACACTTGAGGATCTCAAGGGACAGCGAATTGCCTTCGAAGAGCCCTTCTCCACCGCCAGCTATTTTCTTGGCAAGAGTGAACTGATCAGGAGAGGGCTGCAACCCATTGAGGAGCCCGGCGACAAAAAGATCGTTACCGACAACAGTGTCCTCTACCACTTCTCCGGCTCAGATAAGAGCACCATCTCCTGGGTATTGCGCAACCGAGTTGAGGCGGGAATCATCAATAACCATAAATTTGACTCCCTGAAGGAGCGGATCCGCAGTCGCCTGAAGGTGATCCACCACAGCCCGGCTGTCCCTCGTCATGTTGTCAGTTTCCGCCCCGGCTTCTCTGCCGATACAATCTCACAAATCAGTCGCGTACTCATCGCGATGGAGAGTGACCGAACCGGCCAGAGCGTGCTGCAGCAGTTTCAGAAGACCAAGAAATTTGATCTCATCTCCAAACAGACTCAGCAGAACCTCCAGCAGTTGAAAGATATGATTCAGAAAATCACTCCTCCATGAACCTCTCCATCCGCATACAACTCCTCCTCTTTACCCTTGCCCTGATTCTGCTAGGGGTTAATCTGACCGCAGGAATTGCCCTCTATATTCAGGTCAACACGCTGGAGGAGAACCATAAACACTTTGGGGAGGAGATGATTGAGATTGTGGCCCAAAACCTGCTCGATCCGCTCCACTCGCTGGAGATTCACAAACTGAATGCACAGATCGGAGCGCTCACCTCTAATGATGATATCCGCTCTGTCATCATCCTCGACAAGGAGGGTATTGTGCTGACGGATGGGACAGAAGAAAATCCACTGGAAGAGGCACGCTATGAGCCACTGACCCCCATTATTCAGCAGCTAGCTAGCAGCGCAGACCCCTTCCTGTTCTGGGATCATGACAACTCCATCGCTATTACCCACCGTATTGAGACCCCCTTTAAGGAGTTTCTCGGCTACCTTCATGTTGAGCTGGATCGAGAGGATATTGATGAGGCCGTAGAACAGATGGTGATCGAATTTCTGCAGATTGAGGGGATTCTGATTCTGTTTTCCATCGCCGCCGCTCTCCTCCTCTCCAGCTATTTTCACCGCCCTCTGCGCCAGGCGGTTGCCACAGCTAATGCGATTGCATCTGGACACTACCAGACCACCTATACCACAGAGCGCCGAGATGAGTTTGGTATGTTGAACAATGCACTACACCAGATGTCTTCCAACATTCAGCATACCATCTCTGAGCTTCATGAGACCCAACAAGAGATGGAAGAGATTTTTCGCTCAATGGTGGATGGGGTCATCGTAATCGACCATCAGGGCTCTATTCTCAAGGTCAACCGGAAGATAGAGGCGCTAACACAACTGCAGAGTCATGAGCTTGTCGGTGAGCCGCTCAATAGTATTATTCCTGAGACCATCACGACCAATGATCTCTCTAACATCGACAGGCAACACACCTTGATGACTGCATCCGGTGGGGAGCTGACGGTACAGATCAATAGTGCAAAGATCCAGACAACCAGCAGTGCTACCAGTGTAAGTGCCGTACTGGTCGTTCATGATATGAGTGAACAGATCCGTGCGGAACGTCAGGAGCAGTATGCGGCATTCCAGGCGGGTATCGCCGAGATGGGGGCCTCTGTACTGCACAATATCGGTAATGTGATCACCGGGATGGTGGGCAATCTAATGAAGAGCCGACAGATTCTTCGCATCACCGATAAACTGCCCAACAAAATGACCAGCTACGCCAATGAGAGTATCGCGATGGCTGAAAACCCCGCAGAGGGTAGTGTCGAGGAGATCACCGACCGACTACAGGAGTCCTCTCAGGTACTGATAAAGACGGCGGAGGCGATGGTTAAAATCAATACGATGACCCAAGAATCCGGAACGCTGGATAAGCTAAACCACGGCATCCAACATATCAGTGATATCATCTCTATTCAACAAAGTGCCTCCCGTCCTGTGATCCACGCCTCAAATTTCAGCCTCCGCTCAATGGTGGATGACACTCTGAGCCTGATTGAGGATCGACTCAACAAATACCAGATCGAGAAAGAGATTCACCTCAGTCCTGAACTTGATCTGGTCACTCTGCCCAGAAATCCCCTGATCCAGCTGATGCTCAACCTGATCAAAAATAGTATGGAGGCGATCACTGAAAAGATCGTCAATGATGAAGACCACTCTGATGGATTTATCCGCATCACCACCGTCCCCCGGGGTAGTGACTACTTTACGATTGTGGTCGAGGATAGTGGCTGCGGCTTTGAACCGGAGAAGATCGAAAGTATCTTCCAGACCGGCTACACCACAAAAAGCGAGGGGAGTGGCTATGGACTTCACTCTGCGGCAAATTTTGTCCATCAGCTCGGCGGTGAGATCACCGCAGAGAGCCGGGGTACACACCAGGGGATGAAGATGACCGTTCTTCTACCTCTAAAGGCCCCCGCGAAGAAAAAAATCGGCTAGCCATCCACTCAGGAGGCCATTGGGGGATTCTCAGACCAGAAACCAGCGCCAGATTCCCAATAGATCAATGGCGAAGAAGGTCCCCTGGAGTACCAGCATCGGAAGGTCACCGCTCACCCAGGAGGTGTAGCTATAGGCGGCCGCAGAGACCAAAAAGAAGAAGAAACCATAACCACTCCCCTCAATATTGAGGGCAAGTAAAATGGCACCAATCACCCCAGTGATGGTTCCGGTCCAGCGTAGCGTATTGATCGTTGTACTCACCCCAGCAGCCCCACAAAGGCGAACCCCACCCCGATGTAGATGGCCGCCTCTATCGAACCAATCGCAATATTGCGCTGCTCCCCCACCTCCTGGCCAACAGAGATCCCCGGCAGTAAAATTTGGCGTAGCACAATGGAGAGCCCGGTCTGCGCAAGAAACATCCCCACTGCTACCAGTGCCCAGGCCAGTAGAGAAACCATCCATAGAGAGGCGTCATAGATCACTACCCCTGAGGTGGCGGTAAGCGCCAGCCCCACACCGAGGCGATGACCGAAAAAGCGTAGTGCAAGGGCCACATTACCATCGGCAATCTCACTGCCCAACATCTTCCCACTCGCCTTATGGCGCTTCTCAAACACCTTCTTACGATAGATCGTGGCGACCAATAGCAGGATCTGAGAGAACAGATAGATCCCCAGCAGGGCCACTATCCCCTGAAAAGAGGAGCCATCAATCCAGCTCATCGCCGCACGTGCGATGACCGCTGTGGCGATCAGGTTGCCCGCATCAACAATTCCTGCGGCAATATTACCTCGCAGAATCTCATTATGAATCGACACCGATGGCAACGCGATCTGGTCGAATATTTTTCGGGTTACCCCCATCAGCCCCAGCGCCAAGACCCCATACCCGGCCATCAGGCTGATCTCATCGATATAGCTACTCCCGGCATCACCTGCCACAACCCCCATCATCAGGATCGCCACCGCCACAATCGCCCCCGCCAGGGTGATCCCTACCGCAAAGTTATCCTGTTGGGCCAGGATATCCGTGAGTGAGACCCCCGCAATCGAGCTGGCAAACAGGCGCAAGGCCGCCATAAACCCAACCATCATCACAAAGTCAATCGCATAGTACCCCAGAGAGGCATTTTCCAGCATAATCATAGCGTTAATAGATTCCATACTCTTTACTCATCAAGGTTTAATATTAATCATCTCTACAGCGAGGTGCCCACGACTCTATTTGCCACCAAAGCCCCCAGCGCCTCGACCGGAACGGCTGCTACTGCGTGCACTTCCACTAAACAGTGAGGAGGAGCGGCTAGATGTCGCTTTTTTGGTGCCACTCTGACCCGAGAACAGGTTGGATGAACGCGTGGAGCTGCCCCCCGCATGACGTGGCCCTCCGCTCGCCCCATACTTTTTGCCCACACTCTGGGTATAATTATTACGTAGTGTCGCGTAGCTACTGCGTCGCTGCTGCCCTGCGGCTGAACCATATTTCCGTTTGGGTTTGGCGGGTTGAACCCCTTGACGAGCCATCTTGCTGTCGAAATCACGCGCAGTGGTTCGGTCACGGGAGGTGCCATACAGCCCTCGCCCATAGTCGCGATAGTAGGAGTGGCGTGGCCGCGAGTTCCACTCATTATATTGGATACCGCTTCGATTGCCGCCAAACCGGCCCAATAGATCACCCAATAGCCGATACTGTCCATAGAAGGCCCAGAACCCCCCGCCTGATCCCCCTTGCCCCCACGAGCCATAATGGGGATTCCCCACCAGATAACTCCCCGGTACTATGCCTTCCACTGCACCCTGCTCGGCACTTGCGGGTTGTGGAATATTGATTCGCGCCAGCGTTCCTGCCGAGAGGTCGGCCAGAGTATTGACCAGATCAAGGAGTGCATCATTAAAGATCGCCGGGTCCGATGCCGCATCGAGTGACTGGATCTCTCCCACGACCTCTACGTACTCACTTTTGTTGGAGGGAGCGCGGTTGACTGCCCTCAACCGATCCACTAACCCCTGATAGAGGTTCCCCTCTGTCGTCGCATCTTTTGCCAACGCCTGGGTGATGGGACGAAGATCGGGTTGTGAACGCTCCAGCTTGTCGGCATAGTTTTTCACTAACAGCGCATGGGTGAGTTGCCCACCATCCAGCTTTTCACCCAGGGTATCCAGCCGGTTCTGTAGGTAGGTTACACTCTCCTGAGTCTGCTCCACATAAGGGTTACCGCACCCTTGCAACAGTAACAACATGGAGAGCAAGAGTAACCAGAGATGGAGTCGCCCCTCCAGATAGCGTGTTGATTCACCCATCCACCATCTCCTCATCCAGGGCTGCCTGGATCGCGCCAGGATGATGTTGGCGCCCCTCTCTGGCCATTACAAAAATAGCGGAGGCATTGACCCGTGCCTCTGCACCGGGGTTGGTCTCTACCCGCCCGGAGCGGGCATCAATATAGGCCACTGCCGTCCCCAGATCACCCGCCATCAATCGCCAGACAACCCGCTTCCAGGGCATCTTCTCCAGCACCACATCATGACGCACATACTCATCTAGGCTGGAGGTGAACATATTCTCAATAATCTGTTCCGCCCCAGGCGCGACCAACCCTCGCACCAGCATCTCTGGATAGGAGCGAATCGGGCGCATCACCACCTCGGCACCGGCCGCATGAAAGCGCTCCCGGTTGCGGTCATTAACACACTCGGCAATCAGCAATTTATCCCCCAAGGCATACTCCCTGAGTCGATGTAAAATATCAAAGGTACGGCTATCCGAATCCGGATTATGCTCCTCACGCGCCAGAATAATGATCGCCACGGCCTGATCAGCGCCCGCTTCCAGCAGCGCCTGATCATCCAGTGCGTCACGATTTCTATGGGAGACCCCCTCCATCTCGGATAGTTTGGTCGGCAGTCCAGCGGGAAACCGTTTGGTGAGGATCTGTACCATGGTGTCACGATAACGCCGGTTGGCCCTGATCTGCTCAATCACCTTGATAAAGAAGCTCTCCCCCCCCTCTCTCGGTGTATTGATGATCAAAATATGGTCTTGCATCTTCCACTCCCACTCTCCGCACCTCTGCCGTGTTCGCTTTTCAGTACGATAATCAAAATAATCTCCGACAACTTTCGCTAGCACGAAGATGCCGCCCAGATATAACAGCACCACCGTCGATGCCCGTCCCCAGCCGGTCGTTGCCGAGAGATCCCCATACCCTACTGTGGTCGCTGTGGTAAGTGTCAACCAGAGCGCATCGCCAAAACCAAACCCCTCGAAGAGCACCATTGCCCCGCTATGGAGCCCAAAAATAATGAGCAGAAACAGTCCCGAGCGCAACAGCGCACGCAGTAACTCATCCTCCGTGAAAGCCAGACTTTTGTAACGCCGGTTGTGCCAAAAGGAGTGGATGAATGAGTACATTTTTCGGCAGAGGGCTCACCGGTTAGCGGAGGAGGCCGGCCACAACTCCTCCAGTTTACGCCGGGGGATCACAACCCCCAAATGAACCTCAGTTCGCCCGCCATCGAAGACCCGAAACTCCACACTATAGAGACGATCATCCGAGACCAGTCTCCGATAGTCGCAGCCCACCTCACCCTCACCCGCCCCGTCAGGGAGCTGTTGGGTACGGTAATCTCCCTCAAAACGGTAGGCGAGAAGAAAGCTCTCCTGACGGTAGAGTGGGGCACTCCAGGGATGAAGAGTATCCGGCACCTTCTCCGGCTTACGCCGCTTCAGTAGCCCAAGTGAGCCCTCAGACTCCAACAGATCGACAATATTTTTCTGTTTGAAAAGCTGTAGGAGTCGGTCTGGCAGAATCTCAATGGCGATCTCAACCTGCGCCTCATCCACCACCCGCAGACGTACCATGTTACCCCCCTCCTCCAGGCCGAAGTAGTGCTGCTGATCGGCAGCCCCCTCTCCGCTGGAGAGGGTCCACATACGGGTGACGGTAAAGATCTTGTTGCTGATCTCACGCTGTGCCGAGAACTCAAACTTCACCATATCCCCAAGCAGGAGGTCTCGTGGATGTTCAAGACGACGAGGCTCCGTTCTCTTCTCTTCACCCTCCCCGCCACCGATACCCAATTTTTTCAGCCAGCTCATAGCGGGGGTGACTAACCTCGTCTGTTACGGATACGCGCCATAATATCTTCACGTCCGGGGCGGCTCTCACCAATACCGGCTGCCGCCAGTTTAGTTTTCAGTTCATCGCCGTTGGTCGCCTGCTCCAGCTCCCGTGCCACCTCCATCTTTGCCTGCCGATGAGCCTGGTTCTCTTTAATACGCCGCAACCGTTCTGCCGCCTTACTGGTATCGGAGGATGCCCCGGAGTACTTTGCGGAGGCCTCTATTGCGGCCTGCTGGGCATACTCCGTCGCCTTGACGGTTTTGATCTCGGTCTTCATCGACTTGATATTGCGCTCGGTCTCCGCCACGGTGCGCTTGAGGTTTTTGACCTGCTCACTGATCCCCTCCTGCATCGCCCGTTTGGCCACCAGATCCGTCTCAATCTCCGCAATTTTATCAACCACCTCGTTCAACAGCGGCTCGTCTCCTTTCGCATCAGCCGCTACCGCATACCCCTCATACTCCTCCATTTTGGCCTCAAGCTCAGCGACCGCCTTGAGTGCCAGCCGATCCTGTGCCATCACATCGGTCAGTGCGCTTCTTGCCTGTGCCTGTTTGTGATCCGCATCCCGGATACTCTGCTCCATCGCAGCCATTGCCACACGCGGATCACTGGCGATCGCCTCACCCGTCTCATTAACCTTGCCACGCCCAAAATCAAATATCGTTTTCAACCAACCACTCATCACTTATCACTCCCAAGAACAGCCCTAAATAGGTTCAAAAAAGTCCCTCTTTTCATCCGAGGGAGACGTTTACAACTCATCCAGGTAGACCGAAAAAGTATCCAATACCGCTTCGGCATTGCTGCTCAACAGCTCCACCTCCTGCACAATGACCTCGTCTCTACTCTCCACAGAGAGCGCACCGAAGAGCTGATATTGACTTCCTGTTTTAGCAAATGAGGAGAGTGGCAGCGGAATATTCATACTGAGCATGGTGCTCATCATCTCTGCCTCAACCCCCTTCTTCACCTCCTCTGCACCCCATAGGTTGGTCATCACCAGAATCTGATCATCGTTGATATCGAGAATCATCGGCAGCTCCTCACGGCTCTCTACCGTCACCTTTGCCATCTGCTCCTCTCTGTCGATAATCTCGGCAGCCATTACCAACCCCTCTACTGTTGTTGCACCATTCAGTGCCTCAACAACCTCGGTCAACCTCTCATTCATCAAAGCCGTGCTCCTTATCTCATCTAAGACCTGTAACAATGTACCCACTCCCGGGCACCATAAACTACTCCAGCGACATCAGCCCCACCTCTTGCTGCCAATCGGCGTGGTGGTACTGATAGGCCACCATCGACCCCAGACGGTTGATCTGGATGGTCTCCCTCTCTTTGTAAAAATCACTCCCGAACTCAAATGCTGCCAACAGCACCCCCCGGGTCATCCAGCCATCTTCCAGCGGCACTGTTTTAAGCGCCTGCAACCGCTGCCGTGCCGATTTTCCATTCTTGGTCGCAATCGTCCAGCCCCACTCGCCAAACGACGGGACATTGGCGTGATACTGCTCTACATGTAGAAAACCGGCATGCTGAACCGTTTTGCCAATACTGATAAAGGTGTTCTGTGCATGGTAGGGGGAGGTGGACTGTACCACCATCGCCCCATCTCCCGCTAACAACCCCAATAGTTTGGCATAAAAACGGGCGCTATACAGTTTGTTTAGATCCGGATGCGATGGATCCGGCAGATCCACAATAATGGTGTCAAAAAATTCACCATCAAGCAACAACCGATTCACCGTCAAAAAGGCATCCCCCAGCACCACTTCTACCCGCTCATCGCTCAATGAGCCACGGTTGGCCGCCAGTAGACGACCATTTTCCACCACGCCATCGCTGGACTCAATCGGCTCTCTGAACAGCCGCACCAGCGCCTCATCCAGATCCAGCAGTACCACAGACTCTGGCGCCCAGCGCAGTACATCTCGCAGTGCCAGCCCATCCCCGCCCCCGATGATCAACACCTTTTTCTGACGTGCCGATGCGGCCAGTGCCGGATAGGTCAGCATCGAGTGGTAGATATGCTCATCATTGCTGGCAAATTGCGTACGCCCGTTAAGATAAAAGGTCAGCACGGTCGGCAGCACCGGGTTGGTAATGCGCTCGGTCACAATGAGACGCTGATGTGGCGTGTTGACCCGATAGACCACCTGATCTTTGTAGAGCATATCCTCCATCGAGGCGGACCACTCCGCCCCTTTATCAAAGATCTGCAAGAGTAAAACAGCGGCCAGCAGATGGGTCGCCAACAGGGCTGCCGGCCAGCGAATCTTCTCCCTAAAGAGGAAAAAAAAGAGTAGCCCCACCAGCAGATTGGCCGACGCAGTGATCGCCGCTGCGGTAGAGATCTCCATCGATAACATATAGAGTAGCCAGAGGCTGGCCCCCACCCCGGCACCGATATAGTCGATACCATAGATGGAGCCGATGCTATGTTTCAGCGGCCTCTTCTCGCTCTGCTGGTAGATACCGGCACGCACCTCGGCGATCAGTGGAATCTCCATACCAATCATTGTTCCGAGCATCGCTGCCACCAGATAAGGGGAGAAACGCGCGACCTGTTCAACCCAGATAATCCAGCCACCTTGTGGCTGAAGATCTAGCGGAAGATTGAAGGTCTCCATGAGGATTTTGGGAAATAGCCCGGAGAGGGCAAACAGCCCCCCAATCAGCAGCACACTGCTACTGCCCAGCAGCGCCAGCAATACCTCTAGCCAGGCAAATCCACTATAGGGGTTACGGATGGTACGCGCCAGAAACGACCCCACCCCCATAAAAATCATCATCACCGTAATGATGCCAAAAATGGCGACCTCCAGCGCCCCCAGAACCCGCCCCGCATAGTGGGAGAGCAGATACTCATAGACCAGGCCACACCCTGCACCAATCGCCAGGATTGCCAGCACCGTATAGTCGAGTACCTTTTCTCTCTCCAGAGCAGACACCATTCTCATGGTCTCATCTTAACCCATTGCGGGGAGAGGGCCGACAGAAGTACTCATCCCGGTGTCGTAACTGTTCAGAAAACCATTCATAATGGGCTAATATGAGCGACTCAACGAACCCCCTTCACAGCCTGGGCCGGCATCTTATCGTGGATCTGCACGGGGCTACCCATATCGACTGTGAACAGACCCTGCACGATGCCTTTGATGAGATCATTGAGGTGACGGGTGCCACACAACTACACCGCCATTTTCACCGTTTTACCCCCAATGGGGTGACCGGCGTCGCCTGTCTGGCAGAGTCACATATTTCAGTGCACACCTGGCCCGACAGCGGGTTTGCGGCCTTTGATATTTATATGTGTGGTGGCTCTCAACCAGAGTGGGCTATTCCCATTCTGCAACACCATTTTAATCCTCAACGGATTGAAAAGAGCCTCCTCGAACGAGGCAGGGTTGATGGGGAGCAGCGCCCCCCCACAACCCTAATCAAGCAATGACTTACCACAATCCTTACATGCCACCATCAGTACGAAAACCATTGTGATGACTGCCAACCCTACCATTAATAGTGTACCCATCCTGATCCCCTCCATAAAAATTCGCCTTCACCGGACAACCATAACTATAGTACACGATTTCCATGATTAAATACGTATATATACGTATACCAAAAAATAATCCATCATCATGGGGCAACCGGCCACCCCTACGACTATTTTCCTCTCTACTGCCGGTAAAAGTGCACATTCGTCTTTTTATAGGGAGGCCAACTGCTATACTGGAATCGTTTATGAATAGGTCTCTGCCAACATTCTCTCTTCCCAACCCTCTGCGCTCTGGCAGCACCACAGAGTAGCGGCTGAAGGGTTCTGATAATGGATGACGAACTGGCACAACTACATCATAAGCGGGAGGGTAACGACGACTCCACGAAAAATATGAGCCAGGAGGCGTTGATCCTCCACAGCATCAACTATTTTCACGAATCACTGGAGAAGCGGGCCAAAATGGGGGCAAGAACGGCTCTCTGGACCAATCGGGTGATCCGTAGCGGTATCCTGGGGCTGATGTTGATTGCCGCCTCTATTATGATCCTGGTTGTGGTGGTCTCTGAGCAGATGAACCAGATTGCAGCGGTGATGGGGAAGATGGATCAGCAGATGGAGTCGGTTGTTTATGACATGGGTCAGATGAGGGACACCATGAAAAGTATCGTCACCAGTGTTGCAAAGCTGCCTGAAATTGTGGATGAGATCTCCACCATGGAGACCACGGTGGGGCAGATGAACGGTCATATCGTCGTAATTTCTGGAAGAATGACCCATACCGGCCAGATGGTTGAACAGATGGTGAATGATGTGGGCGGAATGGACCAGAATCTGGAGTCTGTCGCCACTATTGTTCAGGGAATGGATCACAATATTGACCGGGTCTCTCGCCCCTTCCGTATGTTTAACCGCATGGTGCCTATGCCATGATCTCCAAATGATGGATTCCAAGGTCAGTCTTGAGGTTGCTCGTGCGCTCTATGCGCAGATGTGCCACTTTCATGAGGAGACCGACCAGCAACGACTACAGTCCGATAAGACCACCAAACAGACCGCTCTACTGGTTCAGAGCATCGGTACTCTGCTCCTGATATTTGTTGTGGTGATCGCATTCTACATCACGGAACTCGCCAACCAGTTCACCTATATTGTCAGTAGTATCGAGCAGATGAATGAAAAAGCGATCACCATCTCGAAGCAGATGTCCGGAATGAAGAACGACATGGTTCAGGTCAATGAGCATGTTCTCCATATGGATAAGGTGCTCACCAATATGCGCTCAATCAACCACCATATCGGGGCAATGGAACAGGAGACGGGGGTCATCACCGAGCAGATTGTCCACTTCGATCAACTGGGGGAGCAGGCCATGCAGCTGATGGGGTCAATGAACAAAAAAATGAGCCATATCAACCAGTCAACCAGCCATATCAACCTGAGAATGTACCAAATCTCGAAACCGGCAAAGCTATTACCTAACCCCTGAGTTGTCGGAGTACTCGGCTTATAACAGCACCTGCTCCAATCCATCCTGCTCCATGGTCTGGCGGAATTTCAGCTGCCACGCCTCACCATGTCGCTGCCTGGCCAGCTCGACCACCAGATAGTCTGCCTCCAGCCCACTCTGCTGATAGCGCATCAACCCCTGCTGACAGGAGGGACAGGAGGTGAGAATCTTCTCTGCACCCCTCAGCCGCTCTCTATCCTGCTTCAGTGCCTGCTCTTTACGGAATTTCACCTGGCTGGCTATATCAGGACGGGTGATGGCGAAGGTGCCGGACTCCCCACAACAGCGATCAGAGAGCTCTACCTCACTGCCGGTCAGGGCAGTAGCAACCTGTAGGGCAGAATAACGTTTCATAGGGGAGTGGCAGGGGTCATGGAAAAGGTATTGGCTGTCACCTGCCCCCGCCAACGTTACCCCCTTCTCCATCAGGTATTCATGAATATCCAACAGGCGGCAACCGGGAAAGATCTGCTCAAACTCGTACTGCATCAGCTGATCCATACAGGTGCCGCAAGAGACCAGTACCGTCTTGATATCGAGGTAGTTGAGGGTGTTGGCAATGCGGTGGAAGAGGATTCGGTTGCCCATTGAGATCTGATGGCTCTTGCTCTCCTCTCCTGCCGCACGCTGTGGATAACCACAACAGAGATAACCCGGCGGCAGTACCGTCTGTACATCGAGATCATAGAGCATATTCAGTGTTGCCATCTCCACCTGACCAAAAAGTCGCTCTGAGCCACAACCGGGGAAGTAAAAGAGAGCCTCGGACTCCACACTGGTGGTCTGTGGATTGCGGATCACCGGGATGAAGTTGGCATTCTCAATACCGAGCACTGCGCGTGGACTCTTCTGCGCCATCCCCGCCGGCATGGGACGCTGAAAGAACTGCACCACCTGTCCTCGCAGTTCGGGCTTGCCACTGGTCGCCGCAGGGCGTTTCTGTCGCTTGAGCAGCCCGGCGGCTCGCATCAGCTGGTGGCCCATGCGCTGCAGGGCATAACTCCAGGTCACCAGCCCCAGCCGCATCAACTTAATCAGATGTGGGTCGGTCACATTGAGAAACTGCATCGATATCCACCCTATCGGCTTGAACCACCGCTTATGCTGCCTTTTAAGGATGGTGCGCATCTGAATAGTGACATCCCCGAAATCGATATTGACCGGGCAGGGGTCTACACAGCGGTGACAGACGGTACAGTGGTCAGCCACATCATTCATCTCCTCAAAGTGGCGCAGGGAGATCCCCCGACGGGTCTGCTCCTCATAGAGAACCGCCTCGATCATCAACCCGGTAGCGAGAATTTTATTGCGCGGGGAGTAGAGCAGGTTGGCCGCCGGAACATGGGTGGTACAGACCGGCTTACACTTCCCGCAGCGTAGACAATCCTTAACCATATTATTGAGCTCGCCCAGCTCATTGGCCTCCAGAATCAGTGCCTCCTGTGCCAACAGTTGCAGCGATGGGGTATAGGCATTGCCCAGCCCGGAACCGGCCATCAATTTGCCTCGATTAAAGTGCCCTTCAGGGTCCACCTCCCGCTTATAGCGGCTGAACGCCTCTACCTCTTTCTGACCCAGATAGTGCATTTTGGTGAGACCGATACCATGCTCTCCCGAAATCACCCCCCCCAGTGTCTGAGCCAACGCCATGATGCGGTCAACGATACGGTCCGCCTCCTGCATCATCTCATAGTTATTGGAGTGCACCGGGATGTTGGTGTGGACATTGCCATCCCCCGCGTGCATATGGGTGGCGACAAACAGGCGACGGCTCTTCACCTCGGCATGGAGTTGGCCCATCCGCTGGCGCAGTGGCTCCATCTCCTGCCCGGAGAAGATCTCTTGCAGTGGGCGCTCCACCTCCCGTTTCCAGGAGACCCGTAACTGACGCCGCTGCAGCAGTCGAAACAGTGTACTCTCCCGATCCAGATCCGGGCTCAGACCCAGCTCCGGCAGCAGGGTGGCGGAAATTTGATCCAGCTGCTGATCCAGCTGCTCTAACAACCGCTGCCAACGCCCTCTCACGGCCTCTAACAGATGCTCTGCGGCCTGCTGCTTCGAGGCGAGAATTTCAACCAGCTCTTCACTCTGCTCCGTGGTCTCAGCAACTGTCTGTTGCAGCAGGGGCGCTAGCTGATCGAGACCGCTCAGCTTATTCTGAATCGACTGCTCAATATTGATGCGTTCGATGCCATCACCATAGTCTGCAAGACGGTCCAGGGGAATGACCACATCCTCATTGATTTTGAAGGCGTTGGTATGGGCGGCAATGGCTGCGGTGCGGGAGCGATCCTGCCAGAACACCTTGCGAGCCTCGGGACTGATCGCAATAAAACCCTCTGCCCCCCGCACGCTGGCGGCATCCACCACGGCCTGCAGCGCTACGCCCAGCGCACGCTCATTTTCCCCCCCCACATCGGCCAGCAGAACCATCTTCGGCAGATCCGCGCGTGCCGCCTTGGTACTGTATTGCACGGCCTTCACATAACGCTCATCCAGATGTTCCAGGCCAGAGAGCTCAACATCGGGATGCTGCTGGATCAACTCAATGGTCTCAACAATCGCGGGGACTGCGCGGTGAAGATCCGGATCAAAAAATTCCAGACAGACCGTCTGAGTCAGTGGCGAGGAGCGATGGAGCAGAAAAACTGCCGAGGTGATCAGTCCATCACACCCCTCTTTCTGTGCCCCGGGTAGCCCCGCCAGAAACTTGTTGGTCACATCCTTGCCCAGACCGGGACGCCGCAACTGGTCTGCCGGAATCCGCAAAGTCTGCGGCTCACCAATGGCACTCACGCCATCTTTTTGATAGCGCTGCAGGCGAAACTCAGCCATAGGTTGATCGTGCAGTTTTCCCAGATTATGGTTGATCCGCTCCACCTCCAGCCACTCCGCCTGGGGCGTCACCATTCTCCATGAGATCAGATTATCGAGCGTAGTCCCCCAACGCACCGCCTTCTTGCCCCCCGCATTCATCGCGATGTTGCCGCCAATCGTCGATGCACTCTGTGAGGTTGGATCCACCGCAAAGGTGAGCCCTTCTGCACTGGCCGCCTCACTGACACGGAAAGTCACCACACCGGACTCTACCGCAATGGTGGAAACCGGCGCCTCTACCCCCGGAATAGTGCGCATCACAATGGGGCCGATCTTCTCCAACCGCTCGATGTTGATCACCGCACTATCCGCCTCCAGCGGTACGGCACTACCGGTATAGCCGGTACCCCCGCCACGCGGGATGATGGTCAGCCCCAGCTCGATACAGACCTCAACAACCCGTCGAACCTCCTTCTCACTGTCGGGAGTCACCACCACAAATGGAAACTCGACCCGCCAGTCCGAGGCATCGGTGGCATGAGAGACCCGTGCCAGACCATCAAACTGAATATTATCTCTACGGGTGACCCTGGCCAGTTTACGTAGCGCCCTCTTACGCAGTGTCGCCTGGTGGTTGGTCCAGGACTCAAACTGCCCAACTGCCTCACGGGTCTTGCCCGATAGCTGTAACGCCAGACGGTTCTCGTCGGCACGCGCCTCAATCTGATCCAGACGGTGGTTCAGGGCATGGACCAGTGAGGCCCGGCGACGACCATTTTCAATCAGGTCATCCTGAATATAGGGGTTACGCCGTACCACCCAGATATCACCCAACACCTCAAACAGCATACGGGCCGAACGTCCGGTCTGGCGCTGACCGCGCAACTGGTTAAGCACCTCCCACATCTCTTCACCGAGAAAACGGATGATGATTTCACGATCCGAGAAAGAGGTGTAGTTGTAGGGAATCTCGCGGATTCTATGGATGGGTTCAGGGGAAGGGGAGATCATTAAGCCATGATACCTTGTCTCTGATGATCTACCAAAAGTCCGAACGCATTTTTCAGAGTCATCCTGAAGGGGCTTATCAGCTGCTTCACAAAATCCTCATGGCCAGCACACTGAACCACCCCCGAAGATGAAAACTGGCTCTGGGTTGCCAGACTAAAAGGTGTGCAGGGCGACCAAGGTCGCGATTTTTTCAGTGGCAATGACCCTGAGATAAAATTGATCCGGCTTTTTTTAGTAATAAAGAAATCCTAATGAACGTTTCAATGCACCAAACAATGAATCATCACTTTCCCAAAAGCTGACTCCAATATCACCAGCCCTGAACTGCCTATAAAAATCACTCTCATCAGACAAATGAGCAATAGCAACATTTAAGTTGGTATTAGCAATTCTTTCTCTTTTCCCT
>Ga0233428_1001224_pt1 | contig 28575 bp, 51 predicted proteins | sample SI_118_April2016_4_FD_179890 | JGI IMG/M metagenome (GOLD analysis project Ga0233428, IMG submission 179890) | Seawater microbial communities from Saanich Inlet, British Columbia, Canada - SI_118_April2016_120_MG | ecosystem: Environmental > Aquatic > Marine > Inlet | place: Canada: British... | reverse complement strand
AGAATCAGAGTTTGCTAAGTATCGGGATATTCAGGAAGATCTAGTCAAGGGAAGATTAGGTAAGTTTGCGAATGCTAAGAGGAATGATCCTTGTCCATGCGGTAAGGGTCGTAAATTCAAGAAGTGTTGTTGGGGTAAATTTTAATAAGGAGGTATCATGGTGCAGTATTTAGAAGTTCTTACTCAGGGTTTTTGGAGTTTCATCGGAGTATCCACATTGACAGTTGTAGTGCTACTCATACTGTTGTCATCTATCAATAAAGGTTGGAATAGATTTTGGAGACATTGGAATATAAGAAAGCAGGGATACCCCACTAGAACATTGTGATGCTGATGGGGATTTTAAACCAACACATGAGGAATAGCAGTCACGAATAATCTTATAAGCAGAGAAAGGAGGGCAGTGGTATGATGAGGTAACTGAGATTGCTCTAGATGAGCCATATATAAATTAGAAGTATAGATGTAATTAAGTGTAACAGCAAAAAGGCTGGGAACCCTAAAAGGTTCCTGGCCTTTTTTAATGCCATAATTTAATATAACTATAGTTTTTTAAAACGAGTTATGTATTTCTATATATTTATTTAAAAAGTTTTTCAGAAAGTTTTCAAAGGTTTTTTAACCGTCTAAAGGAGAATACCATGAAGTTAGTAAATGACATTTTAGATTCAGTAAAAGTAAAAGAAGGGGTGTCTTGTAAAGCTGAAGCAGAAGCTTTTTCAAACCTCCTGAAAGAGCATGGTATTGATGACGTTAATGTTGATATCCTGAAAGATGGCTCGGATTACATAGTTTGTTTGGAAGATGAAGAAGATAAGGAAGTTCTAGTATTCGGTGTGGACGAAGAAGAGAATGCTTATTGCCTATCAACATCAGGCATTGAAGATCCTCTAGGAAACGAAGTAGACGTAACTGATTTCCAAACAGCCGAACCTAGCCTAGCCGAAGATGGTAGCCTAGACATGACTGATCTTAAGTGGATGAACAAGAGTATTCTTCAAACTCTATTCAGTGAGTCGGTTGAAGAAGGTTCAGAAGCAGACGAGAAGTTCAAGCTAGTTGTCAGAGGTGGTAAGAAACAGAAGGTCGCAGTCAAGATTAGGAAGAAGATCCTAAACAGCAAGCAGAAAGCAGCTTTAATCAAAGCTAGAAGGAAAGCTCATACAGGGACAGCACTAAGAAACAGAGCTATCTCCAACAAAATCAGGAAACGGATTGGATTAAGTAAATAGTGCCATTTCAGAAAGGTGTAAAGCATCCTAAAGAGTGGATAACTAAAAGATTAGCTGCTAGGCAGAAGAATGGCACAGCTAAACACTCTGAGGAGGCTAAACAAAAACTTAGAAATGCTAATCTAGGTAATAAGCATTCAGAAGAGACTAAGAAGAAAATGAGTCTGAGTCACAAGGGTGTTGTCATATCAGAAGAACATAAGGCAATACTACGAAAATTACATACTGGTAAAAAGGTTAGTCTAGAAACTAGGAGGAAGATTTCTGAGATTCAGACAGGCAGTAAGCTTTCAGAAGAGACTAAGAAGAAAATGAGTCTGAGTCATAAGAAATTATGGCAGAATCCCAAGTATGCTAAGGCTCGACTTAAAGCTTATGCTATGAAACCAACTAAACCTGAGATTCAGATGGAAGCTTTATTGAATGAGTTATTTCCTAAAGAATACAAATATGTTGGAGATGGTGATGTTTGGATAGCAGGTAAGAACCCTGATTTCATTAATATCAATGGTCAGAAGAAAATTATAGAAGTATATGGAGACTACTGGCATAGGAACGATAAGGAGCAAGATAGAATAGATGTCTTTGAGCCTTATGGTTATGATACGTTAATTATATGGGCATCCGAGATAGATGATGGCACTAATTACGTCAGGAATGAACTTAAGAAATTTCATAAATTGGAGCATGTATGAAACTAGCCACTAGAGTTAATGAGATCCTAGCCACACCTAAGAGGAGGGTCTCTAAGATCCTAATCGATAGGAAAGATGGTAAGTTTTTGCCTGATGGGGATAAGAACATCGTCCTAAATATCAAATCAGGGTCCGAACATACCATGATTTCTTTGAGTCCAGAGGACCTAGACACATTTATAGCTGGGCTTAGGAAGACAGGAAAGACTACGCTTCAGGGTGTCATGAACTAATGGAAGAGAAAGCACTAGACCTAAAAGTTATAAAATCTAGCTCTGATGGTAGAGTGACTGTTTCCATAGGTGGGAAAAGATACCTTTACGTTGTTGGTGGTCATCAGGTTAATAGGTTCCTAGAGCTAATGAAGTCTAGGAAGAAACAACCAGCTCTAGCTTTTCTCAAGAAGGCAGCAGGAGACAACTTTAAAAAAGAAGAAGAGAACCTAGTCGATAGGGTTCTATCACTTTGGGGAGATTAAATTGAGTCTAACAGATGAAGTATTACGTACCATGGGTGAGGGTCTCAATGATCCTTCAATATTCAAAGCGGTCTTCCTAGCAGGAGGTCCAGGTTCAGGAAAATCTTTCGTCACTAAGCATTCAACAGGTGGTCTAGGTTTGAAGGTGATCAATAGTGATGATCAGCTAATTCATTTAAGGAAGAAAGCTGGGTTATCAATTAAGATGCATAATTTATCTGCTGCTGATGCAAAAGACAATGATGTGATTAGATTGAAAGCCAAAGCACTCACTGATATACTCCATGATAACTTTTTAGTAGGCAGACTTGGAGTTATCATTGATGGTACAGGAAAAAATTATAAGAAATTGAAAGAAGCTAGGAAGTTCTTCCACACATTAGGATATGACACCTCTATGATTTTTGTGAATACCACAGAGGAGGCAGCTCAGAAGAATAATATAGAAAGAGAAAAGTCTGTTCCTCCTAAACTTGTCACTAAAGGCTGGGAGGCAGTTCAAAAGAATATGGGTAAATTCCAAAGCCTATTTGGAGATAAGAATTTTCATATCATCGATACAAGTCAACCACTTACTCCAAAGTCACCTGTGTTCACGAAATTATGGAAAAAAATCAAGGCATTTGCGAACATGCCTGTCCATAATCCTATTGCAAAGAAGTGGATCGAAGATGAGAAAATTTTAAGGAAAGCGAAATAATATGAAACTATGTAATCAAATACATGATCTAATCGGTGAAGCGATCTCTTCCAAGGATATCTCTTTCTTAGCAGGAAAAGGACCAGGTAACTTAGATGGTAGAGCATTCTTTGATTTCACTAAGGGTAAGAATAATCCTAGATGGAGATTGGAGAAAGATGGCTGGTTCAGACTCTTTGAAGGTGAAGGAAAAGGTCATGGAATAATGATCAGGTCTATAAAGCTAGGAAAGATATCAAGCAATGAGAATTTTCACACAGCTAGAGTCCATTTCAAGTATCTGAAATCTGAGTTTGATGATATGCCAGATAACAAAGCAAATTGGGCGAGTGATCAGGGGGTCCTTTGGATCACTAAAGAAAAGGAAGCTCCAAGCATAGAAGATCTAGCAGCTTGGATTAACAAACAACAGAAAGTGTGGGTCCCTTAATATGAAACTGTGTGATCAGATATTGAATACAAAACCTATACAACCTCCTGGGGTTGATGAGGCTACATCACCAAAGCTAGTCCTAGATATGGCTGAAAAGACATTTGAAGGAATTATTAAAATGTCTGAGGATTTACGAGACTCCTGGATTAAGAAGAAATTAACCAGAAGAGTTGAGTCTGATTATGCTAATAACGAAAAGAAACTAAAAGAAATAGGTGTGTCTCTGATAGGGATGTCTAGAGCTTTCGGTGGAAGTGTTAATGATTTGAAGAAAGTTGTGGGATAGAATAATATTAATCTATGTGAGACTATTAACGAACTTCTACTGAGTGTAGGTGACGTAAAGGTAGGAGATGTGGTGAAAGCCTCAGAAGTCATAGATATTTTAATCACATCAATGGATGCTGGCTCTGCATCAGGGACAGTTCTCACAGGACCTAATAAAGGAAGAATTGTTACAGGGAAATCTTTTAAAGCTTAATTTATGAGGCAGATTATATGAAACTATGTGAAGAAGTTGGTATGGATTTACCGAGTATCAGATCAATAGGTGGCAATGCTCCTAAACGCAAGAAAGTATTGACTCAGTATTTGAATCAGGAGAACGTAAAACGTCCTTATACTGATATGAAACTTCCTCCTTCTCAGAAGTTCCTAGAGGCTGGGGTATACAAGATAAAAAGTGATATGAAAGGCATTTTTTATGAGGTCCATGAGGTTAATACCGATGAGCTTCTAAGGTTTAAGGATGAGAGATATGATGAAGTCCTTAACGAGATAGATGACTTTTGGACAGACGAAAGAAAAGAAAAATTCAGTGATATGGGTTTCTCCCACAAAAGAGGAATCATTCTTTATGGTGAGGCAGGTGTAGGAAAGTCTTGCTTAATGAAGTTGGTTATGGAACAAATGATAAATCAAGAGGCAGTTGTTTTCATTGCTGATTCATGTGGCATCTATAATCTAAGAGAAGGTTTGAAGGAGTTCAAAGAAGTGGAGCCTGATAGAGATTGTGTTGTCATCCTAGAAGACATCGATGAAGCAATGCAGTATAACGAGAAAGCATTTTTAAATCTATTCGATGGTGATGATCAAGTTGATGGTGTTTTATATCTAGCCACAACAAACCATATCGGCAAGATATCAGAAAGGTTCAAAAGACCTGGTAGGTTTGATAGAAAATTAAAAGTCCACTTGCCTCCAAGAGAAGGAAGACATGCTTATCTGATGACGAAACTCGGTGTCAATGAAGATGAGGGTACGATTGGAGAACTAGCTGATGATACTTCAAATTTTTCATTCGCAATGCTACGTGAGCTTTTAGTAGCTAGTTATTGTCTTGGGCAGGACAGGGATACTGTTATAAAACGCATTAGGGGAGGTTTAGAGGAAAGCCATTATTCTGAATTTGAGCTAAATTCAATGCTAGGGTCCCTTTCTCAGAGGAAAAATACTTCATTATCTCTTCAAGTTTTGGAAGTTATTTATGATTAACTATAAAAGAAAGCCCATGTCTGAAGAAACTAAAGATAAAATTCGTGAGAAAGCTCTAGGTAGAAAACATACAAATGAGACAAAGCAGAAAATAAGAAAAGCAAGGTTTATTCAGAACTGCCCTAGAACAGGTTTGAAACACACCCAGAAATCTAAAGATTTGATTAAAAAGAATAGAACAGGAGAAGAGCAGGTTTAAATAAATCTGAGTGGATCAAGTCGATCATTGCTTATACTCCTCATGCCATCATAGTGTTGTTAGTCTCAATAATTGCAGGTGTGGTTAAAGTTAGTAGTACCCAAACTGATCATAACAAGAGAATCTTAGCTTTAGAGAGCAAGGTAAATGTTCAATGGAAAAGCAATAAAGAAATAGAAGATGAGATGAAGATCGCAGAGCTTAATACTACGAATCATCAAAAAGAAGCTGATAAAGACATTGATAATATAAAAGGTAATTGTGCTGCGGATCGCTTCAGATTAGAAAGATTAGAATCCTTACATTTAAAGAAGATACATGAAGATTAAAACGGTTAATGTAGTTCTTGTAGAAGATGAGAAGGTTCAACAGGATATGATGTCCGAGATCCTGATAGAGAGTGTGGGTGTTGATACAGTCACATGCAAAGATAGTGCTAAGACATTCAAAGATTACATGGATACTGAGAAAGGTAGATTAGACACTCAGTTGATCATGTTAGATATTAAAATAGGAGATGATAACGGATTAGAGTTGCTGAGTTGGCTGAAGCAGCAATTAGATTTAGCTGATATCCCTGTTTGTATAGTGACAGGGAGCACAGATGGTTCTGATATGAATGAAGCTAGAGAATTGGGTGCAGATGTTTACATGAGAAAGCCTTTAAATTTCTCAATGTTGAAACATGTAATATATGAATTACCTATGTTCAAGACAGTCGTATGTCTAGCTTAACCGAGTGGGGAAGAGATGACAGATAAAGAACCAGAAGAAATAGGTTTCCACAAAACCAAAGCAGGGATGGTCGGCATACAAGATCCCTTTTATTGTGTGACCTCATTGCAGAATCTTACTGAGAAAGTGTCAGATCTTGCTTCAGAAATTGCGGATGATAGGAATGAGAGGAATAAGCTAACAACCGATGTTAAGCTTTTGGAGCAGAAGACAGAAAATTGCACTGAAGAGAAAAAAGATTTCAGTGATAGGATTTCTGAGGTGGAGACACAGGTAAGCAATATTGAAGTAGCGAGAGAGACAGCTGCTAAAGGGAAATCTGAAGCAGTTAGAAAAGGATCAGATAGTAGAAAATTTTGGATCAGTGTTCTAGGTATTGCAGCAGTTATAATCATAGCTCTAGGAGGGCTAGGTTTGTTCGGCAGTGCTAGAAGCAAAAGACTAGAGGCTCAATTTGACATACTGTTGAATTCTAATATTCAACATAAGAGTGCTAAAAAGTCGGAACAAGATTATCAAAAAGAGATATTAGATAATTACACTGAAATACTTAAAAGACTAGACCACTAAAGTGAATGAAATTGACAAAACAAGTAGACTACGAAAAAGGATCTAAGATGTCTATAGAAGTTAGGAACAAGATGAGTTTAGCTCATATTGGTCTGAGACATACTGAAGAAACTTTGAAAAAAATAAGTGAATCTAGTAAGGGTAGAATAATGCCAAGGGAAGCTGTATTGAAGAGGAATGCAAAACTTAGAGGACAGAAACGAACAGTAGAATTTAAACGTAAAATGTCTGCTACTAAAAAGGGAACAATAGTTTCTCTAGAAACAGGAAGAAAAATAAGCAAAGCTCTTAAAGGAAGAAAGATGTCTCAAATACATAAAGATAAGATAGGATTGAAAAGTAAAGGAAGGAAGCATACAGAACAAACTAAAAAGAATCATAGTATTGTTATGAAAAAGAAATGGGAAGATCCTGCGTATGCTAAAAAGATGTTCAAAGCTTATGCTATGAAACCAACTAAACCTGAGCTTCAAATGGAAGCTTTATTGAATGAGTTATTTCCTAAAGAATATAAGTATGTAGGTGATGGAGATGTTTGGATAGCAGGAAAATGTCCTGATTTCATCAATTGCAATGGTCAGAAGAAAATTATAGAAGTATATGGAGACTATTGGCATAAAGATGATAATCCTCAAGATCGAATAGATATCTTTGAGCCTTATGGATACCAAACTTTAGTTATATGGGCTTCTGAGATAGATGATGGGACAAACTATGTCAGAAATGAAATTAAAAAGTTCCATTTAATGGAGCACTAAAATTAAGCTTACAGAGATGGTAGACTACTCAATTTACGAGGCAACAGCCTCAAAACCTAGACCTAGAGTTTCTAGGAAAGGTATAAGTAGGATAGGTAAAAATCTATCTCAAGCAGATATCACAAAGAAGATAGACACTCAGAAGGGTCTACATAAGTTAGATCCTTCTAAACTAACTTTCACCATTAGTGATTTAATAAGAATTGCTAATAATCGAAAGAAGTTTTTGCCTACGAAGATGGGTAAGATGAGGAATTTGAGGATGGTGTCAGTTACACCGAACCCTGCAAGCAAGTCATTGTCATTCAGGGGTATCTCAGATGGTGTTGATGTGGTCCGAGGTAAAGAGACACCTAGAGCAGGGAAGTACATTTTAAATCAAACTTATTTTGGTATAAGTTTCAGTGATAAGCAGGATAAGAAACATAAGATTAAGGTAAACACCAAAGGAGGATTGACTTATTTCGTATCACAGATTCAAAGGAATAAGAATCCTGTTCAGGTGAGGTGTCAGTGTGAAGATTTCAATTGGAGTTTCTCTTGGTGGGATCAGAAGGTAAGGGCTTTACTAGGTCAGGTTCCTTCCAAGGTGGTAAATTATAAATCAAAGGGAACAGGTATTCCTAGAAACCCAGGACACTATCCTTCGTTCTGTAAGCATCTATATAAATTTACTTCGTTAATAAGAGATAGAGGATTCATGAATTGAAGAAATTAACAGAACAGATAAATGAGATAAAGCAGATTGGTAAGCAGGAGAAAGCCTTGATATCCTTTCTCGAAAAGATAGGTAAGGAAATCCCCAAAGCAATCAAAATCATTAAGGCAGATAAAATTGGTGATGTGAGTTCAAATGTGCAAGGACTTGTGCAGGAGATGATAAGTGCTAATGATACCGATTGGTATGATCATTTTTGGAGTTAGGGATAGAGGATTCATGAATTAAGACACAAGGGCAAGTGTTTTGCACTATGTTACTAAATACAGAAATTTTAAGAGGATAATCTAGTTAGGAAATTAGCTGAACAGGTATTAAATATGATAGAAGGCAAGGAAGAATATGTGATAAAGACATCTCCTGGAGATGCCAATTTGGTTAAGAATAAATTCAAAGCTAAGAAGATGATCTTCAGAATGAAAGGTCAAGATACTTTTGTATTTAGTATGGGAGATGATTTTGATCTAGCACTAGATGTGCTTAAAGATATGAATGTCAAACCTATTAAGACTCAGGAACCTAAATAAACAATACTTTAACAGTAAAGGAGAACATATGAAATTAGCAAATGAAGTTTTAGGACTAATCGAAGAAGGCAATCCGATAATCAAAGGGGTCACTTCTAAAACTAACAACCACTGGCATAGATATAATCTTGACAATGAGGGTTCTGGAGATACCGATGCGAGTGATGGTCATGGGCATAAGGTAGTCAAGTTTAAGGTCTCACCTGAAGGTGGTCATACTCATGAGTTAGAGGCTAATAAAGTTAAACAGTACAAACAAGGTAAATAACTATGAAATTAGCTGAACAGTTGTTGAAAGTGATGGAAGCTGGTAGCAAGGACCAAGATAAATTCATGGTAGCCACAGAAAACTTGTTAGATGACATTAAAGATACTCTCAATGCTATGAATCAAGGATATGTGAGGGACATTAATAAGAAGTTAGTGATGTCTGCTCAAAAGAAATTGAATCCTGCTATTGATGGGTTAGTAGATTTATTAAATTTTTATAATAAGAGAAATAAATGAAATTAGCTAATAAGATGTTAGAGGTCTCTCCTCATGCGTTGCATAATGAGCCTACACAGGATAAGCCTGATGATGGTTCATCAAAGATCAAGAAGGATTACAAACTATTAGATAAGGTTAATAAACTGAGAACACAGAAGGATGGGAAAAAGAAATGAAACCTATTTCAGAAGATTGGGGGCTTGCAGCTCTCGAAATTGACGAAGCAGCAACTAAGAAAAATGGTGTCTTAATGCAGTTGAAAGGTCCTAGCTTTTTCAGAGATGTTCCTTCTAGGAATAAAAGGAGCTATGTCGGAGAAACCTGGCCGAATGCACTAAAGAGACCTGAAGTTAAGCAGATGATGGAGAATGGTCTGATGTTTGGGACAATAGGACATCTAGATGCTGATATGGATGCTCTAGTACGTGACAATAAGGTAGCCATCAGGACCTCATCCCTAGCTTTCAATAAGGGTACAGGTATCGGTGAAGGTAAGTATGAGATCCTAGATACAGAACTAGGTAGATTAGTTAAGACGTTGTATGACACAGGAAGTAAATTCTTTGTTTCCACTAAAGCAATTGGTGAGTACAAAGGTGAGGATAACGAGGGCAATCAGAAGATAGACCCTGATAAGTTTCAACTTAAAAGAGTTGATTTGGTTTGTGACCCTGGATTTCTTCAGGCTCAACCTGAACTACGTGAACAATTAGAGGAGGCATACAAACACGAGTCTGATGTCAATATTATTTTAGAATGTCAAGAATCACTAGACAAAATTTTACAGAATAAACCGAAGGAGGAAAAGAGATTGGATAACAAAGATTTAGTTGAAAAAATTATGGGTGAAAAGATCGCCTTGGAAAATGCTCTCACTGTTTCCAACAAGGATCTTGAGATTGCAGAAACAAAGCTGGCTGCAATGGAAGGTATCAAGGCAGAAAATGCAGCTCTTGTTGAAAGAGCCGAAGCTGCTGAGAGTGAAGTCAAAGAACATGCTGAATTCTTTGAAGAAGTTGGTGACAAGGATCAGATCAGGGAAACATTGCTTAAGGCTATAGCATTCGGTGAGCAGGTATCGGAGCTTGGTGGTATAGAAGATGTTTCTGAGAAGTTGACTGAACTTGAGGCTTTCCTAGAGTTGGGTGATGATGCTACCTCAATGAAGGAAGCTCTAGAATCAGCACTGAGCATACATGAGTCTCTTGTAGAGCTCGTTGATGTAGAAGAAGGTGAAAATCCATTAGATAAGATCAAGGAAGCTCTTGTGGCAGCTAAGGACTTCATTGCAGATACAAAGACTGCTCAGTTGTCAGAAGATACTTCTGAAGTTGCAGCTAAGTTCGGTGTTGCTGATGAAAAGGTAGCTGATCTGGTTGAATCCAAAGGCAAGGATGGGGCTATTGAGATTCTTGAAGGTCTTTCTGGTAAAGAGAAGATAAGTGTTTCAAGTGAAAGTTCTGAAGTCAAGAATATCACTGAGAAGCAGTCTAGGACAGATAGACTATTTAAGGGTTCAGGACAGAAGGACTAATTTCATAGGTATAGCTCACTTGGTTATACCTACTCTATTAAATATATTTTTTTTAATGACCTCACTTGGGTTTAACAATTTTAATTTTAGGAGATCACTATTATGAAGACGTATGAGGAACTTAGTGAAGACTTCGCTCTAAAGGAAGCAGACAATAGAGCCGAGTTCTACCACACTAAGTATAAAAGTCACATTGAAAGTTTTGAGAAAAACGCTGTTTGGAAGAAGTGTAGACCAATTACTTCTTTCGATGTTGTAAACCTGGGTAAGATGCTTGAAAGCTACGACATGGTCCAGATGATGTGCGAAGCTGATAACTCAGTTGCAGATTTGGGTGTATTGCCTAGAATTGCTCACGATGTTATCACAGTTTCTTATGGTACATCACCTTTGGCACTTGTCGCAAGTGTTCAGCCTTTAGCAGCAGAACGTGGTTTCGTTTTGTTCAAGAGAGTTCTTGCGGGAACTACGAAGGGTAATAAGACAGCTGCTGATATCATGGCAGATGCAAGAGAAGGTATCCAGGAAATGCCTAATGCGTATGCATCAGGTGGTATTATAACTGAGTCTTGGGGAACTGGAGATGGTTCAACAACTAATTTCACAGGCACAGCAAGCAACACGCCTTTGAGAGCTAGAACTATCAAGGTTACTACTACAGTTGGTTCAGCTACTATAACAGGTGAAGACAATGGAGCAGGTGCAATCGTTGGTGCAGGTTTTGCCGATAGTTGTACGATCAATGTTGCCACAGGTGCATTTGATCTTACATTCACAACTGCTCCTGATAATGCAGCCACTATCACGACTGATTATCAGATCAACCTAGAGTTGTCAACTTCTACTATTCCAGTGGTTCAGACTGATCTCCAGGATATTGATGTCCGAGCTAATCCATATGTTTTGAAAGCTGAAATTGGTATGTTCAAGGCTTTCAAGATGGCTAAAGAGTATGGTCTTCAGAGTGCAGAAGATGATATGGCTCAGGATCTTGTCAACATGTTGAATGTTGAAATATTCGGGGACCTTGTAAGAAGGGCTAATACAGCGAAACAGGGTAACACTACATTCGCATTGGCTACACCTTCGAACATCTCTGATGCTGACCACAGACAGGGTTTCAAACTGAAACTCGCAGCTGCGGAAAGTACACTTGTTGCGAATGCTGGTAGAGGTACAAGAAGTTACTACATCGGTGGAGTCACATTCTGCGAATACTGTTCTACAATGCCTGGTTGGGTTGGTATGTATGATGGAGCTACAATCGCAGGTGCTCATCTTTATGGTACTCTTGATGGGATTCCTGTTATTAGGATTCCTGCTGATACTAATGTAATCACAGCTGCGAAAGCAGTTATAGGGTATAAAGGTAGTCAGTTCGATGCAGCACTGTACTACGCACCTTATATGCCTCTGACAACTACAGGAATGTTGCCTACGACTAATCCATTGGTCAGGCAGAGAGCTGTTGCTAGTTGGAGTGCAGTTGGTGTTGGTGTTGGTCAGTTCTTAACTGGCTTTAGTATCGAGTAACAAAATCATCACTCTCCTCCGAAGATTGTGATGTTGATAAGTGTGAGGCTCTTTTTTAGAGCCTCACACTTTATCTTATTACTCATGCAAAGAAAGGAAAATTATGTCATTTAAAGTTAAGGCAGTAAGAGAAAAATCAAAAGTTCTAATCACTGATGAAGATGGTAATAAGATGTGTACTCTGAATTCAGGCAGTTCTATAGTTATGACAGAGTCAGTAATGGGTAGAGCAGCAAAGTGTATCCAAGGTTTGCTGGCAATGAGTCCTCCTGTAATCTCAGTCAATAAGGTTAGAGAGGGCGAGCCTAAAGAAGTTCAGGCAAAGAAGCAAGCAAGGCAGCGTGTATCAAGAAGTGTATCATAGGAGGAGAGTATTAGAATTTATGACGAGTTGCTATAAGGTAGACTACTTTGCAGAAAAATGTTTCAGGACAGAAATGGATTGTATATGCCTTCAATAGAACTACCCTTGTTCCTATAACAGGGGATGCTGCTAATATAACAGCTAATTTGAGGATAGATGGTGGGGCAGCCAATGCCGTAGATGATACGAATCCTACTGAGTTAGAGAATGGCTACTATGTCTTTGATGTGACTCAAGCAGAGACTAATGGAAACATGGTCCTCCTTTCCCCGATTAGTTCTACTTCTAATATTCAAGTCAAAGGGTGTCCTGAAGTAATATTCACAACAATAGCATTAGATGCGGTAAACGTGGAACTAGGTTCAATACCTAATACCACAGCTACTTTGCAACAGATGATCCAATTTTTGTTTCAATATTTTAGAAATCGAAGAACAGTAACTGCGGTTGCTGAGACAATGTTTAAAGAAAATGGTTCGACAGCATTAGGTCAAGCTCTCCTTTCTGATAATGGGGCAACAACAGATAAGGGAGAAATGACTTAATGGATATAACCATTAATTTTGGTAAAGTTGAAGTCGCTACTGGTTTTGATGCTGATGACACGACAGTTACTTTAACAGCAGGTGAGACCGATTATTTACCTGCTACTTTTCCTTTCAATCTAACGGTGTGGAATTCTACCGATTTTGCTGATCCAGCAGATGCTTATAAAGTAGGACAAGCCGAGATTGTACAGTGTACAGGAAAAGCTGGAAATGATATCACGATTGTCAGAGCTCAAGAAGGCACTACTGCGGTAACACATAATACATCAGGTAAGGTGTATAATATGGTTTTGGGTATGACTTCTCAAACCATGACGGAGATAGCGACTGTAGTAGATAGAGTTCTGATTGCAGAGACTCCTTCAGGTACTATAGATGGTGTGAATCAAGAGTTCACATTATCTAAAACTCCTGAAACAGGATCTCTGACATTGTTACTGAATGGTTTGATGCAATGGGAAGGTGATGACTACACCCTTGCAGGAGGAACGATAACAATGACGAATGCACCTATAGGAGGTTCACCTTCAGATCAACTAAGAGCGAGACTTTACTAAGATATAAATAGATTTTTTAATATTGAAATAAGAGGAGGAAATTTCAGATGGGAAGAATGCAGATTAGAGGAAATACACAAATAATTGCAGGTTCTATTACTGATGCTGAGATAAATGCTTCAGCAGCAATCGCACTTTCAAAGTTAGCTGAGAGTGTAATTCAGGCTGATGGTGGTCAAGCTTTCACAGGTGAGCAGAGTATGGGAAGTAATAAGCTTACTAACGTGACTGATCCTACGTCTGATCAGGATGCAGCAACAAAAGCCTATGTAGATAGTGTGGCATCAGGACTAGATATTAAGGATTCAGTGAGGGTGGCTACGACTGCAACAGCGACTCTAGCCACAGACTTCGAAAATGGAGATACTATAGATGGGATTGTCCTTGCCACTAATGACAGGGTTCTAATTAAGAATCAGTCATCAGGTTCAGAGAATGGTATCTATACGGTAAATGCTTCAGGTGCTCCTACAAGAGCAACAGATGCAGATACAGCAGCTGAGATGACATCAGGTATGTTCACATTCGTTGAGGAAGGAACTACGAATGCTGATTCAGGTTGGGTAATGACTAATGATGGGGCTATCGTGGTAGATACTACAGCATTAGTTTTCTCTCAGTTTAGTGGTGCAGGAATGATCACAGCAGGAACAGGTATGACAAAGAGTGGTGATACTATCAATGTTATATCAGGCAATGGTGGTATAGTTGCCAATGCTGATGACATTACGCTGACTCTAGATGGTTCGACTCTAGCAGTAGGGGCATCAGGTATCAAACTAGCTAATATGTCGAGCACCAATTTTCTTGTAGGTAATGGAAGTAGTATTCCAACAGCAGTAGCCATGTCGGGGGATGCTACAATGGATAATACAGGAGCAGTGTCAGCAGCAGCTGACATCCTGAAAGAAGCAGACGTTGTTACTAGGCAAACACCAACAGGGGCTATTAATAGCTCTAATGTGACATATACGTTGGCTAATACGCCAATCGTTGGCACTGAGCAGGTATTCTTAAATGGCATCCTCCAAGAAGCAGGCGCAGGAGATGACTATACGATAAGTGGTGCAACCATCACTTACGAGACAGCTCCAGTGACAGGTGATATCCTGAGAGTTAATTATTTGAAATAATCGAAAGGTAAGTAATGCCTAAGACAGTTGTTAGAAGTAAGCAGATAAAAGATGCTGATCTCTTGCAAGAGGATATGTCAACAACAATCCCTTGTTCTAAGAAAGCAAATTATGTAGCGGTTGCAGCCCCAGGTGTCACTGATGATAGTGATGCTGGGTATGCAATTGGCTCGGATTGGTTTGATATTACCGCAGACAAGGCTTATGTTTGTCTAGATAATACGAATGGTGCAGCTGTTTGGAAAGAGACTACCCAAGCAGGTGGCGTGGGTGGAGGCGTAACAGTATTTTCATTTCTAAGTTAATTGGAGAATTATGGCAGGAACATTCAGCATAAAAGCATTAGGTGAAGGTCAGTTAGCCAATACTAAAAGCACGATTTACACTGTCCCAGGGTCCACACAAACGGTGGTCAAGACTATTACCCTTGTTAATGCAACAGCAGGGGCTTTGACGGTCAATTTATACTTAAAAGCAGGAGCAACCTCTAGGAGAATTTGTCCGAAAGATTTGACTTTAGGTGCTGGGGAGATGCTAGAAACCGATAGAGATTACACATTGGAAGATGGGGATTTGATAGAAGGAGATGCATCCTCAGCTACATCAATTGATTATACAATAAGTGGTATAGAAGAAACATAAGGGGATCTATGAAAGTTATAACGATAACAGGTAGCGTGAAGCAAAGCACAGTTGGAGAAGCTTCTGAATTACTATCAACAGGAGAAGGTGGAGGAACCAAATTTTTACGTGAAGATGGTGATGGTACTTGTTCCTTTCAAGCAGCACCTGTGACTTCGGTAAGTGGTTCCACAGGAGCAGTGGTTGATGGTGATATAGATCATGATTCATTATTAAATTATGTGTCAGGTGAGCATCTCCTTGTAGGTGCGATAGATCATGATCAATTATTAAATTATGTGGCAGGTGAGCATGTGGTAGAAGCTTCTATAGACCATGATGCTTTAACAAATTTTACAAGCACAGAACATTTCACTCAAGCCTCTATTACAGCGGTGGGTACAGTAGTTTCAGGTAATGTGGATGCAGCCGTTTCCGCAGCTTCTACAACAGTCGCTGGCAAGGTGGAATTGGCTACAGATGCTGAAACAGAAACAGGAACTGCCACTACTCTTGCTTTGACTCCCTCAAATGTCCCAAGTGTTAAAGCTATTCTACAAAATAGTAGGAGTGCAGCGTATACAACAGTATTAGCTGATGCAGGAAAACACATATATCATCCAACGGCAGACACTACCGCACGTATATGGACGATAGACTCAAATGCTAATGTTGCTTATCCATTAGGCACTGCAATAACATTTGTCAATGACACATCAGGTGGTGTTATCACGATATCTATCACTTCTGATACTTTGGTATTAGCTCCTGATGGAACCACAGGTAGTAGGACGTTAGCAGCAAATGGAATGGCAACAGCTATTAAAATGACCACTACTCGTTGGATGATTAGCGGATCGGGATTATCATAATATGACTATACAACAAGCACTCATTAGTTCCATATCTTCTGGTGTATCTGATTTAGTAGCATCAGGGGGAACTACGGTTGATTACATTGAATCCTCTCAAAAGTATAGAGCCCACAAGTTCACAGCTTCAGGAACATTCACTGTCACTACATTAGGTTCTGTAACCACTAAAGTTGATGTGTTTGCCTGTGCTGGAGGTGGTGGAGGTGGTTGGGGTCGTGGAGGTGGAGGTGGTGGAGGTGGTATGATTACCACTGTTGATGTCGCAGTCACTGTTCAAGGATACACTGTAACTATAGGTGGAGGTGGAGCAGGTGTTAATCTTGATAGAGGTGCTAGTGGCTCTGATTCTTCTGCTGTTTCCCAAGTCGGCACAGGTGGTGGAGGTGGTGGATACCAATCAGGCACTAATTCAGGTAGAAATGGAGGTTGTGGTGGAGGTAGAGCTGGGGGTTCAGGATCTCCAGGTACAGGTAGTCAGGGATATGATGGAGGTTCTAGTGTAGAAGCTGGAGGTAACTATGGTGCAGGTGGTGGTGGTGGAATGGGAGGAGCAGGACAAACAGGTGTTGCTACAGCTCCTCCTTCTCAAGCTGCTGGAGGTATTGCCTTAGCATCGACATATGTTGATGGCTCTAGTGTAGATTATTCAGAGGGTGGTTTAGGGGGAAGCAATAGTGCTGGACCAGAAGATACTGGTGGAGCTAACACTGGAGAAGGTGGTGATGGAGCAACGACAACATCAGGAACTGCCAAAGCAGGTGGTTCAGGACTAGTTGTAGTCAGATATAAATTAGATGAGCCTTGGTACACAGTAGCTACAGGTGGTACAATAAAAACAGTAGGCTCTTATAAGATACACATATTCACAACTTCAGGAACATTCACTATTACTACATTAGGAGATGATGCAGTAGTAGATGTCTTAATGGTAGGTGGAGGTGGAGCAGGTGGAAATGGCATGGCAGGTGGTGGTGGAGCAGGAGCTGTTCTATACAAAAGTGATCACACAGTCACAGAAGCTGCACACACTATCACTATAGGAGCAGGGGCATCAACTAATACATCAGCTAACGCAGCAGGTGCGACTGGATCTAATACGACAGTTGGAACACTTGCTACAGGAATTACTTCTACAGGTGGTGGAGGTGGTGGTGGAGAATCAGATCAAGATGGTAATGCTGGGGCAAATGGTGGAGGTGGAGCATATGATTACCCTACTTATACAGGTGGTACAGGGACAGCTCCCACAGCTTCAGGTTGGACGGTAAAAGCAGGGAATAATGGTGGTAGTGGTGGTGGTTGGGCAAGTGATCATCCAGGTGGAGGTGGAGGTGGAGCTACTGCTGCGGGACAAACTCCAGCAAATGCAACTTCAGCTGGAGGTGATGGTGGAGCAGGGTATCAAGGTACAGGTGGAGATGATACTGATTGGCTACATCCTGATAATTTAAAAGGTTCAGGTGGGACCACTCCATACTATTGGGGAGCAGGTGGTGGAGGTAGTTCCTACACAGAAGCAACTAGAGGTGGTAATGGAGCTAGTGGTGGTGGTGGTGGTGGAGAAGATATGGGAGGCACTCAAGGTTCTGGAGGTACAGGGGGCTATAATAATGGTTCAGCAGGTACGACAGGTGGAGGTGGAGCAGCAGGTGCAAATACAGGATCAGGTGGTGGAGGTGGAGCAGAAGGTGGAGCAGGTGATGGTGGAGCAGGTGGTAGTGGTATAGTGATTATTAGATATTTATTTCAAGCTGCGTAGTTAGGAGGAGATATTCATGGCACATTATGCAGAATTAGATGCAGACAACATAGTTCTCAGGGTAATTGTCCTAGATGAAGACAATGAAGCAGTAGGAGCTCAGTGGTGCAAGGACAATGTAGGTGGTTTGGTTTGGAAAAAGACTTCTTATAACACTCAAGGTAATGCTCATAGAGTAGGTGGTGTTCCTTTCAGAAAGAACTATGCAGGAATAGGACATAAATTTGATGTGGTAAGGGATGCTTTTATCCCTCCAAAACAATTCAATTCTTGGATACTAGATGAGGATAAATGTATTTACAATGCACCAAAACCAAAACCACCAGGAGAGGCTCATAGATGGGATGAAGCGACACAAGAGTGGATAGCTAGATAATTTTGTAGTATGAATTCGGAGGAGAAAAATTGGAAGAAAGACCTAGAGTTATAAAGGCTCAGGCGGTAGCGAAAGCTCCCCCTGAACCTCAAGTAGAAATTAAAGTATTAGGATTAGGTCCTCAGACTCAATCCAATATACAAGTATTAAAGAAACAGGCAGAGATCGCTCAAGACATGATACAGAAATTGATATTAGCTTATTCTGAAGCAAGTGGTATCGCAGGTGATTACACATTGTCAGATGATTGTACAAAAGTTATATTTACGATACCTAAAGAGGTTTAATAATGTCATTCGGGGCAGGGTCAGTTGGTTCAACAGCAATTAGTGGAAGACTTAAAACATATGATGGTGCTCTGACAGGATCTAAAAGAGTATGGTTATTAGATCCTCCTGATAGTGATGATTTCAATGGAGATTCAGAACGAGCTCAAATAATAATAGGCTTCTCTATTGACTATATAAATAGAGTTGCAGCAGAGTTGCAATTACAGGTCGTTGACTATGCAGCTATAAAAGTAGGTGAGGTTGACTACATTGTTCTTTCTAGGAAAGAAGTCGATTATGCAGCGATAGTAGATAAAGTCAAAGATTATGCAGCTATAGGGTTAAAAGAAGTTGACTATGCAGCTATACAAGTTTCAGAAGTGGACCATGTAGACTAATAGGAGAATTTTAAATGTTTGAGAAAGCAAAAATACGTGTGGGCAATACAGTTGACTTTGAGCATGAGTTCAAAGATGATGACGATGTGGTTATTTCTATAGCCTCACCAACAACATTGTCAATGCACTTGAGAAAACCAGATGGGACTGTTGTTACAAAGACAGCCACTCTAGTTAGTGATGGAACAGATGGCAAACTTCATTATCAGACATTGGTATCAGACCTAGATGTTATAGGTGACTGGACAAGACAATTTTATGTGAAGTTAGCATCCTCAGAATGGACAGGAAATTTATTCAAATTCACCGTACACAGAAAGTTGGCATAACATGAAAATAGTAAATGAGATATTGAGTTTTACTGAAGCTAAGAAAAGGAAAGCTGGGTTTGGAAATTCAGAAGGTTTTAGTAGTGCTGTCCTAATAGATGGTTTAGATAGTAATGAGTTTTTCAAGGCTCCCTTCGGCAGACAATTGGGAGATCTGAAAAAAGTGAAAGATTGGAAAGCTAGTCAAGGGGTCAAGACTGATCATGTTGGTGCTAAGGGTAAGTCAACAATGGCAGCTGTAAAGGCTTGGGTAAAATCAGTCAAACCTACTGAATTCTATGCTAGGTGGAAACAAGACAGTTCAAATTACAAAGATGATTCGGTGGAAATCTTTTACAAAAAATAAGGAATACAACATATGAAAATAGTAAATGAGATACTAGAGGGTCTTCAAAGATTTGATCAGAAACAGTTAGATGTTCTCGTAAAAGAATTTTCTAAAATAAAGAAGATAGATCCAACTAGCCCAACATTCAAGAAGATGGAAAAGCTCATGGGTAAAATGAAACCTGAGATGTTACAGCAGATTGTGGATCAGAAGATCAAGTTTTTAGACACCATGGCAAAGGGAATTTTAAGAAGAAGAAAAGAGGGGTAATTTATGTTACTTTCTGAATTAGTAGAACTAGTTAAAATTGAATCGGGTCAGCATGAGATGGATCTATCGGAATTAGCAGTAGAGAAGTATAAGCTAATTCTTGAGAAGAGGGTCCTCCCAGTGCTCAATAAACATATGCCTTATTCTACGGATGTGAATATTGATATTGTCGCTTCTCCATATATTTTCACTACAGCTGTAGACACAAATATTCCGACTTGGATATCTAGGATAGTTCCTGTTGGGAATGTTTCAGCAACCAATATTATATTGAGAGGATCAGCACAGCATTACCCATTGGGAGATATTGTGAAGTCTACTTTCCTATGGAATTACGATGCTCCTCCTAAGTTGTATTTGGAGTATACAGGGGATATGTTAGTCACAGCTTGTTATAACGCTTCTCTTGTGGTGACAGATGATGAGGATTACAATATCACACTCTTCAATGAAGATGCTGAACAGTACATGATAAGCCTGTTAGCAGGTCATGCCATGGTTGCCCTAGGTAGGGGTAGAAGGTCAGCTAAGATCCTCGATTTGCCTATTGAGATGGACACAGATGCATTAATAGCCGAAGGGCAGGAGTTGATCAGAGAAACATTGGATGAGATAAAACAGAACAATGCCTTTTATTTAGCTCTAGGAGAATAGAATGAAATTAGCGAATGAAGTGAATGATTTAAAGAGGGTTTTAGATATTGGTCAAAAAAGATATCAACAATTGAAAGATTTAGGAGCAGGTCATAGTGCTGATTTGGGTAAGATATATAAAGATGATTTCATCAGGGTATTGAAGAATGAGAATGGTGGTAAGTATCTTGGTTATATTTGGGATGAGAGAGATAATCAATTGATAGTGGTCGGAGATCAAAGAGCAGTTCAGGTTATTCTTAAAAAGGGTCAGATATTATCTAGAAGAAGACTAGCCTTTCATAAGGGGAAATAGTATGAAATTAGTAGATGAGATTAATAAACTAGCCATACCGAGAATCGCAAATGCTTCTAGTAAGAAGCTGAAAAGTGATTGTCCAAGTTGTGGGACCAAACTTCCTACGTATCAGGGAAGGTATCCGAAGGATTGCCCAGGTTGTAATTGTGAGATAGGTGAATCCTCAGAGGATATTATTTTTTACAAATCTGGAACAAAGGGTGATCAAACAAAACAATCTTTAAAAAATAAATTTTTTAATAAGATGCCTGATAAGAAAGGGTATGAAAAAGTATACATGCCTTTTGGCAGTGAAGGCAAAGGCTTTTACTACAAAAAACTAGACTGAAAGGAAATCATTGGCAAAACATACTAGTCGTATCGTTAAAGATCTCATGAAATCATAATATAAATAAATGACAACACGTATAGACCTAATTGAAAAAGTATTAAAAAGAAGATCCATGCTTGTCCTGAAGAAGCTTGCTAGGACATCAGGCATAATGGTTGACCTGATTAAACCCGATGATTTCACAGATGACTATGATGAGATGTATGGGATGTTATCAGGGAGATCAACAGCAGTGATCAAAAAATCAACTAATGAGAGTTTCACTTTCTCATTAGCAGTAGACGATATTCTTACTTTAGCTATTGACGGAGCAACAGCTCAGAGCGTAACTTTTGGAACAGGTGTACAAACATTGGCACAACTAATAGTTTCGGTCAATGCTGTGTTTTCAGGATTAGCTAAAGATGATGGGACAGGCAAGCTTCGTTTAGAAGCTTCTAAAAGTATAGACATAAAAGCTTCCAGCACAGCATTGACCATACTTGGTTTAACAGCAGGACTGACTTCAAATCAAACTAGAATATATGTCATCATCTCAGGGGATTTATTTACACCATTTGATGCTTTCCATATAAGCACGTTGGAAGAAGGATTCCTATATGATCCCTCACAAACAGCTGAGGTGGGAGATCTTATTGATGTCATTCGTGATGGTAGTAAGGTCAGGCAGTTTAAGTTGGTAGAACAAGATGCTCTAGGACAAACAAGAAATGTGATACCTAGATTTAAAATTTCATCAGTCTTAAAATAGGGAACATTAAATGAAATTAGTAAATGAGATATTAAAAGAGCTGCAAGATTTGGAAGATGCTTTTAGTTCAAAAACCCTGCTGAAACAATTAGGTGGTGGTAAATTTATGGCTATGACAGGAGCAAAAGACCTGGTACAAGGCGATAATACATTGATGATGAAGTTAGGTAAAAATGCAGGAAAAGTGACCAAAGTAAGGTTCACATTAAAAAATGATTTATATGATATAGAATTTATGAATATTAGAAAAGTAAAAGGTGAGTTAAGAGTTAAGATGATAAAAAAAGTCACAGGTGTTGATGCTGAACAGCTTCAAGATATTTTTACAGATGTGACAAAATTGAGATTATCACTTTAAAGTAAATATTTATAATTTTAAAATAATATGAAGATAGTAGATGAAATATTATCCATGGTTGAGACTATTTCCTTTAAGACCAAGAAGTTAAAGAAGTATGAGAAGATTCTATATAAAACAGTGATCTCATTTTACATGAAACAGTTAGGTGTTAACAACATCACTATTAATGTCTTCTCAGAAAGAAGTAAGAATGGTATTGGTTCAATCACTTTATCCGATATCGTAGATAAAGAGTATAAGATGTATGTAGATTTCACCATGGGGTTTGATCAGGTATTTGAGGCTATCGCTCATGAGATGACACATATCAAACAAATAAGTAAGAAGGAATTAGTTAAGAAAGGTGATGAAGTTTTTTGGAAAAATAAATTATTCTTGTCCGTAGCTGATTTTAAAAAAGCAAACAAGACACTTGCATCACATGGAAAAATGCCATTTGAAAAAGAAGCGAAAGATAATGCAGAGGTTTTGAGGAAGCAATTTATAGGTAGTAGAGAGTTTAAAAATTTAGCAAAAGAAGATCCAACTTTAGCATTTATAATAGATAATACCTAGAGTTCAAACAACGAAGGAATAAAAATGATCGTAATTACTCCTATTGTAACCGTAATGAAAGAGCTTACCATACAAATGGCTCTTAAACATACAGGCATGTTAAAAGTTTATAATCCCGAACTTTCTTATGATGAAGGTGTGAAGTATCTGAGAGCAGGGGTTGATTTCAATGATGTTATAACCGATGCAGGTGAAGCACCCGTATTCATGTTCAATAGATCAGCACTTCGAAGAGCCGAGATGATAGGGAGAAGATGGAACGCTAAACCGATGGTCAGAGATAATGATGCAGGGACAGCTCAAGAGTATAGATCTGGTTTTGCTGAATTCGAGATGAGGTTCTTATTTGTGACTAGAGATTTCAGAGTCCTAGAAGAGTTTGAGATGGGGTATGTTATCGGAGAAGGTGTCAAAGATATAAAACAGTTCGATGTAGATATGTCAGATTTTGGCTTGAATGATTTCACGTATTTAACCAGTTGGAAACCTTTAGAAGAGATTCAAGTTATGGTTGAGGCTAAATCATATGCAGGTATTGCAGGATCAGTTGTCATAAAAGGACAATTCCTACTTCAGAGAGGGACCATCAAGATGATTAAACAAATTGATCTTAAAATGAAGGATTGGGCTGATTTCGATCTAAAATCGATATCTATAGTCCCAGCCTAGAAAGGATAACATGAGACTAGCAAATATAGTATTACAAGGAATAAATGAGTTGAAAAATAAATTTATAATACCTAAAGACCTAGAAGATAAGGATGGTGAAGTCATTCCTAAAGGCACTAAGGTAAAGATTTTAAAGACCACAAAGCATGGAGATATCAGGGATTTTAAAATATTATCGCCTGATGGTCTAGAATCAGTGATATCAATGCCTTCAAAACAAGCCAAAGCATTAGGACTTATAAAGTAAAAATATGGCAGAAGAACATACAAAAGTATTTCAGGAAATTGTAAAAATAGGATCTAGGATAGCCGATGAGACCGATGTGCTCAAAGCTACTAAATTAGGTGCAGCTCAAAGCGTGTTAAGTTCAGCGATGACATTAGCATCAGTTGATCCTACTAAAGCAAAACGATTAACAACATTAGCTAGAAATATAGCAAAATAGAAAGGGTAATTTTATGAGTTATGATACACCGAGAAAAAGAGTAAGCACAAAGATAGGAATGCTTAGATCAAGAAATAACTTTCCTCAGCCAGTAAAATACAAAGGTGTAGAGATTGTGATGAGTCCTAGAGGATCTACTATGAAAGATATAGATTTCAATCTCTTGGATGAAGCTCTGCCAGCAGGAATAGTTTTTATTCAAAATTAATTGAGTTGGTAACTGATAAGGAGATATAGCAATGAGTTCAGCAAAAGTAACACTTAGAGAACAAGATAAAAGTACGAGGGTTCCTGGATTTGATGGTGTCTACGGTGGTATTGTCATACCTGCTGTAAAAGGTCCTATTGATGCTCCTTTTTTAGTGACATCAGATACTCAGTTGCTAGACAAGTTCACACCAGATGCAAAGGTTGAAGCATCACATAACCTAGCATTCTACTCAGCCCTAGAATTCCTGAAGAAGTCCAAGAAATTATGGGTTGTCAGAGCACATCTTACAGCATTGTATGGTGGCTATTCATTCATTCGGGATACAGGATCAGCGAGTAACGCTATTCTTGGTGCAGGTGAAGCAGATCCTACAGCTCATTCATTCGGTGTGGATGATCTATTCCTTTTGCATGGTAAGAACCCAGGTGTTTGGAACAACAAACTCAAGGTTAAAGTTACAACGAAGAAAGATTCAGTTGATATCAAAACAGGTACTCCAAATGTCACAATAGCTTCAGGTGTTGCAACCATGACAGTGGCTCAGGCTCAGAATGTGAATGTAGGAGCCTTAGTGACCTATGACACTACGAAGAAAGCTTACGTGTACTCTAAGACCTCTTCAACAGTGTTTGTCCTGAAGACTCTTGCAGGTGCAGCTCCTGCGAATGAAGTATCACCTGTCCTAGTCAATACCATCAATGAATCACTTCCTGAATTTGCAGCTCAATTCAAAATAGAGGTTTATTGGGATACTGATGAAACAAATACAGTTGAAACTTGGAATTGTTCTAGAGTACAGGGAGCAAAAGATGGTTTCGGTCAGAGTATATATCTCGAAGATGTTCTAGTAGCTTCCGAGTATATTGGAGCAGTGGATAATGTAGCATTGTCTGATCTAGCTATTCCGAGGGAAGCAACCTCAATAGTTACATTCGGTGCAGGTACTGATGGAGGTACGGTCACTGATACAGAAATGGGAACCGCAGCTGATATGCTAAACAATAAAATAGCATACCCATTGTTAGTATTCATGGATGGTGCTTGGGCAACAGCTACGTATCATGTGAAACTTCAGACAATAGCTGAGGCTAGACAGGATTGTGTAGCCATTTGTAGTATTCCATATGCTGATGAAAATAACTCAGCATACATTACGGCTATCACGACATATAGAAATGTCACATTGAATATGAATTCTAGCTATGCAACATTGAATTCACCACATGTTCAGATAGCAGATGATTATAATAATAGGAAATTGTATATCGGTCCAGATGGTTTCATCGCAGGTGCAATAAGTGAAACAGGAGCCAATTTTGAATTGTGGTATCCAGCAGCAGGACCAAGAAGAGGAAAAGTAGTTGCACTAGATCTGAAGAGAAGGTATTCCGAAGGAGAACTTGACAGTCTAGCTGATTTGGGTGTGAATCCTATCAGGTGGAAAGCAGGAAGAGGTATGCATATTTGGGCTCACAAGACTCAATCAACAAGACCTACAGCATTGGATAGGTTGAATGTGAGACTACTATTGATATACATCGAACCTCCTATAATGGAATTCCTAGAGGATTTCTTGTTTGAGTTGAATGATGATGCAACAAGGTCATTGGTTAAAGCAGGAATCGATGAATACATGCTTGATATTCAGTCAAGAAGAGGCGTGTACGATTTCCGAACCGTTTGTGATGACACTAACAATTCAAGTGTTGACATAGATAATTACAAAATGAATGTATGGTTATTCGTCAAACCGATTAAGGGTGTTGAGTTTATACCATTCACCGTAGTTATAACGACAACAGGAGCAAGCTTTACCACTGTTGCTGAAAGTCTTTAATATTTAAAAATCTTTAATGTTTTTGTAGAACAAGGAGAACAAGAATGAAACCAAGTATAGATGATGTTAGAGCTTTAGGCGAGGTGCATTCGTTATACAGGTGGAATATGTACTTCATTACATTCCCGTCAGCGGTGGCAGCCCCACCAACACGAGAAGAGATGAACCGTAGGTGTGCCACAACGACAAGACCTAAAGTGACCTTCAATGATACTCTCGTTAATATGAGAGGACATACGGTGGAACAGCAGGGCAAGATGACGTATGAGAGAAGAATCACACTTCAGATGTTAGAAACGGTTGATGTGAAAGTAGCTCAATTCCTGAGTGACTGGAGACAAGCAGCATGGCAGGATGGTACAGGAGTTTCTGCTGATAAGAAAGATCTCGAAGCATCAATAAAGTTGGAGTTGCTTGATAATCAGGATAATCCTACATGGGAATATGTTTTAACAGGAGTGATCCTGAAAGACATGACCCTCATGCAACTTCTTGAAGAGTCTGATGAGATAGATAGACCTGAGATTATATTAGGATACGATTTCTACAGAGATGGTCCTCCAAATACGGTAACAGGAAGTAATGTAATTGCTTAATATCTAACGTATAAGTTTAGTAAATTTATGAAAGCTGAGGTTATGCAACTAAAAGAGTTGGTTGTACACCTTGGCTTTCTTAGTATATAAAGGGGTCACATGTATCTAGAAGATATAAGCATGATAAGAGCTGTTGAGTGGGGAAGTTCTCACCTTTGGGATATTCGTTTTAAAGATGATGAAGGTCTAAAGGAATTCGCAAATTGGTTCCCTGCAAGCAATGTCGAAGAAGGTTTATTCTCAGCAAACATGCACACCTTTGAAGCAGCAGGTTCATCCTTCGCAATTCCTAAATCACAGGGACTAGAAACAATCAAAATAACATTCCTAGACTCAGTTCAGTTGACCGTACATAGTTGGTTGAGAGATTGGGTAAAAGGTACTATATACCATCATGGGAGATATGTTGCTAGGATAGGAGATACTGGGGTTTTAAGAAGGGTGCAGATAAAAAAGGTAGATAAGAAACATAAAAATTTAGCTAGTGGTATGAAAGAAGGAACCTACTCAGTGTACCCACAAGGTCCTTTTCATTTTGCAGGAGATTCCGAAGGCAACATTGTAAGCAATACAGTGGAGTTCGTAATTGTTAAAGAAGTGCTATCAGATCTTGTAGTAGATGCAGGAACAGCCAATGGATTGCCTAGTATAGGAGGAGGGTTGCCCTCCATAGATTCATTCACATCATCAGCAGGTAATGATTTACCTGCGTAAAATCGGAGGAGACAAATGTTCAAACCAAAGACAGAGAAGAAAGAGGAAGTTTCAGAAGCAGAAGTCAACATAGATTATATATCAGTAAAGAGATTGCCTTCAAATTTTTTATCGTATCCTGATGATGTGAAAATTTCGTACAAAACATATCGGTGGGGGGATGTTAAGAAAATAAGTAATACCAAATATGAAGAAAAGACTCTAATACCTTTCATCAGTTTAGGGATTAAAGTTTCTTCAGTAGCCGAGCCTGAATTTCAGATTAATGATCTGACCTTATCTGATTTTTTATATATCGGTTTGTTGAGGAAGATAAGCACCTTCGGTACTGAAAAATTTCAGTTAGCTACGGCTTGTACGAAATGTAAGAGCACTATCACAAAAGAAATATCATGGAATAAATTAGAGTTTGATGAGTTGGAAATGAAAAAGTTGCCTGTTATGTTGACATTAACAAATGGTATCTTATTGAAATTTAACCCATTGACGGTGAAACATTATTTGGAGCTTCTTGAGGAAGATGCAAATAATGATGAAATCAAAGCCATGTTTAAATCTTTAGTAGGTAAGAGTGTGATATCTTATGAAGATTTTCATGATCTTCCTCTTGAGGATGGTCAGGATATAGATGAGATAAGTGATATTTTATATCATGGTTTGACAGATATAATTTGTGAATGTTCTGATTGTGGACAGAAGAATAGGGTGAGTGTGGATGGCAAAGAAACCTTACTAAGACCCTTTCATGCAACCGAAGAAGTTAAAGCGAGTAGAATTCACGTTAGCTTATAAGATGCACATGAGTGTCCCTGATCTGAATGGGATGCCTTATGAAGAAGTTACGGACCACTATAATGACTTAATGAAATATTTAGTAGATATAAACCAAAAGTAAATCATGGCATTTCTAAAGAAAACTAAAAGTCTACTCAATAAAGCAGGAATGAATCTAGTTCCTGCAATAGATGATGTTGAAGCTAAGAGCCTCCACTCGGATTTAGTCAAGGTGGTGACACAATTAAAAGCCACTCAGAACATAGTCAATAATAATGCGACTGTTGTAAATGAATTGGCTATAGGCAATAAAGATCTAGCTGGGCTTTTGAGTAGTATGAATGATTCTGATATAGGCAATATCAGTGAGAAGATATTGAATAAGGAAGTTATAAGCAGCAAGGAAGCAACTAAACTATTAGATTCCCTTGGAACAATAACAGAGACAGTATCAAA
>Ga0233428_1001216_pt1 | contig 28675 bp, 26 predicted proteins | sample SI_118_April2016_4_FD_179890 | JGI IMG/M metagenome (GOLD analysis project Ga0233428, IMG submission 179890) | Seawater microbial communities from Saanich Inlet, British Columbia, Canada - SI_118_April2016_120_MG | ecosystem: Environmental > Aquatic > Marine > Inlet | place: Canada: British... | reverse complement strand
AAGCCATATCGCAGTCACAATGGCAGCTGTCACACATTTTGCATGTATCTGCTTTACATGTTCCTCCCATAGTTTTTGGGGTTAAATAAATATTTTTTTATGATTCCCAGAGCCCGTGCAAATTGCAGAAGGCAATGGCTTTGTATTCAGATTTATAAGGGATTCCTTCAAACACAGCTTCTGGCTTTTCTCCAGGTTTGAGGTCTGCTTTTTTCAACACTTTATCACCTTCGTGGAGTTCAATCCATACGATGTTGTGTTCTTCAGTCATTGGGTGTTCGACGGCTCCGACGATGATGCGAGTCACTCCTTCGTCTCCACTGACAACAGGGACGTGTTTTTCTTGGGCTTCGCCGCCGGTTTGTTCTTCGCCCATTTGGTGGATTTCATCACATTCTTCCTTTCCCACTCCGCAGATTGGGCATTTCCAGTCGTCGGGAAGGTCGTTGAAGTCAATGTTGTTGTTTGTTGCCGGATTGTACAGGTAGGCGCAGACGCGGCATCGGTAAGTTTTCATAGTTGATTGGTTATTTACATTTGTTACAAAGACTGATTATTTCTATTTCGCTTTGTTCAGAGGAGAATCCGCATTTTGCTAATTTTTTTGGTTCGACTTTTATACAGCAACAGCCGTCTATATCCTTTATTATTCCACATTTTTTACAGATCAGGTGGTAGTGGGGTTCCGGGTAGCCGTCGTAGCGGGTTTTTTGGTCTTTTCCTTTAAAGCGTAGTCTAATGATTTGTTTGTTCTTCTCGAGGAAATCAAGGTTTCTGTATACGGTTGCAAGACTTATTTTGGGGAGTCTTGGTTTTACGGTTTTGTAAATATCTTCGGCTGTTGGGTGAGTGCGCAGTTTTCTGATCTCTTCCAGGATTATTTTGCGCTGTTGAGTCAAGCGAGGTTTCCATTCACAATTGCATTTGCAATTTGTCATTGTTTCTGGTAATTTGCTTATTGAGAATCATTTGCAATAAGAATATATCATGCACTATGATTCGGATGCAAGAGTTTTTTAAAATTAACTAAAAATTATGTTTCAATACATTGCGGATCTGATTGTTTATGGGTGGATCGGCATGGTTGAAGGTGAAAAATTGACCAATGCTGTGTATTTTTTTGTTTATGATGTGATGAAGATTTTGGTGCTGATTTTTGTGGTGGTCAGTGTGATTGCTTTTGTTAGGACTTTTGTTGATGCTGGACGATTGAAAAAAACGATGGAGAAATCGCGGTTTGGGCTGGGGAATTTTGCGGCATCGATTTTTGGGGCGGTGACGCCTTTTTGTTCGTGTTCGTCGATACCGATTTTTATTGGATTCTTGAAGGCGAGGATGCCTCTTGGTATTGCATTTTCGTTTTTGATTACGTCTCCGTTGGTGAATGAAGTTGCGTTTGTGATTATGGGAGGATTATTTGGTTGGAAGTTGGCGGCTATGTATGCGTTAGCGGGGATTTTGCTTGGTGTTTTGGGAGGGCTTTTGATTGGGGCTTTGGGGATGGATAAGGAAATTATTTTAGATAAAGTAAAGGGAAGAGATTTGCATTCTATGGTGTTTAAGAAATTTTCAAATCGTTTGAAGTATGCGGCTAGTGAAGGGTGGAAGACTTTTAAGAAACTGGCTCCGTATGTGCTTGGAGGAATTGCTATTGGGGCGGGACTACATGGATATGTGCCGCAGGAGGTTTTTATGAATTATGTTGGGAAGTTTGATATTTTGGCGGTGCCTGTTGCGGTTTTGATAGGGGTGCCGGTCTATGCGGGGTGTTCGACGGTGGCTCCTATAATTTTTTCTATTACTGCTGGGGGTGTGCCGCTAGGGACATCTCTTGCTTTGATGATGTCTGTGGCTGGGCTTTCTCTGCCCGAGGCTATGATTTTGAAAAGAGTGATGTCGTTCAAGCTTCTTGGTGTGTTCTTCGGGATGGTTGCTGTTGGGATTATGCTTGTGGGGTGGGGTTTTAATTTGTTTGTTATTTAAATTTATAATTATGATTTTATCTGATGGGACTTTAAAAAGAATGATTGGAAATGGAGAATTGAAAGTTGAGCCCTTGGCTGAGCATTCGATTCAGCCTGCGTCTGTTGATTGCAGATTAGGGACTCATTATTTGGTTATTGAAGATAAAAGTATGGATGTGATGACGATGGATAAGGAGCCTGAATATAGAGAGATTGAGAGCGATGAGATAACTATTCCTCCTCATTCGTTTTTGCTTGCGACCACTATGGAATACGTGAAACTTCCCTCAAATTTGACTGCTTTTGTTGAGGGGCGCAGCTCGATTGGGCGGATGGGACTTTTTATTCAGAATGCCGGATGGGTTGATCCGGGGTTTGAAGGTAGGATTACTCTTGAACTTTACAATGCTAATTCACTTCCTATTAAATTGAAGGCTGGGAGGAGAGTTTGTCAGTTGGTTTTTTGCAAGATGGATGAAAAAGCTGATAAACCCTATAACGGGAAGTATCAGGGGCAGGAAAAGTCTGTCGGAAGTAGAGTTTGGAAGGATGAGGGGTAGGGGATTATTCATTTCCTGCTAGCCATCTTTCTAATTCTCGTTCTTCTTTTCTTCGTTGTTCGAGGGTTTTGTGTTCTTTGTAATATTCCAGGTTTGCTGGGGCTAGGTATGCTGGTGTATGTGATGATCCGTTAGATGGTTTGACTATTGTTTGGGCTGGTTTTGGTTTGAGGATTTTTACCCAGTATTCGTATACTTTTGTTCCTGGATCGAGAAAGATTAATTCTAGGCCATGGAGATGTTGGTATTGTTTGGCAATTGCTGATGGGGTTGTTTCGTCGTCTTTTGTTGGGTTGTAGCGATGGACTTCAGGGTCATTTTCGTCTATGGGTTCGTTTGTTGGTGTAAAAATATATCTTGTTGCGGTTCTTAGTGTGTCTTTCCATTCATCTTGTCTTTCTCGTCTTCTTGATTTCATTGCTTGTTCTTCTGTTTTTCTTGAGGTTAAGACTTCTTTGGCTTTTTCTGTATCGAGGGATATGAATCTTAGGCCTGGTTGTAATTCTGCTAATTGTGCTCCAAAATCTTGTTCTTCTAACCATTTTGCAGTTTCTTCAACTTGTTCTTCTGTGTATGGCACTTCTGGTCGGAGTTTTCGATTGATGTATTCGATGGGAATAGCTAGGCTTGAGTTTGTTTTTTTTGCGTGGATGCTGAGGAGTCGTATTCTCATTTCTTCTACTCCTCCGATTGGAGGGTTGTGTGGTTGCATTAATTCTATGAATAAATCTGCGTCGAATGAGTGATTGTTTGGTAGGTTGGCTGGTTTTGTTTTTTGTTCTGCGGATTCAGCCTCTTTTATGAGTTCTCTTGCTCTTTCTAATTTGTCTTGGGCTTTTTCCAAGGCTTTTGGTACTTTTGTTTTCAACCAGTATTCTAGTTTCAATTCTGTTTCTCCAAGCTCTTTGATGATTTGGTGGATCCCTGTTATTAGGGCTTCTGCTATCATTAGTGGTCTTTGTGCGGGGTGAAGAGGAGTGTATGTTGCTCTTTGTTTGCTGATTTCTGCTAGTATAGTTCTGGTTTCTGATGTCATTTGTGCGAAAATTGTATTAGCGTAGCTTTCTCGGGTCAGTGTGGGGTAGAAAACTGCTTTGTCGCAGTCGACAAATCCTAGTCCTGGGATTATTTTGTGTGATTGTCTCCTAAGTTCATTAAATCCAAAGTGTTTTCCGATTTCTTCCGCTAGTTCGAGTTTTATTCTTGTAACTGGAGCCGCGAGGTCTTTGTCAGCGTAGTCTGCCCATTTTTCCAATACTAATTCTCGTGCTGGAGACAGTTCTCGAGTTTTTTGTCTTTTTGCTTTTTGTAGTAGTATGTCGAATAGATCTCTTTCGAAATCTATACCATCTTCTATAGGTAATGGGTTTACATCTACGTGGGTGTAGTTTATTGGGCATTCAGTCCCGCATTGTGCGTGGATTTTTACTATCTTTCGTCTAAATATTCGTAGGCTTTTTTGGATTTGTGCCTTTAATTTTTCGATTTGGTTGGATGCTTCTTGTTCGATTTTTGCCCATTCGGTCATTTCGGATTCTTGGATTTTTGCGGCTGTTACTTCTATTATTTTTTGAGCCGTCTCTATCTTGCCTGTACATGTTCTTTTTGATTCTGACCAATGTTTTACGTATCTGGGGGTGGTGGTTGCCGCTTGGTCGATTTTGTCGATTCTTCTGGCGTTTTCTTCCAATGATCTGTTTTGGAGTTTGGCCCAATCTTCTGCGTATGCTTCTCTGGAACAAGTTAAGTGGTATGTGCTTTCGTTTTCCGGGGTTTCCATTCTGACTCCGGGAAAATATGTTTCAAGCCAGTATTTGAAGAGTTGCCATTTTTTATCCGGGTATTTTCTTTTGTCTAGTTTTAGTCTTAGGTATGTGGTCGATATTGATGTTCTTTGTTCAGTTGCTGTTCCCAGTGTTTGAAGAGCTTGCTTGTTAAATTCTTTTTGATCACCTTCTACTCCGGGGATGTTTTCTATTAGAAATTCAAATAAATCTTTGTCGAAATTAATTTCTCCTTCGATTGGAACCGGATTCATTGGGAGTTTTTTTGATGAGATGGGGCATTCTGCGCCATTTTGAATGTATACTCCGGCTGTTTTATCTCTGAATGTTGAAAGACTGTCGTTGATTAATCTTTCTTGGTTTGCTAGTGCTTTTTCTGCAGGCGATAAGATTTTATCCCATTTTTCTGTTGGAGTTTCTGCTAGTTTTTGTTTTGTTTCCATTGTTGCTTGATGCATTTCTTCTATTCTTGCTGAATGTCTTCGTTTTGCTTTCGGCCAGTTTTCTACATGTCCTGGCGCTTCTTGGACTATTTGATCCAAATCGTTTGCGGCACTTTCTAATTTTGCTATTTTGTCTTCTTGTCTGGCTTCCCATTCGTCGATGTATGTTTCTCTTGTGCATGTGATGTAAAAGGATTCGTCCCTGTGTTTATTGGAGACTATTCCTGGATGGTATTTTTTTGTTGCGTCTCTTGCTCTTGAGAGGTCGAAGGGCAGTCGTTCTCTTTGGACCACTGTCCCTAGAATTACTGAACTTACTGCTTGTTTTTTTCTTGCGTACTTTGCGTATAGTTTCCAGATGTCTGTGTATGTTGGAACCAAAACTCCTTCTGTTTCCCTCATTACTCTTTGAAAGATTTCTTCATCAAATTCAGGTGTGTCTGCGGGGACCGGGACTGGCCATACTGCGGCTTGTTTCTTGTATGTTATTGGGGAGTTGTAGTATTCGGGGGTGGGGGTTAGAAGGAAATTATCGTTTGGTAGTTTTGTTATTGTGAACCCGAGTATTGAAGGGTATTTGTCTTGGGTTGTTCTTGAGTTTAAGTTTCGTACTCTTCTGAATACTCCGTGGACATGTTCTGTTCCGATATTTTTGTCTTCAAGCTCTACTGCTATTCTGTATGGGTTTGTTTGTTCGTCTTTTAGTGCTTTTTCTACCATGAGTTTCAGGATTTTTTGTTGTCTCTCTTTATCTAGTCTTGTGTCTCCTGCGGAGAGGTGTCTTTGGCCGTCTTGTACTCTGCGCCTGAATTCGGCTTCCGTGAGAGTTGGGATTTCTTCTTCTTGGCTTGCGTGTTGGTCGATTTCTTCCAGAATTCTTTGGAGATTTTCTTTGTCTTCTGGTAGAACGATTTGGCGTGTTTTCCCTGGGCCGGATATGATTTTGAAGCCGTATTCTTCTTCTGAGCGGTTTCGGATGCTTCTTATGCATAGGTCGAAGTTTCTTGTGTCTGTTGGGTTTTTTGATTTGAGTTTGCAGTATTCTGGGGTGATGCTTGCTCCTCCTTTTACTTTGAGAGAGTCGAGGAAGCAATCTATTGCTATTGGGGTTAGAGAGTCCTTTTTTTCTCGGACTTTGTTGTTTCTGGCATGAGTTAGTATTTTGATTAGGAGCTGGCGGTCTTCTTCGCTGATTGCCCTTATTGGTGGAAGTAGTTCAGGGTCTTTATCCAAGTCTTCTTCTCTTTTTTTGATGTCTAGTGAGTAGCCTTTTTGAGTGCCCCTGTCTGGAGAATTTTCTTGTGTGATTGTTAATTCAGTTTGTGGGCTTGCATTGAGGCTTTCGCGTAGCTTGTTGATTTTTCTGCTTGCTCTTCTCCCCATTTTTTGTGGATCAAGGCCCATTATTTCTGCTATTTTTTCTCTCGTTATTCTTTTCCCTTGTTGGGTTGCTTCACAGAGGACTTTTATTATTTGTAGGTTTTCTTTTGAGAGCGATTCTCTGGATTTCCTTTTGTGTCTTAGAAGTTTGTTGACTTCTTTTTGTATCTTGCTCATCCTCTCTGGTGGGGGGAGCAATGATGGGTCGATGTAAAATTCGTTTTGAGCTGGATAGATTTCGGTATCTTTTGCTAATTGATATGCTAATCTGTCGCGGATGTTTTCTATTTCTGTCGTGAGGGTTCTCAAGGCTTGTTCTGGATCATCTTCGGTTGCTTCGGCTGGTGGGCGGTAGTCTTCTTCTAATCCTATGTAGTTTGTTGCTGTTCTTCCAATACTCCCGAATCTTAGAGGCGATTGGGTTCTTTCTCTTTGATGATCGAATCCGTTTTTCAGGGTAACTCTTGTCCAGTATTTGGGGTCATCTGGAGTTAATGATTCGGGGAATTTTTCAACTGCTTCATCGGGGCGACAGGATCTGTCTTGAAAAGTTGAAAGTGTTATTTCTGAAAGTGCAAGTCTGTGGCTTCTTGTGAGGTAGAGAGGATCTCTTAACTGGTCTGTGAAAGTTGATGCAACAACAATTTTGTCATGCATTGATTGTCTGACGTTATCGGGAAGAGGGAGCCCGCGGTCAGGTTGTTCGTCTATAGCTAAAGCTGTTGCTTCAGGTGGGGGAGGCATATTTAATTAACCTTGTGTTAAAGGAAGGTATTATAACTAAAACACCAGATTAGTCAAGGATGCAGGGCTAAAAAGACCCCAGTTTTTTTCTGGGTAACCTGTAAAAAGAGCTAGTAAAAGTGCAAAAAAGGTGATTGAATTTTGAAGAACACCCAAAACCTAACCACCCTTTTGCATGTACAAATATATACAAGATTTCATCAGAAACAATAGCAGATCTATTTTTTCAGATTGTACTGTTCCTCAAAAGAAGGCCGTATCAGAAATCGTCCGTGGACTTTTCATAGCCGGTACACCCATTCTTCGCCACTTAGTGCAATCTGAAAAGAAAACAGCTAAGAAACAGGCAGAAAAGTATTCTCATCATCTCGGAAATATAAATCTGAAAGAGAAAGTAGAAGCTTTTTCACTGAAAAAAGTAAAAAATGAAGTGAAAAAAGATACCATCATTGCCTATGACCTAACAGATATAAACAAAGAATTCTCCAAGAAAATGGAAAAGCTTTCTGTTGTTTTTGACGGAAGTCGTAGAGATATGGTAGACGGCTTCCTGCTCCACGGCGTGGGTGTAAACGGTATGCTTCTAAAACTCCAAGTCCACGAACATGAAACAAAAACCCTCAACCAAGTAAGACTCAATATCGTAAAAGAACTGGCAGAAAGCTTTGGCGGTAATGGCATCTGGGCCTTCGACAGAGGTAATGATGGTAAGCTGTTTTTCAAGGATTTGCGTCAAAAATTGAAAGTGCAGTTTGTCGCTAGACTAAGGGTAAATCGTACTGTCGTGATGAAAAAAACCGGGGCCATGGAAAAGCTGGAAAATGTGTCCGTAGGTCAATACCCAGTTTTCATCTTGGACAAACACGGCAGGACAGATACTAAAACCGAGTACCTGCTCGTTGTCTCCAAACATCTTCCAAACAAACCTCCTATCAGGTTGCTTTGCAACCTGAAGGAGGAATATTCATCTCAACAAATTGTAGGCATGTATCTTCAAAGATGGGGTATTGAAAATGCCTTCAAACGTGCAAAACAAAAGTTCAATTTGGAGAAAATCCGTGTCCTAAATTACCAAAAATTCGTCAATTTAATTGTGCTCATCCAATTCGCCATAAACGTCTGTACAATCAGCTTTATTGCCATTCAGAAGTTCACGGATTCCATTATTTCCGGGGTCTTAATTTGCTATAAAAAATTCATAAAACGCAAATCCTTGTCCATAAATTTGGATTCCTTTATTAGCTTTCTTCAAAAGTCGCTAAAACCACTCATTTTGAGACCAAAAAAACCGAAATCTATCCAAATCTCTCTACTTTCACGCAGACAACTGGAAAAACTGGGGTCTTTTTAGTGCAGGGGGGTGGCTGTCTATGGATTCTCCTCAACAACGCCTCTGACTCCTGTTAGCATGAGAGATGGTTTGCCGCCGAAGAATGAGTATGGGTTGTAATTGAGGTCTCCTTTGGAGTCTTTGATGAGTTCGTGGAAAAGTTCGCCTGCAGGGAAGTTGAAGCTGGTGTTCATTTTTTTGAACATGGCTTTTATCGATATTGTTTTACTTCCGTGTTTTACTTTTGATTTAATTTTTTGTTTTGTTACTTTTCTCCCTTTTGAATACACTTCCCATTTTTCAACTTCCAGTTTGAAGGTTTCTTTTTTCCCCTGTTTTTTTATGGTTATCACTCTTTTTTCGAGTCGTCTGTTGCGTTTTCCTCTTTTTTTGGAGAGGTTTTTGATTTTTGTGTCTTTTACTTTTACTTTTGTTTTTATTTCCTTTCCTTGGTCGTCGTATTCAACCATTGTTATTTCTTGTGGGCTACTGAGCATTATTTTGCTTCTTTCGAGTTTTGTTCCGGTCATTTCTTCAGCCATTCGTTTGTAATGTGGGGTTATGCCTCCTCTTTGGTTTTTTAGGGCCTTTTCTGCGTCTAAGTCTTTGAGTTTGTAGTTGTCGATTGGAAGGGCTTTTGTGAAGTCGAAATTAGGTGGATCAGACTTCCGGCCTCTTGAACCGAATCGGGTGACACCGATCATACTGTGTGCGACTGTATGGTCAATTCGGATTCCGTATTTGTCTCCGAGGTATGTGATCAATAATTCCATGGTTTTGTATTGCTCGTCTGTTAACTTGCGGGCTTCTGCTGATTGTTTGTGGGCGGCTTTGCGTGTTGATTCTTCGGGAGGAGTGTTGTTGGTTGTGTAGTATAAAGTTTGTTTGCCGATTTTTTGTGTGATTATGGTCGCGTTCTTGGGCGGGGGAAGATCGATTTTGTCTTTTTTGACATATTCTGTGACTGATCTTGTTTCTATTTCTATTCCGATTGATTTGTATGATACGTTGCCGTCTCCGTCCCAATTTGCTTTGTGTGTTGGGTGGCTTATTCGGCCTGCATGGTTTAGGGGGATTTTTGGGTTTCTGATTTCGATTATTTCGCCGTTTGGTCGGACTACATAGTGGATGTTCCCAGATCTGTATAGGCCATCTATGCCTCCTTCGGTTGAGTGGAGGACGATGTGTGTTGGTGTTTTTTTTGCTCGTGATCCGTTTGGTCTTTCGTAGAATAATTTATCGGGGATGTTTTTCGGTCTGAGAAATTTAGCTTCGTATCCATCTTTTGAGAGGATTTTTGTTACTTTGTATTTTTTTACGTCGAATCTTTTTTTACGTCGTTGGCCTCTTACTTTTCTGTATATCTTACTAACTTTTTTTGAACTGACTGTTTGTGGTTTTTTAGGGACTGTTTCTGTTCCTTCGAATTTTATTTTTTCTTTCCCTTTTTTCTCGAGTTCTTTGACTTCCTGGGGAGTTTCGGCGCAGTATCTTTTTCCGCAGTGTAGTGGTGGAAGAGTTTCGATGTCTTCTTCAGTTTCTGTAGGGGCTGTTGTGGGGTCATTGAGTAGAGTTTTGCTGGTGTCTTCTATTAATTTTGCTGTTTTGAGAAGGAGGTCTTTTCCCAGTGCTTCTGCTAGATACGGGGCGGCGAATTCTATTGGGGATAAGTAGACTTTTGTCTTGTCTTCTAGTTCGGGGTCTTCGCTGTCTTTTTCGATGTCATCTGTGAGGAAGGCCGGGTTCTTGATGGCTATGTTGTAGTTTGTGATTATTTTTATAAGGAGGTAGAGTTTTTCTGAGGAGCGAATTCGGGTTTTTTGAGAAAAGAACGGGAAAATTTTAGCGTATTTGTCGCGTAATTCTGATGCTATGCTCCACATGTATAGTTGGTTGTCGCCTGAGTTGCTAAAAACTCTATATTCAGGACCTTTTCTGTTTCGCAGTGCATTGATTGTTTCGACATAGCGGAGGACTCTTTCGAGCTTGCCGACGCGGTATTCTTTTTGTCCGATTTGGACTTTTTTGGCTTTTTTACCTTTGATTTTGTTTTCCTCTACTTCTTCTTTGAAGTCGTCGTATGTTTTGCCTTGTTTGAGTTCGAGGAAGGTTGTGAATGAGATGTTGTATGCGTTGGTGAAGGCTCTGGATTTCTTGTCTTTTGGAACCTTGAGTGTTGTGCAGTTTTGAGCGACTATTTCTGCGATTTTTGTTTCAAAATCTTCGAAATCTTTTGGTTGGAGTTCTGCCCAAAGTCTTGAGAATCCGCCTGCGCCGAGGTTGTATGAGAAATCGGTTGCTTTGTCGAGATCTTCTTCGGGGACACTTATGCCAAGTTTTTTGGGGTAGTGGTCTTGGAGGTAGAATTCTCTTATGATATGCCAGTATGCGATTCCGACCAGGGCGTTGTAGTTTTGTTTTGTCGTTTTTTCTGAGCTACTTATATTTGCGTCTTTTGGATAATGGAGATCTGTGAGTGAAAGGGTTGTGCCGGCGCGTTTGTTTGTTTCGTCCAATGCGTCCTGCATTATTTGAAACCAACCTCTGGCTCCGCTTCCTGATATATCTGTCGGGTCTAGATGGCTTTCTTTTATTGCCAGGGCGATGTAGAAATCCGGATTTTTGAGGTCTGAGGTTTCGATGCCGGATTCTTTGAGTTTTTTTCTAAGTTTCTTGTTTTTCTTGACGGTTCTTATTGCTTTTTTGGCCGCTCTGCGTGCGTCTTTGATCTGTTTTTCGCTGACATAGGGGATTGCTTCGAATTTTTCTCCTCTTGGTGTGGTGTTGAGAGATTCGGCGGTTTCTGTTGCCATTTCTGGGCTTTGTCGGAATATCCCTTCGAGAAATCCCATCACTTCAGATGATGACTGGGGGGAATTATTAGGGTTTTCTGGATTAGGGGATGGCATTTTTGTTTTTAATTTCTGGGCGTTCAGTTAATTATACCATAATCCGATGCTTCGGGCAAGGCAGGGGGAACCTGTTAAATCTTCTTCTTGTAATAAATCCAGACTATAGCAAATACGAAGAAAATTGCGAAAAGTCCCCAAATTTGATCAGGGGCTCCTTCTAAAATTGAAATTAAAATTGCTAGAAGAGCCATATTGCTCCAGAGGATTTTAAGTGTAAGGAGTGTGTTGTAGCTTTCCGGACCTTTTTTGTTTGCTAGTAGTGACGTTCCACCGATTCCTATTAGGGCTGCTCCGACGAGTCGGGCCAGGAGGGTGGCTTCAGGTGTGGTTATTTCGAGCCCTAGAAAATTGAGGGTTGCCATTGGAGCTACTAGGAGTGGGATGGCGAAAAGGAAGTCAATTACAAAATGTGCTACAAACCAGTAGCGGAGTGATGATGGGATTTTTTTCATGAGAATGGAAGTTAGTTTTCTCGATTATATCATCTGGAAGGGGATTCTGGCCTTGCCCTGTAGTTGCCTTTGACAAAAATTGTTGTATAGGTTAGACTCTCGATCTGTAACACAAATTTAATGGCATATGATATAGGAAAAGTCGAGGAGCAATATTTTAGAGAGATGAGAAGCATTCCTCTTGTTACACGTGAAGAAGAGGTAGAAATTGCGAGGAAGTGGAGAGATGAAGGGAATCTTCGTGCTAGGGATAAATTAGTTGAAGTTAATTTACGTTATGCCGCGAAATTTGCTTTTCAATATAGTAAATATGGACTTCCGATGAGTGATTTGATTCAGGAGGCGAATGTGGGGCTGGTTAAGGCTACGGAAAAGTTTGATCCGGAAAGAGGATATAAGTTTATTTCTTATGCTGAATGGTGGATGAAGGCGTATATTCATGAATATATTTACAAGAATTGGGGGTTGGTTCAGATGAAGACTGTTCAACATAGATACAGAGTGTTTACTGCTTTGATGTCTCCTAGAAAGTATGGGAAGTTAAGTGATGCGGAGATTGCAGAGAAGTTTGATACTAAGAAAGGAGTTGTGGCTGATGTTAGGCGTTGGATGAGAGAGAGAGGGGAGATATCTCTGGAAGGAGATTGCTCTGATGATGAAGAAGGATTGTCCATGAAGGATACTATTGCTGACGATAGCGTTGGGCAAGAGCAGGAGTTGTGTGATTTGGATAAGGTGCAGTTTTATAGAAGGAAGATTGATGCGGTTGTTGAGAGTATAAGAAATGATGGTGGGAAACAGGTTGATAGAGAGGCTTTGATTCTCTCTAAGCGTTTGTTGTGCAGTGAAGATGATGCTGAAACTTTACAGAATCTTGGAGATGATCTTGGAATTACAAAAGAGAGAGTGAGACAGCTTGAGGCTGCGTTGAAGAAGAAAATTAAAATGAGATTGCCGGAAGATGTCCGTTTGGAATTTTTGGATATTGATTACGATCCTCGTGAGAGGGCTGCCGAGGATGCTCTTGAAGCTTCTATGGTGGATGCTCTGGCGGATATTGCAGAAGTTATTTCTCTTGATGAAGCGCGGGATGAAAAGTTGTCCCTGGCTCAGATTGCTGATGAGTTCCCGATGAGAAAATCTTCGACTGCTACAGTTCAATCTTAAATTTCGAATATTTTTTTACTTTGAATGCAAGAAGGAAAAGGATTATTCCACCTGCGATGAAAAGAATTCCGACGAGCATGCCAAGGAGGTCTGGATAAACGAAGATTAGGATTCCGATGATTGTTGCGAGGAGTCCTTCGAGGAAAAGTCCCCAAAACATGTTTGTCATGAATTTAAGGGCGAGTTCGAGTTTTTGCATTGGATGAGGGTTAGGTTTTTTGTGCGGGTTTATTTTAGTATATAATTTTGGTTGTGGATAGCTTATTTGAGAGTGGAATTATTCAGTATATTCCCTTGATTGGGGGTTGGACGAAATTAAAACTTTGATCTAGGATATGTTGTATATGTCAAAATTCTATACTTATTTAGCGCGATGCAATGATGGAAGTCTGTATACAGGTTATACTGTTGATTTAAATGAACGTGAGGCGAAACATAATGAGGGCAAGGGAGCTCGTTATACTCGCGTTCGTTTGCCGGTTAAGATTGTTTATAGTGAGGAATTTCAGACGAAATCAGAAGCTATGAAGCGTGAATATGAAATAAAGTGTTTGTCTAAAAAAGAGAAGGAGGGGTTGGTTGATGGGGTGGGATAGTGGCTCACTTGAAAACGCGAACCTGAAGGTTCTCATTCTACCCCGAAGAATGCATGTTGAAAACCAGTCGGACACTTTGTGTCCGCCAGCTTTTCAATGGCTCCCCAGACTGGACGATATCCGAACGTGGTTTGAGTCAGGCTCTTTCGAATTTGGTGAGTAAATAAGCAGAAACAGATGCAACGATAGGTATTATAATAACCAGAGAAATAGCACCTATGAATGTTCGTGTTAATTCTAAAGCTATGAAGTCCATGTTAATGAATTCAGAAAGTGTACTCCCTTGACTTAGGGAAATGAGTATAAGGAAAGGGAGAGATGCTGCAATGTAGGCAAAAAGAAGTGTATTTATCATTGATCCTAGTATGTCTTTTCCTACTTCCATTCCTATTTTGTAAACTTTTTTGAAAGTGTGAGCTGTTTTTTCTTCAATGGCTTCGAATATTGCAGAGGATATTGAAATTGCGGTGTCAATTAAAGCTCCTACGGCTCCTATAAATAGAGATGCTATGAGAATTTCAGAGAGATTTATATTCGGGTACATTATTCCTAATAAACGAAATTCTTCACCTGGTGTATTTCCTAGTTGTGATAATTCTCGAAAGTAATATGCGATTGCTATTGAAAAAAGATATCCTACAAATATGGCAATTATTGCTGAAAGAGCTTTTTTGTTGAATCCATGAATTAATGGAATTGTTAGTAGGGTAATGATTATTATAAAAATAAAACAAGCGAGCAAGGGTGAGAAGTCCAGCCCAATCATTTTTAAGAAAATGAGATAGAACAGTCCTAATGAAATTAAAACGGAGAGTATCGCTGTGACACCTTTTTTACGTGCTATTAGGATTGTAATTGCTGAGAAAATTATAATCATATAGTAGACTCCATATTGGTGGTAGAAGTCAGCTGCTTCGTATTTTATGTCTCCTGTTTGATTGTTGATTGATTTATAGATTTGGATTTCATTACCTTTTTCATACGTGTTGAAATTGTTTATCGAACTTTGTAGAACAGTAATAGAATTTCCTTTTTCTTCTTCACCTGAGTTCGCTAATACAGTTAACTCTTTATCTTCGCCTTCGAGGTCATTTATTGATTGTATTTCTCCATGAATGAATTCGTGGCTGTAAGCATTGTCTTTATGAATAGCTGCTATTTCTGGTTCTTGGTATAGGACTTTTAATACGAAAACTGCAGAAATGATTATTAGAATTACGTAGAGAAATATGAATGTTTTTTTAGTTTTTTTCATGGTTTCTTTGTTTATACCAATATCCAAGGAGTAATAGAGTGTAGGAGTATTGAGATATGAATTGGATCCATTCTGGTTTTGAATACCATCCCAGTAGTACATATAAAGGTACTCCGAGGATTCCTTCTTTATGGTATAGGATGGTTTTCGAAAGATCAAAAGCTTTGTTTAGTACGATGCTGTCATTGTTTATAATTTCCATGCTTTTAAGTGCGGAAAGGCCTTCGTGAATTGAGTACCCTAGCAAGAATCCGGCTTGGATGATTAGATATATGAGAGTTATTTGGAAAATTGTTTTTAATTTAATTTTAATTAGAGAATGGTGGATTAAGGTTACGAGTACTATTGATAGAGCGATCCCAAGTATCATTGGGAATACTGAAAACTTTCCTGCAAATGCGAATATTGAAATTTCTGCTCCTTCTCTTGCGATCATGAGCAAGGCGAGTAAGAAGATTCCCTTTTTTGATAGATTTATTGCTGCTTTATTTTCGATGTGTTTTTTTATTTCGTTGCTGTGATTGATCATCCAGACGATGAATGTTGTTATTAGGATTACCGCAATTAGGCTAGCAATGCTCTCCCAGAGCTTTGCAGTGGTGTCTATTCCTCCTAAGTATGAAGCTATTCCCATCAATATTAATCCAAAAATTATTGAACCAATCACGCCCGCAGTTGTTCCTTTCCACACTGATTTTTTTAGATTTTTGTTATTGGTTTTATCCAGAAATTTTAGGAGAATGGCGATTATAAGAAATGCTTCTAGTCCTTCTCTAAACGACATTATCAATGCTTGTACGAATGTATCCATGGTGTGTTGTTTCAGAAATTAAATACCCCGTGATCATATGCTATTTTGAGCCCAATTAAAATAAGAATTACTCCTCCTAAGAGTTCGGCTTTGTTTTTTAGTATTTTTTTTAGTTTTTTACCGAGATAAAGTCCAAAGGCTGAGAAAAAAAATGCAGTTATTCCTATTATTAATGATGAATAGAATACTTGTTTGTCTAATAATGCATAGCTAAGTCCTATTCCGAGGGCATCTATACTCGTAGCGACTGCTAGTAATGCTAAAATCCTATGACTTAGTGAAAAATAACCGTTATTGGTTTCGGAGAATGAATGGTATATCATTTTTCCTCCAACAATGACTAAAATTCCTAGTGCAATCCAATGGTCGAAAGTGTCTATAACGGTGCTGAACAGTTGTCCGCTTTTCCAGCCTACAAGTGTCATGAGCATTTGGAATAAACCAAAATATAGACCAACTGTTAGTGCATCTTTTGAGTTTACTTTCTTCAATGATGCACCTCCGCTGATGGAGATGGTGAAAGAATCCATCGCGAGGGCTATAGCAATAATTATTGTGCTGAAAATTTCCATTAATATTTGATTTTACCTACGTATTGTATAGAAGTTGTTTAAGTAGGAGAATATTAATTAATGTTTATAGGTATTTAGTCACAAAAGTTCGGATAAGAGGTGATTGGGGTAAGATTTGGTGGTTTATCCGAACCGAGTTCTTGGCTTAGACATGCCAAAAACACGATGCTAAATCTTTGGCTCCCCAGACTGGACGCAGTCCGAACTTGGTTTTCGTTACACAATAATGCGATTTCAATATGATGATGGAGCTTCACCGTGGAGGATGTTGGAACTTTTCACCTAGCTTTCTGAAAGTGTTTGAATTGCTTCATCTATTGTTGGTCTCTTTTCTCTGTCGTACCTCATCATTCCCACGATCATTTCTGCTACTTTTTTATGGATTGGAGTTCTTGGAGGATATTTTTTAACTGCAGTATTAAATGCTTTCATTATTTTTTCAGCACCAATGTCAAATGTTCTTGTGTTTTGGGTCACCGGCTCTGGGTAAAATTCGAGTAAATTTTGGTTGAATTGTCTCCAAAAGCTTGAAAGGGTGTCACTCTGATCTCCGTAATATAGTTCTATGATAATTTGTCCAAAGGAGAATACATCTATTGCTTTTTTAACAGTTCTCTCTTCTTCCGTGGGATATTTGTAGAAATTCTTGTCTAAATTACTTCTCAGTCCAATCACGTTGATTGATTTTACCCCCTCTTTTTCTGCCATTTCCAAGTCAGTGAGTTGTCCCCATCTTTTTTCTCTAACTTCTCCAGTTTCTCTGTCTTTCAAGTTTTTTCTATTTACCATTGCATTATTCGATCTTACGTCACAGTGAACCCATCCTTCATCATGTAGTGCCTGACATCCTCTCATTGTATCCACAACGAATTGTTTTGCTTCCTCAAATGGCATTTGATGTATTGCTTCTTGTAAGTTTGGTATACCTTTAAGATTCGGAGCAAATACTTGGGGGAAAGCTTCCCCTTTCCCTTCCATTCGGTGGTATTTCTCGTCTACTAAATATTCACTCCGGGGAAATTTTCTTGAGTCCACGTTGGATGCATTCAATGAGGCTTTTATCACCAAATCTGGGTGCTTTTTCACTGGGCTCCATTTTTCTTTGTCTGCATCTAGTCCTATTAAGTGGACTACTGCTCCATGTTCTCTGTATATTTCCGCAATAGTTCTTCGTAGGCTTTCATATGTGGATAAAATTTGTTTTTCTATTTCTTCTTCCTCTTCTGGACTTAGGGATGTCCCTTTAGAACACAACCGATTATCCAGGTTTGTTTTTATTATGTACTGATCTATATCAGGTCTGTATAAATAAATATTCCCTTCTACGTCTCTTGGAATTTCCAAAGTTCTCTCAACATCCTCTCTGGTGATATTTTTTTCTTGAAAGAGAAGTTCTACGGATTCACCTGGAGTTGATAGCCTTTTTATGTCTTGCATATACATTAGAATACCACAAAAGCTTGTTTTTGTCTACGGGGCTTCACATTGGACGATGTTAGAACTTTTTGGAGGGAGCTTTCCAGTCATTGTTCTCAATAACCCAATCAGCCAATTCCAGAGGCTTGTGGAGTTTTCTATGAAGTGTCTGTCCTTTGTTGTATTTTGATTCGTATCGCTTCGTGACCTCATCTGCCTCTCCAAATCTATAGGCGTCTCTATTGATTGCTCTGTTTATCGTCTCATCTGGATCCACGTCTAAATAAACTTTGAAATCAAAATAATCAACAAGTTTGGGCTGAAATAAGAAGATCCCTTCAATCAGTAATACCAGTGGGTATTGCAATTTCATGGTTTCCTCTACTCCTTTGTCGGTATCTACATTGAAGTGAGTGAATTTGATCTCGCCTGCTTTCTTGCGGACAGGCTCTAGGGCTTCCTGAATTAGCCTGTCGAAATTGATTGTGTTGTATAAGAATTGTTCGCGTGGCTGACCTTTGGCAGCTCTTCTGTGAGCTTTGGGATAGTGAAACCAGTCCGAAGGGATACAAATGATATTAACTCCTCTGTTTTGAAGTTCTTTGATTAGTTTTTTTGACATTTGGGTTTTTCCAGAAGCATCGGGACCAGATAAGCCGACTATGAAAACTTCCGTATTCTTACTTCTTTTGATTATTTCGTCTGATATTTTTTTAATCATAGCCTCTTTAAAAATAAAATATACTCCCGTTCACTCCCATCACTTGTGTCAACTCCTTCCTTTATCCTCTCGGTGAATCCCCACTTTTTGTAGAGGGTTTGGATTTCTGGTTCGTGTTTGTATGATCCGATGGTAACTTCTTTGAATCCTTTGTCTTTAATGAGTTCAAATGCTTTGTTTATGAGGGTTGTCCCTATGCCTTGTCTTCTGTAATCGGGGTGAAGTCTTAATGTGGAAAGATACGCCCTGTCTTTTCCATTGGCTTGTTCCTGATCTTCTTTGTCATCCCAGAAAAGCCATAGTTCGCCAATTACTTTCTCTTCGTCTTCAACAGCTAAAAACTCTCTATTTCCTTCTTTGAGTGCAACAATATAGTCGTCTTGAATCTTTTGGTTGTTGTTCCAAGCCCAATCTTGGTTGAGAAGGTTTTCTAAATCGGCGAGTTGTCCTTTTCTGATTTTAATCATGGCTTGATTATAGCATTTAATCAGAGTCCACTATCGTGATTCGCTATTCTCGTTATCTTCCATAGCAAGTCTGCGAAACACCTCCGCTCCGCGTGCATTTAATTCGTAATCGTTTCCTCCTCTTCCATCATATTGAAGCAAGCCTCCACATCCAGATCTGCTCATACCTACAGCAAATCCCCAAGGTTGAGACGACATAGCTCTTTTGACTTGTTCTCGTGTAAACAACATTCCTGCGTGTAGCTCTTCGCCTCGCTCTTGAGCGATAGCTTTCAACTCCCGGTGTAAAAGGTGCCAATCCACATCAGGCCATTCCATTTTAAGAGGAGGTTCTTGGTCCATTCGTTTACGAGTTAAGATGATAACGACGCTACGATAGCAGAAAGTGATTGCGTTTGGGAGTGTTTGTGCAAGGGGGTGTTCGCTCGCTCAAAAACGCGAACCTTTGGTTCTCATCCCATCTCCGAAGAATTTATGTGGGATTGGATGAAGTGGAGTTAATAGTACTTTGCTCAAGTATCAGATGGTTTTTGGTGTTCAATTTCTTCAATAATTCTTTCCATTTCTTCTACAGATGGGACAAAGCCTCTAAATCTGACTCTTGTTCCATCTTTGACAACTGTCATGAGGTCAGTTGGGCTGATCTTCTCAAAGACTATGGTATGTCCACCGTCTATTTCTAGTTGTGCGCTGTTTCTGAGGTTTTGTACGCCTGAAATTATATCGGGGTGATTTGGGTCAACGCCGTCACCTTTGATATCTATGATGTTGCCTGTTTGCCCAAGTTTGACTATCGCAAAATCTTCTCCCAGTTCAAAGATTCTTTTTGTAAGACCTGTCCTTATTACTGTTATTGGGTCAAAATAATCTGGGATTGTTTCTTCTTCGCAAACTTCTATGCTGTCTGGTCCGTGGAGTTTGATCCTTACTTGATCTATGGAGGTTTTCATATAGTTTTTTTGTTAAGTTCTAATTTTCTTGACGTTCTAATCTTAGTTTATTATGATTGTTTTGTTCAACCTCCAATGTTGTAAAACTTATGGCGGAGACTACATGTCTGGCTCGTACTGACTTTGAAAGTAGGCTGGTAAGAGATAAAGACTGCATGTCGCAGACTTGGGAGGGGCAGAAATGTCCCTCGAAAGAGGCAATAGCCTCTCCTTGGTCTCCGAGATGTAGTCTTTTTTATTCTTAACAGTTAGAAATATGGCAAAAAAAAGCTTATCGGGGTCTGTTATCGAAAGGCAAAATGTCTTGAATAATAGGTTTGCGGTTGAAGAAATCCAAAAATCTATAGATTTTGAAGGGGTAATTGTTGATGGAGAATACAGGTTCACTCTCTCTCAGGTTGCAGAGTTTTTTGAGGTTGATGAGAGGACGGTTCGAAGGTACTTGAGACAGCATGGGGAAGAATTGTCCCAAAATGGTTACGAAGTTCTTACAGGAAAACGCCTTGCTGAAGCCAAGAAAGTGCTTGCTACTGACACGGATGTCCTTACCAAAATTACACAGTTAGGGTTGTTTAATTTTCGGTCTTTTTTGAATCTAGCTATGCTACTCACTACTAGTGAGGCTGCTAAAGTTGTTAGATCTGTGATATTGAATATTACGATTGATGTGATTGCTCGAAGTGCGGGTGGTGATACTAAGTATATCAACCAGAATGATGAATCTTTTATAGCGAGTTTGTATGATGGGTTGGAGTATCGGAGGGATTTTACGGATGCGTTAAGGGATTGTGTGGCTTTGGGAAATTATAAATATCCTCTTTTTACTAACAAGGTCTATGTGAGTATTTTTAAGGAGGATGCTGCTGAATACAAAGAAGTTTTGAGGCTTGAGGAGGGGAATCCCAGGGACACAATGTATAGTGAAGTTTTGGATCTTATTGCCAGTTATGAATCTGGTTTTGCCGAAGCGTTGGTGTTGCGTAGACGAGAACTTGGGCGAAAGCTCAATTCTCCTGAAGCTAACTTGCTTTTTGAAGGTTTTGAAAAACAGGCTCATTGGAAGCCCCTGGTTAAGAAAGCTCGGTATCTTATGGCGAGCAGGGATCGTGCTTTTAGAGGGGCTGATCACACAGCTATATCTGAGTATATTGCACCCTTGAGTTCAGAGGATTTTAATAAATTTCTTGTTAAGCTTGAAGATAGGAAAAAGAAGGGGCTTAAGGCGAGTAAAAAACAGAAGCAGTTGGATGTTGCAAAAAAATGAAAGTTAATCGTACATTAACTTCTCTACTGTCCCCACGTACGCACAATAATCACAATCTTTGTTGGCTTTAGGGATCTTTTTACTCCTCAAGCATTTGTGAAGGGCTTTCAGCGTCTTTCCTACCCATTTATCGCTTCCTTTGTATGGGATTAGGGTGACATCGAAGTCTAGTTTGCCATCAAAGGCTCCTCTGTCAGTCTTGCCGTTACAATACACAAAATAACCTGTATTTGAGACCTTGTAGCCGTTTTTGCGAAGCAACCATTGGTAGACCTCCATTTGATGCTTGTAGCCCTCGTGCCAGTCTTTATCAAGTTTTGTTATTTCTTCTGTCTTTGCTGTCGCTTTGTAGTCCACGACAATGAATTCTCCTTTAGAGTTTTGCCAGAGATCGTCTATTGCTCCAAATACCAAAAGATTTGTAGGTTTATGTAGGTATCTGACCCCAGTGAAGTTGTGTCTCCATTTATCTAGATCTTCGTGTGGGATTGGCTTTGCATCTACGCCGTACTTCTTAATAATAGGGTGTTGTTTGTCGTTAGCTCTGTGGATGTCGAATTCCTTTTTTAACAGAGTATCTACGGCACTGTTCAATGCGAATGGGAAGCCTGGAGGTCTCCCCGTGCCAAGCCTTCTATCTATGTAGAAACAGCGTGGGCATTGGATAAATAGGTCTATTTTAGACCTAGAAAGCTTGAACGGCTCTTTGCTTTTTGGATCGTAGAGATTCTTCGTTCGCTGTGCAGTGTAGTATATGCTCATGCTGTTTTGGTTAAAATTCCATGAAGTACTTTCCTTCTGAGATCTTGTAGAATCTAATTGAGCTGCTTCCGTATTGCCCTAGAGTGTCATGTGTAATAGGAGTCAATGGAACTAGGGCTCCAGATTTCTGTAGTTTTCCTTTGATCCATTGCCCAAAAATCTTCAGATTACGTTTTGACCTTATGTTCTTAAAGTAGTCTCCCTGTGTTCCCATTGGTATTACTAGTCCGTCGTCTGTATAAGCAGTGAAATTACCCTTTGGGTACAAAGGATTTGAGTGAATTTCCTTGTTGGAAATAAGCTCGACTTCGTACCATGGTCGTGGAGCTATTTTTCCTGTTGAGCGACTCCATCTTCCTTTGCCAAAGTAGACGTTTAGGCTTGATTTTTCTTTGTCTGCTATTCGTTCTAGTGAGAATTCGAAGTTCTTCAGCTTGGTTTTGTCTATTGTTTTCGGATCATATTTTTCTAGATCATCAAGTGTCTTTAGCCCTACTCGTTCCTTGTATTTCTTACTTCCGAGTATTGTTATGTCAGCTTCTGTTATTGGAGCTGCATTTTCCTCGCTAAATAGATATTCCATGTACCTCCCTATCTTGGTTTGTGTCTCATCGTCTTTTATCTGTGCTGTGCATTCCAAATTGCCAGACAGTCCACTTCGAGAGAAATTTGATGATCCAATGTAGTAATTAGTCTCTGCCTTGCCGTGATTGAATGAGTAGACTTTGCCATGGAAGCGCCGTGTGTGTATTACGTATACGCCACTTCCGTTACCTGCTTCTCTTAGTTGGTTGTTCATTCCTTCTAGTATTGCCATTTTCTTCGCAGGTAGACCCTCATAGAAGGCCATCCCAACTAGAAGCCTTGCTAATCCACCATTGTTTGCAATTTGGTAAAAAGCGTTCTGAAAGCCAACGAGGATGTCGTCTGAAACGTATCCAGAAGCTATAGAGGCGTTGTTGGATTGTTCAAATTCTCTACGAATTACTGTTTCCATATTGCCTCCATATTTTTCATCGTTTGAGTACATCGAGGTTTGTTAAGAATTGATGTATTTCTCTTGCAAAAGGCCTTATTCCGACAGGAGGGACTGAGTTTCCTACCTGTCTTCTTACTTGTCCCAGTGTTCCTACAAACAAAAAATTATCAGGATATCCAAATAGCCGTGCTCTTTCTCTATTTGTTAGGGATCTAGGCTCTCTGTAATGGTATCCCCATGTACCACCTCCTCCTGCTGCAATAATGGTTGTTGAGGGTTTATCAGGATGTAGGCGCCTATATACGTGACTGATCATACCTTTTACGTAATGAGGCGAATCTTTAGGGATGTCTGTGTAATTGCCGCCTGGTGGTATCAACTTGAGTTTTTCTACTGTCCTTGAGGTAATGTTCTGTCGATTATTGTTGTGTTTTACTTTCTCTACGTTTTTGAGTGCTTCTTTTGCTGTAACGTATGTGTTTTCATTGTGGGTTGGCTCTGGTGGATGAAATTCTTCATTTATGTCGTTTCTTACACCTATTATTAAAACACGTTTTCGGAGTTGAGGAGCTCCGTAATCGGCAAAATTGACTAGGTGAGGCTTAACTTTGTATCCCACATTCGCAAAATCATTTGTGATTTGTTCTATTGCCTTTCCTTTATTTGCTGTCAGTAGCCCTCGTACATTCTCAGCAATAAATATCTTTGGCTTTTTGGCCGTAACTGCTTTTACAAAGTAGGTGTATAGGTTTCCTCTATCTGTTGTTAATCCGCCTCGCTTCCAAATCATTGAGAAGTCTTGGCATGGGAATCCGCCAAGCATTACGTCGCAGTCAGGTATTTCATTTGGATCAATATCTACAATGTCTCCTTCTACCATGTGAGGTCCGAAGTTTTTTTCGTAGGTTCTGCATGCCCATGGTTCGATGTCGTTAGCCCAAAGGATTTCAAACCCTTCCTTTACGAATCCTAGATCCATTCCTCCACAGCCTGAGAACAGTGAGGCGATTGTGAAATGTGTTTGTGCTGTAGTTTTTGGTGTTGTGGGCATTTACAAAAGGGACAACCAGTACTTGGACGTCCACATCCCTACACTGCAAGCAGTATAGTTCAGAGGCAAGTCTGGTTGCCCCAGATTGCGCTGAACTATATCGATGCCTGTGTTTATAGGCTTAATTCCTGCTTTTGTATTACAGGGATGTGAACGTCGAGGGTAGTCTATTACAGAATCATTTAATTTGGAAGGGATATGTTTAGCTACTTGAAAAATGTCCAAACTCTTGTTAAACCAATAGTGTGAGCAATAAGAATAAAAATAAGTATAAGCTAAAAGAAGACCAATTGTTCGATTTGAAGAATTTCAGGTGGTATTGCCGTAGGCGTGGATTGTCTTTAACTGATGAAATGTTTGATGTTTTAATAAAGGAGAAATTTTTGAATCCCTTGATGGTTAATGAGGAAAAAGGTCCATTGTTTAGTCCTTTTCAGTATGTAGTTGTTTTATTCTTAAGGCATAATCAAATTAGGAGAGGGCGTCTTTATAGCCCTGATGCTCTTGCCATTGCCGGTGGGAAAAGATTACCAGGTATCAAGTTTGATTTAGGCAGTTATTTTAGATATGACAATTATAAGTTTCCTTATTATGTTGTTGAAACTTTGGAGAAATGTTTAACTTTCATTCATTCTTTGGAGTGTGTGCCTATCCATTATCAGGCAGAATTGTTGAGTGGAAAGAAGAGTGACACCGTTTCTTTGGAATATTATTATGACGGAGTTGATTGTAGTGAGGTTGCAGAAAAACTGGAATTGGGTTTTGATGATTTTAATAATATTCGTGGTTTTATGGCTACTTCGTTGAGGGTAAATGATCCCATGTGGAATTGGTTTTATTATATTGACAGACACCCCCGTTGGCGAAGAGAGGAACTGCAGGGAGATGCTTTGGTTTATCAACAGATTTATTTTTTGGATTATGTTTTACGTGATTTTGGACAAGTTGTTTTTGATAAGGAAATGATTGATTTGAAGGGGTTAGAAGAGAAAAACTCTGGTTTGGGTCCTAAGCGTGATGATGATTATGTTCATGGGGTTGATCTAAGGTCTATTTTTAAGACTTTGTTTGATTTTGATGAATGGATTAAAACCAAGGAGTCCGAGCAATATGTTGAAGATGAGGATGTTGAACTCTTGGAGAGTTTTAATAATGATTTATTTGGTTTGTTAGAAAAGATGGGTTTAACTTTAAAGGATTTGGATACGGATATAGTGTTTTCAGTTGAGGCGATGTCAAAGAAGTTGAAGCTGGAAGATTTACCATTTCATTTACGGGAGATAGCTTGGCATAAAGGGGATGACACAAAGCCTGTTATAAAAAAGAACAGTGTTAGATTTGCTCTTCGTCATTATTTGATGGATTTGCAGAGGGGATTGGTGGGTTTGATTACCAGATGTGAACGTAGGGTTAGTGCTGAGCGTTCAGACTTGTATAGTCGTCGATATACTCCAATATGGAGGGGAGGTATTGATACGCCAGAAAAGGTTGAAGAGAGGCTAAAATTCTGCAATTTGGTGATTGGCAAGCTTTATGATTTTCAAAAACGAGCTCGGCGAGTTTTTTGTCAGAGGTGCAGGAAGAAACACATAAAAAGCTTGGATTATGGTAACGAGAGTAAAGGCTACTTATGTGATGATTGTGTCGATCAATCTAAGGAGTATGTTTTATCTGGCAAAAAGGAGTTGATGGAACAGTTTTTAAATGATAAGTCGAGCTTGGTTATGTGTGATGATTGTGGAGAAAAGCTCATGTTTAAATTTGCAAATAGGAATACTTTTATCTCGAAGACTGAAAATCAATCTTTGCCTGTCATTACCTTGCAGTATGGACATGTAGAGCTGTCTGTTCGATGTGATAAATGTGGTTATGTGAACATAAAAGGCTTCAATTTTGGCTGGCTAAAATAGACTTGCCGTATGTAATAGTGGAGGGATATAATTATCCTGACAAATAGCGGGTCCGGCCCGTCCAAGACAGAGTATAAAGGTCTGTCAATTATAACAGGGGTTTCCAGTTATTGATTACCGTTATGGTTTTCCGTTTCTGGTCACTGAATGTTGTAGTTGACGGGCCTTCTTTTATTATTAACCAGATAAGTATATGTATAAGAATAGTTTTATTACCCTGCCTTATGAAAATGCTGTTGTTGCAAAGGCAAAAGCTGCGCGAATCCCTGGTTTTACCTGGGAGGATATAGCTCAAGAGTTGAGAACCCAACTTTGGCTGAAAAAGGATAAATTTGATTCAACCAAAGGTGTAAAGGAAGCCACTTGGGTGGATCGAGTTCTTCGGAATAAAATTAAGGACCTTTTTGAATATGCTACTTACCAAATTCGCGTTATTAACGCCTATAGCTCTTCTTTGGGGGCTCTTACTGAAGAGGAATTGAATTTTGCAGTACCTCTTACTAATGGGGAAGGGTTTTATTTATTTGATAATCTAGCTTTTTATGAAAAATGTGGAGTCTAATTGCTCAGGTTTTATTACTAACAGTTTTTATCCTGCGGCCTTCTTGTTGGCAAAAGGTTACAGGTTGTTGTCGATTGATAAGTCTGATTCTAGACGTATGGAGTTTGTTTTTGATGATAGTGATTCTGTACGCCAACTATTTGAGGATTTCAATTATGCCAAGGTTGATGAGGTTAGTGTTTTGATTGATGCTCGCCAATTTATTGTTGCGGTCAAGTCTTTAAAGGAAAAAATGTACCAAGGCTAACTATGAAACTTACTACTGAAGCAATTTGTGAATATAAGCAAGCACACTTTTTGCAATATGGTGTAGCTCTTACTGAAGAAGAGGCTGAAGAGCAGGCAGCAAAAGTTTTTTCTCTGATGAAATTTATCTTTAACTCTAACTCTAACTCTAATGCGAAAGGTTGACATGTTTACCTTTATGAAATATTTCCCAGACTATTTGCTCCAAACTTTTGACGATAAGGGTAAGGACAAATCGTTGGTCACCTACGGGAAACCTAACGAGGCGTACATGCAAAGGCTAAAAGAGCTTAATAGCAGGGGAGCTGGCATATTCTTTACTCCGAATTCATTTCCGTCAGGAACGCGTAAAAAGGAGCAATGCGAGCGTGTGAATGCGTGGTTTTTTGAAGTCGACGATGTTTCTATTGATGATCAATGGAAAAGGATCAAAGAAGCTCCTCTAATGCCAAGCCTGATAGTCCAGACGCGAAAGTCGCTTCATTGCTATTATCTTGCGACAGACGCGACGATTGAAAATTTTGAGAAAATCCAAAGGGGATTGATTCAACATTTCGAGGCAGATCCTGCTTGTAAGGATATTACACGTGTTTTGCGTATCCCTGGCTTCTATCACAACAAAAAAGAGCCATATGAGGTGAAAATCGTGCATGACAAAGGGAATTATTACGAGGAGAAGGAGATGCTTGAAACCTTTCCGGTTGAAGAGAAGAAACAAACTGAGGTTAAACAAGATAAGAAGAAAAATTCAGAAGGATTCGATTTTTGGGAAGCCGCGAGTAGGTTGGATAATAAAACAATCCTTCAACGTCTTTCTGGCAGTCATATGGTCAATCACGAAAGCTTCACCTTTAGAGAACGCACATCAGGAGGTGAATATATCGATGTAAATGGTGAACCGGCTGATGCTTGGATTGATCAGCATGGAAAAATCGGATCGGGGAAGAAGGGTGGACCGACTTATATTCAATGGCTTCAATTTTACGGCTGGAGTAAAGGAGATATTGCAAAATGGATAAAGAAAGAATGTGCCGATTTACTGCCAAAAAGTGCTTTAAAACCAAAGAAAGGGGAGAAGAATGGTGGTGTTAAGGAAGAAAAACAGACTGTGATACTGTTGTCGATATTTGAACAACAGAACCCAGTATTATTCAGAAATGAAATGGACGAGGCGTATGTACAAATTGATATTGATAGTAAGAAAAAGATTGTGAAGTGTGAAAGCAATGCCTTCGAGAAATATTTGCATAAATTATATTGGGAGGAAACGGACGAACTCATTGGATCTGATGGTCTTGGGAAAGTTGTAAAATTATTGGCTGCAAAAGCTGAATATGGCTCTGAAAAATACCAATTATTTAATCGAGTAGCACTTTGTGATAATGATTTTTGGTTTGATCTTGGGGGAGAAAAAGTCATTCGATGTAGAATAGGATCGTGGGAAATCATTGAAGATCTACCGATATTATTCCGCCATTATCAGCATCAGGAAACACAGGTATTGCCCGAGAAAAACGGTGATATTAAGGGGATTCTCGATCACGTGAGAATTAAGAAGGAGGAGCAACAAGTATTGTTTCTTGTGTGGCTGGTTTCTTGTTTTGTGCCAGAAATCCCTCATCCGATACTTGTGCTATTTGGCGAAAAAGGATCGGCAAAATCAACCACAATGCGTTTTACGAGGCAAATAGTTGATCCTTCTAAGGCTGATTTACTTACGCTGCCGGGAAAAGATGAATTGGTTCAACAACTAGCTCATCACTACACGGCTTTTTACGATAATGTGAACCGAATCAACCAGATGACTTCAGATGTTCTATGTCGTGCGGTAACTGGAGCTGGGGCTTCGAAACGGCGGTTATTTACCGATGATGACGATGTCATTTATAAATATCGTCGCATCATTGCGGTGAATGGTATCAACAATGTGGTACAGAGTGCAGATCTGCTTGATAGGAGTATCCTCGTTGAGCTTGAACGTATCCCCAAAAATGAGCGAAGAACGGAAGCAGAGCTAAACAATTCATTCAAAGGTGATATTCAAAGCATCTTATCGGGTGTATTCAATACATTAGCTAAAGCACGCACGATATTTGATGATCTTGAAATTGAAAGTTTTCCGAGGATGGCTGATTTTGCGAAATGGGGCTACGCGATAGCAGAAGCGTTAGGTTTTGGAGGTGATTTGTTTGTGAGGGCGTATGAGGCGAATATAAATCAGCAAAACGATGAAGTTTTAGAGAACGATCCTGTCGCACATACACTGTGTTGCTTTATGGAGGACCAAGAGGAATGGGAAGGGAGTCCTACAGAATTGCATGACCAATTACTTGGGATAGCGACCAATGAAAAGATTCCTCACAAATATATGCCAAAA
>Ga0233428_1001215_pt1 | contig 28691 bp, 23 predicted proteins | sample SI_118_April2016_4_FD_179890 | JGI IMG/M metagenome (GOLD analysis project Ga0233428, IMG submission 179890) | Seawater microbial communities from Saanich Inlet, British Columbia, Canada - SI_118_April2016_120_MG | ecosystem: Environmental > Aquatic > Marine > Inlet | place: Canada: British... | reverse complement strand
GACGATGAAATAGAGGTTGGTCACTCGGCGCGCCTACTCATCTTCACCAGTCAGCCCGGCTTCCGCGATGGGAACGGACTCGAAGATCTGTATGTGAATGCCGTGCTCTTCGATGAAAGCCGCAAACATGCGGCCACCACCGTTGCGATCCCGCGTAGTTCTTCTGCGCCGCGGGCTCCTGCCGAATCTCGGATGTCGAAGAGAACTGGCGTCGGAGTCCCAGTCTGAGTTTCCGACACCTCACTCAGGCCCGCGATGAGCACGCGCAATCCGACCTCGTAGTCCACGTCACCGTGCACGGTATAGCGAAGAAGATCGCTCGACATCTCGAAGGTGAGGGACATAAATCATAGGGTCGGCCGCCGGAAGTCGAAGTCGAACGTCATAGATGTTATACGTGTCCGCCTCATACTAAGGATCGAGGTGTCAGCCATCTGGCTGACGAAGCACGAATGCGCCGCGGTCATCCAGGGTAAGAAGCGCAACCGTTCCGCCCGTGAGCTCGATCTCCCCTTCCCACGTGTAGGCGACAATGGCATCACCGACGTCAGCACCCTCCGGCACAATTGCGTCGAAGTGGACGGTGAGATCGTGCCTGCCGGGTGCCACCGACAAGTCCCGAAGGACATAGATCGGCCGATCGCCGCGAGCGCCGCCTGGGGAAAGCGTGTCGTTCACCAGAGCCACACCGCTCAGAGTCGCCCGGAACACAAACGGCGCCATCTGCCCGATGCAGGCGTCGGGGTTTCGCATGTGAATGGGAAGGTCTGCGAGTTCCTCTTCGCTGAGCGTGCGACACGCTTCGACCGTCACACCATCGACTCGCCACGACAGACGAATGAGCGCCTCCCCGTCCGCACCAAATTCGAATGGCGCCCGGGACATCCACGAAATGCCCACAGTCATGAGTACCGCCACAACGGCACCGACCACCCTCGTCACCTTCATGAGCGGATCTCCTCAGCCACCGACACCTCCGGAACCACACATTCAACGTCGATATCGATGTCCTGTTCGGAGAGAGCCTTGTCGAGCGCCTTCATCTGTGAGCGGAAAAGCGCGAGTTCGGACTCGATCGTCGCTCTCTCACCCTCTCCCGCGTATACAATACGCAGTCGGCGTCGGTCTACGCGATTCTTCAGCTCGGCTTCGCGCTCGTTGTAGATACGCTCCTCGAGCCACGTCACACCTTCCCGGTTCCAGCAGTCACGCGGCGGGCACGACGCCACCATCACACCACCTGTGCCAGCCCGCACCAAGTACTCGATGACCGACGTATGGAGGCTCCCAACGCAGGTGATCGGATAGACGTGGGCGCCCGCTATTTCGGTCACGCCGCGCCCGCCCGCACCATTGAAGCACCCGATGATGACGATATCGTCCGCCCCAGGCTGCACCTTCGCTACGAAGTCCTTTACAAGTTTGAGCTGATCTCGGCCGGTGCGTTCAAGGGGACCCACACCCATGGGGCCACACGAGCCGGAGCAGATCCCGCAACTCACACACTTGGCCGGATCGACGAGCCCGACGAACTCAGACCGAGTGCCGCCGCCCTCCCGTTTGACCATGCTGATGGCCTCGTACGGACAGTCGTGGAAACACTGCTCGCAGCCCGTACAGAACTTCGGTTCGACGTAGGCCGGAGGCGGAGCCTGCTCCGCCTCCGGCTTCATGATCCACGGAATGGCGACCATGACCGCGAGGAGTGTGATCACCAACAACCACACCCATCCTGCGGCCAACATCTGGGTCACCGGGAGCCACAGCCCGTACGCCAGGTCGAATGGAACCGACGTCGGCAATCGCAGGAGATCAGCCTTGGTCGCCATGGGCGCCGGCCAGAGAATCGACACGACCGTGAAGAGACCTGTCGTGCCCCACAGAAGCGCCCTGGGGGGCATCAGATAAGAGCGGGCCAGCCGCGATACGTGAATCCACAGCCCCATCGCGATGCCTACCGGGACGAGGATGTGAGCGAACAGGTTCATGAAGAAGAATGCCTGGGGAAGCGCGTTCTCTCCCACAAACGTCCTGCTGATCGGCACGGAGAAGAGCGGGAGCGCGTCGAGGATACGGGCACCCTCCACCGCTAAGAGCTGGCCTTGAACGTCCCAGACCATGACGTACCCTGTCCACCCGCACAGAAAGAAGAACCCGGCAAGAAAAACCCCGGACACCCAAGCCAATGCTCGTGGCCCCCACGTCCGTCCCTGGGCGAACATGCGCACCACGTGAACAACCGTCGCGACAATCGCGAGGTCGGACACGTACCGATGTAGCGTGCGGATCCACCGCCCACCCCACCACTGCGCCGTGATGCTCCCCACCGACTCGTACGGCGCGCTGATCCGGTAGAACAGCAGCAGATAGATACCCGTGAAGAGCAGAATCACGAAACACGCGACGACGAGCGCTCCGGAGTGATACAAGGGGTTGTAGCGCCACGTATAGAACTCGTTGAACCACGCGTCCAAACGTGCAAACATCCTCCGGCTCCATCGTTGCAAAAGCCTTATCATGCTTGCCTTTCTGCTGTATGCCTCATATTATCATGTTAATTACACCAATCGAGAAAACAACCCCGCCAGATGATTCTCTCACAAACCGCCGTTTACGCGCTCAAGGCTACGCTGTACCTAGCCCAGCAAGAATACGGTGAACCTGTGCGAGTTGACGACATTGCGGCTGCGTTGGACGTCCCGCGGAACTACCTTTCCAAGATTCTCCACATTCTGGCACGCGGTGATGTTCTGGATTCGACTCGAGGTCCCAAAGGTGGTTTCCACCTGGCCCGGCGCCCCGACGAGATGACCCTCGAACACGTTATTGAACATTTCGACGACCTCACAGGCGGTTCTCCATGCCTGCTGGGTCGTAGCGAATGCAGCGATACGAACCCGTGCGCGGCGCACGACCGTTGGAAGAGCGTCTCGATCGCGGTCCGAACTTTTTTTCGAGAAACAACGGTTGCGAGCCTCTCCCGTTCGGGGGTATTACCAACCTAGCCTGACAGCAGCTTAGTCGGATCTGGCCCGCGCGACCCTCTCCTTTCGCGGATCCGATGGATTTTGAAGAAGCACTATCAAACACCACTCGGAGGCCACTATGGACGATGGAGCTCCCGGCGACGACACGCCGGAGGAGATCCCCTATCTCCAGACATTGTACGATCGCCCGTTCCTGCTGTTGGGCTTGTGCACGGTGATCATGCTGACCCTGTACACCGGCTGGGGGCTATGGGAGATCATGAGCCTTCCCGTCGCCACCTTGCCGTAAGGAGAGGCCGCTATGCATACCACAGGCGTAACGCCTCCAGAACGCATCTGGTGGAAACCCGTACATAAGTCCGAAAAAGTCTGGGCAACCATCGCTTTCATATGGTGCCTAGTCCTGTTCGCAATGATGCCGCTTTGGCACCTGCGCGGTGGACAGAACCCGTCGGGTATCCGCTCCAAGGTTGATCCGGTCGCCTACAGGGCCCGCACCGAACAGTTCATTGCGGATTACCAGATTGGAACGGAGAACGGGATTCCGGTCGTAGCTCCTCCGCCAGGCTCAGACGTATATCTGCTCGGCCAGATGTGGTCGTGGACACCGATCCTGCAGCTCGAGCAGGGCGCCGAGTACACGCTGCATCTGTCGTCGTGGGACCTGAACCACGGCTTCAACCTCTATCCGTTCAACGTCAACTTCCAGGTGGTGCCAGGCTACGACTACGGTCTACGCGTGACACCCACCGAGGCCGGCGACTACCGAATCGTGTGCAACGAATTCTGCGGCATTGGGCACCACCTCATGGTGGGGAAAGTCACCGTGACACCCGCGGGAGGTGAGCAATGAGCAACCCGTTCCGGATCTGTCCTACCACGGGGCTGAAGGTCCACAAAGACGCAGACGCACTCATCAAGGCCAACGCGGTCGTAGCGACCGTCGCGCTCCTGATTGGTGGAATATCAGCGATCTTGGTCCTGCTGACGCGCTGGCAGGCGGTGCACCTTCTCGACGCGGTCTGGTTCTACCGGATCCTGACCGTGCACGGGATGAACATGTTGATCTTCTTCATCCTGTTCTTCGAGATGGCGGTCCTCTACTTCGCGAGTTCGGTGTTACTAAACGCGAGAGTGGCAGGACCTAAATGGGGGTGGGTCGCCTTTGGGCTCATGGTCTTCGGGACCAGCATGGTCGAGTGGACCATGTTCACCGGTCGCGCCGACGTGCTCTTCACGTCGTACGTGCCGCTTCGTGCTCACCCCTTGTTCTACCTCGGCGTCATTCTGTTCGCGGTCGGTGCCATCATCGTGACGACGGTCTTTTTCGCGACGATTGTCGCGGCGAAAAAGGAGAAGACGTACGAAGGCTCTGTGCCGTTGGTCACCTTCGGCGCCATCACCGCGGCGATTATCGCCGCGGTCACGCTCCTGCACGGAGCGGCGATCTACATTCCGACATTCATCTGGTCGATCAATCCGGAATGGCTGACGGTGGACCCCCAGGTCTATCGCATGGTCTGGTGGGGACTCGGGCACTCGTCACAGCAGATCAACGTGGCCGCCATGGTCTCGATCTGGTATCTGCTGGGCGCGCTCACCGTAGGCGCGGTCGTGGTCAACGAGAAGATCTCTCGTACCGCATTCGTGCTCTACATCCTCTTTATCTCGATGGCGTCGGCTCACCACCTTCTGGTGGACCCGGGCTTCGGTCCGGCGTGGAAAATCGTGAACACCTCGTACTTCATGTACATGGCGGTGCTCGCATCGATGCTCCACGGCTTTACAGTGCCGGCCGGTATCGAGATGGGCATGCGACTTCGAGGCTATACGCAGGGCATCTTCGGGTGGCTACGTAGAGCGCCGTGGGGCGATCCGGGCTTCAGTGCTCTGTGGCTCTCAGTGGTCATCTTCGGCTTCGTGGGCGGCATCACTGGCGTGACTTTCGGTACCGAGCAGATCAACATCATCGCGCATAACACGCTTCGAATTCCTGGGCACTTCCACGCGACGGTGGTGAGTGGTACGGCGATGGCCTTCATGGGCATCACGTACTATCTGATTCCGCTGATCTTCCAGAAGAAGGTCGCCTTCTACGGCATGGCCCGGTGGCAGCCCTACATCTTCAGCATCGGCATGCTGATCTTCTCGCTGTCCATGACGTTTGCAGGCACCTTCGGTGTTCCGCGGCGTCACTGGGACATCACGTTCGCGGGCGCGCCCTTCGACGTGGCATACTCACCGGCAGTAGATCTGATGCTGGCCATAATGGCGATCGGTGGCCTGCTCGCTGCGGTCGGTGGCGGGATGTACATCCTGATCACTGTCGTCTCGGTCTTCTTCGGGAAACCGTTGGGCGACGACTGCACGGACGTGGTCCTGGCGGGCAGTGTGCCTCCAGGCGTCTACAACCGTCCGTTCCTAGAACTTCCCACCGAAGACGTCGAGCTCGAAGAGCACAGCACGTTGGGCATGATGCCAGGCACCATGATCCTCGTACTGGTCTTCTTGCTGGCCTTCATTGTCTACTACTTCGCCAACTGGAAGCTCCTGTCGGCAATGTGGCAGATCGGGTAGTAGTACAATTAGGTACAGAAGTAGTGTTTGGAGGGGTGGGGCCACTCGGCCCCACCCCTCCGCTTCTTCAAAGGCATGACTGAATGGCGGCACAGGCGCAGCCCATGATCCGAGAGCAGGACAAATGGCTCCTAAGGGCCGCTGCGTTCATCGCTGCTGCGTCCGTCGCGTGGTGGGGCTTCGCGCTCTTCACGATTCCCGGTGTACCGGAATGGGTCGATCGCGCGCGGGCAGTCTGCTTCAACCTGACAGAAACGGGACTCCCAGACGCCAAGGGCTGGATGCTCCTCATTGGGCAGCCCCCGACCATGCTCACGGCACTCTTCGTGCTCTGGAGCACCGAGGCGCGCGACACCCTGGGACATCTAGCCAGCCACCCAGGCGGCCGGAAGCTGATCGGGGCATCATTCGTGTTTGTCATCACGGGATTCGCGGCAGCCGGACTCCGTGTTGTCGACGCGCAGCTTCCTGAGCCAACGCTGGACACCGGCATGGCCGGCGGGATTGCCATGGAACCGGGCGAGCCGCTGCCTGAGACCTATCCACGCATGGACCTCGCGTGGCCGGACATGGCTGGAGTGGTCGACCAAACCGGCGAGGCATTCAATATCGCGAAGCTGGGCGGCTCGCCGGCGTACGTGACATTCGCGTTCGGACATTGTGAAACGATCTGCCCCATGGTGGTGCACAGTGCGCGCAGCGCGCGGCTGGAACTGGGCATTGCGATGCCCATCGTCGTGTTCACACTCGATCCCTGGAGGGATACTCCGAGGCGGCTACCCGCCTTGGTCGAGCAGTTCGAACTAGATCCGGAGCGCGACTTCGTGGTCAGTGGCTCGGTTGAGGCCCTGAATGCCGCGCTCGACGCCCTCAACATGGCCCGGGAGCGGGACCTGACGACCGGGGACATCATCCACCCAGCGCTGGTCTACCTAGTAGAAGGCGACGGCACCATCGCCTACGGGTCCACCGGAGTACAGTCGCATTTGGTCCAGCTGGCTCAACGCCTTCGCTAGACCACTTGACGCACCCAGATACACGAAGGGCCCGGCAGCTTGAAGCTGCCGGGCCCTTCTGTCTATCCGAGCGGTAGGACTCAGTTGCCCCCGCGACGGCGCCTACGACGCTCGTCTTCCGGGACGTCCACCTTGCCCTCGACTCCGCTGTGGCTGACTCGGCCACCTGCGATGCCGTCAACGGTGAGGTCACCACCCACGTTCTGGACGCTAACCGAACCCGCGACATCACCGACCATCACGCTCAGGCCGATGTCCGAGATGCGTAGTGAGCCGGCCACATCGTCCACAGTCACGGTGCCTTCGATGTCGTCGATCGTCACCGAGCCCGCACCATCGTTGATCTGGAGGTCACCCGCCACATCCTTGATGGAGATTGAGCCGGCCGCGTCACCAATGAGGAGGTTACCCGTGCCGGAACTCCGGATGGAACCCGCCGCCTCTTCGATCTCAACGTCCATGCCCACCGGCACGTATACCGTCAGATCAATCTTCGCCGAGTTGCCGCGCCAGTTACTGCGATTCTCAGCGTAGTGCGCCGAAATGATGATCTCGTTGCCCTCGACCTCGGAGCTGACGGACATCTCACGAAGGCGCTCTTCGGAAGAAGCGCATAGCTGACCGACCACTTCGACGTGGTCGAGCCCCTCGCGGCCTTCGATGCTGAGCTTCCCAGCGATCTCCTCGAGCGTCAGCGAAGTGCCTGCGGACACATCGAGCGAGAACTCACGGGTCATCTCGTACGAGCAGTCACCGCTGCCCTGACGCACTTGGACGTCAACGACGATCTCCGGATCCACATGGACCTGGACGTCGTAGTCGCCGCCGAGTCCAATGACACTGTAGCCTAGGAACAGCGACACTACTCTCAATCCGCTCATCATCACCCCTCTCCCCATCGGTGGGCCGTAGTTCTTGCACTTGTGATCGATTGGACACCACCAATCGCACAATGGTTGCGATCGGTCCAGATCCGATTGCGGGGAACGTCGCCGCGCCCCCACGTTCTGCACTCCTGACGAGATCACACGCCCATGCGTTTCAAGTATTCTAGGGCCCTGTACCCGAGGGCTGTGTGGGTCGTATGTGTCAGAAGCGTCATACCGCCTACTGACCCGTCCCGGCCGTGAGCCGATTGAGGGAACGTTTTGAGAGCACCTGCGGATTCATCCGTCGCAACCAAGAGCCCCAGAATGACACAAATCATATCTCGTGCGTTCCAATCCGCCCTTGTCCTGACGGCACTGGCCTTCACGATCCCGTCCAATGCCGAGGCCCAACGCAGAGGCAGGGACGACGGTGAAGACAAGCTCCCTTGGCCCTCGGTGATGGCGGGGGTGACGATCGGCTATGACGACAGGTCGACCGCTGAGCTCCTAGGCGCACAGCTCAGGCTCCCTGTGCTACGCAACGGGATGGTCGAGCTCGTACCCAGCGTCAGCGCGACGTTCGCCAACGGCCTCAAAGAGTACCAGTACAATGCCGACCTCGTGTTCGTGACAAGAGGCCGCTCTGGTGGTTTGTACGTGGGCGGCGGCATCGCACAGCGAAACACCATTCTTACCGACAATCCTTCCGACCCTCGTGAGACGCTGACAGGGTACAATCTCGTCGCAGGCCTGAAGGGCGGAGGGAACGGCGACCTAATCGGGGTTCAGATCGAGTCTCGGTGGAGCTTCTTCGATGAGCTCCCCTTCGATCCGCGCGCGATCACGCTAGGTGTCAACTTCGCCCTCACGGGGCGGAACCCAAATGGAGCGCCCAGACGCTGATTATTCGGAGGGGGTGGTTCCTGCTTGGATTAGTCGCCCTCTCGGCCTGTTCCTCATCGACCGGGCTGGGCCTGGAGCCATCATCCGAGATTGATCTCGAAGTGGAGTGGGTCGCAGTGGCTGAGGGGCTCGAGGCTCCCGTCTACGCGGTGTCTCCTCCGGGTGACCCCCGCCTGTTCGTTATAGAACAACCTGGCCGCATCCGAGTGATACGAGATGGGTCCCTGGTCTCGGACCCCTTTCTCGACATCACAGACCGAGTTCGCTACGGCGGCGAGCGGGGCCTCCTGGGACTCGCGTTCGATCCAGATTACCGGGCGACTGGGCGGTTCTGGGTGTACTACACGAACACCGCTGGGAATACAGTCCTCGAGGAGTACCGCGACGTGGACCGGAGTGATCGGGCGAACCCTTCCAGTGGGAAGTTCTACCTTGAGATCGAGCAGCCATTCTCGAACCACAACGGAGGGCAACTCGAATTCGGGCCTGACGGAATGCTGTACGTTGGGGTGGGAGATGGAGGGGGAGCGGGAGACCCCGACAAAAACGGCCAAGATCCCGGCACCTTACTCGGTTCGATTCTCCGCTTAGACGTACTGGACCGGCTCGGCCCCCCTTATGAGATCCCCGCGGACAACCCGTTCGTCGGTGACACCTCCCGGCGAGCCGAGGTTTGGCACTACGGGCTCCGAAATCCATGGAGATTCTCGTTCGATACAAACTCCGGTGGGCACATGTACGTCGCGGATGTTGGGCAGAACCGGTGGGAAGAGATCAACGTCGTGTCCATCGCGGCACCGGAGCACAACTTCGGATGGAATACCATGGAGGGCTCGGAGTGCTTCGGTGGTGTCTCCTGTGAAGGAGAAGGGTTCACCTTCCCCCTAGCAGTCTACAGTCACAGCGATGGATGCTCCGTGACGGGCGGCTACGTATACCGCGGGCTCGAGATCCCCGACCTACTCGGGAGGTACGTGTACTCCGACTACTGCGGAGGCTGGCTCCGGTCGTTCAGGGTGGGGACGAACGGCCAGGCAACCGATCCGCTGCTCCTGGTCGAGGAGCGGGCAGGCGCAGTGACATCTCTTGGCGAGGACGCGCGGGGGGAGATCTACGCCACCCTACTGGATGGGCGGGTACTCCGTCTGACCCTCAAGAAGTAGTACACGTGCTGGAGATGGGAGCTGACCGCCGAGCCTTTCAGGCCTGCGCTTACCTACCGCCCTTTGTCGTCAGTTACTCTCGGACGTCGAGTGCGGGTTCTCAGGCTTCTGCGTGAGGATCACATAGTCGCCTAACCCATCGTGCTCTTCGTCGTCCCAGGCGTCGATGTCCTCGACAGCCTCCATGACGATCGATAGCACCCTAGTCCCCGGCCGATAATCCTCGATGCGCTCGGGAATTCCTGTCCCCCGCGCGACGTGAAAGGACCCGGCCATGTGGAGAACGAGTGATCCCGGGTGTTCGGTTAACGCACTCGTGACACGGTGACCCATCGCGGCATCCCAGAGCGCTTGGGAGTAGATCACGTTGGGGCTCATCCCGTAGGAGTGTTGCTCCCGTTCTCCTTCCTCGTCTTCCGCAGGCTCGTCCTCTCCTGCGACGGACATAGGCTCCGAAGCCGGCTCGGCCGCCGCCATCGAGTCCATTTGCGCTCGCATTTCTTCCATCGAAGCAGCCATCACGGCGTCCCATTGCGCCCGATATACATCCGAAGGGCCTGGATACGGGAGCGGCGGGAGAAATTGGGTCGCGGAAGCGGGCAGGTCCGATAGGGATTCGGGCCCCTCACGGGAAACCCGGTCCACATACCGTCGGGGAGCATTCGCCGCGACCACTGGAAAGCCATGGGCTCGCGCGATCTCCACCATGGGGCGGTACCTGGTTTCATAGTCCGGCCACGGACGCGCACTGCTCATGAAGTGGTCCTCCGAGATCAGGCCGTCCAGATATTCGTCCACGATGTACTGGACGTCATGCTCAAACATCTCCATGGAAAGAACAACCAAACGTTCGGCCTGCACCCGCTGGAACGCCGCTCCCAAAAGCGACGCCTGGAAGCCATGCCCGATCAGGTCGTCGTGCTGTTCCCCAACCAAAACGACATCGAAGGACTCGACCTCGGCGAGGATGTCAGCGAACGACGCGAGCCTTCCGTCACGTTGGTAGACACGGAAATCCGCACCCTCGACCGGAGCGCTCCGCGTGCCTTCGGGGTGCTGAGCCTGCAGTGATGGCGCCGCCACGAGAGTCAAGGCGAAAAGAGTCAGGGCCGACACTGGAAGTTGGGTTCTTTTTGACATCTCAAAAGCTAACGGTGCGTGACGTGGTGCCAACATTCTTCCACCATGCGCTGCGTAGCTCGCTAGGACCGCATAGAATCCAACCACGTCGGCGGGCCAGCACCAAAGTCGACCGTCCATAACTGGAGGTACGTGATGATCTGGATCTGGGGCGCCCTGGGCGGATTCCTGGTATTGGTCGTGTTGTACGACCTGATCCAGACCAAACACGCGATCCTCCGGAATTTCCCGATCATCGGGCACTTTCGGTATATCCTGGAGTCGGTCGGGCCCGAGCTCCGGCAATACATCGTCACCGCGAATGACGAAGAATTGCCGTTCTCCCGAGATCAACGGCGTTGGGTCTACGCGTCGTCGAAGAAGCAGAACAACTACTCCGGCTTTGGTACGGACAACGATCTAGAAAAGTCGAACAACTACCTCATCATCAAGCACCACACGTTGGGCAGGCCCGAAGAGACCCACCCCGACGAGATGTATCCGCTCCCCTGTGCGAAGGTGCTGGGCGGACACCGTGGCCGGAAGCACGCGTTCCGGCCATCGTCCGTCGTGAATATCAGCGGCATGAGTTTCGGCTCGCTATCGTCCGCGGCGGTCGAAGCGATGAATCGCGGGTCGGCCATCGCCGGATGCCTCCACAACACCGGTGAGGGAGGCATCTCGCCTCATCACCTGCATGGGGGGGACTTAATCTGGCAACTCGGGACCGGGTATTTCGGGGCCAGAGCACCAGACGGTCGCTTCGACCGAGAGGAGTTCCTGAGGAAGGTCGCGGCGCATCCGGTGCGTGCGATCGAGATCAAGCTCAGCCAGGGTGCGAAGCCCGGCCTGGGCGGAGTACTCCCCGGAGAGAAGGTCACAGCAGAGATCTCGAACATCCGAGGTGTCCCACGCGGCGAGACGGTCAACAGTCCGGCCGGCCACCTTGAATTCTCCAACGTCGACGAGCTCTTAGACTTCGTGGAGGACCTGGGAGAAGCCTCGGGGCTGCCCATCGGGATCAAATCAGCTGTGGGCCTGCTCAACTTCTGGAAGGAGCTTGCCGACCGGATGGCTTCAGAGGCGCGCGGCGTCGACTTCATCACGGTCGATGGTGGAGAGGGCGGAACAGGTGCGGCGCCCTTTGCCTTCTCGGATCACGTCGCCCTTCCGTTCAAAGTCGGATTCAGTCGTGTCTACCGGATCTTCGCCGAGCGCGGCGTGCACAACGACGTCGTTTGGATCGGCTCCGGTAAGGTCGGGCTACCCCAACAGGCCCTGCTCGCGTTTTGCCTCGGGGCGGACATGATCGCCACTGCGCGCGGCGCCATGATGGCCATCGGGTGCATTCAGGCGCAGCGTTGCCACACAGGACACTGCCCCACCGGCGTCGCCACGCAGAACAAGTGGTTGGTGCGGGGGCTCGATCCGGCCCACAAAGCAGCCAGGCTCGCCAACTACGTCGTGACGCTCCGGAAAGAGCTGACTCGACTGAGCCACGCATGCGATGCGGAGCACCCAGCACTCCTGCACGCAGACCACATAGAAATCATGGACGGCAAGTTCGGGAGTCGTCCTCTGCGCGAAGTGTTCAACTACGAGAAAGGATGGGAATTGCCCAACCCCGACCAGCAAGCCGGCCTGCGATCAGCCATGGACGGCTGACCGCAGAACTCAGCTCGTCCGATCGTCCGGGTCTGAGTACTTCTCCGTGCCGCGCCGCCACCATTCGTGCGGGCCTACGCGATCACCCGGCGCGAACTTGTCCGCGAGCCAAAGCGCGAGCCTGCGAAAACGCGTGCCAGCCAGTCGGCGCCACGCCCGAGGCCAGAAGCCCTCGCCACGATTATACGGGCACACGCGGACGCAGATGGAGCAGTCCGAGTTCTGGTTCGCCCAAAACTTGAAGCACGGTTCCGCATTCACGGTCCACTTCGTCACCCCGACCAGGTTGGACTTGTTGTACACCTCGTCTGACGGGGGACCATCCGGAATCGCGTTCACCGGGCAAGCATCTGAACAGCGCCGGCACATGGTGCAGAACTCCTTCACACCGAACGACTTGGGCTGGTCGTGACTCACCGGGAGGTCCGTGAAAATCTTCCCGATGCGAACCCGGGGGCCGTACTCCTCCGTGATGAGAAGACCCAGTCTTCCATACTCACCGAGCCCAGCCTTAACCGCTAACGGCACGGCGAGCGCGCTGTCGTTCATGGTCGCGACAGCTCGGTATCCCAAGTTGATGATGTACTGGGCGAGCCCTAGCAGCACGAGCGTGTCATACGAGTACCCGATGCCTGTCGCGGTCCCGCTGAGCGCCGACGGCACCGTGTCTATGAGATCGCGCTCCATCTCCTGCGCGATCACGATGACGTTGGGCAGGTCGTTCGGAAGCTCCTGCGGCTTCTCTGTTTCGCCCTGCCGGCTGTACTGGTGCGAGTAGACCCAGCGCTCGTCGTAGCCGGTGATCCCCACGAGGTCCGCGCCGAAGACCTTCGCGACGTGTTTGATCTCCCGCGCCATTTGGGCCGGTGACTCTACCGGCACCTGTTGGTCGGGTCCCGGGCGATGGACGGTGAAAGGATCGAGAAATCCCTCGCGACGATTCTCGTCTTCCTTGAGCTCAGCGAAGATATCCGGGAGATGCCAAGAGGCGTTTCGCAGGGCGTAGTCCTTCTGCGAGAACCCTTCGGTCTTCTTCCACGTCTTGAGCGGCGTCCGATACGTCTCAAAGAACCGATCCGTCTTTTCCGAGTGGATCTCTGGATCCCAGAACGCCCGAGAATAGATGTCGAACTTTTGGCTGAACCGTGCGAAGCGATCGTCTACCGCAAAGCCCGCAGCAGCGTCGTTTGCGGCCGGGTCGGCCACGTCTCCGCCACTCCCGTTGAGAGGCTTCGAGTCGGTCACCTCGGAAGACCTCCGTCCATTTTCATGAACCTCAGGTTGAGCACCCGCCCGCGTGTGGCCCGGAAGCCCGCCACCGCGCCGGAGTCATCCCGGAAGAACTGCATGGACCCAAGCGGGAACACCTGCGTGAAGAAAGCGTCTGCGCGCCCCGCGGAAGTGAGCGGGATCTCGCCGAGTTTGAGGTTGTAGACGGCCAGCTCTCCTTCGATCTGACGGATCTCGTAGATCGTCTCGATTTCCGGGCTGTAGTAGTGGCCGGCGTAGTCCCCGAACTCGGGGCTCACGGCCTCTCGCCGCGCCATGATCTCGATACCAGACTGGCGCTGCACCAACGTGATCGAGTCCGCCGCCTCGCCGACGTGAAACGTCAGCGACATCGGGAAGTCTTCAGCCTGGAAAGTGGTTGAGGACGTGGCCGTGAGGCGCACCGTGTCCGGGCTCGTCGCCCAGAGCGCACCCTCGCGCACCTCAAGCTCTACCACACCGATCGGGCTCGCGAACCGACCCTCGAGGGCCTCGAGGTCTGATTGCGAGAGTTGGACTTCCCCGGACTCACCCGATGCAGTCTCACCCGCAGGTGCGGGCGGCGCGCCCAGTTCGTCCTCGAGAAGGATCATGGTGATCCGCATGTCCCGAAGGGCCGGATTCCCCGTTGCCAGATTCGACAGAACCACGATCCCCAATTCCTGCTTGGGGAACCACGACACGTTGCTCCTGAACCCGGCATCCGACCCGCCGTGCCCAACCCGCGGCACGCCCCGGAACGGGCCGACCGACAGGCCGAGTCCGTAGCCGACCGTGTCGCCATCCGTGAGCACCGCTCGGGTCTGCATCGCGCGGTGCGACTCCGGGTTTCCGACCTCAACAGTCCGGAAGTTGTCGAGCCACGCGACGAGATCTTCCGCCGTCGTGAAGAGGCTGGTAGCTCCGTGGTTCGCGAAGCTCAGAACACGCTTCTCGAAGCCACCATCAGGATGGGTTGCATAGGAATAGGCTCGGTTCGGCACCACGTGTCGGTGGTCATCGTGCACGTGAGTGGCTCCCATCCCCAACGGCTGGAAGATCCTCTCGCCGACGAAGTCCTGAAACGGCATCCCTGAGACTCGTTCGACTAGGTCAGCCGCGAGGCTGAAGCCCATGTTGCTGTATAGGTACCGGGTACCGGGTTCGAAGTTGAGTTCCTCTTGTTTCGAGAGGAGTCGCCTCACGTGCTCTTTGGTGATGACGTCGTCCATCCGCCAGCCAGCCATCGCCAAGAGCTGCCACTGGTCACGCACTCCGCTCGTGTGCTGCAGCAGGTGTCGAGGTGTAACCAGACCGCCCATATCCGGGACCTCGGGCATGTGCGTCCGAATGTCGTCGTCGAGGTCCAGCTTCCCTTCCGCGGCCAACAAGAGAACCGCCATCGCCGTGAACTGCTTCGACACGGATGCCACGTGGAAAACGGTTTCAGGAGTTATAGGGAGCCCGTACTCCAACTGGGCACTACCAAAACCCCGAGAGTAGATGATCTCCCCTCCGCGGATAATCGCTACGGAAGCGCCCGGGGACTCCGGGGCGTCCAGGTCGGAGAACACTTCGGTGATCCGCGCCTCCTGATCAGTCGTCAGTGCCTGCGCCGCGACCGCCGCCGGGGCGAACAAAAACAGAGGAGTGACGAGCATTGCACCGGTCGCCACCAAGCAAAAACGCTTCATTCCTGATCCTCCCAAATCCTGCGCAAGTACCGCTCAGGGGCCTGCAAGAAGTCACGCACCAGAGTCACAGACTCAAGGTCGTCAAAGCCGACGGGGCTAACAGCCCCGTTGTCGAATGAGTAGATCGTCGCGCCCGGAATGGCCATCAAGATGGGTGAGTGCGTCGCAATCACGAACTGAGATCCGGTCCGGACCGAGTCCCGGATCATAGCCAAGAAACCGAGTTGGCTTTGGGGCGAAAGCGCCGCCTCTGGCTCATCCAGCAAAAATAGTCCCTGAGGAACCAAGCGCTGCGCGAAGAGGTTCAGAAAGGCCTCTCCGTGAGATGCCGCATCCGGGTTTCGTCCGTACTGACCCTCCATTTGCCCTATCGAGGCGCGATGCGGCCCTTTGGCGAGGGTACGGGCGTAGTTCGACGACCCTGCCAAGTCTCGATCAATCCGGGCGACCTCGGCCTCGTGCTCCGCGCGCATTGAAGCGAGTTGCTTCTGGAAGCCGAAGAAGTCCTCGGCACGCAGGAAGAATCCACGATGGGTGCGACCGCGCCACATCAACCGAAGGCGATTGGCGAGTCGGCGCTGCGCCATGAGTGTCTTGTCCGTCTCGAGACGCGATGAGCCAACCGCTGGCAACTTGGCCGCGATCGCGAGCGCCTCCATGAACGTCGACTTCCCCGTCCCGTTTTCTCCAACCAGGACAGTGACCGGAGTCTCTAGCGGCATCGAATCTAGTGACGCGATAGACGGCACCGTAAACGGGAAGCCCTCGGCTTGCTCCGGCTTCCGATACCGGACGCCGGACAGCTGGGTGCCTATAGAATGGCTGACGGTCAGCTTCGAACCCCTTTATCGCGTAGACCCTGTGAACGTACGCGGACCGACCCCATGAAAGAAGGCGGTCACCCGTCGGGTGACCGCCTCCGCTCTTTGCCTCAAGGAGGCTCGCTCAATGAGCGCGCCGGCTCGAGCGGCTACAGTGCCTCGAGTTCTTTTCGGGCACGATTTAGGATCTCGCGCACCTTCTCGGTCTGCTCGAAGGCCGACTTCACGACGGCATTGAAGCCGGGCCGCATGATGCAAAGACGAGAGCAGCGAGTAAGAGACCCGTCGAACGGGCCCGGCGCTGGCTCCGGCTCATCCCTCTTCGTCGCCTCCCGGAGATGCCAACTGAGCGACGTCCTGTACGATCGACGACACGCGGTCGATGACCTTTTCTAGGCGTCTCTCCCACCATTGGGACCGCAACTTCCAACCGAGTCGCGCCAACCCGTACGAAGCCCCACCCGCCCCAACCATAAAGGGGACGGCAGCCCCTCCGGTCAGGCCTAGAAGGCCCGCGAGAGCGGCTCCACCAAAGACGCCACCAAACGGAATCCCCAGCGCATGAATCATGCTCGCTTCGGCCGACTTCACTGCTGATACATCGATCTGTGTCTTCCCGTCATGGCTGGTGATTCCGATGATGACCGCACCTGTGCCATCGTCGTAACTCCACTCCATGCGGCCGTACACATCGACGAGTTCACCCTTCTGGCCCATCACCGACCGAATCGCGTGTAGGATCTTCTCCCGGTTACGGTCATCGATCTCGCCATCAAGGCTGGTCTGGTACTGCCACGAGTAGGCGCCACCTGCGAGGCTGCCACCTTTCGTTTCCACGGGTGCGTTTTGGTGAACCGTAGCGAGATCTACGAAGCGTGGGTCGATTCCCGCCTCTTTCGCGATCTCACGCAGATCCTGCAACGTGAGGCCACCCGAAGAACCATCTGTCTTCGTGACAGCCTGCTCCTGCATGTTCGCAGCACGTTCGAGAATCGCGCCGACTTCGTCGTCTCCAAAACGCTTCCCCGGCCGTTTCTCCGGAAGGATCTCCTTCTCTTCTTCGTCGCTCAATCCAAGCTCCTCAGCCCAATTTGCCGGTGCGCATAGTGCACGAGATCAGCGTCCTCCCCGCCTGGGTACTGCAACAGGCTCACCAGGATCCGGACGCACACCCGCCGCATCCAGTTTCCGATAGAACGCCGGGACATGAGTCGTGATGTAGTCGTTGATCGACTCCACGACCGCCGGCACTAGGTCCCACGCCCGATCGATCGCCGCTAAGGCGTCCGCACTCGGTGGACCGCCATTACGCTCGAGACCGGACGCTGCACGCCCGGGGCTCGCACTCTGCATCTCACTGCGAAGCGAATCGAGCGCCTCCGTGAGCTGTGCAGCTTCTTCCTTGAGTCCCTCATCCGCACCGGACTCGTCGAGAAGCTCCGTGGCTTCATTGAGCTGCCCCGTCAGACGCTGGAGCGCGCGGTTGGCCAGTGTCATCGTGCCGTTGATCTCTGCGGCACTCCTCGCGGCACTCTGACGAGCGCGAAGAGCAACCATGTTCACCTCAGCACGCGGATCGAGCTGCACCGTCACCTCCTGCTGCACGACCTGGTCGGCTGTTTCGAGCTGAACGACATAGGTGCCCGGCAGTACCAGTGGGCCCTGCGGAGAACCGCCGCCTCGCCCGCCTCCACCACGGCCGCCACCCGGCGCCTGTGGTGGAATCTCGATCGGGGCGGACTCCCGGAGGTTCCAGACCACTTGGTTCATTCCTTCATCCCCGCTCGCCTCGAGCTCGCGGACGGTCTCTCCCGTCGCCGTGAGGATCTTCACCACCGCGTCCTCCTGCTCGCCCGCCAACCAATACTGAATCACCGCGCCGTCCGGCGGGTTTTCCGATTCATACAGGTCGCCCCAGAAAGGCCAGCCACCCAATCGGAAGTACTCCGTCGCCGAAGGCGTTGGGAACAGATATACGTTCTTATCGAAGACAGTGCCTCCCGCCATGTGTTCGAGCGGCGAGAGGTCGTCCAGAATCAGAATGCTGCGACCATGCGTTCCCAATACGAGGTCATTGTCACGAGGGTGAATGACGATGTCGTCCACCGGAACCGTCGGCATACCAGTCATGCGATTCCACATCTGGCCGCGGTCGACCGATACGAACACACCTTGCTCGTTCCCGACAAAGAGGAGGTTCTGACTCCCAGGGTGCTCACGCACGGCGTTCACGGACCAGGCCGGAAGCCCGTTCGTGATCATCTCCCACGAATCACCAAAGTCTTCACTGACGTAGACGTACGCTTGGTAGTCATCGTCCCAGTGACGGTCGAAGGACGCGTACACTCGCCCCGCCACGTGATGTGATGCATCGATTCGACTCACGTAGGAAAGTGCCGGCAGATCGTCCACGTTCTCGGCCACGTTCGTCCACGTGGCACCGCCATCCTGCGTGACCTGAATGTTCCCATCGTCTGTACCCACATACACGATGTCCGCGGAAAGCGGAGACTCTTCGACCACTGAGATCGTGCCGTACTGACTCTGCCCGTCGTGGCGGGACAACGTCGAATCGGTCACCAACTCACCCATGATGGGCAGCGAGTCGCGGTCGACTTTATTGGTCAGATCCGGGCTGGCCTGTTCCCACGTGAGGCCCTGATCCAGGGAGCGCATCAGGTGGTTATTGGCGACATAGATCGTGTTCGAATTGTGCTGAGAGATGGCAATGGGGGCATTCCAGTTGTAGCGATACGCCTCCACTTCACCGTCCGGCCCCGGGCGAGGATTCGGACGCATGGTCAGGGCCTCCCCGGTCGCCAAGTTCACCCTACCTGAGTTGCCGCCCTGCGACTCGGTGTATACGAGGTTCGGATTATTGGGGTCGATCTTGTTGTAGAAACCGTCCCCACCCCAGATGTCCACCCAGTCACGGTTCTTCACTCCGTAAGGAGTATTGGTCTCGTTGGGGGCGCACCAAGAGCTGTTGTCTTGTAGGCCGCCGCACACCTTGTACGGCTCGCTCATATCAACGCCGATCTCGTAGAACTGCCCGATCGCGAGGTTGTTGTGGTGGCGCCACGTCTGCGCACCATCCCAGCTCGACGAGATTCCGCCGTCACTGCCCAGCACGACGTAGTCCGAGTTGTTCGGGTCGATCCATAAGGCGTGGTGGTCTACATGGAGATTGGCCGCAGCATCCCCTTGCCACCACGTCTTTCCGCCATCATCCGATGCGGAGAAGGCTACGCCACCCAGGTAAATACGCTCAGGGTTGTTCGGGTCGATGCGCACCAAGCTGAAGTACATCGGACGTGGATTACGAGTGGACACGCGCTCCCAGCTCTCACCGCGGTCCGTCGACTTGTAGAGGCCCCGCCCGCTCTGGTCCGACTCGACGAGCGCATACACGAGGTTGCCGTCGCGCCGGTACACGTCGATGCCGATGCGACCCTTGTCGCCCGCAGGAAGCCCCTCGGTCAGCTCTGTCCATGTGGCCCCGCCGTCCGTGCTGCGATAGAGACCACTGCCGTCTCCTCCCGCGCTGAAGCCGAATGATTTCCGCTCGCGTTGGTACATCGCCGCAAAGAGGGTGTTGGGGTCGGACGGGTCCATGACCATGTCGATGGCACCGGTGTGTTCATCGATGTACAGGACGCGCTCCCAGTTCGCGCCGCCGTCCACTGTCTTATAGACCCCGCGCTCTTCGTTCGAGCCGAACAGGTGCCCCACCGCCGCCACGTAGACCACGTCAGGGTTACTCGGGTGGATCGCGATCTTGCTGATGTGCCGAGTCTCGGTGAGGCCCATGTCGCTCCATGTCAGACCCCCGTCCGTCGACTTGAAGACACCACAGCCCCAGGGAGAACTCTGACGGTTCTGGGGCTCACCTGTGCCGACCCAAACCACGTTGGGATTGGCTTGATGGACCGTGACGTCACCCACTGAAGCGCACTCTTGATCGTCGAAGAGCGGCGTCCACGACATGCCGTTGTTTTCGGTCAACCAGACGCCGCCCGTGGCGAGGCCCACATAGAAGCTCGTCGGCTTCGATTCAATGGGCGCGACATCGGCGACACGTCCCCCCATGATTGCCGGACCGATCTCACGGAAGTGCATCCCGTCGATGGCCGTCTGAAGCGGCGTTTGGGCATGAAGCTCGGGGACCATTAGAGTCGCAAGCGCGAGCGCTAGAACCACAAAACGGCGGGACATAGAAATTCCTCTCCATTGGATGTGCAGAGGAGTAAACGGCCGGCGTTGACCGCCCGCCGCAAGGGGCGAGCAGCCGCAAGCCGAGAGCCCCCACGCCGGCTGGCGCAGGGACTGCTCAGTCAGCTAGAAGATCGAGTTGAGCATGACGTAGAACCACGTCATGTCTTCGTCGAGCCGCCCAATCGTCGCCATGGCATCGTCCTGAACGACGTAAGCGAAGCCGACCGTAGCGGACAGGTTGCTCGTGTACCGATGTGTGAGCGTGAGGTCGAGCTCATTGGCGAAGTGGGTCTCCGTGAGAGCCCCCTGTTCCGCTGCACTAAAGGAGTGGAAGTCCGCCCCGAAGTTGATGTCACTGGTCGGCCGGAACGCCATCTTGAGTGCCATGTCTTGAAGACCATGGTTGCCAGTGTGGACGGGCAGGTTCAAGAACAGATCGGCGAAGCCGTAGAATTTGTGGTTCGTCCCGAACAACGTGTGGAACGAGTTGTTCTCGGAGGAAGCCGCATCGTCGCCAGAGAGGTGATCGTACCACGCCGTGGCCGAGACTTTGCCCTCTGAGAAGCTCTTTCCGAGACGCGCTCCGAACATGTAAGCGGAGACGTCCGCGCCCGCTCGGGTCCCTGTCTGCATCGTGCCCTCGAAGCGGCCGTTCAGGCCACCGGTGAACGCGTAGCGTCCGCCGAGCGAATGCTGGTCGGTCTCGGTCGCACCTTCCGTGCGGTCATAGAACCAGTAGAGGTCCAACGCACCCGGTCCAACTTTGATAACGGTCGCGTACGCACCGTAGAGCTCTTTGTCCGCCGCAACGGCCGGAGCTGTCTCGTCACCCACTTTGTATGCGAGGAACTTCAGGCTGCCCCAATCCTTCGCGACATCGAAGCGAACACCGTCGAAGGCTTGGCCCTGCTGCGTCCATCCGACGGCTCCCACGAAACGCTGACCGCCGAGGTTGGTCTCCATGCGACCGACCCTCGCGGTCAGCCAATCCATCTTCTTGCCCTTGTACTGCATATATCCCTGATGGAGATCGAGCTTGTCCGCCGTGTAGTCGAAGAGCGGATGGGTCTCTTCACCCCACGTCCGCACGTCTTGCATCTGGACAAAAATCGTGAGGTTGTCGTCCACCGCGGCCTTCATCCCAATGCGTACACGCATTGAAGTAGACTCGTCCTTCCCGCCACCGCTCGGATCTCTGAATTCGAACCGTGGCCGGACCTGCCCGGACATAGTGATGTCCTGAGCCGCCACCGGCGCCGCAAAGGCGAAAATTCCAGTAAGGGCCAACCATTTATTCGGCTTCATTCAATCCTCCTAGGACTTTTCTGCTTTTAGTCTCGACGTGTCCAGCGCGCCCGAATCCTGCCTAGAACGGCCTCACCGCCCCGCACGCCTCACGGCCAGGGTACATCATCTTGATGTGATGTTGCCGTCTACACGGGTCCCGGTCGCCATCTACATCATTAAGGCTAGGCAGAGCCAAAGTGGGAGACAGTCGGGAGGTCTTGGACCGGCATGTCAGGAAAAGTCCCACGAAATTTGACACTGATAGCGGGGCACCCGACCTTCGGCGAAGAAATTCAGCCTTCCCCTTCCGGAGACCGGCCACGCGCAAGCTCGCAAACCTCGCGCTCTTAGCCCTTTGTGCGGCTCCCTTGGCCGCTCAGGACTTCGAACGACCCGATGGCTGGACCGTTCGTTTTGATCGCCCCGGACAGACCGAAGCAGACCTCGACACGTTCGTCGAGATGCCTCCAGGTTGGCATGTCAGATCCGGTCCAGCAGCCCTCTACTGGGGCCCTGACATGGACATTTCTGGCGACTTCAGAGCTGAGATGGAGGTGTTCCTCTTCGACCCAGGTGACCGGCGGGAGGCGTTCGGGATCTTCCTCGGCGGGAGGAGCATGAACAGTGACGCGATCGAATACACGTACTTCCTCATTCGGAACGGAGGACAGTACATCATCAAGCGCCGAGAGGGAGAAGCCGCGCCAACCGTAGCGCCGTGGACCCGCCACGACGCGATCAACTCGTATGCGGATCGGGGTGAGGACGCGAGCGTGAAGAACAACCTCGTCGTCGAAGCTCGCGGGGACTCCGTGCACTTCTCCGTGAACGGAACGCAGGTCGCGACCGTGCCTCGCTCAGAAGCGAGAGTAGACGGAGTCTTCGGCTTCCGAGTGAATCACGCGCTGAATCTTCATATCTCGAAGATCCAGATCACGCCACTGGGTTGAAGCTCAGCTGGGGGTCACGTCGCTGGTCGCGGTGATGTCGTCCTCCGTGCCTTGCACTCCATCTGCCCCCATGGAGCCGACGGTGTAACCCCTCCTCCCCTGCTCCAGGTAATAAGCATTGCCCCAAGGGTCCTCGCCCACGCCGGAAAAGTCACGGCGCAGCCAAGCCTCCCAATTCCCGGGGAAGCCCTCGCCTCGCCCTAGACGCACGTCCAGCTGCTCTGTCATGGCGTCGAGGCGAGCGGGAACGAGCTTGGCGTTCACGCTGTTCACAATAGGCGCGAAGTAGTCGCTCTGGATCTTGGCCCGCGAACTCGGTACCGCCATCGCGATAGCAAGGAGCGCGAACGCAAGCACCACAATGTTTTTGATCATGTCAGCAATGTTGAGCCGGGAGGGCGATTCGTATCGCTAAAGCTGCTCCGATCGCGGGCATCTGACCAGGGATTCGTGAACTGAAGCCTGACTCTCGCCGTCATGCTTCGCCGGAGAAGCTCGGTCGTGAGTGGTCCGGAGCGGCACTTCCGGAATCCGGAGGGAGAACAGTAAGGCGGCCAAAATGAGAAGTGCGGTGAACCCATAAATGCGATTCGTCGCTCTTGTGAAGGCGTCTCGGACGGCCACCTCAAGCCGCGCCACGACGCTGATGCCTTCGTCCCGAATAGCAGTGGCGGCTACAGCCGTCGTCGCTGATGCGGCTCGGATCTCGAAAGAGGCGATGACCTCATCTCGGAGCCCTGCCCCCCCCGTGGACACGAATTCTTCGATCACGATGCCGGATCCGGCCAACTCTGGGATCTCGGTGTCCAATGACGCGAATGCCCCACCGAGCGTGAACCCTAGGACAGTGCCCATGAGCGCGGCGCCGACAGTCGCTCCGGTCTGCCGGAAGAACTGAGAAGCACTCGTGGCCTGTCCGATCAATCTGACGTCGGCAGCGTTTTGGATCGCGAGTGTGAAGAGTGGCATCCCAGGGCCCACACCCAGGCCGCACATCACCATGTAGAGCGTCACCCGCCAGTATTGGACATCTGCGGGCATGAGCGCGAGCAGCACCGCCGCGGCCAAGAAGACGACGAGGCCGCCCGATATTTGCCTGCGATACCCCAGACGATTCACCAACTGACCCGACATCGTCGCGCTGAACACGAGACCCATCGAGAACGGGATCAGAGCTGCACCGGCGCGGGTCGCCGACACCCCGAGCACACTCACCAAGAACAGCGGCAGGAAAATCGTGATCGACATGAACGACGCGCCCACGAAAAATGCAGTCGTGTTGGCGGTCCGGAACACAGGCTCGTCGAAGAGTCGGAAGTCCAGAATGGGCCCGGTCGCCGTTTTCGAACGCCGAACGAACAAGGTCAGCACTGCGACGCCCGTTCCAAAGAGCAGAAGCGTCACCCACGAGGCGAGATCGCCGACCGGTGCGCCCTGACCCAGGCCAGGCAGCCATGGATAGGCACGCTTGTCGAGTTGGAGGGACAAGATCAACGGAAGCATCCCTCCAAGCAGCAGAAGTGCACCCATGATATCGGGGCTCGCCTGAACTTCCTTTGGATCGAGGCGCGGCATCTTGCGAATGATGAACCACAGGGCCAGGCCACCCAGCGGCACGTTCACCAAGAACACCCAACGCCACCCAGCCACACCCGGAATCCATCCGCCGGCATGGTCCGTGAGGAGGCCGCCGATTAATGGCCCGAGGACCGAGGCGACCCCAAAGACAGCCCCTACGAAACCTTGGTATTTCCCTCGTTCCGCCGGGGTGTAGAGATCCGCGATGACGATGAACGTCATAGCAAAAAGCCCGCCACCGCCGGTGCCCTGGAGCCCGCGGAAGAGCACGAGCTGCGTCATTCCGTCGCCGAGGAGAGGCAGTGGGCCGAACATGCCCGCAAGGCCGGACAAAACAGACCCCGTGAGAAAAAGACCAATCGCTCCGAGGGTGACCATCTTCCGGGAATACGTGTCGGCGAGCTTGCCGTACACCAACGCGAACGAGGTCGAAGCCAGCAGGTACGCCGTCGCGACCCAGGCGTAGCGTTCCACGCCCTGGAGGTCCTCGACCATCTTGGGCAACGCCGTCGACACAATGGTTTGGTCTATGGCCGCCAAGAACAGCGCGAGCAGGATAGACAGGTAGATGGCCGTACGGTCACGGTCGGAAACCGGAGACTCGAAGGGCCCGGGCGGTGTTTTTGACATGTGGCGTAAAAGGTAACGGCCGCCCGGTCGAGGAGACCGGGCGGCCGCTCAGGCCCTGGACAGCTAGATGGCTATCGCGCGCGCATCCACTCGAAGAACCACTCGAGTTCAGCCTCGCCGTAGCTCTCCTCGTTCTGGAACGGGGAGTTGCTCCCCGAGAGGTCGCCGACGCGGTCCACGACCAACTCTTGGCTCCACGTCTGCCCACCTACTGTCATGCTTACGCTGTACGTGCCGGGTTCCGCCAACGGGGCGCCGCCACCACCACCAGCGCCGAAGCGACGGAAGAGCGACTGGATACCACCACCCGGTGCGATCAGCTCGGCCAGCGTGCGCATCTGCCCGAAGTTTCCAAAGCCACCACCGCCGCCGCCCGGCTGTGACTCACCTGGGCGCTCCGTGAAGCGCTCCGGGTCACCACCAAAGCCACCACGGCCCCGGCCGCCGAAGCCACCTGGAAATCCTGTGGCCTCACCCGTGAAGCGCTGGATGATTGGGGTCAGCGCCGATGCCTCCCAACCCTCGGCCAAGAGAGAGTCCTGAACTTCCAGCGCACGCGTCTTCATCCGTTCTTGCTCGCGCACTTCGTACAGTCCTGGCTCCGCGGCTGGGGGAGCTTCACCGCGCATGTTCCAGCTGACCCGGTTGATACCCTCGCTCACGCTCCCGTTGACGGTCGCGAACTGGGACCCATCGGGTGCACTGAAGGTGATCTCGACCTGGGCGGCTCCGGCGCCAGCACGCCCTCCGGCTGCACCGCCACGGCCGCCTCGACCACCACGCCCACCTCGGCCGCCACCCGTAGCCTGCCCGCCACCGGCCTCCGCGCCAGCGCCACCGGCCGCACGTACTGCCGCGACCTGCTCTTCGGTCAGGTAGTAGCTGATCTCCGCGTCACCGCCTGGGGTGGGCCTCTGCCAGTACTGCTGACCCGTCGACTCACCACCCCGTGCAGGGAGACCGAACTGGAAGCCCGGGCGCGGGGCGAACAGGCCGCCGTCTGCCACGATGGCGTTGGTGAGCCCCTGGAGCGGTGCGATGTCCACGATCCAGATCGAACGACCGTGTGTGCCGGCTACGAGTTCTTTGTCCCGCGGATGCACTTCGAGGTCGTGCACCGGTACCGCCGGGAGCCCGTTCATGAACCGCTCCCATGACCCCCCTCGGTTGGTCGACACATACGCGCCCACATCAGAACCCACGAAGAGCAGATTCTGGTTGACCGGGTCTTCTTCGACCACGTGGAGGAAGTCCACGGAACCGGATGGCAGGTCGGACACGATAGACTGGAAGGAGTTGCCGTTGTCGTCCGATACATAGACGTAGGGCGTGAAGTCGTTCGTGCGGTGACCGTCGAACGTCACGTAGACTCGGTTCGAGTCGTGGTTCGATGCCTTCACACGGGTGACATAGGTACCCTCCGGCACACCGCCGAACTTGTCCGTCAGTTCGGACCAGTCGTCGCCGTCGTTTTCAGTCATCCACACTCGGCCATCATCCGTACCGGCGTAGAGCTTCCCGGAGGCCAAAGGCGACTCATCGAGGGCCGTGATGGTCGCATACGTCTCCGCGCCGGTCGCATCAGGCGTGATCCCACCCGTGGTTTCGGTGGAGATCTTGATCTTCTCCTCGTCCGCGTACGACAGATCCGGAGAAATCGGTACCAGCGTCGACCCCCAATCGGTGCTCTTCACCACCTTGTTGCCTGCGGCATAGAACCAGCTGCGGTCATGAGTGGACTGAAGGAATGGCGTATTCCAGTTCCAACGTTCCACGGCATACGCAGCGGAATCGGCTGTCGCGCGAGCACGAAGATCCCGAAGGGCCGCGTCGTTCTCGCCCATGCCGCCGTCCATGAGCATGATGATCGAGTCCTGCTTGGGCAGCCAAACCGAACGCCAGTCCGGCTTCTGGACCGTCTCGCGCTCACCGGTGGCGACATTCGAGCGACCCATGTTGCCGCCCTGGGACTCGGACCAAACGATGCTCGGGTCCTCGGGGTCCTGCGCGGTGACGAATCCGTCACCGCCGCTGATGGTCGCCCAGTGGTACGCCGAGAGTTGCCCGCTCGGCAGGCGACTCGGGCCGCACCAAGTGCCGTTGTCCTGCAGCCCTCCACACACGTTGTACGGCACATCCATGTTGACGCTGATGTCGTAGAACTGCCCCATGGTCATGTGGTTCAGGTAAGACCAGTTGCCGCCCTTGTCGTAACTGATGGCCACGCCGCCGTCGTTCCCGACGATGATGCGGTCAGGATCGTTCGGATCGATCCACATGGCGTGGTGATCCACGTGGATCTGGTTCGTCGTGGTCCCGTACGTCTCTCCGCCATCGTCCGAGAACTGGACGGGGGTGGAGGAGAAGTACACTCGGTTCTCGTCCTGCGGATCGACACGAACCTGGGAGTAGTAGAACGGGCGCGTGTTCACGTCGTTCATCTTCTCCCAATTCGCGCCGGTATCTGTAGACCGGTAGAGGCCGTTCCCGGCGATGCCTTCGGTTTCGCCTTCACCCCGAGCCTCGACCAAGGCATACATGGTGTGAGGGTTCGACTGGCTCATGGCGAGTCCAATACGGCCCTTTTCGGACGTCGGGAAGCCGTCACCAACCACTTCAGTCCAGCTGTCCCCCCCGTCCATCGTCTTCCACAGCCCTGAGCCCGGGCCTCCGCTCTGGAGGTAGTACGGACCACGCTCGCGCTCCCAACTGGAGGCGAAAAGTTGCTCTGGATGGTGTGGGTGCATCACAACGTCGACGAAACCCGCCTTGTCGCTGATGAACTTCACGAGTTCCCAGTTCTCACCGCCGTCCTGAGTGCGGTAAAGGCCACGCTCCGGGTTCGAGTCCCAGATATGGCCGAGCGCCGCGACGTACACGATGTCAGGATTCGTGGGGTGGATCACAATGCGAGCAATGACCTGCGTCTCCACCAAGCCCATGGGCTCCCAGGACTCGCCCCCGTCCGTCGACTTGAAGATCCCGCCTCCGGCTGAGATCGAATTGCGCGAGTTCGGTTCACCCGTCCCGGCCCACACGATGTCGGTGTTGGACGGTGCAATGGCCAGGTCGCCCATCGAGATGACGCGCTCGTCGCTCCACACCTGCTTGAACGTCGTGCCGTTGTTCGTGGTCTTCCAAATGCCGCTGCCCGCACCGGCGACGAAGAACGTCTTCGATGGGCTGGGGATGGCTTCGATGTCGGTCACACGCCCACCCATATTGGTAGGCCCGATATTACGCCATTGGAAGTCGTCCATCATGTCGCCCAACGGCTGAGTCAGCTGGGCTTGTAGGCCGGGGGCGGCGAGGGCCAAAAGCAATGCTGCCGCGGCAAGCGTTTTTGCGCGCATGTTGTTACGTCTCAACGGGGGTCAGTGAAGCGACAGAACAGGCCCCCATTCTGGAGGCAATCTGCTCCAGTGGACAGACCTCAGGCGTTCAGATGTTGAGCCACTCGATGTCTACTCTGTTCTCGGCACCGCTTCGGGATCCCTAGTAGCGCTCGGCCGTCGATTCCTCCCGGGGGCCGGCGTGCCGCGAGTCCTGGGCGACGCACGTCTCCAAAATCGCTCTTGTCAGGTTCGATTCGGCTGATACGATCAGCACATCGACCACCATCAACGCATTCCTAGGACCGCGATTGACCCCGCGACGATTCGTTTCTGTGCTCGCCTTCGCGTTGGCGGCGACGTTCACGCCGGCGCTCTCCGCCCAAGACGCCCGACCCGTCGCAGCTGCAGAGCGCGCTCCGTCCTCCATTGTGATTGATGGGTCACTCGACGATGACGCGTGGAACGCAGCCAATCCCATCGTGGACTTCGTACAGCGTGAACCGACAGAGGGACAGCCGGTTTCAGAACGTACGGAGGTTCGGATTCTCATGGACGCCGAAGCTCTCTATGTCGGAGCCTGGCTGTTCGACGACGACGCGAGTGGAATCTCTCTCGGTGAACGCATCCGCGACGC
>Ga0233428_1001209_pt1 | contig 28764 bp, 24 predicted proteins | sample SI_118_April2016_4_FD_179890 | JGI IMG/M metagenome (GOLD analysis project Ga0233428, IMG submission 179890) | Seawater microbial communities from Saanich Inlet, British Columbia, Canada - SI_118_April2016_120_MG | ecosystem: Environmental > Aquatic > Marine > Inlet | place: Canada: British... | reverse complement strand
CTCGGTATTCGTCGCCAGTCGGATGTTGTCGGTGAATCGCTGTCGATCAAAGCCACGTAGCGTGTCCGACCCACCGAGTCCTTTGACACGCAGACTGCCCCCGAATTCACCATAGGCAAACAAGGGAACAGCCCCTTTTAGGGCCTCGAAGATCGTGCGATGAGCGATATTCAATCGTTCGCCGATCGGCCAGTAGCGCGCATCGGTTACCGTGTAACGCTGAAAATCGATCTCCTCGAAGAATAGTCCGAACAGCGAATTACGAGACGTTTCATAGGACCATTCCTGAAACAGCCCCTCGCGAGGGATGGTTGGGTCGTCTCGAGTATCCCATACAAGAGTGAAACTGATGAAACCGGAGACGCCATCCACCACGCCGTCCGGTGTCCCTTCCTGAACGTAGAACGACAGATCTCCGGCTGGGCTCACCTCGTTGCGCTCAAGCCCCAGACCAACTGAAAGTGATACGGGGCCGTAGATGGCCCGAACCAATCTGAGCAGAGCACTGGGTTGCTCAAGAATGTAGAAGTAGTAGTCCTCGTCTTTGAAGTCAGGACTTTGGGGATCCGTGAAATCCTCGTTGCGATCACTGTCGTTCGACAGACCATAGTAGCGGGCACGCAGATCCCTGTGGGAACTGAGACGCATCTGGATCCCCCAACCCGTACCGGAGATGTGGGGAACCTTGAGGCGCACGTAGTTCGTTCTTTTGCCCTTCGTTGAGTTGATCGAGTGAAAGGTGAACTTGTATCGATAAGGACGGCGCGAATAGTCGGCCAACTGTACACGCGCACCGCGATTCCAGCCTGAGGAAGGGCTGTAGTAGACGACGGGCAGGCCTGTTGCTCCATAGTCTCGTCCGTGAATCCGAATCTGCTGCCGTTTTGCCATCCAGCGCACGGCACCAAGCGTGGGTCCGGTCCGCCCACCGACAAGTCGCTCCCTGCGAGGACGAGACAGACTATCCACAACCGTGCTGTCCGCAGAAACGGCCACCTCGTCAGCAGATCCGAGGGTGGGTAGCAGCAAGGCGAGAATCCAGTATGGTCGATTTGGGTGAGACATTGGTGGGTCAGACGCCCATTTCGAAACGATCGCGATCGGCCGGATCCACCGGGGCTGACAGGTCAAATCGAAGGGGAGTCATTGACACTTCGCCGCGGTCCAGAGCTTCAATATCACCGTCGGATCGTGAGGGGCTGACTCGCTCAAAGCCTTCGTAGTGATGCTCGAAGGCGCCGTCTTCTCGCTGTCGAAAGAACGCCCCATAGGATGTGGGCGTCACGGCGGTCAGTCGCCGTGCTGTCGAGGGATCGACGTCAGATGGCATATTCACCGAGAGCACTCCTGCGCCGGAAGGCAGCCCCCCTGACAATACCTCTGTGGTGATCTGGCGACTGACAATGGCAGTATTGATCCACAACTGCTCGAGAAATCCGTCGGTGCGCTCATTGCGCCACTGTGCGTAGTCTTCGGGACGCAACTGGGCAGAGAAGGCAATGGCGGGAACACCTGCCAACATGCCCTCGATCGCGGCACCAACCGTCCCCGAACTGAGCAAGAACGACAGCCCAGCGTTGATCCCAACATTGACGCCGGAAATGACCAGGGCCGGCGGCTTCGCATACAGACAGTGGACACCGATGTTTGAGCAATCTGCCGGTGAACCGTCGAGGCTGAATATTGGACACGGAAGATCCGCCTCCTGCTGCGGCTGCAGGCGCGGCTGCGCGAATCGACTCAGGGTCTTGGAGGTCCAGCTGAATTCTCGCGCGGGGACCACGGCCACGACTGGGTGAATCTGCGCCAGTTCGCGTAGAAGAGGGCGCAGGGCGGGAGAGTCGATTCCGTCGTCATTGGTGACCAGAACCCACTCTCCCCGAGGATGTTCCGGCAGATTGATTGCAGTGGACAAAGAGTGTTTCCCGTCACGTCGTGGGGGGCACTGAGGCAGGTATACTACCCATTATTTAGCTGTCCACCAACCATGGGACTGGCTATCTTAACGGTACGGCCCAAATGTCATCAAAGGTGGAGTTCCCCGGCTTTGGAACATGCTATCTTGCTGCAGGAACTCGAGTCGCTGGCCGAACAGCTTACGGTCGAGGTGCGCCACGAGCCACTTGCTGGCCCGCGGGGCGGGCTCTGCCGGTTGGGTGGCCGTGACTTGATACTGGTTGATCGGAACTTGTCCCTGGCTGAGCGCGTCGAGTTGATGGCGAATGCCCTGTCCCGATTGCCACTCGACGACGTGTTTGTCCGCCCCGTCGTACGACAATGGCTCGAAGAGCGGATGTGCAAAATGTAACTGAACTGAGGTCTTCCCCTCGGTGAACCTGCGATCCCCCGTGAACTGACCCCGAAGTCCCCCTGACTGACCACCGAAACGACGAATGATTCAACGAATCCTGTCCATTGTTCTTCTCGGTCTGATCGTGTCCGGCGCGCCGGCGACGGCCCTCACGTTCTATGTCGATGACAGCAGCGGTGACAACCGTCGCAGCCACGTCGTCGCCCAAGCAGACACGACGCCTTGGCAGACCCTGACCCATGCCCTCAAGGTCGCCCATCTGATCCCAGAGGGTCGACCCCACGTCATAGAACTCACTGAGGGTACCTACTCGCCGTCTTCTGGCGAGACATTGCCATTTGAGGTGACGCAGACTGGGATCTACGTGAGTACGGAAGATGGCGTCCTCTTCGATGCGGAAGGTCTGTCGAGGATTTTCACCATTACGGCGCCCACATCTGATTTTGTGCTTCGAAATGTAGCGTTGCTCAATGGTGTCGCCGACCAGGGTGGTGCCGTCTATTGTCACACGTGTTCCTTGAAGGTTACGGACAGTCGCATCATCGGCAACAAGGCGACGGACGCTGGGGAGGCCATCTATGTCGAAGATGGTCGCCTGCAGTTTGTGAACAACAATGTGCGCTTCAACGGCTCGTCTTCTGGGGCTCCCCTGTTGACTCTGCACAACACCTTCGCCGATACGTCGCAACGGGACCACATTCGCAATAACACGTTTTATCGGAATGATGCACCTGTCTTGCTGACAACGGGCAATCGCACGGACATCAGCAGCAACATCTTTTTTGGCACCGCAAAAGATGATCGTGCTGCCATCATTGATTCGGTGACGGACGCGAGCCCTCTGATCCGCTACAACCTCTTCTGGGAAGTTGACATTCTCACATTGTCTGAGGAGCGCGATACCACCAAGGTTGTGCGCACCGTTCGTGACACGGCCACCGTGTCGGATTTCGGTATCAGCTTGCCGAGTTTTGTCACCAATCGACCCGATACGATTGCTCAGGTAGGGGCGACCTATGAGTATGAGATCGAGACTGAGAACGACAAATCTGAATACAGCTTCAATCGGGTGACGACGAGCGATCTACCTGCCGCAATCGCCACGGCCGACTGGCAGGCAGGGATCCTGCGCTGGACACCTGACTCCACGGATGTGGGTGACCACGCGCTGCGCGTCGAAATCATCCATACGCCATCGGGGCAACTGCAGTTCCTCAGTTATGTGTTGGAGGTCTTCTCAGCAGACGACTTCCCCGACACAACCCGTGTGTGGCCGATTATCAATATCTCCTTCGTTCCGGACACGACGAGGGCCCTCGATACGCTGAATACCATTGTCCCAGCTTTCTCTTCGGCTGCAAGTGCAGGAAACAATCTTTACGACGACCCCCTCTTCCTGAATGTGGAAGTAAACAGTTTCAGCCTCACGGCGAGTTCGCCGGCGCGCGACGCTGGGAGTCCTGTCATTGACTACGAAGATGCAGTGGTTTCTGGAGGAGGCTTGCGCAATGACATCGGTTTCACAGGAGGACCTGGGAATGGCGGTGCGCCAGCTGCAGGCTCCGCGACAGAAGTCGGCGCCCTCTCCTTGCCAGACTCTCTGGTCCTGCAGGGCTCGGAATGGACGTACACGCCGTCGCAAGATCAGACCAAGAGTATCATCCTGATCGATCCGATCTCGGGACATGACAATCCGCCGACATTGGCGGCGAGCCTCGGCTCGCTGAAGCCGATACCCGTCGTGTGGGAACCGACCATTGCCGACACAGGTTCCTGGCTCGTGGGGCTCACCATCTTCAATAGCGATGGCAGTTCGGCACGGCACTATTTCCCGCTTCGAGTACGACCGGTCAACGAGCCACCGCAGATCACGAGCACTGCGCCGTCCCAGGCCTTTGAAGACAGTGCCTTCGTCTATGCCGTGGAGGTTCTTGAACTCGATGGCGATGCAGTGACATTTGCCCTGACCAGCGCACCAGATTCCATGACCATAGATGCGGCGGGCAATATCGCATGGACACCTACGCAGCAGGATACCGGATCCGTCACAGTGGATGTCCTGGTGACCGACGTCGGCGGCGAATCATCATCTCAGACCTTCACCCTCGCCGTCCTGAACACCAATGATAGACCCACTTTTGACGCCGTTGCAGACACAAGTGCCACAGAGGATTCGATCTTCAGCCTGCAGCTATCGGCGAGCGACATCGATATAGCCGATACATCCTTCGTCTTTACTCTGCTCTCGGGCCCGGACTCAGCGACCGTTGACTCTTCCGGCCTCGTGTCATGGATGCCAGTGCAAGCAGATGTGGGTGTTGCAACCTTGAAGGTGCAGGCACAAGATGCTCAGGGAGGCATCGACTCCACTAGCTTCACGATCACGGTTTTACAAGTGGACGATGCACCGATCATCACCAGCACGGCAGACACGACGGCCCCAGAAGATGCCGCCTACGAATACACCGTGACTGCCTCAGACGAAGAGGGCGAAGCGATAACCTTCGAATTGACGAGTTCTCCTGCGGCAATGAGCATCGATACAACGGGTGCGATCACGTGGACACCGGTACAAGCCGACACGGGGAACCATGATGTAGCGATTCGTGTCGCAGACCCCGCGGGCAACGAAGCCACGCAAGCCTTCACACTTGTCGTGACCGCTGTCAATGACGCGCCAACGCTTGTGAGTCGCACCCCAGCAGACTCGTTCTTTTTTTTCGAACCTGGCCAGGGAATCGTTTTCAGAGTTACAGCGACGGATGAGGAAAACGATGAGCTGAGTTTTCGCTGGCTTGTTGACGGGGTCGTGCAGGTTGATACGGACGATGATCTGTTGCACGTACCGGACACGACAACGGCGGACACGGTTGTCTCGCTGATCCTCGATGGTACGGACTCCACGATCGTCCAGTGGATCGTTGATGCTCGAGCGATCCCGTTGGCGCTGTTACAGCCGGACAGCATCGATTTTGGCACGGTGACCCTCGGCGACTCGGCCTCCGCAGTTTTGTCCTTGTCGAATCCGGGACGCTCGACGTTGGTGATCAGTAATCTGCAGGTTGGCAATCTGGAGTTGACATCCGTGTTCAGTTCCAGTCAGGTCCTGGAGGACGAAACGGAGACACTACAGGTCCGCTACATAGCCGCGAACCGGGGATCACTGTCGACGACGATCGCCTTCGATACAAACGACCCAGATCGCTCCACCGTGTCCATCCCCGTGTCAGGTTTCGGACTGATTCCAACACGGGTCTCGTTAGACCTCGATCCGACCGCTGGCAACCAGCAAGGTGAGATCGGTGGCGGCGAAGCAGGCGACACGGTAGGCGTCGATATCTATGCGGCTGACGCCCTCGATATCATCGAGGGCGTTGTAGAAATCACCTTTGATCCTGCCCTTCTGACGGTGGCCGGTTTCGAGCCACACGCGGCAGGCGACTCCAATCTGGTGACGGACCCGACGATTGTTGTAACGGAACCATCTTCGGGGCGCGTACGCGTCGAAGTTTCGACAGATACAACGGCGGGCTCCTCGGAAGATGGTTCGTCTGGAGACGGACTTCTTGGCCGCCTGCTTCTGGTCATCGGCAGCGATGCGGTGGCGGATACAGAAGGTGAAGTGCGACTCGAGTTGGTTGAACTACTCAGCGAGGGCTTCACAGAGGCTGACACCTTGCTTCCCGAAATAGTGTCCGTCATTCGTGTCCGCAGCAGACTACCTACGGACTTGAATGATGATGGCATCGTCAACTTCGATGACTTCTTCCTCTTTGTTGCGGTCTTCGGAACGACCGATTCGCGCGGTGACTTCGACAATTCCGGTGGCATTGTCGATTTCGATGACTTCTTCGTCTTCGCTGCGTCCTTCGGTGAGCGCGCTCGCCCCGCCCGCGCTGCGCCTGAGTTGGCGATGGAAGGCCTGAACCTATTTGTCTCAGATCGGCCGTCACATCTTGATCTGCTCGAAGCACAGATCACCTGGTCGGGTGAGACAGATTTGCTCGCCGCTGCGCTGACCGTCGAATTCGACCCGCGAGTGCTCACCTTTATGGACATCCAGGATACGCCTGGGGCAGCTACTTCCCTTCTGTGGAAACAGGACGTGAGGCCTGGCATTGTGCAATTAGCCTTCGGTCGCGGTTCGACCGGTGCCTATACGGCAGACTATCCATTGCTGCGCTTTGCAAGACACACTCCCGATGCCACAACCCTGCGGCTGGCCCAGGGTCTTGGCCACACATCTGCCGGGCAAACGATCGCCCTGCCAGTGGCGGGGTTGACGAATGTCGCTGCCCTGCCGGTTGAGTTTGTCCTCTATCCGGCATACCCGAATCCATTCAACCCTGAGACGACACTGTCACTCTTCGTTCCCGCCCTCGAGGCGGAACAACCCATAAGACTGCGGATCTTTGATCTACTCGGGCAGCCAGTACGGACCTTGATCGACGAATCAAGGTCGGCAGGTCACCATGCCATCACCTGGCATGGCAGAGACGATGAAGGAAGATCGGTGGGCGCCGGCGTGTATCTGATCGAGCTTGTGACACCAACTTCGCGTTTTGTGCACAAAACACTGTATCTGAAGTAGTTCCATCACATCGTCGCAGATTCCTGAGGCTCCGGGGCTCGTTGACAGGCCCCGGAGCCTCCTGTATATTCGGCAGTTCGAATTCTGCATGAAATTTCTCGCGCCGAATCGTCCTTCCACTGGCCGATGGCGCGCCTACCGGAATCCTGTGAACCATGCCCAAGCTGAAGACCCACAAAGCGACTGCCAAACGTATCAAACAACGGGGAAGTAAGTCTTTGAAGCGGCGTCACGCCTTCGGAGATCATTTTCTCGGCAAACGCTCGACAAAGCGCAAGCGTCAGTTGCGTAAGAACGAGGCAGTGTCCTCCGCGAACATGAAGAATGTCCGGCGTTCGCTGGGTCTGAAGTAGGAGAATCCAACAATGCCCCGTACTCGCAATAGCGTCGCGACCCGTCGCCGACACAAGAAGATCCTCAAGAAGGCTCGTGGCTATTTCGGCGCACGCAGCCGCCTGTTTCGCACGGCTCAAGAAGCCGTTGATCGTGCCCAGCTGTATGCCTACCGAGATCGTCGCCGGCGTAAGCGCGACTTCCGCCGACTTTGGATCTCCAGAATCAACGCTGCCGCACGTATCAATGGGGTTACTTACAGTCAGCTGATCCATGGCCTGGGACAGGCCGAAATCGACGTGAACCGCAAGGTTCTGGCTGATTTGGCAGTGCGTGATCCCGAGGCCTTTAGTGCCATCGCGCAGCAAGCAAAGGCTCACCTCTCGTAGCACACCCACGTTGGTGTGTGAACCGGCGCTCGCCGGAGTTGTCAGGAGAGGTGGGATGTGGGTGAGTAATTCCCCAGGACTGTAATTTGTCCTGGGGTTGCTCTTTTTGTTGGCTCGCGTAGACATTCACGTCTCCTGATAGCCCACCGGTCGTCAGCTAGTGCAAAGACGACAACGCCGGATCTTTCCTCTCCAAGGTGGGGATCAACGTCCCTGCCTTTGTGGCCGCTGAGATTGAGATCATGGTGCGTGAAATTGACGATCTACGTCAGGAGGCGATCGCAGCCATTGGCGCTGCCGCCGATCTGAAGTCCCTCGAAGAGCTTCGGGTTCACTTTGCCGGGCGACGCAGCCGACTGCGTGAGATTCTTAGCAGTATCGGCAAGTTGTCTGCTGAAGAGCGCCCCATCATCGGTTCTGCCGCCGGAAAAGCCCAGCGGGTGATCGACAATGCGCTTGAGCAGCGTCAGGCAGCCCTTGAAGCGCTCTCCGAGAGCAGTGATAGCTTCGATATCACCCTGCCAGGTCGTCGTCCCCATATAGGACGCAAACACCCCCTGACAGCGATGACGGACGAACTGGTCGACGTTCTTCGCAGTATGGGTTTCAGCGTCGCCGATGGGCCGGAAGTCGATGACGAGTTTCACAACTTCGACGCCCTCAATACACCAGCTGATCATCCTGCCCGCGACGAGCACGACACATTCTATCTCGACGATGGAAATCTATTGCGGACGCACACCTCTACAGTGCAAATCCGCGTGATGCAGCAGCAACCTCCTCCCATCCGAGTGATTTCTCAAGGGCGCTGCTATCGCAAGGAGACCGTAGATGCCACGCATCATATGGTCTTTCATCAGATCGAGGGCCTGTACGTAGACGAAGGTGTGTCGCTTGCTGAACTGAAAGGCACGTTGACAACTCTCGGGCGACGGATCATGGGCGATCGAACCGAGATTCGCTTTAGACCACACTTCTTCCCTTTCACAGAACCAAGTGTCGAGTTCGATTTCTCCTGTACCATCTGTGCCGGCGAGGGTCAGATACAGGGCAGCCGTTGCCGTGTGTGCAAAGGAACGGGATGGATTGAGATCGGCGGCGCTGGCATGGTAGACCCCAACGTTTTTCGCGCCGTAGACTACGATGCAGAGAAATACACGGGATTCGCCTTCGGTTTTGGCATCGAGCGTGTCGCCATGATCCGCTATGGCATAGACGACATCCGCCTCTTCCTTGACAGTGATCTTCGTTTCACCCGGCAATTCGGAGGCTGAGAGCTATGAAGATCACCAAAGCATGGCTCGCCGACTATGTCAGCTTCGATTGGGATACCGATGAGCTTGTTGAGCGCCTGACGATGGCGGGCCTCGAAGAGGAGGCGATAGAGGATCTCGGTGCTCGCCTTGGGGGCGTGATCGTAGGCCACGTCCTGGAGGCAAGCCAACACCCGAATGCCGACCGCTTGTCCGTATGTACTGTCGATGTGGGTGAAGCTACCCCTCGGACCATCGTCTGCGGGGCCCCGAATGTGGCATCAGGACAACGCGTTCCGGTTATTCTGCCGGGCAGTACCCTACCAGATGGCAGCAAGATCGGCGAAGCCAAGCTCCGCGGCGTCGCCTCCAGTGGCATGATCTGCTCCGAGGCTGAACTCGAATTGGGCACGGATACGTCCGGTATCATGGTGCTACCAGACGACTACAAGGTAGGCAGCCCTTTTGCCGTGGCCGCAGGGCTGAACGACGTCGTCGTCGACTTTGAGGTCACACCGAATCGCCCGGACTGCCTGAGCGTCGTTGGCATCGCCCGCGAGGTCTCAACCCTCGCAGATCGCCCGCTGACACTCCCCGCTGTCGATCTCAACGATGAGGGCCCACCCGTTGAGACCGGATGTCGGGTTGATGTGGAAGACTCACAAGGATGCCCACGTTATGTGGCGCGCATCATCCGCGGTGTTCGCGTCGGACCATCCCCCGCCTGGCTGGCCAATCGCCTGCGGTCGGTTGGCCAGCGACCGATCAACAACATCGTCGATGTGACAAATTTCGTCATGCTCGAATTAGGCCAGCCTCTGCATGCATTCGATCTGGACCGACTCCAGGAAGGTCGGATTGTCGTGCGACGAGCTCGTTCAGGAGAGCGACTGCAAACGCTGGATGGCGCCGATCATGAACTCACAACAGAGAATCTCGTCATCGCCGATGGTGTAGCCCCCATTGCCCTGGCCGGGGTCATGGGAGGGCAGAATTCCGAAGTAAGCGAAACCACGACCGATATCCTGTTAGAATCTGCCTTTTTCGACCGCCGTATCGTGCGCCAGTGCTCGTCTCGACTCGGCCTGCGTACCGAAGCGTCGGCGCGATTTGAGCGGGGTGCAGACATCGAGATGGCTCCCTTTGCATCTGCCCGGGCTGCGGCCCTACTAATCCAGGTCGCAGGTGGCACAATCGACCACGGCGCGATCGATCACTACCCAGTGCCGGTGGTGCCCAAGGTCTTGCCTCTGCGCCCCGAGCGAGCACGCCGACTCCTTGCGGCTGATATCGATCGTGGCAGATGCACGAAGATTCTCGAAGCTCTCGGCTGTCACGTCGACCGGGGGGCCCAGGAGGATCTCGTTGTCACGGTACCATCCTTTCGCCCTGACCTCGAACGCGAGATTGACCTCGTGGAAGAGGTGGGTCGGATCTATGGTTACCACCACGTGCAAGGCAATGAGCGGGTCCGCGGGCCAATTCCACAACAACCACCGGGTGGATATGAACGGGCCCGCAGCATTCGCGAGGGGCTTGTCAGCCTCGGGCTCGATGAAGTCGTCACTTCAAGCATCGTCGCTGAGCGTTGGATCGAGTTGATGGGACGACCTGCCTGTCGTCTGGCGAATCCTCCTGCAGAGGGCATGTCGCAACTGCGCACGAGTCTGGTGCCCGGCTTGATGGATGTCGCACGTCGCAACTTCAATCAACGACAGTCTGGAATCGGCATCTTCGAAGTAGGCCGAGTGTTCACACCACGATCTGGCGCCCTCCCCAATGAAACGCTTGTCGTTTCCGGCCTGCTTTCAGGCGATGCCAGTGCTTCCCCTTGGCGGGGTGATCGTCGTGACGTCGACCTGCTCGACCTCAAGGGACTCGTCGACGCCCTGCTAATTGACAAGGATGTGTCCTTCGAACCGGTGACTGGTGACGAGGGATTCCTGCGCACCGGTCAAGGTGCCAGGATTCTGTTTCAGGGCAATCCAATCGGCCACTGGGGACAGGTACATCGCGATCTCGGCGCTGCTTTTGATGTGGACCGTGACGTCTATATCTTTGAGCTTCAGGGCACGTACGTCGCTCGGCTGTCGCAGGAGAGCGAGTATACGCCACTCCCCAAGTTCCCTCCCATCGAGCGCGATCTCGCCATCGTACTCGACTCCGGCATACCGGCTGGCCAGGTGATCGCTGAGATCTCTCAGGTCGACCAGGATCTGGTGGAAAATGTCGAGGTCTTCGACGTCTACACTGGTGACCAGGTAGAGGCCGGGATGCGGAGTCTTGCATTCTCCCTGCGGTTGCGTTCTGCTAGTGGTACTCTGGAAGATCGAGATGCCGATCAAGTCATCGAACGAATTCTGCAACGTTTGAGCGCCGCCTTTGGCGCGCGCCTCCGCTGACGAAAGAGAAACATGTCTGAACTGGGTGTAGATGGAAATTTCAAACGCCTCGAAGACGAGGTAAATAGACTTCTCGAAGTACTTGAACAGTTGAGGTCCGAGAATCAGGGGCTTAAGCAGCGGGTGGCCCAACTGGAAAGCACCGAATCTGACCTCGGCAGTGCCCGAACACGGCTCTCGCAGGTGGAGGGAGAGCTCCAACAGTCCCAGCAAAGCCGCGACGAGGTCCGCACTCGACTTGAGCGACTGATCGGTGTCATTGAGCAGGCCTCCCCTGCTCCCGGCACAGCGACCTGAATCGATCAGTAAACGTCACACTCTCACGTCCCTCGAGGCCGTGAGCCAGGAGCCGGACGCATGTGTGCTGCCAGTCGAGTTGTGAAGGTGACCATCCTTGGTCGAGAGTACGCCTTTGCCTCACAGGGTGAAGAAGCGGATGCCCATGTTCGTCGCGTCGCCGGTCTGATTGACGAACGAATGCGGGAAGTCTCACGGCGTTCTCAACGCCAGGCACCACTGCAAGTCGCGGTGCTCACGGGTCTGGAGTTGGTGGATGAGCTGCTGCAGTTGCAACGTGAGGCTGACACGGTAGAAGAGCAGATCGCCGAACGAACCTCGCGCCTGTCGGACACACTGGGACAGCTTCTCGGTGACGATGTGGAAGGCGAGGAGGCCGATTCAGAGGCAACTCACCGCTTCGAAGCAGAATTGCCAGAGACTCAGATACCAGAGACCCCACGGTTCAGGACCGACGATACCTCCGTGACGACGGATGGTTCGAAGGACGCGTCCGCCGCCATCGACAGCGACGATCAATCGACCTGATGCAATCACCGATTCCCATAGCCCTCGTGCTTGGTGCCGGAGGCCTGGCACTGGCCGTTCTAGGCCTGGGCTTTCTCGCTGGCTGGCTACTGAATAGCCGCTTGCGACGCAATCGACTGGAGTCTGCTCAGGACGAGGCCGGTCGCATTATAGCAGAAGGGCGGCGTGAGGCGGAGTCGTTGAAACGAACGGCAGCGCTCGAGGCCAAGGATGAATGGCGGCGGGAACGGGAGCCCCTCGAACAGGAACTCGAGCAGACAAAGCGCACCGTCAGGCAGCAGGAGTCGGGTCTCACCGAACGCGAACAACAGTTGGACCGCAAGGTCGATGTGCTGGATGGTAAGGAACGAAGTCTTCTCAAGACCGAGCAGGAACTAGGCAATCGGGAAGAAGAGGTCAGTCGCAATGAAGAACGGGTTCGTGACATGGTGCGCCAGCGACGCATCCAGCTGGAAGAACTCGCGGATCTGAGCGGTGCGGACGCTCGGCGGCTTGTCATCGAGCAACAGGAGGAAAGTGCCCGGCAGTACGCCGCTCGCCGGGTTCGAGAGATCAAGGACCATGGCATTGCTAATGCCAATCGCGAAGCTCGAGAGATCATTGCCCGCTCGATTCAGCGCTTCGCGGGTGAATTGGCCATGGAAAGCACAGTCTCCGTCGTCAATCTGCCCTCCGACGATATGAAGGGTCGCATCATCGGTCGCGATGGTCGTAATATCCGCTCCTTCGACATGATCACAGGAGTTGAGGTGATCGTCGATGACACGCCAGGTATCGTCATGCTCTCAAGCTTCGACCCGCTGCGTCGTGAGGTGGCGAAGAACACCTTGGAGAAGTTGATCGTCGATGGAAGAATCCATCCGGGGCGTATCGAAGAAGTCTACGAGAAATGTCTGGAGGATGTCGAGGAGATCATCCGCGAATCCGGCTCCAAAGTCGCCTTCGATCTCGGCATTCACGATATGGCTGAACCTTTGTTGGAGAATCTCGGGAAGCTTCGATTTCGCACCAGCTATGGACAGAATCTTCTGGTTCACTCCAAAGAGGTCGGCTATCTCGCGGGGATGATGGCAGAGGAGTTGGAGATGGATGTGCAATTGGCACGCCGTGCAGGACTACTGCACGATATTTCTCGCGCACTCGACCATGACATCGGTACCGATCCCGCTCAGGCGAGCGCCGCGTTGGCCCGAAAGTGTGGCGAACCGGCCCAGGTCGTGGAGGTCATCGAAACACATACTCAGAATGCACCGACTCGCCGCGCCGTTGCGATCCTGGTGCAGGCGGCAGATGAGATATCCACGCACCGCCCCGGTGCACTGAAAGAAAAGGTTGAGGACTACATCCGGCGTATGCGGCAGATAGAAGAAGTCGCCATGAATCAGCACGGTGTCACGAAGGCCTATGCTTTGCAGAATGGCAAGGAAGTGCGGGTACTCGTCGATAGTGCCACCGTCGACGACGCCTATAGTGATCAGCTCGCCGACGACATCACGCGCCTGCTCGAGGATGAATTGGGACAACACGGCCAGATCAAGGTCTGTATCATCCGTGAGATCCGCGCCATCCACTTCGCGCGCTAATCCTCGTGCGAATCCTGTTTGTCGCCGATATCTACGCGCGTCCCGGGCGCCGCGCTGCCGCCGAAGTGATTCCTCGACTAATCCAGGAACGCCAGGTCGACCTGTGCATTGCCAATGGCGAAAATGCAGCAGGCGGCTTCGGCATGACCGAGAACATTGTAAAGAAGCTGCGCGCCTATGGCGTCGATGTGGTCACGTCAGGAAACCACGTCTGGAATCGTCCGGATTTTGTACGACGACTTGATCAGGCCCAACGTGTTCTTCGCCCCCTGAACTATCCAGACGACGCACCCGGCAACGGATCAGTCATCGTTGAGGCCAGGGACGGTACGAAGGTGGGCGTCGTCAATCTGCAAGGGCGGACCTTTATGGCTTCCATTGATTGCCCATTCCGCATAGGCGAACGACGAGTGGAGGAACTGCGGCATGAGACACCATGCATCTTTGTCGATTTTCACGCCGAGGCGACGGCGGAGAAGGTCGCCCTGGGATATCATCTGGACGGGCGCGCAAGTGCCGTGATCGGTACTCACACGCATATTCAAACCGCCGATGAGCGCCTGCTACCAAAGGGCACGGCTTACCTCACAGATGCAGGCATGACGGGCGTGCAGGAATCTGTCATCGGAACTCGTACCGAAATCGCCGTGCAGCGATTCATCGATGCCGTCCCGGCGAGATTCAAGCCGGCAGATGGGGATCCGATGCTCTGTGGAGCCTTGATCGATATCGATGCGGACACTGGCAGAGCAACGGCGATCGAACGACTTCGGGTGCGTATCGAGAGTACGGCCGGCGCCGATGTTGGTGACGAGGACTGAGGGATAGAATGGGTGCTTCCGGCGCCGGGACACCACCAGGACCGCTTTCGGTTTCCGATATTACCGCACGAATCAAGGGCACGCTGGAGGAAACCCTCCCCTACTGTTGGATCTTGGGAGAGGTGTCAGACCTCTCACGCCCAGGATCCGGACACTGCTACCTCACCTTGAGGGATCGCAATAGTCAGCTCAGCTGCGTCATGTTCCGATTCTATGCACAACAGCTGCAATTCATCCCTCAGGTCGGCGCGCAGGTATTGGCCTACGGCAACATCTCGGTCTACGAGCGAGGTGGCCGCTATCAATTCTATGCAGTTCGTCTGCGCCCTGCCGGTGTCGGTGATCGAGCCATTGCCTACGAACAGTTGCGTGCCCGGCTCGAAGATGAAGGGCTATTTGATGTAGAGCGCAAACGGGCCCTGCCTCGGCATCCGCACCGCATCGGCGTTGTTACGTCCCCTACAGGTGCGGCCATTCGTGATATCATCCAGATTCTCTCACGCCGGGCCCCCGGCTTGCAGATTATCCTGGCGCCAACACGAGTCCAGGGAGACGGGGCCGCTGAGTTGATCACCGCAGCTATTCAGCGGTTGAACAGGTTCGGTGGCATCGATATACTGATCGTAGGACGGGGTGGTGGTTCCCCGGAAGATCTGTGGCCCTTCAGTGACGAAGGCGTCGCCAGGGCGATCTTCGCCTCCAACGTTCCCGTCGTGAGTGCGGTTGGGCACGAAGTAGATCGGACCATCGCGGACGATGTGGCAGATGTCCGAGCGCCAACCCCGTCAGCGGCGGCGGAGCTGGTCGCACAGGAGGCCCAGATACTCCACCGTCGCATTGCCGAACTCCGGCAGCGTCTGATCAGAGAGATCGATCGCCGCCTGAACCAATTGAACCGAGAGCTGGCTTTTCTTGACCCACTACGACGACTCGAGAGACTCCGCGATCGTGCCGACCAACAGTCTCAACGTCTTGACGAGGCGCGAGCTGCCCTTGCGGCCGCCGCTGATGATGCACTGATGCAGCACCGACATCGACTGTCTCTTGCGGCCCTGCGTTTGTCGAGCGTGAATCCTTTGGCAAGTCTGGCTCGCGGCTATGCCTATTGCGAGCGAGATGGCCGGCCCGTGCACGCCGTCGCAGACCTACAGGAGGGCGAACGACTTCGCTTGCGCTTCGCTGATGGCGCCGCCTCGACACTGATAGAGAAAATTGAATCATGAGCCCCGAGACTGACTCCGATCAGACCCCGAATGTCTCCAACTTCGACGCCAACATGGAACGTCTGGAGGAGTGTGTAGAGCAACTCGAGACGGGCCAGTTGAGCCTTGAAGAAGCGCTCGCCGTCTTCGAAGCCGGGATTTCTGCGTCAAGGGATTGTGCCCAGCTCCTGGACCAATCTCGTAAACGAGTCCAGGTCCTTGTTGAGAAAGCGGGCGGCGAATTCCAACTTGAATTCCTCGAGTCTGCGGAGGCAGAGCCTGACGAGGAGAATGGTGGGGACAGCATGACCGGGACGGAGCCGGAGGATGTCGTCTGAAGCTCCAGCTGTAAGCGGCCTGACCCGATTGCGGATCGACAGCTTCGCTCTGATCGAATCTGCCGACATAGAACTGGGTCCGGGGCTCACTGTGATCACGGGTGAGACGGGGGCGGGCAAGTCGATCCTCATCGGCGCACTGCACTCCATCCTGGGTGCGTCAGTCTCTACTGATTTGGTACGGCGCGGCGCCGAGCGTTGTCGCGTGGAAGGATTGTTTGAGCTGGATCCAAATAGTCCAGCGGCATGCCGTTTGGTAGAGATCGGCATCGATCTCGATGAGGATGGTCAGTTGGTCTTATGTCGCGAGATCCGAGCAGAGGGGCGATCCCGCGCCTTCATCAACGATGAGATGGTCCCCATTCGGCGCCTGCGTGAAGCCGGCAGACTGCTGGTTGACCTCCATGGGCAACACGAGCATCAATCCCTTCTCAACCCTGACAGTCACGCTCGCTTCCTCGACGAATGCGGCGGCCTGACAAAGGAAGCCGACGCGGTCAGTATTGCCTTCGCTGACCTTGAAGAGGCGCAGGCAACTCACAAGAGATTGGCAGGTGAACGGCGCCGGCTGGCAGATGAAGCGGAGCTTCGTCAGTTTCAACTCACCGAGATCGAGGAGCTCGCCCCGGAGCCCGGCGAGGATGAACGCCTTGATGCAGATATCCGACGCCTCGAAAATCAATCCACCCTCGTCGAAGCCGCTGGGGGACTCCAGGAGTCGCTATACTCCCAGGAGAATTCGATCATCGACCGGCTCGGTGCGGCACGTCGAGAGCTTGAGACGCTGACCGAAATAGATGATACACTGGCCCCTCATCTGGAAACGCTGAACGAGTTGGTCTACGGCGTGGAAGATCTGGCAGGACGGTTACGGGAGTATGCGGATCAACTCGAGGCCGACCCCGAAAACCTGGAACGTGATCGCGAGCGGCTACAGGAACTTCGACGTCTCATGCGCAAATACGACACTGATATAGATGGCGTTCTTGCACTGGGAAAGACGATGGCCGCCCATGCTGAACGAAGCCACGATCTTGATGGCGAGATTGCCGCAGCGGACAAGGCGGAGCAGAAGGCGATTGCCATATTCCACAAGCGTTGTGCAGCACTCTCAAAGAAACGTTTCAAAGCCAGCAGCACGCTTGCCCAGACCGTAGGAGAGGAACTGCAGACCCTCGGGATGAACCACGCCGAATTTGCCATTCACATAGAAAGACAGGAAGATCCAGAGGGGCTATACGAAGAAGATGGCCGGCGCTACACAGCCGATGCGCGTGGTGCAGAACAAGTCGAATTTCACGTTTCGGCGAATCGAGGTGAGGCACCACTTCCTCTTGCCCGTGTCGCGTCTGGTGGTGAACTCTCACGGGTGATGCTTGTGTTGAAGGAAATTATAGCCGAACGTGACGCCGTCTCGACGGTTGTATTTGACGAAATCGATACGGGCATCTCCGGGCGCGTCGCGGCTGCCGTCGGCCGCAAACTCGGCGCCCTTGCTAAGACGCGACAGACGCTTGTGATCACGCACCTTCCGCAGATTGCCGGTATCGGCGACCATCACCTTTCTGTCCGCAAGTCCGATCAAAAGGACCGCACGGTAACCCATGTCACCCCCCTCCACGGTGAGGCAAGAGCGGAGGAGATCGCTTCCCTATTGGCAGGTGATACCGTCTCTGAGGCGGCAAGACAGCAGGCACAGGAGATGCTGCGTTGATCTCGACGGGGCCGTTGATCCTGGCAAATCTTCTCAGTGTATTGCGTATGCTGCTCGCGCCGCTCGTTCTTTGGTCACTACACCGGGAAGGGGCGGGGCAGACGACGATGGTTCTGCTCATGGCCGCAGGGGTAACAGATCTATTGGATGGCTATGCTGCGAGAAGACTACGGCAGGTTTCGCCCGCCGGGAAGATTCTCGATCCGCTGGCAGACAAGATCTTCCTGGGCTCCGTATGCAGTGGCTTAACCGCTTGGCATGGGTTTCCACTGTGGCTGCTAACGATGCAGATCGTGCGAGATGTGGCCATTCTCGCCATTGGGGCACAGCTACTGCGCACACACCAGCAAGTCATTCGCGCCAATCTTCTGGGCAAGGCGTCGACGACAATGATGGGATTTACCATCGTGTGTTATCTGCTACCCACTCCGGAAAACTTGCGGCTTGTTCTGGTCGTAGCGTGTGCAGTACTTCTGGTGCTGTCAGCCGGCCGTTATGCGCAACGATGGGTAGAAATACTTCGCCCCCACCCACCCGCTCATCCTGCCTGAAGACGGACGTCAGGTCAGGCCCGGCGGCCTTGCCCATGGCGAAGAGGCTGACGTGAGTATGCGCCTCTCAGGCGTCCCCCATCTCCAGCAATCTGGTATAGGCGTAGCGGCCCTCCTTTGAGCTTTTTCCAAACCGAGAGACCATCTGTTCGAGCAGGATCCTCTCCCGCTCGGTGGATCCACTCTCGCCAAGCATCTTGACCAGATTCACATAGGCCGGTCGAAAATCGGCGTCGATGCGAATTGCACGTCGGAAGTTCCCGATCGCCGCCAACGTATCTCCGGATGCCCGCTGAATCTGCCCTAGATTGTTCATGGCCTCTACCATCATGCTGTCGCACTCCAACGCCCGTTCGTAGGCGTTCATGGCCGCCTCTGATTGCCCCTGTCGGCGATAGACGAACCCGAGATTGTTGTGAATCTTGGCGTCATCGGGAGCAAATCGTGCTGCCTGCTCGTAGGCGGCGGCGGCGAGAGGCAATTGCTGGCGTTGGAAGTACAAATCGCCCAGACGTCTGTGAGCCTCGGGGAATGCCTCCAGCAGTGTAACACAGTGTTCGTATGCACCCAGGGCAGAATCGACCTGACCATAACGTTCGTAGATCTGTCCCATCGCAAAGTAGAGGTGGTGCGAGTCTGGTTGGAGCTGAAGGCCGTGGCGTATCTCTCCCAGTTCCTGCTGCATCCGAATTCTGGCGGGGTTCTCCCGGGCGGCTCGGTCGTCATCAGAGCACCCACCCCACACCATGGCTGCCATCGCCAACAGGCAAAGCTTGTTCACTCGGATGGATCCTGCTGCTTGCGCCAGAAAGCACGAACCCCGTAACGCCAACCATACATCGAGAAGGGCGCCCTGGAGATGAAAGGTCGCTGCAGAGGCTCAGTGGTAATGAGCATCTTCCAATTGCGCACCTTGCGAAAACCGATGGTGCCTTCTTCGGGCATGTAGAAACCAAGAAGACAGGGGAACTGCAATGGAATGGGTTCAGGCAACTCGAAGACATTGGCGCCTTTGTGACGCGGCACGACCATGGGAGATTCGCCAATGATTTCGAAACTATCCTGGCCACGCACGGGGCGCAGAATCAGCATCTTCACTGGATTGAGTGCCACCGCATTGAACTCCCAGGCGAACACCTCGCCGCCGTTGGCTTCCGGTGGAAACACGCGTGTCGTCTCGACCGCCAGCAGGCCCCGATCGGTATTCACCGTGTCCACCTCGGTAATATCGACAACGCCCACGGTATCCACGTGCCATCCCTTCAGCACCTGTCGCATCACTGGATCTGAACCACCGGACTGATTGTCGTCGCAACCGACACCAACCATTCCCAGACAGCCGAGCATCACAAACCAGAGGGCTCCCCGCATCTTTACGTGTATCAATTGGGCAGCACCTTTTGCCGCCAGATCTGTGCGGCCGTTCTGAGACGCAACTGCTGCGTATGGTGCCTGAGCATTTCAATCACTTTGAGACGCAGAGCGAGCTTGTGCAAATCAAGACGCTGCATGGGTCCGCCTCCTTCTCATCAAAACGATCTTGGTTGGGCTATCTGATGTACTACGCCAAGCAGATCCTGCGGGAAGAAACCAAAGCCGAAGTAGAAGCGTAGTCGATCGATCTTAGCCGGTGCATCCGGATCATCCACGGCCAAGCCGAGCCCCTCAGCTTCGAGGCGCTGCAAGCGCGTACGATTGAGGGGATGAGCGACCTGGAAAAACACGCGCATGGGTAGTCGATAGTTGGTAAACATTTCCATGCGAAGCTCCCCACCGACGTCGGTGAGAAAGTCATCTGTATCGAAGTCGCCGAACTCGACACTCGAGAAATTCCCCACGGCTCCCGCTTCGGCAAAAACCTCAGCATACATCTTTGCAAAGGTAAGATTGAGGAAGCTTGTCTTCATGCGGCGAAACACAGGGAAACTGTAGGAGACTTTGGAGTACAGCAACTTGGACCCGGACTGGGTGAAGTATGGATAACCACTGAGCAGATTCAGACCACCGATATAGTATCGCAGTGGCCAATAGAAGCGACCTTCAAAGAAACCACCGTCAGCATCAAAACTCTCCTTCAGGCGGATATTTCGATAAGCCCCGAGGATCTGAAACGAGAGACGATTGTTGAATGGCAATCCAACACGTTCGACATAGGAGCCGACGTATTCGTTCACCGTCAGCGGGCGAGTATCAGCGACAAAGAAGTCCCGGGGCACGCCATCTGGCGAAACTTGCTGGGCCAGTGAGTCAGCCAGCGTCGTCTTTGAGTAGCGGTAGACGAGGGAAAGAGAGCGACCCGTTGGATTGATGAGAAAATCTTCCGTCCTCTTCATGAACTGATGACGGAAGGCAAAGGTCAGGTCGTGAGAATCAAAGAAGTTCAGGCCATCATAGAAGGCGAAGGGCTCGCTTGGATCGACGGACAGGGTGTCCTGACGAACGAGGTCCGGTGGTAGCGAATCTGTGATGTCGAGACTGTCCTGGATGACGAAGAAACGAGTCTGTTGTCGCAACCGCTGCAGGACCCAGTCCTCTTTGTAGTCTCGTCGCACGTATTGGACAAATGCATTGGTGCCACGCGCCAGGGGAACGTCGATGCCAAGGGCATACGTCGTGTAGACATCTTTGAAGCGATCCTTGCGGCTTTCCGCTGAGACGCGGATCTGCTCAGCGTCCGGAACCAGCAAGTCCGTTGTATCCGCCGGAACTGGGAACAGTGTCGCTACGGCAAAGGAATCCCGTGTCACGGTGTTGTTGTTGATGACGAAGTCCACCTCACGCCGGCGGAAAGCAGCAAAGAAACTCGGGCTCAAGCCAGAGTTGTTTCCCTCGACAGGACGAAGACTGCGCTCGTAGAGCAACAAAAAGTCAGTATTGAGATCGGTATCCTCACGAAAATTCTTGCCGACGATCCCCTGAGCGACAAATCGTTGCCCCCCAAGGGCTTCTCGCGTGGACAGATACATTCCACCGCTGACCTGATTCAGGCCGAACTGATTACCAACAAAGGTTGGCCCCACCTGCAGCAAGGGGATCACGTTGTAAAGTTTGCGACCCCGGTAAGGCGTGATACGGTACTCTTGCGACAGCTTTGGATAATCCAACTTCGTCTGGTAGTCACGCACCAGTGGCGACTCCCAGGTCGCATCCATTGCGCGATCCGCTAGGTCAAATTCGTACAGATCGTAGTCGTTGGAGTGATAGCCTGCGTAGACCACGCGGCCGTCACCTGCAACACTTGGCGTAAAAGCGCCGCCGATCACGTTCGTCAGCTGTGTAACCTGCGAGTCAGCCAGATCATACCGATAGATATTGAAGATGCCTGTGGGATCCGATGCGAACACGAAGCCGCTGCCGTCAGGAAGCCAGTAAGGATCACGCTCGTCATCGTTGGAACCCAGGATCACACGGAATCCGGATGTGTCTGCCGCTGGGTAGGCAACGCTATCCGGCCAGACCTCGGCAACTTCTTCATTCTCAGAATCGAGCAGGTCGCTGACCTTCGAGGGTCTGGCGCGGCGTGCCGTGCGATCTCGAATACCCCAGTCCTTCGGTCTTGGTGGACTATCGGACCGCATCATCGCGATGTCACAGTCGCCATCACGGAAAATCGAAAACAGCAACCACTGGCCGTCTGGAGACCACCGCGGCGAGTACACCTGTTCGCCATCTTCGTAGTCAGTCAGCTGCATCAGGCCGGAGCCGTCACGATTGATAATGCACAGATTGGTCGAGCCATCATGATTGCGCGTAAAGACGATCCGCTCGCCATCGGGTGACACATGCGGATCACGAGCCCGCAGATGAGCGCTGATCCGTCGTTCAACTTCGGTTTCCAGATTGTAGATGTAGATATCGTTGAGTCCCCCGGTGTTACGGAGGAACACGACCTCATCGCTATCAGGAGACCAGGAGATGCGCGTATCAACGAAGCGGTCGAGGACCGTTTTCTCACCGGTCTCGAAGTCGTAGATCACCAGTTTTGGAACCCGATAGTCTCGATCTTCGCTACTGATGAAGGCTAGTTTCCTGCCGTCCGGTGAATAGACGGGATGAAAATCCAGGACCCCGCCATTGAGCTCGTCCAGGGATCGTCCCTCAAAATGGCCACCTGTGCGCACCTCGGCGACTTGCTGGCTGTATTGGTCCTTCAGGAATCGTACCCAGTCGGCGTACAGTTGATCCGCACCGATACCGATCACTCGTTTGATGGCCACTTCGAAGCTATAGAGACCAATATGCTCTTGTAGCTGATTGACCTTGTCACGGCCGTATTGCTGCGCCATGTAGACGAGCAGTCCATAGCCCTGATTGTAGACCATCTCGGCGCGATAGCCGCCGGTCCGGTTGTTCAGGGTCCCCATCTCCTCGTACGCATGCATGTCGTCTTCGAGTACCGCCATGCGCAGGAGCATATCACGGTGCGAATCCCACGTGTCCCAACCGACCCCATAAGGCCCCATCTGAGCAATACCTTCGACCCACCACTTGGGTGTACTCAGGTAGTAGAGCGGGAAATCGAAGGTGATATCAGGATTGGCGTCTGTACGATTGACGGAGATAAGACCGAACTGAAAAGGCCACTTCTTGCGGGCTTTGTCGATTGTGAGCACATGGGTAATCTCGTGAGTCAGAACATTCTTGACCCAGTCGTGCTCGCCGCGAATCTCCCAGTCGATATTCGAAGCCCAGAAATAGACTGTGTTTGAGTAGTCGTCGGCGGCACCATTGCCGAAATCCGTATCGTCAAAAACGACAATGTGGATGGGCGAATAGTCGTCGTAATAAGCAAAGGACGCCGCCAGGTGGGGAAAAATCTCCTCCGCCACTTCAGCGACTCGTCGGGCAGTGCTCTCAGTACCGGGGAAATAGGTAATCCGGTAGTGGTCCGTATGGATGGTCTGAACCTGGCCGTATGCTGCACCGATCAGAGTCAGAAAAGCACTTGCCGCGAGCAGGAGGGTTCGGCGCAAGAAATCGCCTACCTTTCTGGTTTTACTGCAGTTAGTCACCGTAGCCGATCAAAGATACCGGGCCTCACAAAGGGTGTCAAAGCATCGGTATCTGATGGAATCTAGCGATATTTTTCGAGGTCGCCCTCGTATTTGAGTCCGAGCACCGAACGGGACCGTTCCACGTTGCATGTCTGGGCCGCCTCAGGCGTTCCAACAATGTGGAATACATCAAAACCGATGTCGCTATCGATGGCTAGACAGCATGCTTCCGCCAGATCATGCCGGCAGACCCAGCCATTGCGTGCCTCGTGTCCATCTACCCCAAGAGTCTCCCGTTGCCTGCCAAGGCCGATGCGGGTATCGACAATGTAGTCAGGTCGCAAAACCACGAGTGGCAGCTGAAATGCGTCCCAATACTGGCGGCACATTTCCTCTTGTAGTCTCTTGCTTACGGCATAGAGTGAGCCATCCGGACGCCGGACATCGGCAGTGAAGAACTCACCCTGAGGATGCACGGTCTGACAGGAGCCGATGTGCACGACCCGCTGCATGGCGGCCAGGCGCGCACCCTCCAGGACATTCCACAGCCCCTTTAGGTTGATGAGAAAAGGCTTGTCATCGATTCGTGCGTCCGCTGGATCTGGCGGGGGAAAGAAGACCGCGGCATGCACAATCGCCTCCTGCCCTTCAAGGGCAGTGATGACCTGGTCGTAGTCGGCAATGTCGGCGTGCACGATGTCGCCATCGTATTTGCCATCCACATCCTCCCAGGTCTTCCATGCGGCCTCACCATAGTCGATACCACGAACCTGATGACCATGATCTTCCAGATGCGTCAAGATGGCGCGACCGAGCCAACCGGCAGCGCCGAATACGGCAACCTTCACCAACATTTCTCCTGAAAAAGTATGGGACGATTATATCGCGTGTGGGTTCCTTGCTTCATCTCAGATCCGAAATGCGTCTGCGACCTTGACGAGTGCGCTGACCACATCGTCGCCATCGTCCTGTGTCCACTGTTCATGGATTGGTAGAGTGAAGTGGCTCTCCACTGCGGCCACAGCATGTGCACATTCGAAGGTCGCCCCGCGATCTCCACCATATTCTGGCAACCCCCAGGGATAGTCGCTGGGCGGAAACACCTTGCGCTCACGAAACCACTCGGCCTCGGCGGGCAGATGACGATACGAAGCGGTGACAGGAATCCCCTCAGCAGCGAGTGCTGCAGTGAATTCGCTCTTGTCGCACGAAAAACGAGGGTCGTCAAAATGGACGCGCAGAAACCAGTAAACACTCTCGGCTCCCTCAGGTTCGTGTCCAATTTGCAGCCCTTCACAAGAGACCAGGCCTGAGGCGATCTGCGCAGCAACCCGGCGACGACCTGCAATGATAGAGTCTAACTTGCGTAGCTGTACTCGGCCTACGGTGGCGGCCAGATCACTCCCATTGAGATTGAGCCCGGCACGTACATTCGATCTGCCCTGCAGGCCGAATGGTTTTCCCCGATCGGAGAATCGACGACAGCGCCACCCAAGATCCTCGTCGGTTGTGAACACGACCCCGCCCTGAGGACCGGTTGCGTGATGTTTCCCGCTCATGGTGGAATACGCTGCGACATCCCCCATCGTTCCGACCAGTTGTCCGTGGTAGCGAGCTCCGTGAGCCTGGGCGCAGTCCTCGACGACGGGGAGATTCTTCTCCTTTGCCAGATCAAGAATCGGCCTCATATCAGCAGGCTCCCCTGCAATGTGGGCGACAACGATGGCTCGGGTGTGTGGTGTGAGCACGTCAGCAATCTGTGCGGCACCGGCATTGAAGGTGCCAGGTGAGGCGTCTGCCGGTACGGGCACAAGATTGTGCAACGCCACGGGCATGACACCACCTGGATCTGTGATCGGCGGGACCACGACCTCACCTGCCGGTGCTAACTCAAGGCCACCGAGTGCGACGTAGAGTGCACTGGTGCCGGAATTTACCAGATCGGCCATGCCCCCCCCATGCCACTCAGAGAACTCCTGTTCGTAGGCTGTCTCTTCGGGACCATTGTAGCCGATGGCATCCCCTGTTTCCACCGCCTGATCGAAGAGGGCAACTGCTGCATTGCGCTCTTGCTCTCCAAATAGAGCACGTTTTGGAAAGGGCGTTGTCCGCACCGGTGTGCCACCATCAACTGCCAGCATCTTACTTCTCCCTCTTCGTGGCCCCGCCATGGCGGGGTACTTTGTTTGGAAACCGGCACCCACCCGACACCTGTGGTATATTCGCGCCGCATCTGTAGGATAGCCTCTGCCTCGAAAGGGTGAAAGGTGGACATCTTCACCATCCGGATCCATCTATGACGATACCGCTCCTGTTTCCGTTGCTAGTCATCGTCGGCCTGCTGCTGAGCGCGGGATGTGTGCCCTTCATTCGACGGCTTGCGGCAAACACCGGACTGGTAGACGATCCAGGTGCCGGTGCATACAAGACGCATTCAGAGGCGACACCTTACGGTGGCGGAATCTGTATCGCCATCGGCGTGATGGTGCCATCCATCGCAGCCCTCTGGTGGATCATTGCGGTCCGCCCATTTCTTGTGTGGGACGGCGGCCAGCTCCTCACACCCTGGTCCGGACAGACGCTCTTCCCGCTTGAGCCTCTGAGTCCGACGATCGAGCAACTGAGCCAGACCGTCGCCCTGCTGCTTGCGGCCTTGATCGTTCTTTGCGTGGGGCTGGCTGATGATTGGCGTCGCCTGTCGGCTGGCCTCCGCCTCTTTCTGCAGTGCGGTGCTGCTTTGCTGCTGATCGCCTACGTGCCCGGCTTTCGCCCTGAACTCACCCGGATCGCTGCTGTTGACGTGATGCTGGCCGTCGTCTGGCTCGTGGCATTGACGAATGCCTTCAATTTCCTCGATAACATGAATGGCTTATCCGCCGGCGTCGGAGCGATCGTAATCGCCGCTCTCTCATCGTTGGCACTTGCAAGTGCCCACCTCCCTGCCGCCGCACTCGGGCTGCTCGTCGTCGGCGCGACCGGTGGTTTTCTGCTGTTCAACTTCCCCCGCGCATCGATCTTCATGGGAGATGCGGGGGGATTGTTCCTTGGCTTTGTCAGTGGCGCTCTCGCCCTGCTCATCTCCAACCGCTTGAACGAACTGGTTGGTGCCGCTGGATTCACATTACCTGGTCTACTTCCCCTACTATGCCTGAGCATCCCCTGCTACGACTTGGTCAGTGTCGTGATGTTGAGACTATATCGGCGTCTGCCGCCATGGCAGGGCGACACCAATCACATCAGCCACCGACTTGTGCAGCGAGGACTCAATCGCGTCGACGCCGTGGTCGCGATCTTTCTCGCAACAGCTTTGACCTGCGCCGCCGTCGTCGTCGCGCTGGTGCATCCAGCCATGGTTACGTGGGCCATCGGTGGCATCGCCGGCAGCATCCTGTGCGTCGGCTTGCTCGACATCTTCACTGGATCCGCGATGCCTAAGAGCGGACCAGGCACTGCTTGACAGGCCTCCCGATCGCCAGATATACTGCGCGGCCCACAACCTACCACCCCGCATCGAGACGCTTTCATGAGTCGTAGAAAGAAATTGTTCATCACCGGTGCCGCTGGCCTCGTCGGCAGTGCATTGCGCCGTTACTTACGCGATCGATATGACTTTCGCCTGCTCTTTCATCGTACGATTCCTGAAACTGAACCGGATGACGAAATCATCGTGTCTGACGTGGCCAACTATGAGAATATGGTCGAAGCCTGCGAGGGGGTTGATGCGGTCATTCATCTAGGAATTGCCATTTCGGGGAAGGGCACGCCACGTACGCGGTACAACCAGATGATCATGGAAACGAATATCCAGGGGACTTACAACGTCTTCGAGGCTGCCAGAATCCACGGCGTCCCCAAGGTGGTGTTTGCGAGTACAAACCACGTGACCGGTTTCTATGAGCAGGAAGGGACACGCACCGGGGGGGATGTGATGGTTCGCCCTGATAGCATGTACGGCGTCAGCAAAGCCTACGGCGAGGCCCTTGCTCGTCACTACCACGACGCCTTCGGCATGTCGTGTTATTGTCTGCGCATCGCGAATTTCCCGAATACGGACGAAGTCAATCGCGAATACGAGACCGGGAAGAATCGCTGGTTGTCGTCGCGCGACTGCTCCGAGCTCGTCCACTGCTGTCTTGAGGCTCCCCATCCACAGTTTGGGATCTTCTACGCCGTTTCCCAGGGAGCCGATCTGAAATGGGATCTGAGTAATGCCAAGCAGCTGGTCGGCTGGGAGCCACAAGATCGGGGTTCGCCCTCTCCGTGACAGATGTTGCCGGTCTGGGCGGTGGCTACGGCGACTCTGAGCCAGATGCAGCGCCAACGGTGGCCGCCGTCCTTGATGCCGTCCGACCCGGCGACCGCGAAGCCCAGTTGGTCGTGATCTCCGGCCCCCCCGGGGTAGGCAAGAGCCTTCTGGCCAGTAGCCTTTGCAAGACATGCGGCACCACATCCATAGACAAAGACTGGAGTGCAGGCGGCTTCATCCTCGAGGCTTCTGCACAGGTAGAAGATGGCCAGAACGCCGCCTATGACGGCCCGCGCTACTGGCAGCGACTTCGCCCACTCGAATATGCGGGAGCCATGACCACTGCCTGCGCGAACCTGGTTGGACGGCGAACGGTGACTTTGACCGGTGGCTGGGGACCGGAGCTGGCCATTGACGCACTGTGGACGGGACTAGAAGAGCGTTTGGCGCCTACGAGACTTGTCGTATTGCATCTCGATGCGCCGACCGTGGAGATCTGGCGGCAAAGAATGGCAAAACGTGGATCCCGCAGTGATCTACCCTGGTTTGGAAGATTCGCTGAGGTTGTCACCTCCCATTCCGTCTGGTCTGGTGCCCACCGGCTTGCAAGCGATGGCCCACCACACGCCATTTTACAGGCGGCCATCGCAGCGATCCCAACCCATCCGTGAATCGAATGCAGTCGATGACCCACACATTGGGAGTCTGACGTATGGAAACTCTCCACAGTGCCTTTGGCTATGTCGCCCTTCTCGCGATCGCCTGGCTTTTGGGTCGACGAACTGGCTCGCCGCCCTGGCGAACCATCGCGGTCGCCTCTGTTTTACAGGTGGGACTGGCTGCCCTGCTGTTGTTGACTGGCCTGCGATACCACGTATTCGGTGCTGTGGGAGCGCTCACCCAGTTGCTGAAGAACACGTCCCAGAAGGCGGGAGAATCGCTACTCTTTATCGGCGTCAGTAATCCTGAGTTTTCGAGCACCTATGGACCGATCATCGCTCTTGAGATCGCCTCGGTCATCATATTCGTCGCCTCTCTGTCGCGAATCCTCTATCACTATCGTCTACTACCCTGGCTGATCGGTCGACTCAGTGGGGCAATGCAGCGACTCATGGGAATCAGTGGCGCCGAATCAGTCGCTGTTGCTGCCAATGTCCTACTCGGCATGACAGAGGCCCCCCTGTTGATCAGGCCGTACGTGCAACGACTTA
>Ga0233428_1001206_pt1 | contig 28865 bp, 37 predicted proteins | sample SI_118_April2016_4_FD_179890 | JGI IMG/M metagenome (GOLD analysis project Ga0233428, IMG submission 179890) | Seawater microbial communities from Saanich Inlet, British Columbia, Canada - SI_118_April2016_120_MG | ecosystem: Environmental > Aquatic > Marine > Inlet | place: Canada: British... | reverse complement strand
AGAGATCAAGAATATCGTTCACCAGTGACAACAGTGTCTTGCCTGCACTATCCACGGTATTTAACAGTGCATGTTGGTGGTCGTTTATCGGACTCTGCGCCAACAGCTGAGCATAACCAATAATACTGGTCAATGGGGTACGCAACTCATGGCTCATCGAGGCGAGGAAATCATCTTTTGCCTTGCTGGCCTGGTTGGCATCTTTTACTGCACGCTTGAGCTGCTGCTGATTCTCTCGCAGCAGTTGTTGGGTCTCGATCAGGGCATCCATCAGTAGCCCAATCTCACCCTGTCTGGCATGAGGTTCAATGGTCTGCTGAAAATGCCCCTGCCCCATCTGCTGTAACAGCTCAATCCCCTGCTGTATCCCTGTGATCAGTTGGCGGGTATTGCGATACGCCAGCAGTAGGGCAAAAAGTACCGTTATCAATACCAACAGTACCATCCACAGACGCTCAGTCTTGAGCTGCTCAAGCTGCCCCATACTCTGTTGGAGAACATGTTGTAGTAGATCGGTTGCGAGAAGGTGCAGTAGATCGATCGGATCGGTTGCGATATCAAAAAATTCATCAACCGGAAAACTGACCTCAGCGGCATCAAGCAGCTCCCACTCTATCAGATCGCGCACCTCCTGAATTTTGCTGACCAACTCAAACAGAGTGGAGAGGGCCTGTTCGTCCAGCCACTCCTGCTGATCCTCCAGTGAGCCACGCAACAGCAGAAATTGGCTGCTAACCCCCCATAAACTCTGCTCCATACGGCTCTGTATTTGGACCGCCGAGTCACTATCAAGGAGGGTGTTGGCGGAGGATGCGTTGAAAAGAGAGAGGTAGGCACCCCCTGAGCCACGCAACTGAGCCATACTTTCACGCAGATTCGGAATATCACGCACCAGCAGATTCTGAATTCCGGGACGTTGCGATACGAGCCGGGCAATCACATGGTTGAGGATTTCGACCAGCTCGCTCATCTGGGTAAAATCGAATGACTCCCCCTGCTTCAGTAGCCAGAGCTGCTCTATACGAAGGAGATTCTCGTTAATGACTGCTTTGGGCGGGTAGTCGTCAGAGAAAGTCTCAATGGTGTTGAATAGCTGATCCAGGGTTCTGTTGATATCTGTCTCAAGCTGTTCCAGGTGCTCCTCGGCAAAATCATAGTGTCCGGGGTTCTGCGCTGCGATAGCACGTAAGCCCCGGTACTGACTGAACTGGCTCAGGGAGGCATAGAGATCAGGGATCCAGTTCAGTGCCTGAACTTGCTGTTCCAGTCGCTTGATCTCCTCTCCCTTGTCCCAGATGGTTTGGGAGAAGAGTAGCAACATTGGCAGCAGTAACACTCCGCCGGAGAGCAGCAGTGTCCATGCCATGCTGTGGGGGAAAATCCCCTCTGTTTTTATTGGCTTGGTTGTCATTGATTTTTCTATCGTTGGCCACCTTTTATCAAGGCAGATTAGTGTACACTATAATATGATGTGGACTCAAACGGTTTTTGACTCAAGCGGGATACTCTGACATGCGGCCCAATATAGTGAGGAATGTGATCTGCTCAGGACTCCTGTCCGCTATTTTGTCCGCCCCACTGTATGCTGCCACGGAGCATGAGTTTCCACTGCGGGAGCAGTTTCCTGATGTTGCTACTATCTCTACCGAGGGGCTCTATAACGAGTATGAGGCCCTTACCATTATCGATGCCAGAACCCGGTTTGAGTATGACACCATCCATATTGATAAGGCGATCCGTGTCCCTGTTTCCAGTAAAAGTTTTCTTGCTCTACTGGAAAAAAGGGTTCCTGATCAGAATGCAAGAATAGCTTTTTACTGTAACGGGTTTGCCTGCTCAAAGAGCTATCGTGCGGTGAGAAAAGCGGTTGCGTATGGGTATAGCAACAGTGTCAGCTTTGATGCGGGTATCTTCTCTTGGGCAAACGCCTACCCTGGGCATACTACCCTGCTGGGTAAACCTCTTGCAGGGCCATCGGCATTGATCTCAAAGCAGCAGTTTGAGGCGCGCCAGATCAGCTATGAGAGCTTTCGTAAAAAAGCGAAAGAGACGCCAGCTGTGGTGATTGATGTTCGCGATGCAGCACAACGCAGGAATAGTGACGGCAGTAAAAATGAGCTGCCCGATATGCCGGTGTTGGGGCGGGAGCGCTATCAGCGGATCAACCTTGATCTGTTCAAGCGCAAGCTCAGTGAGGGCAAATTTCTGGATCAGCAGCTGTTGATCTTTGACGCTACCGGCAAACAGATTCGCTGGTTACAGTACTCACTGCAACAGAATGGCTATACCAACTACCACTTTCTCGCCGGTGGGATCTACGCGGTGAATCAGCGTGTCCATCAGTAAGCCTGGGTGAAAATTCGCCAAAAATTTGTATTGATATTGGGGGTTCCGATTCTCGGAATGCTGCTGCTGGTGACCCATATTATCCAGGAAAAGTGGAGGGTTCTGGATGCCGCACAACAGACACAGCATATTGTGAAAATAGGTCAGCAGATCGCCATGATTGCCCACCACTCGGCAAACGTGCGTGGTCTGAGTGCCGGTTTTCTGGGGAGCAAGAGAACGCCTCTAGGAGAGCAGCTCCGCCACCAGCGCGAGTTACTGGACGGTGCTATCAAGGAGTACCAGCAACAGGCGAACAGGTGGTACCCGGATGATCAGCTGCTGAAGCAGAGGCTGGTGAAGCTCTCCCTGGTGCTACAACCAATGGATGCCGGGGTGGATTCTGTTATTTCGTTTGATGACTATTCCGAAATCAATACTCATGCCATACAGCTCATCGATTTTCTCAGCCACCGGGTGGCAGATGAGCACCTCTCCGGCAGTTTTCGCGCCCACACTGCGGCACTCTGGATCAAAGAGCGGATGGGGCAGGAGCGAGGGATGTTGAATGGTCTCTTTGCAAGGGGGGAGCATGATGAGGCATCGTTGGTCAAGATCTATGGCTATCTGGCAGATCAGGAGACGTGGTTGCCGATTTTTCAATCCAACCTGAGCAGCAGTCAGCTTGCCTTGTGGGAGAGGGAGCGTGACCAGTTTGATCAGAAGCGCTATCTGAAGATGCGGGATACGGTTCTTAATCGTGATCCCGCTATTGTCACGGTAGAGCCAAAGGTCTGGTTTTCTCTGGCGACCCGTCGTATCGATGTGATTGATCGAGTTGCGAAACGGATCTATGCCGATATTCAGCGCTATGCCGTTGAGCTTAATGGGGGTGCCAGGGAGGTTCTGCTAACCACTACAATTTTGATGCTCACCGTTGTACTCATCTCGCTGTTTATTGCGATACGAATGGCGAGGGAGGTTATCCACGGGATCGAGAATATCAGTGACTCTATGCAGAAAGTCATAGAGGGCGAGGACTACACTCAACAGATCACCCATCTGGGAGAGGATGAGGTGGGTGCGCTGGGGACTACCTTTAATCAGCTGTCTGATGTGCTACGCCAGAAAAACAGTGAGTCTGAGCGGTACGTGCGACAGTTATCTGAAAGTGAGGCGCAGTTTCGCGCCATTATGGGGAGCATCAATAAGGCCATCGTCTCTATCGACAATAGAGGAGAGATTGTCTTCTGGAGTCGGGGGGCAGAGCGTATCTTTGGTTACACGGATCGTGAGATCAGAGGGTTGGGGCTATCAACGATTATTCCTCAGCGCTATCATGCCTCTCATCAACATGCGATTCACCGGGTTGCGACAGGGGGTAAGCCCAAATTAATCGGTACATCCGTCGATTCCGTGGATATTGAGGGGCTGCACAAGGAGGGGCATGAGTTTCCGGTCTCACTCGCACTCTCCAGTTGGTATAAAAATGGGGTGATCCACTTCTCTGGGGTGCTCAGCGATATATCCGGGCGTAAAGCACAGGAGACGTTACTACAGCAGGCCAAACAGGATGCAGAGGCGGCCAATAGTGCCAAAGATGAGTTTCTCGCCTCAATGAGCCATGAACTGCGTACTCCACTCACCTCGATTATCGGCAATTGTGAGCTTATGGCTGAGCAGGAGGTCGATGAGGAGAAGAGAAGGTTGATTCGTACCGTTGTGACCTCCGGGCAGGGGTTGCTGGCACTGGTCAATGATATTTTGGATATGTCCAAGATTGAGTCTGGAAAATTTACCATTGATGAGAGTCACTATGACCTTTCAGCCCTGCTGGAGGATCTACGGCAGCTCTTCTCAATACGAGCCCAGGATGCAGGGATCGAATTTTTGGTGGAGCTAAGGGAGGCGCAGCCCTATCAGCTGATCGGGGATGGGCAACGTATTGGACAGATTTTGATCAACCTGATTGGTAACGCAATCAAGTTTACCGAATCAGGAGAGGTTTCGTTGGGGGTCTGGTCTGCGGATGGTTACCTCTTCTTTAAGGTGGAGGATACCGGGATAGGGATCTTGCCGGAGACCATGGATCAGCTGTTCCAACGCTTTGAGCAGGCAGATGGTTCGATCTCGCGCAGTTTTGGGGGAGCGGGTCTCGGACTCTATATCTCGGATGTGTTGGCTACACTGATGGGAGGGCATATTGATGCCTCCAGCCAGGTTGGCAAGGGCTCCATCTTTCAGTTGGTGCTGCCCTACCGGCCCAGTGAGACTCCTGTTGATCAGCCCCTGGAGAGTGTGGATAGAGCTACAGTACTGTCGACAAAATACAGAGGGCGGGTACTGATTGCTGAGGATACTCCGGAGCTGCAGCAGCTTGAGCGGAGAATTCTGGAGTCAATGGGGGTGGATGTGGTGGTTGCCAGTAATGGGGAAGAGGCCATTGAACAGGTCAGGGGGCAGTCGTTCGATCTGATTCTGATGGATATGCAGATGCCAGTGATGGATGGTATTGCCGCGACAGAGCGGCTTCGGGCAGAGGGCAACCTTACCCCTATTGTGGCGCTGACCGCAAACGTGATGCAGAAACATCGTGATGCGTTTAATCAGGCGGGATGCAGTGGCTTTCTCAGTAAACCGATTGACCGCCATGAGTTAGGGCGTTTCCTGAGCCAGTACCTATCCTCTAATGAGAAGGTGGCGACTCCTCCCTCTACAGGTAGAGCCGTGGTGGCTGATCGTGAGACGGAGGTGGACGATGAGCTTATGGCAATTTTTGCACAGAGTGCAGTCACCAATAAGGCGGCGTTGATGGTGGCTATCTCGGCAAAGGATTGGGTGCAGCTTCACCAGATAGCCCATGCGATCAAGGGGAGCGGGAGTTCATTTGGTTATCCCGAACTGACCCACTTGGGTAAAGCGGTGTGTGATGCAATTGATCAGGGTGAGGAGGCGTCGGTCTCCCCTCTGGTGATGGACCTGATTATTGGTCTGGGTAGAGTGATCTCTGTAGCGGGTTCTGAATAACAGGAGAGTAGTTGATATACTTTGTGGGCAGGAGATTCTCCTCCCCCTGTGAAGGGAAAGTGAGTGAATGGATCGGTGACTAAGGGTTGGTTGAATTTAAGGGAGTATTAACGTGATGAGTATGGAATCAAACAGTGTGGATCTTCAGAATAGTAAACTCTATCTGAATCGGGAGCTGACCTGGCTTGCTTTTAACCAACGGGTACTACATGAGGCAGAGGACCCCCGTAACCCTCTGCTGGAGCGGGTCAAGTTTCTTGCCATTGTGAGTGCCAATCTGGATGAGTTCTTCATGAAGCGCATCGGTGGGCTCAAGCAGCAGTTGGCAGCAGGCTACAAGGAGCCAACGGTAGATGGGCTGACACCGATCCAGCAGGTTCGTGAGTCCCATATTCTGGTGCGAAAGATTCAACAGCACCAGAGTGTAATCTGGGGGGCGCTGAAACGGGAGTTGACAACGGAAGATATCCATCTAATCTGTTATGAAGAGCTGACAGATGGTGAGCGGCTGCAGATGCGGGCGGTATTCCAGGAGAAGGTGTTGCCACTATTGACCCCGCTGGCGATGGATCCCTCTCACCCCTTTCCGTTTATCTCCAATCTTAATCTCAATCTATTGGTCTCCCTGCGCTATCCACAGGAGGAGAATCCTGTGCTGGCACGAATCAAGGTGCCGGTTCATAAGGATTTTGCGCCCCGTTACTATCCGGTGGAGAGTGATGTTGAGGGACACTCGTTTGTGTTGATTGAGGATCTGATCACCCATAATCTGGATCTACTGTTTCCGGGGATGGTGGTTGATACCTGTGAGATGTTCCGGATCACTCGTAATGCCAGTGTCGAGAAGGATGAGGAGAGTGCGGACGATCTGCTCTCGATGATTGAGTCTGAGGTGAAAGAGCGCCATTTTGCCCCGATTGTCCGACTTGAGGTGAGTCGTGGTTTTGACCCGGCACACTATGGCATGTTGGCTGCTGAGTTGGGGCTGGATCAGGAAGAGGATGTCTTTGTACAGGATAATCTGGCAATGAATGATCTGTTTCAGGTCGCCTCTATCGATATCTCCGCACTACATGATCCGAAGCTGCGCCCAGTGGAACATCCCCTGCTAGCCAAAAACAACCAGAATATTTTCCATATTATCCGCAATAACGGCCCACTACTGCTTCACCACCCCTATCAATCTTTTGCCAACTCGGTGGAGCGCTTTGTGCGAGAGGCCAGTACCGACCCCAAGGTGCTGGGGATCAAAATGACACTCTACCGGACCGCACCCGATGGCAAGTTGATTCGACATCTGATCCGGGCGGTACAGAATGGTAAGCAGGTGGCAGTACTGGTGGAGATCAAGGCCCGTTTTGATGAGGCTGCCAATATCCGTTGGGCGCGGGAGTTGGAGCGACAGGGCATCCATGTTATCTATGGTGTGGTCGGCCTGAAGACCCACTGCAAGACGATTCTGGTGGTGCGGCAGGATTATAACGGGTTGGCGCGTTACTGCCATGTCGGGACTGGAAACTACCACAGTGGAACCGCTCGTCTCTATACCGATTTCGGGCTGCTGACCCGGGATGAAAATATCGGTAAGGATCTGACCGAGTTATTTAATCTACTCACCGGTTATGGCCCCAAAGAGCGGGAGTACCGGAAGATTCTTACCTCTCCCAAAATGATGAAGCGGAGTCTGATTGAGAAAATTAATCGAGAGGTGGAGCACCAGCAGCAGGGCGAGAATGGGTTAATCCAGTTCAAAATGAATGCACTGGAAGATGCCGATGTGGTTCATGCGCTCTACCAGGCGGCCCAGGCGGGGGTCAAAATCGATTTGATTATTCGTGATACCTGCCGCCTGCGTCCCGGTATCAAGGGGTTGAGTGAGACGGTTCATGTCATCAGTATTGTGGGCCGCTTCCTTGAACATGGACGTATCTACTACTTCGGCAACAATGGAGAGGAGGAGTATTTTATCGGCTCAGCAGACTCGATGAAGAGAAACCTGGAGAGTCGTGTGGAGGTACTGGCACCCATCGAGGAGCCACACCTGCGGCAGGAGTTACGGATGATGCTCGATGCACAGCTTGGTGATCAGCGTGGTGCCTGGGAGATGCAATCGGATGGCAGCTACGTGCAGCGTCATCCGGAGGGGGCCTATCGCAGTGCCCAGCAGTTGTTGGCAGATGCATCAGAGAAGAGTATGAATGCCGCACTTAAGCACCGTGAGTCACAGATGCGTAGTAAGCTGCTTAACCGTTTCAAGAGAAGGCTTAAACAGGGGGATAAAGATTGATTCTGAGCACTATGGTGAGGGTTATTGTGGTTTGCTGCAGACGGTAGGGTACGATGAGTCATCTCTATCTGCTTGATGTGGTCATCTTGCTGGTTACAGCCGTGTTTGTGGTGCCATTCTCCCAGTGGGTTCGACTGGGTGCGGTTCCCGGTTTTCTGATTGCCGGGGGGATTGTCGGCCCCTCTGGGCTGGGGCTGATCAATAACATTACCGAGATCAGCCACTTTGCCGAGATTGGGGTTGTACTCCTCCTCTTTGTGATTGGTATCGAGCTGCGCCCTGCTCGCCTCTGGCAGATGCGTCGACTGGTGTTTGGACTTGGTTCACTGCAGGTGCTAGTGACGGGCCTGCTGCTGGTTATTATCACCCATCTGCTTTTTGAGATTCCGATCCGGGTATCGATTCTGGTCAGTCTGGCGTTGGCACTCTCCTCAACGGCTTTCGTGCTACAGCTATTGAAAGAGTACAAGTGTCTCAACTCAGTTTATGGGCGCACCTCATTCGCCATCCTGTTGCTTCAGGATCTGGCCGTGGTTCCCCTATTTGCACTGGTGCCTCTGTTGGCTATGACAGAGTTGAGTGTGGGAACGGAGGTTGGTTTGGCTGTTGTCGAGTCCTTGTTGATTCTTGCACTGGTGTTTGGAGGGGGGCGATATCTGCTCCACCCGATACTGCACCGGGTTGCCCTCTCGAAAAACTCGGAGATCTTCACCGCACTGGTGGTGCTGATTGTGTTGGGCACCGCTTTCCTGACCGAACAGATGGGTTTGTCGATGGCGATGGGGGCCTTTTTGGCAGGGCTACTGATCTCCGAATCCTCTTACAAACATCAGGTGATCGCGGAAATTCAGCCCTTCCGTGGACTGCTGTTGGGGCTCTTCTTTATGTCCATGGGGATGTCCCTCAATCTGGGGCTGCTGCTGGAGACCCCGCTGCTCTCCCTGGGGCTGACGGCACTGTTGATCAGCGTGAAAGTGGTGACCCTCTATCCGCTGGCACGATACTATGGATTACGCAGTAACCACAGTGCGGCAGTGTCGCTGATATTGGCACAGAGTGGCGAGTTTGCACTGGTGCTCTTCTCGCTGGCCTATCAGGCAGAGCTGCTCAATAGCGGACTGTTCGAGCAGCTACTCCTGGTGGTACTACTCAGTATGCTGGCCACACCACTACTGGCCTATCTGGCACAGCGGCTGGCGAAACGGCCTCAACCGGTCTGTGTTGAGTGTGATCCGGTGGAGCCACCGGTTGCCGCGCCATTGATCCTGGTTGGTTTTGGTCGTGTGGGTCATCGTGTGGGCGAGATCCTGCAGCAGGCGGGCCACCCTTTTGTGGCACTCGATAACCGGGCCAGAGTGGTTGAGCGGGAGCGCAAGAAGGGGCATCCGGTCTTTTATGGGGATGCCCGCAACTCCGTGTTATTGCAGGCGGCAGGCATCCACAAGGCAGAGGCGGTGATTGTCACCATCAGCCAACCACGATCTACCCAGGAGTTGGTGCACTATCTGCGAGAGAGTTATCCAGAGGTCAGGCTCTACGCCCGCAGCCACAACCTTGACCAGTGTATCGCCCTGCGCAAGTTGGGTGCCTCTGATGTGGTTTCGGAAAATATTGAGGCAAGTCTGGAGCTGGCCCGGATGGTACTGGTCGATGCAGGGGGTGAGGTAGAGGTGGGTGAGGAGATCGTAGCGGCATATCGGCGTAACTACCACGCCCAGATTAGCGGTGAAATCGCGCTGAATGATGTGGAGTCGGTGGCAAAAAAATAGTATTTTTCTGAAAAAGTGCATTTTTAGGTAGGCAGATGAATATTGCAGCGGTTGTAATCATGGTTTGGTAAAATTTGATCGGTAGATGGCTCTCTGTGGTAATCAATGCAATTACGGACATATTTGCGGATATACGTGGATGGTGAATAAAATAAAGAATAACAGAAACAATGGGATATCTTTTATATGCTGTTGATGATCGATAACTACGACTCCTTTACCTACAACCTGGTTCAATATCTGGGTGAGCTGGGCGCGGAGGTGGAGGTCTACCGTAATGACCAGATCACTCTGGAGCAGATTCGTGCCCTGAGCCCGGAGCGGATCGTCCTCTCTCCCGGCCCCTGTACTCCGAATGAGGCGGGGATCTCTCTGGATGTGGTTCACCAGATGGCAGGGCAGCTGCCTATTTTGGGGGTCTGTCTTGGACATCAGACGATTGGGCAGGCACTGGGTGGAAAGATTGTCCATGCTGGGGAGATTATGCATGGTAAAACCTCAATGATTTACCATAAGAGGAGAGGGGTATTCAAGGGGTTACCTAATCCGATGGAGGCCACCCGTTACCACTCGCTGGTCATTGAAAAAGAGACCCTGCCGGAGCTGTTTGAGGTCACTGCGTGGACCGAGAAAGAGGATGGCTCGATGGATGAGATTATGGGCGTACGTCACCGGGAGCTGGATGTGGAAGGGGTGCAGTTTCATCCTGAATCAATTTTGACAGCAGAGGGACATGCGCTGTTGAAAAATTTTTTGCAAAGGTAGATAGAGGAGAGTAGGTAATGGAGATGCAGGCAGCCATTCAGGCGGTAGTTGAGCAACGTGATCTCAGCCAGGAGGAGATGCGCGCAGTGATGCGTACCATCATGACCGGTGAGGCGACTCAGGCACAAATTGGTGGCTTTCTGGTTGGGTTGCGGATGAAGGGGGAGACGGTGGATGAGATTACTGCCGCTGCCTCAGTGATGCGTGAGCTGGCCACCCCGGTCACTATTTTGGGTGAACATATGGTGGATACTGCCGGAACGGGTGGGGATGGGGCCAAGACCTTTAATATCTCGACCGCATCTACCTTTGTGATTGCGGCAGCGGGGGGGCAGGTGGCCAAACATGGGAACCGTTCGATCTCCAGTAGCTCTGGCAGTGCTGATCTACTGGAGGCGGCAGGGGTCAGGCTCGACCTCACTCCAGAGCAGGTGGCAAACTGCATTGATGAGGTGGGGGTCGGTTTTATGTTTGCACCGATGCACCATAGTGCGATGAAGCATGCGATTGGTCCCCGTAAGGAGATGGCGGTACGCACACTATTTAATATGTTGGGGCCACTCACCAATCCGGCAGCGGCTCCCAATCAGCTGATAGGGGTGTTTGATGCACGCTGGGTGGAGCCGTTGGCGCAGGTGCTGAAGCAGCTTGGTAGCCGCCATGTGATGGTGGTGCATGGAGCGGATGGGCTGGATGAGATCACTATCAGTGGGGTGACTCAGGTAGCTGAGCTGAAAAATGGCGAGGTGACAACCTATACCATCACCCCAGCCCAGTTTGGAATGGCTGAGGCACCACTGGATGCGTTGGTGGTGGAGAGTGCAGAGCAGAGCCTTGAGGTGGTGAAAGGGGTGTTGGAGAATCGGGGCGGGGCGGCCGGAGATATTGTTGTCCTCAATGCCGGGGCCGCAATATACGTTGCAGGCCTGGCGGACTCCCTGGAGGCGGGGGTAGAGCAGGCAGCGACGCTGATTCGCTCTGGAGAGGCTCGAAGTAAACTGGATGATCTAGTGCGCTGTTCCCAACAGCAGACCTGATCCGTTCAAGCAGAGGCTCCAGAAGGATAACTGATGAGTGATACCCCCGATATTCTGAAAAAAATCCTCCGGCGCAAGCATGAAGAGATTGCTGAGCGCTCGGCAAAGCGTCCGTTACCGGAGCTACGTTCACGTGCCGACGATGCGGATCCGGTACGTGGCTTTGTTGATTCGATACGTCGTAGGGTGGTGGCGGATGATCCTGCGGTGATTGCAGAGATCAAGAGGGCCTCCCCCAGTAAGGGGCTGTTGCGAGAAAATTTTGTCCCTGCCGAGATCGCGCTGAGCTATCAGCGAGGTGGCGCCACCTGTCTCTCGGTGCTGACAGATCGGGATTTTTTTCAGGGCAGTGAGGCCTATCTGGAGGAGGCACGGGCGGCCTGTGATCTACCGGTGATCCGTAAGGATTTCATCATTGACCCCTATCAGCTCTACGAGGCACGAGCGATGGATGCGGACTGTATTCTATTGATTGTGGCAGCACTGGAGGATCGGCAGATGGAGGATCTTTGTGGGCTGGCTCAAGAGTTGCGGATGGATCTTCTGGTAGAGGTGCATGATCGCTCAGAGCTAGAGCGGGCGCTGCCGCTGGGGTTGCCCCTGATTGGGATTAATAACCGTAATTTACGCAGCTTTGAGGTTTCGCTAGAGACCACAATTGATCTGTTGGAGTTGATCCCGCAGGAGATGATTGTGGTGACGGAGAGTGGAATTCATCAGCGGGAGGATGTGGTTTTGATGCGTAACCATCAGGTGGATGCCTTCCTGGTCGGTGAGGCATTTATGCGAGCTGACGATCCAGGAGAGGCGCTGGAGCGACTGTTTTTCTGAGCATCAAGGTTGTCGGAGTACTAGTTATTCACAACAAGAAGGAGAGGGGATAAAAAATGGCAATGATGAAATCAACCGTCCGCTGGACGGATGGAATGCAATTTGTGGGAGAGACCGGAAGTGGTCACTCGATAGTGATTGATGGTGCGCCCAAGGTGGGAGGGAGAAATACAGGGATGCGCCCAATGGAGATGGTACTACTGGCCGCTGGTGGCTGTACCGCAATGGATGTGGTATTTATTCTGCGCCGGGCACGACAGAATCTGGAGGATTGCTGGATTGAGGTGGAGGGGAACCGGGTGGAAGAGGTTCCCAAGGTGTTTGACAAGATTCATCTCCACTATGTCATTGTGGGTGCTGAGCTGGATGAGAAACAGGTGAAGCGGGCGGTTGAGATGTCGGCAGATAAGTACTGCTCGGTCTCACACATGCTTAAGGCAGCGGTTGAGGTGAGTTATGACTATGAGATTCGACTGACAGCCGAGGATATAGAGTGATTTCTGACAGAAAATAGACTTTTTTTTAAATATTGGCGGATATTGGTTGACAGAGAAGAGACAGATCAGCAAAATACCGCCTCTTTGATTTTTCGGAGGGGTTCCCGAGTGGCCAAAGGGGGCAGACTGTAAATCTGCTGGCTCCGCCTTCGGTGGTTCGAATCCACCCCCCTCCACCATATTAGCCTGCATGAGGCAGGTAATGTTGGGCGATGAGTCCATAGAGAGGCCGTTTTTTGGTCTCTCAGAAGAGGTTGTTCAGCGGGTGTAGTTCAATGGTAGAACTTCAGCCTTCCAAGCTGACTATGTGGGTTCGATCCCCATCACCCGCTCCAGTTTTGTGGGGTTGAGCACCTCTGAAGTTGAGTAACAGGGAAAGAATATGGCTCATATAGCTCAGTCGGTAGAGCACTTCCTTGGTAAGGAAGAGGTCACCGGTTCAAATCCGGTTATGAGCTCCAAGTTTAGTAGTATGTTGTAGTTTGTGTTTTTTTGTCATTGATAGATTACCTATTTATTTTTTAGCTGGGAGTTGAAGAGATGTCCAAGGAAAAGTTTGAGAGAACGAAACCACACGTAAACGTAGGCACAATTGGCCACGTAGACCATGGTAAAACCACCCTGACGGCCGCAATCACAAAAGTGATGGCAGAGGCACAGGGAGGAGAATTCAAAGACTACGCGGACATCGATAACGCCCCGGAAGAGCGCGAGCGTGGAATCACCATCGCCACAGCCCACGTAGAGTATGAGACCGACAACCGTCACTATGCACACGTAGACTGCCCGGGTCACGCCGATTACGTCAAAAACATGATCACCGGTGCCGCCCAGATGGACGGAGCGATCTTGGTAGTATCTGCCGCAGATGGCCCCATGCCACAGACGCGTGAGCACATCCTGCTCTCCCGTCAGGTAGGTGTACCGCACATCATCGTCTACCTCAACAAGGCAGACCAGGTCGATGACGAAGAGCTGCTGGAACTGGTAGAGATGGAAGTGCGTGAGTTGCTTGATTACTACGACTTCCCGGGGGACGACACCCCTATTGTGACCGGATCAGCCCTCAAAGCGCTCGAAGGAGACAGCAGCGAAATCGGCAGCCCCTCAATCGAGAGACTCACCGAGGCAATGGACAGCTACTTCCCAGAGCCAGAGCGGGCAATTGATGGAGACTTCATCATGCCGATTGAGGACGTATTCTCAATCTCCGGACGTGGCACCGTAGTGACAGGACGAATTGAGCGTGGAATCGTCAAGGTCGGCGAAGAGATCGAGATCGTCGGCATCAAGGACACCACCACCACAATCGTGACCGGAGTAGAGATGTTCCGCAAACTACTCGATCAGGGCGAGGCCGGTGACAACGTAGGTGTACTGCTGCGTGGCACCAAGCGTGATGACGTAGAGCGTGGACAGGTACTGGCCAAGCCAGGATCGATCACCCCGCACACCAAATTTGAGGCAGAGATCTACGTACTGAGTAAAGAAGAGGGAGGAAGACACACCCCCTTCTTCACCAACTACCGTCCCCAGTTCTACTTCAGAACGACAGACGTGACCGGTGCAGTAGACCTTCCGGAAGGGATCGAAATGGCAATGCCAGGAGATAACCTGAAGATCATTGGCACCCTGATCGCACCGATTGCGATGGAGGAGGGGCTGCGTTTCGCAATTCGTGAGGGTGGCCGTACCGTAGGTTCTGGTGTGGTTTCCAAGATCATCGAATAATTATCGAATAACGACTGACTGAGTAAAAGTAAATGGCTGGACAGAGAATTCGTATCCGTCTCAAAGCGTTTGATTATCGTTTGATCGATCAATCAGCACGTGAAATTGCACAGACGGCAAAGCGCACCGGGGCACAAGTTCGTGGTCCGATTCCGCTTCCAACAAAGAAAGAGCGCTTTACAGTCTTGGTTTCGCCACACGTCAATAAAGACGCGCGTGATCAGTATGAACTGCGTACACACAAGCGGATGATGGATATCGTCGACCCTACAGATAAAACTGTAGATGCATTGATGAAACTTGATCTGGCTGCTGGTGTGGACGTGCAGATCAAGCTTTCTTGATCGCAAGAAGCATAGAGAAAAAGAGGATTAAGAGATGTCAATCGGACTTGTAGGTCGTAAAGTCGGGATGAGTCGGGTATTCACCGAGGCAGGTGCATCAATACCTGTGACTGTGATCGAAATGGCGCCCAACCGTGTTACTCAAGTAAAGACGGATAAGACGGATGGGTACAATGCTATCCAGATCACTACCGGAACGCGGAGAGCGTCACGTGTGACCAAGCCAATGGCGGGTCATTATGCCAAGGCAGGCGTTGAGGCGGGCCGTGGACTTTGGGAGTTTCGTCTGAATGCAGATGAGGTTGCCGAGTTTGAGATGGGTAAAGAGGTAGAGAGCACTATTTTTGAGGCGGGACAGAAGGTTGATGTAACCGGTATTAATCGCGGCTTTGGTTTTCAGGGCGGGATTAAGCGCCACAACTTTAGTGGCCTGGATAATACTCATGGTAACTCCATCTCGCACCGCTCAAATGGTTCTATTGGTCAGTGTCAAACTCCTGGACGTGTAGTCAAGGGTAAAAAGATGTCCGGCCACATGGGTAATGTGCAGCGTACTGCGCAGAATCTTGAGGTAGTTCGTGTGGATACCGAACGCAACCTGATTCTAATTAAGGGCGCAGTTCCTGGTGCAAAGGGTGGTGATTTGGTGATCCATCCTGCAGTCAAGGCTGGGAAATAAGGAGCAGATTCATGGAATTGAATGTACGTGATTTTCCTGCAGGTAAAGAGCAGTCAAAGGTCTCGGTCTCTGATGTGGCATTTTCTGCAGACTATAATGAGGCCCTGATTCACCAGGTTGTAACCGCCTATCTGGCAGGTGCGCGGGCGGGAACAGCGGCTCAAAAAACTCGTTCTGATGTGCGTGGAGGCGGCGCAAAACCGTGGCGTCAGAAGGGCACAGGCCGTGCTCGTGCAGGAACCAGCCGTAGTCCAATATGGAGAAGTGGTGGCGTCACTTTTGCGGCACGCCCAAGAAATTATGAGCAGAAGGTCAATCGTAAGATGTACCGTGCTGCAATGCGTTCTATTCTTTCAGAGCTGGTGCGTCAGGAGCGTCTGACAGTAGTGTCAGACCTGACCGTCGAGAGCGAAAAGACTAAGGCGTTAAATAGTGCCTTAGCTGGAATGGGACTCGACAATGTGTTGATTGTGGCAGGTGAAGTGGATGAGAATCTCTACTTGGCGGCACGTAATCTCCCCTATGTCGGGGTTACGGATGTCACCGCAATGGATCCGGTCAGTCTGGTCTCCTATGGTAATGTACTGATGAGCGAGTCTGCATTGAAGCAGGTTGAGGAGTCACTGGCATGAATAATAATCAAGAGCGTCTGATGAAAGTGGTATTGGCTCCACACATCACGGAGAAGAGCGCGATGGCGGCAGAGATGCGTAACCAGTACGTGTTTCGTGTTGTCAAGGATGCTAAAAAACCTGAGATTAAGCAGGCTATAGAGCTGATGTTTGATGTTAAGGTCGATGGAGTAACTGTCAGCAATGTGAAAGGTAAGGTGAAACGGAGTGGTGCGCGTCTTGGAAAGCGTGCCAGCTGGAAAAAGGCCTTTGTTACATTAAGTGAGGGACAGGAGATTCAGTTTCTGGATGCCGAGTAAGGCAACAGTTGAATTAGAGAGTTTTCCGAAGGAATCGTAGAAAGATGGCAATCGTAAAATCTAAACCAACCTCACCAGGACGCCGTTTTGTGGTCTCTGTGGTGAATCATGAGCTGCATAAGGGGAAACCTCATGCGGCATTGGTTGCGAAGAAGTCAAAGAGTGGCGGTCGTAACAACGCAGGCCGCATCACTACCCGTCATCGCGGTGGTGGTCATAAGCAGCGTTACCGTATTATTGACTTTAAACGAAATAAGGATGGGATAACGGCTCGTGTAGAGCGTCTGGAATATGACCCCAATCGAACAGCGAATATTGCACTGCTGGTCTATGAGGATGGTGAGCGCCGTTACATCATTGCACCAAAAGCTGTTTCAGCAGGTGATACCTTGATGTCTGGAAATACAGCAGAGATTAAGGTGGGTAACACCCTGGAACTGCGCGATATGCCTCTGGGTAGTACTGTCCACTGTGTGGAGTTGAAACCGGGAAAAGGGGCTCAAATTGCCCGTTCTGCTGGAACCTCGGCACAGTACGTAGCGAAGGAGGGGAATTTTGCCACCTTGAGGCTGAGGTCGGGCGAGATGCGTAAAGTTTTGCTTGATTGCCGTGCTACGATTGGCGAGGTGAGTAATGGTGAGCATTCGCTGAGGAAACTGGGTAAAGCAGGTGCAACACGTTGGCGTGGTGTTCGCCCCACTGTTCGTGGTGTAGCGATGAATCCGGTTGATCACCCACATGGTGGTGGTGAAGGACGTACATCAGGTGGCCGTCACCCAGTTTCTCCATGGGGCGTACCCACGAAGGGTTACAAAACGCGTTCTAATAAACGTACAGATCAATATATTGTACGTCGTCGTAAGAAGAAGTAATTAAGTATAAACAAGTAAATGAGTCGAGGATTAGAAAGTGCCACGTTCAATTAAAAAGGGTCCATTTATCGACGAGCATCTTCGCGTTAAGGTGAAGAAAGCCGTTGAGAGTAGTGATCGTCGTCCGATTAAGACTTGGTCTAGAAGATCAATGATCATGCCTGAGATGATTGGCCTGACAATCGCGATACACAATGGTCGTCAACACGTACCTGTTCTGGTTAATGAGAATATGGTGGGTCATAAGTTGGGCGAATTTGCACAGACTCGAACCTATCGCGGTCATACTGCAGATAAGAAGGCGAAAAGGTAACCATTATGGAAACTGTGGCTAAACTTAGAAATGCGAAGATCTCTGCACAAAAGGTGCGTCTGGTTGTTGACCAGATCCGTGGCCTACCTGTAGAGAGTGCGGTAGATCTTCTTCGTTTCAGTAATAAAAAAGCGGCACATATTGTTGGCAAGATACTCAATTCTGCGATTGCCAATGCGGAACACAATGAAGGTGCAGATATTGATGAATTGAAGGTCTCTACAGCATTTGTAGATGAGGGGCCTACTTATAAACGAATTCAGCCTCGCGCGAAAGGGCGTGCAAACCGAATTCTTAAACGAACCAGTCACATTAGTGTGACTGTGTCAGATCGCTGAGGAATAGCGGAATGGGTCAAAAAGTACATCCAATTGGTTACCGTCTAGGCTATATCAAAGACTGGAACTCAACCTGGTACGCAGAGAGCAATAATTATGCAAAATACCTGCATGCCGATCTCTCTATCAGAGAATTTCTGAAAAAGCGACTGTCACAGGCATCCGTCAGTAAGATTCAGATTGAGCGCCCGTCTGGGAATGCGCGGATTACGATTCATACCGCACGCCCGGGTATTGTGATTGGTAAAAAAGGTAAGGATATTGAAAAGCTACGCCGTGAGGTGACAGCGAAGATGGGTATCCCCGTACAGATTAATATTGAGGAAATTCGTAAGCCTGAGTTGGATGCTCAGCTGGTTGCTGAGGGAATTGCACAGCAACTTGAGAAGAGAATCATGTTCCGTCGTGCAATGAAACGATCTGTGGGCAATACCATGCGTCTGGGTGGGAAGGGTATTCGTATCAATGTCTCTGGCCGACTGAATGGTGCTGAAATTGCTCGTACCGAGTGGTATCGTGAAGGGCGTGTCCCTCTGCACACTCTGCGTGCTGATATCGACTACGGATTTGCTGAGGCAGCGACTACCTATGGAATCATCGGTATAAAAGTCTGGCTCTTCAAGGGCGAGGTCTATGAAACCTCTCCAGTGAGTACAGAGAGTGGCTCTGCTGATAACAGCGGAAAATAAGAGATTTAGTAAAAGAGTAGAGAAGAGTAATGCTTCAACCGAAAAGAACAAAATTCCGTAAGCAGCACAAGGGAAGAAACCGTGGCCTGGCTCAAAATGGCAACTCTGTCAGTTTTGGCGAGTATGGTCTTAAAGCAACAGGACGTGGTCGAATCACAGCCCGCCAGATTGAGGCTGCACGACGCACCATCACTCGACAGGTTAAACGTGGTGGTAAATTGACTATCCGTATCTTTCCCGATAAGCCGATTACTAAAAAGCCTCTAGAGGTACGTCAGGGTAAGGGTAAGGGTAACGTCGAGTATTGGGTCGCCCAAATCCAACCAGGAAAAATGCTCTATGAGATTGAGGGCGTTTCTGAGGATCTGGCGCGTGAGGCTTTTGAGCTTGCAGCAGCAAAACTTCCAGTAGCTACAGCTTTTGTGGCAAGAACCCCTCTGTAAAAGGTCTCAGTGATGAAAACAAGTGAAATGAGAGAGAAGAGCGAAGCGGATCTACAGACAGAGTTGCAGGAGATGCTGCGTGAGAAATTTAATCTGCGTATGCAGCAGGCAACCAATCAACTTTCTGATAATAGTCAGATGAAGAAGGTTCGACGTAATATAGCGCGTGTAAAAACCATCATGAACGAAATGAAAGGTGCCGCATCATGACAGATCAGGACAGTAGTGCAAGAACGATCACCGGACGAGTAATCTCTAATAAAGGGGATAAAAGCATCACTGTGATGGTTGAACGTCAGGTTAAGCACCCAATTTATAAAAAGTTCATAAAGCGATCAACCAAGTTACACGCGCATGATGAGAGTAATCAGTGTAGTGAGGGTGATATGGTAATGATTGCGGAGTGTGCGCCAATCTCAAAAACAAAGTCATTTAGGCTGGTTGAGGTGGTAGAGAGTGCGGTTGCCCAATAGGCACTCTACCTGGAATCGTAGTTAGGTCACATAACAGTAGATATTTACAGATAAAGTTTGGAGTAAAACCGATGATTCAGATGCAATCAACATTGAGTGTTGCTGATAACAGTGGCGCAAAAAAGGTCATGTGCATCAAGGTGCTTGGTGGTTCTAAGCGTCGATACGCAGGTATTGGAGATGTCATCAAAGTGAGTGTAAAAGAGGCGCTCCCTCGTGGAAAAGTGAAGAAGGGAGATGTGTACAATGCCGTGGTTGTTCGTACCCGTAAAGGGGTGCGCCGCCCGGATGGTTCACTGATTCGCTTTGATGGAAATGCAGCAGTGATGCTGAATGCTAAACATGAACCCATTGGTACCCGTATCTTTGGACCCGTAACTCGTGAGCTTCGTGGTAAAAAGTTCATGAAAATCGTATCACTGGCTCCTGAGGTCATTTGACGGTAAAACGGTCAATCAACGAAATTATTTAGAGATAGCAACATGCGTAGGATTAAAAAAGGTGATGAAATTGTCGTTCTCACGGGTAAGGATAAGGGGCAGAGAGGCACAGTTGCACGCGTAATCATTGAAAAAGATCGTGTGCTTGTTGACGGTATCAATATGGTGAAGAAGCACACTAAGCCAAACCCCAATCAGGGTGTGGCAGGTGGAATTACTGAGAAGGAGATGCCACTTCATATCTCCAATATTGCAATCTATAACAATGCAACAGGTAAGGCAGACCGGATTGGCTTCAAGGTACTCGATGATGGTCGCAAGGTGCGATACTTCAAGTCCAATGGCGAAGTTGTCGATGCATAATTATTGATACATAGGAAGAAGAGATGAGTATCAGCAAAAAACACTATAATGACACCGTTATCAACCAACTGATGGATCAGTTTGGTTATAAAAGTGTGATGGAGGTTCCCAAGGTCACTAAAATCACCCTTAACATGGGGGTAGGTGAAGCGACAGCGGATAAAAAGATTCTTGATCATGCACTATCAGATATGGAGAAGATCGCTGGACAGAAACCTGTCAAGACACTCTCTCGCCTCTCTATTGCAGGGTTCAAAATACGTGATGGTTGGCCAATTGGCTGTAAAGTGACACTGCGACGCGGTCAGATGTATGATTTTCTGGATCGCCTGATTACCATTGCCATACCGCGTATACGTGATTTCCGCGGGCTGAATGGAAAATCATTTGATGGTCGTGGTAACTACAGTATGGGGGTCACTGAGCAGATTATCTTCCCTGAGATTGACTACGATAAGGTCGATGCACTACGTGGGCTGGATATCAGTGTAGTAACGACTGCAAAAAATGATGAAGAAGGAAAAGCACTGCTTGCAGCAATGAATTTTCCTTTCAAAAATTAATAGATTTAATAAATAGGATAGATAAGCATGGCAAAAGTCTCAATGATTCAGCGTGAATTGCGCCGAGAGAAACTGGTCAATAAGTTTGCAGAAAAGCGGGTAGAGCTAAAAAGCAAAATGCATGACCCATCACTCTCTGCAGAAGAGCGTTCAGCAGCACGTCGCAAATTCAATATGCTACCTAGAGACTCTAGCTCAAGCCGAAAACACAATCGTTGTAATTTGACAGGTCGCCCCCATGGCTACTACAGAAAATTTGGGCTTGGGCGTAATAAGCTGCGTGAGGCAACCATGCGTGGAGATGTGCCTGGTTTGAGAAAGGCAAGCTGGTAACTTTTGATCCTCAAATGGTCACCATTTGATTATCGCATTTAGTAATTTAAGTTTTGGGACAGTAAAGATGAGCATGCAAGACCCTATCGCGGATATGTTGACACGAATTCGCAACGCCTTAGCTGTAGAGAAAAGCGTAGTTTCTATGCCCTCTTCGCGGATGAAGAGTGCTATTGCGACAGTGATGAAAGATGAAGGTTATATCTCAGATTTCTCAGTGACAGAAAGCAAAGGCAAGTCGGAGTTGAAGATCGAGCTCAAGTATTTTCAGGGACGTCCTGTTATTGAGATGATGAAGCGTATTAGTCGTCCAGGGTTACGTACCTATAAAGGTAAAAGTGAGCTTCCATCAGTGAATGGTGGGCTTGGAGTTGCCATCATCTCGACTCCAGGTGGGTTGATGACGGACAGCGCCGCCAGAGAAGCTGGTCTGGGTGGCGAAGTAATCTGCTACGTCTACTAATCACATCAGTGAGGTCAAAATATAATGTCTAGAGTTGCAAAAGCCCCGGTTGAGATTCCTTCTGGTGTAGAGGTCTCGATAAGTGGACAGACGGTTCAGATCAAAGGTGGGAAAGGAAACTTTGATTATGAAGTACACAAAACAGTTACTGTTGAGTATGCAGATAATCAGGTTCGAGTAGCGCCTAAGGGTGGGAAGGAACACATGGCGATGGCAGGTACCATGCGTGCATTGATCAACAATATGGTAGTAGGTGTTAGCCAAGGGTTTGAGAAAAAGCTGACACTGATTGGTGTCGGGTATCGTGCCAAGGCGGCAGGAAAAAACTTAGAGTTGACACTTGGCTTCTCTCATCCTGTAAACTACGCCCTCCCAGAGGGAATCACAATTGAAACACCCTCGGCAACAGAGGTTGTGGTAAAGGGTGCAGATAAGCAGAGGGTGGGACAAGTGGCCGCAGAGATTCGTGCTTTTCGTCCGCCAGAGCCATATAAAGGTAAGGGTGTTCGCTATACGGATGAGTATGTTATTCGTAAAGAAGCGAAGAAGAAGTAGTCAACAGATAATTGGTCGAATAAACAGACTGAACCGTAGGATTTGTCAATGGATAAGAAACAGACTCGACAGCGTCGTGCAAAACGCACACGCGCAAAGATCAAAGAGTTAGGTGTAGCTCGATTAACAGTTCACCGAACCTCACGTCATATCTATGCACAGGTGATTAACAGTGATGCCAAGATAGTGGCGAGTGCCTCAACTGTTCTTCCTGATGTGCGTAGTGCAGTAGGAAGTACCAGTAATGTCGATGCGGCAATTGCGGTTGGTAAGATGATCGCAGAGCGCACGAAAGAGGCCGGTGTAGAACGTGTCGCCTTTGATCGCTCAGGGTTTAAATACCATGGCAGAATCAAGGCGCTTGCCGATGCAGCTCGAGAGCATGGATTGGACTTCTAGCAAACCACCAATGAAAACTGGCTTAATGAATTAGGAAATCGAACATGGCTGAGAAACAGTTCAAAAAAGATAATGATGATGACATGCTGGAGAAGTTGGTTGCCGTCAATCGTGTAGCCAAAACTGTAAAGGGTGGTCGCATCTTCTCCTTCACTGCACTCACCGTTGTTGGTGATGGAAAAGGAAAAATTGGTTTTGGCTATGGTAAGGCGCGTGAGGTACCACTGGCCATTCAGAAGGCGATGGAACGTGCTCGCCGTAATATCAAGAGTGTAAGCCTGAATGGTGGCACCTTGCAGTATCCTATCCGTGCAACACATGGTGCAGCGGACATCTACATGCAACCAGCCTCAGAAGGTACAGGTATTATTGCCGGCGGTGCAATGCGTGCTGTTTTTGAGGTGGTGGGTGTTCATAATGTATTGGCAAAACGTAATGGTTCATCCAATCCTATTAATGTGGTTCGTGCAACGATCAAGGGGCTGACAGAAATGAATAGCCCTGAGCAGATTGCTGCGAAGCGCGGTAAAACGGTTGAAGAGATTCTGGGGTAGAGTGTGATGGCTGATAGCAACAAAATTACAGTAACGCTGGTCAAGAGTTTGATTGGTCGTCTTCCTGCACATCAAGCGTGTGCTGCAGGTCTTGGGATTCGTCGTATGCACCATACAGTGTCTGTGATCGATACACCTGAGAACCGAGGAATGATTAACAAGATCAGCTATATGCTGAAGGTAGGAGATTAAATCATGCGTCTCAACACAATCAAACCTGCAGAAGGCTCCAAGAAAGAAGCCAAGCGTGTAGGACGAGGTATCGGTTCTGGTTTTGGGAAGACCTGTGGTCGAGGTCATAAAGGTCAGAAATCCCGTTCAGGTGGTTTCCATAAGGTTGGTTTTGAGGGTGGGCAGCAGCCACTACAACGCCGCCTGCCTAAGGTTGGGTTTAACTCACGCAAGGCTCGCTTTGTTGCAGAGGTTCGTCTTCATGAGCTAGAGAAAGCAGCAGGAGATATCATTGACCTGCTGGCACTCAAGGCTGCCAATATTATTGGTCATGATATCAAACGTGCAAAAGTCATTGCATCCGGCGAAATCAACAAAGCGGTCACTCTTTCCGGCCTTGCAGTTACACCGGGTGCGCGAGCAGCGATTGAGGCTGCTGGTGGAAAAATCGAAGAGTAGTGAACTACCTTCTCGATATGATTTAAAGAGTAGAATGGATGGCACGTAAACAACCAGCGGCTGGACCTGGCACCGATAAGCTCGCGGAATTAAAAGCGCGTCTATGGTTTGTGTTGGGTGCGATTATTGTCTATCGCATGGGAGCACATGTACCGGTTCCCGGGATCAATCCGGTAGCCCTACAGGCGATGTTTGATCAGCAATCCGGCACGATTCTGGATATGTTTAATATGTTCTCAGGGGGCGCATTGATGCGCCTGAGCCTGTTTGCACTGGGAGTGATGCCCTACATCTCTGCCTCGATTATCATGAACCTGCTGACTGTAACCTCTCCAAAACTGGAACAGTTGAAGAAAGAGGGGCAGGCTGGGCGTAGAAAAATTACCCAATACACCCGATATGGAACGCTGGTTCTGGCTACTTTTCAGGCATTGGGAATCTCGATCGCACTGGAGTCCCAGTCTGCAGGGGGGATGAGTGTGGTCGTTGATCCAGGCCTAGCATTCCGTTTTGTGGCAGTTACTACGCTGGTTACCGGGACTATGTTCCTCATGTGGCTGGGTGAGCAGATCACAGAGCGCGGTATTGGCAATGGAATCTCATTGATTATTTTCGCTGGTATTGTTGCCGGTCTCCCTTCTGCTGTCGGTGGAACCATGGAACTGGCTCGCACTGGAGAGATGCACTCGATTACTGTATTGGCGCTGTTTGCGGGGGCAATTTTAGTAACCGCTTTTGTGGTCTTTGTAGAGCGTGGTCAGCGTAGGATCACGGTTAATTATGCAAAACAGCAGCGCGGAAACCGGATGTATGCCGGACAGAGCAGCCATTTACCACTAAAGGTGAACATGGCAGGTGTGATCCCCCCTATTTTTGCCTCCAGTATCATCCTCTTCCCTGCAACGATGGGGAGCTGGTTTGGTAGCACAGAGGGGATGGAGTGGATGAAGGATCTGGCAACTACCCTATCGCCAGGACAGCCACTCTATGTCACCTTTTATGCCGTTGCCATTATCTTCTTCTGCTTCTTTTATACGGCTCTGGTGTTCAATCCGAAGGAGACTGCGGATAACCTAAGGAAGTCTGGCGCCTTTATACCGGGTATTCGCCCTGGTCAGCAGACGGCAAAATATATTGATAAAGTGATGACACGGTTGACTCTGATTGGTGCAGGCTACATTACAGCAGTGAGCCTGCTGCCGGAGTTCTTGATTATTCAGTGGAATGTTCCGTTCTATTTCGGAGGTACATCACTACTGATTATCGTTGTTGTTATCATGGATTTTATCACCCAGGTACAGTCGCACCTGCTATCCCACCAATATGATGGGTTGATGAAAAAAGCGAATCTGAAAGGGTATGGTCGCAGCGGAATCTAATCGCTGAATCGAGTTTAAGAGAAGTTCTGGAGTAAGAAAATGAAAGTTCGCGCATCCGTTAAAAAAATGTGTCAACACTGCAAAATTGTTCGCCGTAACCGTGTGATTCGTGTGATCTGTAGTAAAGAACCGAAGCATAAACAGCGTCAAGGTTGATAGTAGATTTTATTTGTTGATTTTTGTGTAGAGAGCAGGTATCCTTTCGCGCCTTTCCGCATTATAGAGCGGATCGGTTGAGTGTAAGGATTATTTAGGAGAAGAGCCAGATGGCACGAATTGCGGGTGTAAATGTACCTGATAACAAACATGCTTGGGTCGCACTGACCTCGATCTATGGAATCGGGAGAACACGTGCTTATAGTATCTGTGCAGCAGCCGGTGTTGATGCTGCAAAAAAGATCCGTGATCTGGATGACAGTCAGATAGAGACCATCCGTGGTGAGATTGGAAAACTTACCGTAGAGGGTGATCTACGTCGTGAAATTTCAATGAATATCAAACGACTGATGGATCTTGGCACCAATAGAGGAATCCGTCATCGTCGGGGACTTCCTGTCCGTGGACAGAATACAAAAAACAATGCGCGTACCCGCAAAGGCCCTAAAAAGCCGATCAAACGGTAGTTAATTACTACACTTTTTTAGATACAGTTTAATATAGGTTTCAAAGTCATATGGCGAAGGCATCTGCTGCAAAGCGTAAAAAGGTAAAAAAGAATATCCCTGAGGGGATTATGCATGTACATGCAACATTCAATAATACCATCATTACAATCACTGATCGTAAGGGAGATACCCTCTGTTGGGCAACCTCTGGCGGCAGTGGATTTCGTGGCTCCAGAAAGAGCACACCTTTTGCCGCACAGGTTGCTGCAGAGAAGGCGGGCATTCAGGCTCAAGAGTATGGCGTAAAATCTGTGGATGTACGAATCAAGGGGCCTGGCCCTGGTCGTGAATCTTCTGTACGTGCTCTGAATAATATTGGTGTTCGCATCAATAGCATCACTGATGTTACCCCACTCCCACACAATGGCTGCCGCCCACCGAAAAAACGCCGCGTATAACGGTAGTAGACAATTAGGAGATTATTACTGTGGCTAAATATACAGGACCAAAATGTAAGCTATCCCGTCGCGAAGGTACTGACCTTGGGCTGAAAAGCGGAATTCGCGCACTGGAGACTAAATGTAAGCCAGATCAGCTTCCGGGGCAGCATGGAGCGGGTGCTCGTGCCCCCAGAATGTCTGACTATGCACTTCAGCTGCGTGAAAAACAGAAAGTACGCCGTATCTATGGATTGTTAGAAAAACAGTTTCGTGGCTACTATAAAGAGGCGGCACGGCGTAAAGGCTCTACAGGTGAGAACCTGCTTCAGATTCTTGAGGCTAGACTTGACAATGTAGTCTACCGTATGGGGTTTGGTTCAACCCGTGCAGAGGCTCGTCAGTTGATTAACCACAAGTCGATTCTGGTTAATGGTGAGGTACTCAATGTCCCCTCCTATCAATTGAAGGCTAATGACACGATCGCTATCCGCGAGAAGGCAAAGAAGCAGGAGCGTATCAAAATGGCTCTGCAGCTTGCGCCTCAGACTCGTGAGGAGTCCGAGTGGATTGACGTCAACGCAGAGAAGATGGAGGGCACATTCAAGAATATTCCTGAGCGTTCCGAACTCTCTGCTGAGATTAATGAGCACCTAATTGTTGAGCTCTACTCCAAGTAATCGTTAGTTAAACTGACATTACCCAGAAAATATTGTTGTTGCCCCGAGGTTTAATTCGAGATGCAAGGTTTAGTAAAAGAATTTTTAAAGCCCAAGCTGGCTAATATAAAAAATATTGATACCAACCATATCCAGGTTGCTATCGAACCACTCGAACGTGGATTTGGTCATACCTTGGGCAATGCGCTACGTCGTATTCTGCTCTCCTCTATGCATGGTAGTGCAATTACAGAGGTGACGATTGATGGTATAAGCCATGAGTACTCCGCTATTGAAGGGGTTCAGGAAGATGTGATTGATATCCTTCTTAACCTTAAAGGGGTGGCTCTCAAGCTCAATGCACATCCAGAGGCTGAGCTCTCCCTGAAAAGTAATGGTGAAGGTGCTGTCGTAGCAGGAGATATTACAGGGGATGATGTAGAAATCATAAACCCGGATCATATTATTGCCCATGTCACGGATGCCAATGTGACCCTGGATATGAAGCTTAAGGTTTCAACGGGTCGTGGCTATCAACCGAGTACAGAGCGTGATAATGATGAAGAGGGGGGAACCATTGGTACCTTGCGTCTTGATGCCTCTTTTACTCCTATTGACCGTGTTAGTTATAGTGTTGAGGCTGCACGTCTCAAACAGAGGACGGATCTTGACCGTTTGGTGATTGATTTACAGACTAACGGTACAATTGATCCTGAAGAGGCTATTCGGCGTGCTGCCACGATCATGCAGACTCAACTTGAATCCTTTGTTGAGCTTCATACTGAGGAAGAAGAGGAGGTTGCAGCGGAGTCCGAGCCTGAGGTTGATCCAATTCTACTACGCCCTGTAGATGATCTTGAGCTAACGGTTCGTTCTGCCAACTGTCTCAAGGCAGAGGCCATCATGTATATTGGTGATCTGATTCAACGCACGGAGACGGAGCTATTGAGGACACCTAATCTAGGCAAGAAGTCACTCAATGAAATTAAAGATGTGCTCGCCTCTCGTGGGCTCTCACTGGGGATACGCCTGGAGAACTGGCCCCCACCAAGTATTCGTGAAGATAAGCAATCAGCTTAACTCTCTACACCATCAAGTTTTAAACGGATAAGATCATGCGTCATCGTCATAGTGGAAGACAACTAAACAGGAATAGTAGCCATCGTAAGGCTATGTTTCGTAATATGAGCAACTCACTGTTTCAGCATGAGTTGATCAGAACTACACTGCCCAAGGCAAAAGAGCTGCGACGCGTTGCTGAGCCATTGATTACACTGGCCAAAAGCGATAGCGTAGCGAATCGTCGTCTCGCATTTAATCGTATGCGTGACCGTGATATGGTCACCAAACTCTTTAACGAGTTGGGACCACGTTATACCGCTCGCCAAGGTGGTTATCTACGTATTCTTAAGGCCGGCTTCCGTGCTGGGGATAAAGCACCGATGGCTCTGGTAGAGTTGATAGATCGCCCTATCCCTGAGGTTGAAGAGGAATTTGAGGAAGTTGCTGAGGATTAGCCTTAGCGCGCCACGCTATACAAAATTCCGGATCTCAGGTCCGTTTTAGACTGTAGTGCAGGTAGTAGCAGATCAAGTGCTGCTACGCAGCACAAAGATAAATCTTCTCATATGTTGTCTTCACAATGGCGAGCTCATTGTAACGACTCTTCTTATTTGGGTTTTCCTGTCTGCACTAGCTATCTGTAGTGTAGAAGGCGTTTTATAGGGAGAGAATATTCAGCAGATCGTATCAGTTGATCTACGCTCAGGGGCGCTAAAGCAGGCATGTTTCCCCGTATCGTCTATGGTCGGTATTCAATTATAGTGGTATCAGATAGGTGTAGATTGTTAAGCGTATACAATAAGATAGAGTGCTTGACGGGGTGTCTAGGCAGTACCTCATCCGCTCTTAAATTATCTGAATAGGAACTCATGACGACAAGATACCTCTCTGTTACAATAGTCCGAGAGGTCTACGTTCGTTTGTAGGAACCTAACTAATAAAGAAGGAAATTGATTTATGCCTGAATTCGTATAATAAGTGCATAACCTCCACGTCAAAACTGGCACGAAATACACCTTTCAAAAAGAGCAAGGCTCAGGTGTAATCCATAACCAGTTACGACACTACTTAT
>Ga0233428_1001200_pt1 | contig 28912 bp, 25 predicted proteins | sample SI_118_April2016_4_FD_179890 | JGI IMG/M metagenome (GOLD analysis project Ga0233428, IMG submission 179890) | Seawater microbial communities from Saanich Inlet, British Columbia, Canada - SI_118_April2016_120_MG | ecosystem: Environmental > Aquatic > Marine > Inlet | place: Canada: British... | reverse complement strand
CGCTGAGCGCGTTGAGTGCGACATTAAAAAACAAGCTGATTTCAATGAAAACAGCTGGATTGAGCATGGCGAGCGTATCGCCGGCATGATCCGTTCTGGCACCTTCTGGAACCCGGACCATATGCCGCACTAATCTCGGACACATATGAATTTAAAGGGGCGTGCACTTGTGGCACGCCCCTTTTTCTTTATCCTTATCGCATGACTTCTAGTTGGGAAACTCAAGTTAAGGCACAGATCAGGCGGCGCTATGCAGTGCAGGCTGAGGCGGCGGGCAATGGCGCTGAAAAGGCTATTGAGGCTGGCTATCCGGCAGAGCTAATCGCCGGCCTGCCACCTGCCCTCACGGCAAGCTATTCAGGCTGTGGATATCTGTTCGACGGCTTAAACTTTGAAGGCGACGAGACCGTTGTTGATCTCGGTGCGGGCGCCGGGCTCGACAGCTTCATAGCCGCAAAACAACTCTCGAATGGCCGCGTTGTCTCCGTCGATATGACCTATGAGATGCTGCAAAAGGTCAATTCTCAACAGTTGAGTATTAACCTTTTATGCGCTGATATTGAGTATTTACCGGTCTTGAGTGGCTGCGCTGATGTGGTTATCGCCAATGCCTCTTTTAATCTCGCCATCAGTAAGACAGCCGCCTTTAGCGAAGCCTATCGTGTGCTCAAAGAGGGCGGTAAACTGGTGGCCAGAGATCTCATCAAAACCGAAGAGCTACCGGCAGAAGTCCTTACCGACCCGCTCTCTTTTAATACATCGCTCGGCGGTGCGCTGGAAGAAGAAGCTTTAAGCGCCGAAATAGAAAAAGCCGGTTTCAAAGACGTTAGCATCTCCGACCACCGGCCTTTTTCTTATGTCACTTCGGTAAAGATCGAAGCGCGCAAGCCTTACCCTGGGCCATAAACCAATCTCGGCAGCCATAACACCACGGCTGGGAAGGCGACAACAACTGAAATTCGAATCATATCAGCGGCAAAGAACGGTCCAATTCCTTTGAAAATCGTTGCGAGCGGCACGTCCGGCATCATCGACTTCATAACAAACACGTTGAGCCCTATCGGTGGTGTGATGAGGCTAATCTCAACCATCATCACTAAGACAATACCAAACCAAATCAGATCAAAGCCCAGGCCTTCAACCACCGGCACAAAAATTGGCACGGTCAGAAAGATCATCGCTAACCCCTCAACTACCGTGCCGAGGAGAACTAAGAAAGCCAGGATGATCAGTAACACGGCCATGGGCTCTAGGTTATAGGATTCAATCCATTTAATGGCGCCGGAAGAAATACCGGCCAGCGCGATGAAATTGTTGAGGATAAGCGCACCGATGGCGATCATAAACACCATAGCGGTTGTCTGCGCAGCTTCGACTAGAGACTCGAATAATATCTGCCAGGACATTTTTTTACGCATCATAGCAAAGAGCAGCGCACCAATAGCGCCGATACCGCCAGCCTCATTTGGCGTAAACACACCGAAGGTAATACCGCCTAGAATGAGGAAAAACAGCAGGAGAATACCCCACACGCGATACAATTTCTGAAACCGGACCGTCCAGCTGGAACGCTTACCGCGCGGACCCATTTCCGGCTTGAAATGTGTCACAATCATAATAACGGCGATATAGAGAACGACAGATATCAGGCCTGGAATAATGCCGGCAACAAACAGTTCTGCAATGCCTTCTTCCGTCAAAATGCCATAGATAATCAGCGCGGCCGAGGGCGGGATTAAAATGCCAAGTGTGCCGCCCGCAGCCACAGTGCCCGCAGCCAAGCTATCGGCATATTTGTATTTGCGCATCGCAGGTATGGCGACTTTAGCCATCGTCGCAACCGTCGCCAACGAAGATCCAGACACAGCAGCGAAGCCACCGCAGGCGGCGACAGTCGCCATCGCAAGCCCGCCCCGATGATGCCCAAGCCAGGCATCCGCGGCCTCGTACAAATCATCCGACAGGGCCGCCCGATAGACAAAAGCACCCATCAGCAAAAACATCGGCAAAACCGCGAAATTTGTGTTGAGCACCACGTCCATAATCTGTTGGATAACCATTTCAAGGGCGGGACCGGTTCCCCGCAAAATGGCGAAGCCAATTCCACCAACCGCCAGCATGGTAAAACCGAGCGGAAAGCCGAGAAAGGCAATCAAAAACAGAATAGCGAAGCCGATGAGGGAAATTGTCATAATTTAAACTTCAGTCAGTTTATCAGTGGGCAGGATGCTCATCGATATCAACTTTATATAGATCGATGTCTGGTTGTTTAACCGGGAGGCGTCCGGTCAACATATGCCACATCATAACGATGAGGATGCCGACAGTAATCATCGACAACCCAGACAAGCCATAGAGCAACGGTGCGCGTGATAGCCCCAAATCCTCCGTTACAAATTTAGCCTCTGTTTCATCAATCCCTGCGGCGATAAAGCGTTCCGCTATAAAAGCGATGACACAGGCACTGCCAAGTAAGGTTGCAAATTGTTGGACGAAACGAAACTTACCGCGAATAAAACTATCAAAGAGATCAACGGTAATGTGCGCCCGCTCATAGGTGATTAAGGGGAGCGCCGAAAAAGTAACGACGCCCAGTAGCAACCCAACAATTTCGAATGTCCCCTGGATGGGTAAGCTGAAGACGTAACGCCCCACCACATCAGCAAAGGTCAATGCCGCCATGGCAAAAATCATCACAGCCGCAATGAGTTTCAGCGCTGTAAATAGCCAATTGGATTGCCGGGCACCGCCTTCGGTGCCCGGCATATCAAATTCAGACATGAATTATGACTACTTAGACTGTGACTTAAAGTAAGCAAGAGCAGCTTTGCCGTCGACGCCTTTAGCAGCAGCTTCCTTCAGCCAACCATCAACCAAGAACTGAGATTTCTGGCGAATTTCTTTAACAAACTCTGGGCTGGCGGTATGGAACTTAATACCTTTTTTGGCAGCCAATCCCTTAGCCTTCTTGTCTAAGACATCAACGCGTTTTCCGGCGTTGATTGCGACCGTTTCACCAGAAATACTGGTGATGGCTTTCTTTTCCGCAGCCGACAAGCCATTCCATTTTTTCTGACTAAAGAGCAATGAAAAGTTGTTTGATTGGAAACCACCTGGAATGGCGGTAACGTGCTTGATATACGGCATCAATTTAAACACCATGAGTGTATAAAGAGAGGTAACCGAGCCTTTAACGATACCTTTCGATACGACGTTAAACATTTGAACACCCGGCACAGAAACAACAACAGCACCCATATTTTTCATCATTTTATTGGGAAGGCCATTAATCGCCCACATTTTATAGTTCTTAAGATCACCCATCTTTAAGATCGGCTTGTCTGCCAGAAGGCTAGCAGCAGAAATCGTCCATTGACCCAAAACTTTCATGCCTTTGTATTCGTTGGCTTTGGCCAGATATTTGACGTGAGTCCGCCACATCGCAAGACCACGTTTTTCTGCCGAAGATGCGCCAAACGGCACTTGAGCGATATTTGGTAGCTTCAAACGACCAGATTCAAAGTTGTTCGCCAGCATCGCGACATCAGCAATACCTTTGGAAACCATGTTCCACTGCTTTGGTGGCGGTGCCAATGATTTCTCGGTGAATTTAACTTTGACACTACCGTTGGTGACGCGCGCAACGTCTTTGGCCCAAGGAATAAACATACCGACATTAAACGGATGTTTTGCTGGCAAAAAGCGATTAAATAATAATTCTGTTTCAGCTTTGGCCGGTGTCACTGAAAGTGCACCACCAAAAACGGCTGCTCCGCCAACGACTGCAGCCAACGTAACATTTAAAATACGATTAGACATATGTGTAGTCTCCCATTTGTTGGATCAACAAATTCGTGTTGTTGATCATTTAATTACCCCGTACAGCACTTGTGTAACGGAATAAAATTCCGATTTCAACGTCGAATTGAAAGTTATTATCAAATTATAGTACTAACTTTGCTCAAAATAAGGCACGTCATATATGTCACTGCTGATTCAATGATGTCATCGGACTCGTATTTTCAGGCTTTAGCTTCTGGAAAAAAATGTGTATGACAGCGCCCATGCCTATTATTACCGACACCCAATCCTTGAGCGAGTTCTGTGAACGTCTTTCAAAATCGGCTTATATCACGGTCGATACGGAATTTATGCGCGAGAAAACCTATTGGCCGCAATTGTGCTTAGTGCAATTAGCCAATGAAGATGAAGCGCTGGCCGTCGATGCGCTGGCCGATGGTCTCGACCTTACACCGCTATTAGATTTGATGGCTGATGAAAGCGTGCTCAAAGTATTCCACGCCGCCCGCCAGGATCTCGAAATTTTCTATAAGCTCGCCGACCAACTCCCGAAGCCTCTATTCGATACCCAAGTCGCCGCCATGGTCTGTGGTTTTGGTGAATCAGTTGGCTATGAGACTTTGGTGAATAAGCTGGTGGGTGAACCTGTCGATAAATCATCACGCTTTACCGATTGGGCACAACGGCCTTTGACGGACAAGCAGGTCACCTATGCACTTGGCGACGTCACCCATCTCAGGACAGTTTATGAAGCGCTTGAGGCGAAGCTCGTTGAGAGCGGGCGCCATGAATGGCTCGACGAAGAAATGGCGAAGCTCACGGATGAAAACATCTACAAGTTTCCGCCTAGAGAAGCCTGGCGCCGCGTAAAAGCGCGCAATCCCAAACCACGGTTCTTAGCCATCTTGCGTGAAGTTACGGCGTGGCGGGAAAGTGAAGCACAGCGAAAAGATTTGCCGAGAAATCGTATTTTACGCGATGAAGCTTTGGTTGAAATCGCTCATCACGCACCAAAATCGGTGAGTGATCTCGCTCGAACGCGCGGTCTCGGTCAACGCATGGCCGAAGGCAGCGCCGGCGAAAGTATTCTCAAAGCCGTTGAAGCGGGCAAAGCTCTACCCAATGACGAATGCCCGGAAGTCCCCCGGCGACCAAACCTGCCGCGCGGCATTGGTCCAATAACGGATTTGCTCAAAGTTCTATTAAAGATGAAATGCGAGCAACAAGACGTTGCCCAAAAGCTGATTGCCAGCGGCGGCGATATTGAAAAAATTGCAGCTTTCGGAGATAAAGCCGACGTCCCCGCCCTCACCGGCTGGCGCCGCCCCCTATTCGGCCAAGAAGCCCTGAACCTGCGGGACGGTAAACTCGCCTTGGTCATCAACGGCCAGACGCTCGAGTTGGTTGAGTTCGAAGACGAGTAGCTTCCAATTTTCTCCTCGTCATGCGCGGACTTGATCCGCCTATCCAGCTTTATCGGCTCTTAGAACCACGAAAAACACGAAGGTGTTTTTCAATCTTTTATGACGTATTAAGCTTTCTACTCAATCTTGCCTTTGACGTCGAGCGTGTCTGCCAAATCATGGAATATCTTCTCAACGGAATTGCCGATCAGCACGCGAGACGACTCATCGACTTTTAAAATCAATTTCGAGTTCGACATATTTAACGCGGTGCGGGGTAAAATGCCCGGCACACCGCCGGAGAGCGAATGCGCCATGCGCAAGGCGACACCCATGACGCTGGCGCGATGTTGATCTTTCTTGCCGAGCAAATCACGGACCTGTTGAACTTCATATTGCTTGCGCTTGCCGTTGTAGCGAACAAAAACGGCAAGCGCTAACATGATACGCTGGCGGTGAGTGACGCCGGAAATCGGCAAACGCAGCACGCGGATGAAGGAATGCAACGCCCGGTAGTCAGGATGCTCAGTCCAGCCAATATCGCTGAGCAAAGCCGCCGCATGACAAAGACGATTGTAGTTATCGGATTCGGTGACGAAAAGCGGAGCCATCCATGAGGCAATTTCTTCGCCGTGAACAGAAAAACGCCCGCTCCTAACAGCGAAGCCTTCACAGGCGCTGATCAACGGGTCTTCCTGTTTCATCTCGGGCGGCAGCATTTCGAAGAACTGACCTTCCCGCAAACCGTAACCTGAGAAAACAAGTTGCTTTGGTTGGGTCACTTCCAAAAACTTGTTAAGCACCAAGGCAGCAAAAGGCAACGTATCCGCCCGCCGACGCGCAACCCCGGACATTTTCTCCAGAGACTTCGAGCTTTGCTCGCCGATCAATTTGGTAAAACTACGCGCATCGTTCGCATCAATGGTAAAATTATCCAACACGCGAAGGGGATAGTTCGTCTGATCAATATAGAGCCGGGCAATGGCCCGCCATGCGCCGCCAACAGCATAAAGTATCCGTCCCGGGGCTTCGCTTAGCCAATAACAACGATCGAACTGCTCAGCGATAATCTTCTTGGCTTTTTTGGCACTTTGACCGGAATCTTCCGCCACCCGCAAATGGCCGAGCGGCAAGGTAGCGCTTTCGCCAAACTCACCCATATCAAGCGAAACTAAATCCAAACTACCGCCGCCGAGATCGCCCGACACGCCATCAGATTTTGGCGAGCCGCCCAGAATACCCATAGCGCCTAAACGCGCCTCTTCATCGCCAGACAATACGCGTACCGGAAAGCCAAAACTGCGATGGATTTCTTCGACAAATGAGTCGCCGTCTGAGGCCTCTCTAACCGCCGCCGTCGCCACTAAGATAAAGTTTTCCACTTTCATTTCACGCGCCAGATTGGTGAAACGCCCAAGTGTCTTAAGGGCAAGTTCGACACCGGCGGGGTCCAATTGCCCGGTCTGGCCCAGCCCGCGTCCCAATCCGCAGGCCACACGCTCGTTAAAAATTGGGACAGGCAAACGCGCCGGTGCATCGAAGACAACCAGGCGAACCGTATTCGAGCCAATATCAACGATGCCGATACGTCCATCAGCTGATGGCCTGCCGATGTCATGGGTACTTGAAATGGGCGATGTCGAAAATAAATTACCGGTCATTTTATATTCTTCTAATTTTGGCCTTTTAAGATCGATCAGACACGAGGCGTGGCATTTGCGGTTTATGATCTTCCAATGCACTGCCCCGACCAGACAAGCTCGGATTGGTCATAAAATAGGTATGCGCGCTGAAACTGTCTTTGTCGCTGGTTAAGCGGCCATAACTACCGTCCGGCTTCATGACCCAGCTCTGAGTGACATCCATCAAATTCGCGATCATAACCTGCTCTAGAATTTGTTGGTGAACGGTCGGGTTTTCAACCGGTACTAAAACTTCAACACGCCAGTTCAAGTTTCGCGGCATCCAGTCAGCAGAGGAGATGAAGACGGCAGCTTCTGAGGACGGTAGTTCCGCACCATTGCCAAAAACGACAATGCGAGAATGTTCCAAAAAGCGCCCGATAATACTCTTTACGCGAATGTTTTCCGACAACCCTGGGAGGCCGGGACGGAGGCAGCAAATACCGCGCACGATCAAATCAATTTCCACGCCGGCATTCGAGGCAGTATATAACGCATCAATAATTATCGGATCAACGACCGAGTTCATCTTCGCCCAAATCGTTGCCGGCTTGCCGGCCTTGGCAAATTCGATCTCATTTTCGATCAAGCCTAAGAGGCGATCGCGTAAATTCAGCGGTGAGACCGATAATTTGGCAAGACCTTTGGGCTCGGTATAGCCGGTCATGAAATTAAACACTTGAGCCGCATCACGGCACAATTCCGGCTCGCAAGTAAAGAAGGAAAGATCAGTGTAAATCTTGGCCGTTTGCGGGTGATAATTTCCGGTGCCGAAATGGGCATATGAGCGCAGCCCATCCCCTTCTCGCCTAACCACGAGGCTGATTTTGGCATGGGTTTTTTTATCTAAAAAGCCGAACACAACATTGGCGCCGGCACGCTCTAAATCACGTGCCCATTTAATGTTCGCCTCTTCATCAAAGCGGGCTTTAAGTTCAACCATTGCCGTCACCGACTTGCCGGCCTCAGCCGCCTCAATCAATGCCGCCACAGTGGGTGAGTCGTTACTTGTCCGATAAAGCGTTTGTTTCACCGCAACGACATCAGGGTCGCGGGCGGCCTGGCGAATGAATTGAACAACGACATCAAAACTTTCATACGGGTGATGAACGACAAAATCCTTTGCCCTGATCGCCTTGAAACAATCGCCTTCAAGTTCCCGCACCCGCTCTGGAAAGCGGGGCTCATATGAGGTGAATTTTAAATCATTGCGCTCGATACCATAAATCTCACCGGTATCCGACAAGCCAAGCAAGCCGTCATGACGCACAACATCAAGATTATCAACGCCAACTTCATCAATAATCATTTTACAAAGATCGTCCGGCACATCTGCATTGACCGAGAGTCTGATAACCGAGCCTTGAATGCGCTGTTTCAAAGCCGACTGGTAGGTCCGCATTAGATCCTCAGCTTCCTCATCTATCTCAACTTCGGTATCACGAATAATGCGGAACCAAGCGCCCTGCTCGACTTCAAAATCAGGGAAAATTTTATCAAGGAAAAGGCTGATAATGTTTTCCACCAAAATAAGCTTGTCTTCTTTTCCGGGTAGCTTGACAAAACGATCCAACATTTGCGGAAACGGGATTAATGCCCGCATAATCTGACCGTCATCAATCCGGCGCAGTTTCAGCACCATCGAAAATCCTAGATTCGGAATAAACGGAAATGGATGCGCAGAATCGATCGCCAAAGGTGTCAGAATGGGAAAAATCTGCTCTTCAAAATATGTTGTCAACCACGCGTTTTCTTCTTCAGAAAGGTCCCCCCCTTTTAAGATCGCAATTCCAGCACTTGCCATTTCGGAGCGCAGATTGCGCCAGCAGCGTTGCTGAATTTTCATTAATTCCTTGGCCTCGGCACGGATGGACTCCATTTGCTGAACAGGCGTCAAACCATCTTCGCTCAATTTCGTAACATCCGCATCAACCTGCCCTTTCAAACCAGCAATACGCACCATATAAAACTCATCCAGATTGGAAGCTGAAATCGAGAGATAATTGACCCGCTCTAACACAGGCGCGGCTTCATTTTCGGCTTCTTCCAAAACCCGCGCATTAAAGGCGAGCCAGGACAGTTCTCGATTGATGAAGCGATTTTTGGATTGAAAATTCAATCCCGCTATTTCGCCAGATGCTAAATTTGACACTTCAAAAAAACCTATTCACGTATTTCAATTTCTGAAATACGTCCTAATATACTTCCAAGACGAGTTGGCAATAACCAGTATCGAAGAACGCTCATTCTTGCAAATGACATAATCTATGCCACTTTAACCGACGAAGCCCGTCAAATTGAGAAATATTTTTTAATTCTATGAAAACAATTTACCTTTTACGTCACACCAAAGCCGGTTGGTCTGAATCCAGCACCGATGATATTGCGCGCGCACTCAATCAACAGGGCCGGGAAAATGCCGTGCAAATTGGCCAGCATCTGTCGAAAAACAAAATCAGCCCCGATCTCATTCTTTGCTCCAATGCAACACGTGCGCAAGAGACGCTGTCTTTTATCCGCCCATTTCTCCCGGAAAATCAGGCGATCCAAGTTCTGGAATCACTTTATCTCGCATCGTCAGAAACCCTTTTGCACTATCTCACCAACCTTGATGAGGAGGTCAAATCGGTCTTGATTGTTGCCCATAATCCCGGTTTGCATGAATTGGCAATTCATCTCGCCGGGCGTGAGAATATTGGCACCTCTCTATTGCTCAATCGAATTATGCAACGTTTCCCAAGCGGTGCCTTTACGACTGTTCAAAACCAGGCTGAGCTATGGCGTGAATTAAATCAAAGCGAATCAACCTTGGTCGATTTTGTCTGCCCCAGCGATTTGCCACCCTTATTAGATTGAAACCACCTCCATCACCCGATAAATGAAACATCCGAGAGTGCTTCATTTTTAGTAAACTCCTCTATATACTCAATAAAACGGGATAACTATTGTAAGACGCGTTATTTTTTCAACCAGATCGGCAATACTTTCAAACCATGACGACAAACCAGTCCAAGACTTCTATCACCGCCCAAAAATGGCTCTGGAACACAGATGCCAATGGTCAGGTTATGTCCGTTTCAGATGAATTTTTGAAAACCACGGGCATTGATCCCGCGGTGATTATTGGCAAGACCTTCGCCGATATTTCTTCACCGGTCTTAGACCTGACCGGTCAAAGCGATAAAAAGCTCCAGCGGTATTTGACCAAATGTAAAAGTAAACAAAGCTTTCGCAACATTGAGTTACCGATAAATTCCCCGTCAAATGGCCTCAGGCTCATTCGAATCTCCGGCAAGCCTGAATTCGACAAGCGCAAGAAATTTCTCGGCTATTTGGGTTCCGGTATTGATGCCACGCTTGAGATTGAAAAAGATGCCGGCATCGCGGCGACGTATCTGCCATACGCCGATGTCCTCGAGGGATTGGGCGACGGTTTTGCAATTTGGGATCGGAAAGGACAACTCCTCCTTTTCAATAATCGCTTCAAATTAATTTTCGCCAAAGATGGCGGCAAAGTGAGGCAAGGCGCCCAACTCTCCGCTCTTTCCAGATTGCTTAAGTCTCGCACTTTAACGATTGAACCAAATACGTCTACTGATCTCCTGGATGTCGATCGGCGCCAAAGCAGAAATGCTGCGATGGAAAAACAAGTTCAATTTTCCGATGGCAGTTGGGTTGTCATTTCAACCCGGAAAATCGAAAAAGATATTTCCACGACCACCATCACCGATATTACCAATATAAAAAATCGGGAAGTCGAAGCGACCCGCGATGCACAGCGGAATGCTCAAATGGCTGTCGCAATCTCCGCCATGGATTCAGGTGTTTTAATCACCAATCCCAACATGCCGGGTAATCCGATTGTATTCGTAAACCCTTCATTTGAATCTCCAATTGACTCTGTCGGCAATGAAATCTTGGGAGAGTCCTTGGAGACTATCTTTTCCTCGCCCGAGAATAAATCAGCCTACGACCTTCTAAACCGCGGCATGAAACGGCGAGAGACCGTAAGCACAAATATTCGTCTCATTGATGACGTCGGTCAAAATCGGTGGTTCGAATTCCGGCTAAGCCCAATTTTTAATGAGTCGAACCAGATCAGCTATTTCCTCGGTCTGCAGAACGATATTACGGCTCAAAAAAATGCCGAACTTGAATTAGAAAAAAGAATGAACCAACAATCCGCCGTTGCCGATCTTGGCGGCAAGGCATTGGCCGGAACCGATCTATACGAATTGTTCGATGAGACCACAAAACTAGTGAGTGAAATATTAGGTGCCAGCCTTGTCAATATTCGCGAACGGCTACCCGGCACGGATACAATGGTTGTCAGAGCCGCAACAGGATGGCGGAAGAACACAATCGGTCTGACGAATTCTAACATTGCCACGGGCTCCTTGATTGACCGAATATTTACCACAGGTAAAACCGAGATATACGTCCGAACTGGTGCCGATATGAAACGCGAGCCGCCGATTATGGGAGAAAAAGGTATTCGCACTAGCGTCGGCACCCGCATTGCCGGACGCGAGCACCCGTTTGGTATCCTCGCTGTTCACAGTAAAAGTGAACGCGAATTTTCACTTGATGATGTTAATTTTTTAGAGACCATCGCTTATGTCATCGGTGTGGCGGTTGAGCGTAGCCAGGCCGATGATGCGCTTAAAGAAAGCGAGTATCGGTTTGAGCTTGCAGTCAAAGGATCTAATGACGGCATTTGGGATTGTGATTTAACTACCAGGCAAATCTTTTATTCATCGCGTTGGAAGGAAATGCTGGGCCTCAATGATGAAGTCATGGACAACACCATCGATGCATGGATCGACCGAACTCATGAAGAAGATAGAGATCAGGTAAACGCCGCCCTGATTGCTCATCTAAAAGATGAAACACCTTATTTTTTCTGCGAGCACCGCCTATTGCACCATGATGGGTCTTATCGCTGGATGCTGGTAAGGGGACTTGCTATCCGTGATGAAACCGGACACGCAACCCGTATTGCCGGGTCACTCAGTGACATCACCGAAACCAAACGCGCGGAACAACAGCTGTTAAAGGACGCCCTGCACGACACCTTAACGCAATTGCCGAACCGCGCTCTGTTCACCGACCGCCTGGTTCAATCTCTAACCCGCTCAAGTCGTTCACCGGATCATCTTTTTGCAGTGATGTTTTTGGACTTCGACCGCTTTAAACTAATCAACGATAGCCTCGGCCACTCCTTCGGCGATCAAATTCTCATTGAAATCGGCCACCGGCTCAAAGAATGCGTTCGTGAAGTTGATACCGTCGCGCGCCTCGGAGGTGATGAGTTTGCCATCCTGTTAAACGACCTCGATTCTGAGAAAACGGCGGAAGAAGTCGCCCGCCGTATCAACCATTCCCTCGGCCAGGCGTTTGTACTTTCCGGTCGTGAAATAGTTTCCAATGCCAGTATTGGCATCGCCTTTAGTTCACTCGGCTATAATCACCCAGAGGAAATGATACGAGACGCCGATATTGCTATGTATCAAGCCAAAACCGAAGGCCGGGCCCGCCATGTCATTTTCGAGCCCGGCATGCATGTCAGGGCCGTCACCAAGCTGGAAATGGAAACCAATCTACGCCAGGCGATCGATAAGGCGGAGTTTACCCTCGCCTATCAGCCTGTCCTCGACATCAACACAGAGAAACTTATCGGCTTTGAGGCCCTCATCAGATGGATCCACCCCGAGCAAGGTTTTACCCCGCCAGGAGATTTCATACCGATTGCCGAAGAAACCAAATTGATTATTCCGATCGGTCGCTGGGTTATTTTAGAAGCCTGTCGTCAAATGAAGAAATGGCAGGCAAAATTTCCCAAACTCGATATCACGGTCAGCGTTAACATTTCGCCGGAGCAGTTTAAAGATAACAATTTGATCAATGACGTTCGTGCCATCCTCCAAGAGACAAAACTCCCGGGCGATCGTTTGAAAGTCGAGATCACCGAAAGCGCCATTATGGAAAACCCCCATGAAGTGACCAATCGGTTAATGCAACTTCGCGAAATGGGCATCCAACTCCACGTCGATGATTTCGGCACCGGCTATTCATCTTTAAGTCATCTCCACCGTTTCCCGATTGATGCTCTGAAAATTGATCGCTCCTTTGTAATCTCGATGGGTGATTCGCAGGAAAATATGGAGATCGTCCGCACGATCATCGCCCTCGCGCATAATTTAAATCTCAGCACGGTCGCTGAAGGCGTGGAATCTAAGGAAGATCAGACACAATTGAAAAAACTCGATTGTGATTTTGCGCAGGGCTATTATTTCTCTAGACCTCTATTTGTTAAAGATGCGACAAAGTTTATCGCCAAGCATGAGAAGCCGGTTAAGAAGAAAAGCAGAAAAAAATCCAACTCTTAAGAAACCAATGAAGCTCCACAATGCCTGATTATTCGCGCCTAAAACTCTGGACCACAGGGATTTTGTGGGCTGCCCTTCTAGCGGCGGCACTCTCATTCCGTCCTCTTCTGCCGGTCGACGAGACCCGCTATGTCACCGTCGCCTGGGAAATGTGGTTGCGGGGTGATTTTCTGGTGCCGCATCTCAACGGCGCAACCTATAGCCACAAGCCGCCATTGCTGTTTTGGATTATCAATGCCGGGTGGGGAATATTCGGCATGAATGATTGGTGGCCGAGAATGGTTGCCCCTCTTTTTGGTCTCGCTTGCCTAACCCTTAGCGCCATTACTTGCCGCCGCCTTTGGCCAAATTCTCAAGCCTATTTGATTGTTCCAGTTCTGCTCATTGGCACATTTTACTGGGGGATCTACACCACGTTGACGATGTTTGATTTGATCATCGCCTTTTGGACCTTGGTTGGTATCAATGGCTTAATCGATGTCTGGCAGGATCGAAGATTACGCGGCTGGCTGCTCTTTGCCATCGCCATTGGTTTTGGTGTGTTGAGCAAAGGCCCGGTTATTTTGGTTTATCTTCTACCGACCGCTTTGTTAGCCCCCTATTGGGCGGTTGGAGAGAACAGGCCTCATTGGCCATTTTGGTATTTAGGCCTCATCGCTAGTGTTCTAGCAGGTGCTGCGATTGCGCTGGCTTGGGCCCTGCCGGCAGGCTTCGCCGGAGGTGAAGAATACCGCAATGCCATATTCTGGGGACAGTCGGCGGGCCGCATGGTGAAGTCATTTGCTCATCGCGAGCCGTTTTGGTGGTATCTCGCTATAATGCCGGGACTGTTGTTACCATGGCTGTTGTGGCCGAGCTTGTTGCGTAAATTATGGCTTACCATCCGCGAGCGAAATAACACGAATGGCGCTAATTCAGGCTTACGCCTGCTATTGGTTTGGGCGGTTGCGACAGTCTTGATCCTCTCCGCCATCAGCGGTAAGCGTCCGCATTATCTCTTGCCAATGTTTCCTGCTCTGGCCATTGGTGGTGCTGTCTTGATTGCCCGTTTGAGCAAGGCAGATTTCCTTCGAGGTCGCTGGGATATGCTCCCACCAGCTTTATTTCTTTTCATTTTAGGCGTTGCCGCAGCCGCAGCTCCCGAAATCGGTACAGCAATCAACCGCTCGGAATGGACCGCCGAGATCAATCGGCTATGGGCAATACCGACCATTGGTCTGGCATTATTTATCGTCGCCTGCCCGCCGACCGGTGGCTACCAACGCCTATTCGCTATTGCAGCTCTAAGTGCCGTTTGGGTTTTTTCATTGCATGGCATCTTGCAACCCATTCTTCAACGGGGCTATGACCTACGTCCGATCGCAAATTATTTATCTGAGGCCCAGCGCCAAGGCTATGTGATTGGGAATTACGGTAAATATCACGGTCAATTTCATTTTTTAGGCCGCCTTGAAAAGCCGATAAAGATCACCGGCGATGGTGAAATCTGGCCTTGGCTCGCAAAAACGCCAAAAGCAAAAATTGTCGCCGTTCATGAAAGAATAAACAAAAACGGCCCCAAGCCTGATTTCGTTCAGAAATACCGCAAGCGCTTTATCGCAGTCTGGGATCGCTCAACCGTGCTGGAGCATCCAAGCGCTCCGCAAAGAAAATAACCAAGATAGAATTCAGCCTTCAATATCGGTCAGAACGTCCCTGGCCAAAGGCAGCGTGATGCCCTTTTTCTCCACCAAGGCGGCTTTATCGGCAAATTTCACAAATTGCCGAGCAGCATCCAGCGAACGCTCCATCCGTTTGGCGACATAGTCAATTACGCCGATCTCGACCCGTAACTGGCGATCAGAAAATAACTTTACCAAGACGGCCTTGATCAAATCATCCTCCGGCATACCAATCCCAATTGCCGGCGCCGCCTTAATCCGTGACGCCAAATCAGCCAGTTTAATCTGCCAGTCATTGGGTGGCCGGGAGGCTGTGATCAGCATATGACCGCCCCTTGAGCTCAGATCGTTATAAATATGAAACAACGCCTCTTCATCAAAATCGCGGCCAAATATGACATCGCCATCATCGGCGACAAAATTATCTGAGGACGACAACAAGCTCGGCAAACCGGCATCGCTCATCATTGCTGAGGTTAATTGGAGCGCCCCGCTTTTTGCCATAAAGACATGACTGAGATGGGTTTTGCCACAGCCCGCCGGACCATAAATGACCAGAAAGGGCGCTGGCCAATCGGGCCATTTGTCGAGCCAGGCGACCGCCTCTTGATTGCACGGCGCGACCAGAAAATCTTCGCCGCTCAATGAGGGCCGATGATCGAATTCAAACGGAAGCTGCTCACCAGAACTCAAGGCGTGTCGTCACTATTCGAGATTTTGCCATTTGGGTTTCCGCCAATAGAGTTTCCACCTGAGCCGGAATAGAGCGGGCTTGCCAAATATTGCGCTAAGAAAAAGCGGACCAAGACGCCGATCGTTGCCGCCACCGGTACGGCCAGTAACACGCCGGTGAAACCAACCGTCGCGCCGCCCACCATAAGGGCAAAAATCACCCAAACGGCATGCAGGCCAACTTTCTCACCGACAAGTTTTGGGGTGAGAAACATCGACTCGATCGTCTGACCGGCGCCAAAGACAACTAACACCAGTACCACCGGCACAATCTCACCGAACTGGGCAATGGCAATGGCCAAGGCTGTCGCCATGCCGACCAGCATACCGAAATAAGGGATGAATGAGATCAGACCGGTTGTAATGCCCACCATCAGACCAAAATCGAGACCGACACTCGTCAGGCCAATACCATAAAACACGGCTAGAAAAATGCAGACTGTTCCCTGACCGCGGACAAATCCGGCAATCGTCACATCGATATCCTTGGTGACGGATCGAATTGCAGGTGCAAATTCACGCGGCAACCAGCTATCGACCTTGCTAACAACTTTATCCCAGTCTCTGAGCAGATAGAAACTCACGACCGGCGTAATCAGAATGAGAGACAGTGCGTTGAAGAGCGCCACGCCACCCTGCCAAACGCCTTTGAGCAGACCGCCCAGCCACTTCACAATGGCCCCGCCATAGGATTTTGAGGCTTCCGACAGCTTTTCAAGTTTCTCCGATGGAATGCGCTCAGCTAGGGTCTCTTTGAGCGGTGCCAACCAGGCTTCAAAATTCTCGATCAGGCTCGGCACCTTTTGGAAGAAGCCGACGATTTGGCCTTGGAGCAGGGGAAAGATTAAAAACAGCACGGCAACAACGGCGACAAAGAACGAAACAGTAATAATCACCGTCGCCAGAGTTCGGGACAACCCCCAACTCTCCAATTTATCGGCCAGCGGGTCGAGGAAGTAGGCGACGGCCATACCAGCAACGAACGGCAATAGAATGCTGCTGACAAAAACGATGAAGGAAATCGCGACGACCAATACCGCCAGCCAGATCCAGAATTGTCGTTCTCTTGATACAGTCATACTCTTCCTCTAATCCCTGGCTTTATTCACCAGGCTCCATGCTCGCGGCGCGCATGCCCCAAATGCCAACATAAGCAGCGCCGGACAAGACCGTTGTTGCAGCCACAATATAGACCATAGTCTGGATAACCGCACCGTCGGCAATCGCGAAACCATGGAGACCTAAGACAAGCGTCACCAAAGCAAACTGCGCCGTCGTATTTACCTTGCTGATCAAAAGTGGCTCCATGGTGAGATTTTGGTAAATGACATGGTAGAGGAAAGCGCCGACCAAAATAAGACCGTCGCGGAATACGACCAGTAGAATCAACCAGGAATCGAGATAGCCTGCCTGGCCAAGCGTCACAAAGACGCTTATCAGCAAGGCCTTATCGGCAATTGGATCAAGATAGGCACCGAGCTCGGTTTGAAGATTAAATTTCTTGGCAATAAAGCCGTCCAGAGCGTCACTCACACCGGCAAAGACAAAGACCCAAAAGGCCGCCAACACTTCATTTTTCATAATCAACCAAACCGTCAGCGGCACGCAAAGTAAGCGCAGCAGGCTGATTAAATTGGGAATATTTATTCGAATATCTTCTTTGCTCATTATCTCTTTGCCGGTCTGTTAATACGCCTGTTCAAAGGTCTTTCTGGGGGGCTTTTTTGAGGGGTTGTTACATTCTTTCTCGCATTCGACTTTTCTTGCGGTTGCAGTTTTACGATCCAACTCCCCTCTTCTTCCGTCAGTACCATATCTGCCTGGGCCAAGGCTAATTTTAATTGCTCGGCTTCGCCCAAAAAGTGAATATTAAGCCGAACTTCGGTGCGCGACAATAAAACCAGTTCAGCATTTTCAATAACGGCAACCCGTGACAGGCGTCGCTTGGCATCCACCCATTCAGGGAGGCTCTTAATCGGCAGCGCGACGGCAATCACGCCAAGCCGCTCGAACTCCAATAAATTATTGGCTTTCCATTGATCCTCAATCCGCGAGCTAATCTCAATGGCCGCGCGGCTAAGCAGAGCATCAACCCCCTCACCTTCTCCCGCCACCATTTCAGTAGAGAAGGCCTGCCGATTTTCGTTTTTGCCATAGCGTAAAATGTTTACTTTAAGCACCGGCCTGCCTTTGTTGGTCGAGCCCAATGTGCCGAGCACCACCAACGTGGTTGCGACATTGTATCTCTTAGCGATCGCCGCCAGGCGTTGCTCATCCCCTTTGACGGCCAATTCGGCACTAATTATCGCAATATCTTTAAGGTCACCATTGCCATAGATCATCGGCACCAGTCCGGCAGCTTTTGAGGCTTGCGATTTTTGCAGCCAAGCCTGACGCCAGGGATTGGGATCATCCCAGAGCGATACCGCACCGGCGACCTGATAAATTGGTAGAACCAAAATTGTTTTGCTGCGCGTTTCAGCAAAAGGGATATCGCTGTCGCGTAACAAAAAGCGCGTATCACGCGGCTTAAAGCGATAGGTCAAATCGGCGAGATACCGGACTTGGGAATTTTTTTCATTCGCAACGCCAAAATCCTGCACATAGCTCGATATCTCTTTTGCGTCTAAAACAGGGAGGCGTTTGTGGTCGATTCGCAAAGTCAGCCGCCTAAGCAGGAGATCAAAGGCGCGTTTTTCACCTTCAGCCAATGCCTGTTTACGTGCGGCAGCTGCCGTCTTGGCGGTCACATCAACATGAATATTGGACAGCGTGAAAGCGTCCTGCGCTTGTCTGGCATTTTGGGCGTGAGCCTCAAAGGCGAGCGTGGGCAACAAAAAAACAGTTAAAATCAATCCATTACGTCGCAAAAACACCTTTGAGACAGGCGTAAATAGCGCCCGCGCCCAACTCACTTTTATCATCGCTTTCCGCCACAATGTCGAAAGTGGAAGAATAGACCATAGGATCATTGCAAACCGCCCCGGATTAAGTATGTTCTTGCCGTTCTTATTTAGCTAATTTAGCACGTTAGCCAATAGGTAAAAGTGTTTTGGCGCAAAAGGGGTGATCAAAATTTCTTCAGACAACAAAAAAAACGGCCTTTCTTACAAAGATGCCGGGGTCGATATTGATGCTGGCGAGGCCCTCGTCGACGCCATTAAGCCACTTGCAAAATCCACCGACCGGCCAGGAGTGGCCGGAAGTCTAGGCGGATTTGGCGGCTTGTTTGACCTCAAAGCCGCTGGCTATGAGAACCCAATCCTGATCGCGGCGACCGATGGTGTCGGCACCAAGCTCAAAATCGCCCATGATGTTGGTATTCACCACACGGTCGGCATTGATCTGGTGGCGATGTGCGTCAATGACCTTGTCGTCCAAGGTGGTGAGCCGCTGTTTTTCCTCGATTACTTTGCCACCGGCAAGCTCGATACCGAAGCAGCGGCCAGCGTCGTTGAGGGCATCGCTGAAGGCTGCAAGCAATCTGGCTCCGCTTTGATCGGCGGCGAGACGGCGGAGATGCCGGGCATGTATGCCCCTGGCGATTATGATCTCGCTGGTTTTAGTGTCGGTGCTGCTGAGCGCGGCAAGCTTTTGCCGAGCAATGATATTGACGTTCACGATGTTGTACTGGGCCTCGCTTCAAATGGGCTTCATTCGAACGGCTTTTCGCTGGTGCGCAAAGTGGTCGAAGTCGAGGGCCTTAAATTTGATGATCCGGCCCCGTTTGATGCGGAGCGCTCGCTTGGCGAGGCGCTCCTCGATCCAACCCGCATTTATGTCAAAAGCTGCCTCGCCGCAATTAAGACCGACAACGTTAAAGCCCTGGCCCACATCACCGGCGGCGGCTTGATCGAGAACATTCCGCGCATCCTCACCGATGGCCTCGGTGTCGATCTTTATGCCAAATCATGGGACCTACCCCCGGTCTTTCCGTGGCTCGCTAAAGCCGGTGGCATTGCGCCGCATGAGATGGCCAGGACGTTCAATTGCGGCATCGGCATGGTGATTATTGCCTCGCCGGACCACGCCGCCGATATCCAGAAAATTCTCCAAGATCACGGCGAGACCGCAACACCCATTGGCGAAGTTGTCGAACGCTCTGAGGGCGAGAGCGTTGTTGTCCACGATATTGCGGAAGCCTGGAAAGTATGAGCGACAAACTAAAGCTCGGTGTACTGATCTCGGGGCGTGGCAGTAATCTGCAATCTCTGATCGATGCCACCCAAGATCCAAATTTCCCGGCAGAGATCGTCACGGTGATCACAAATGTACCGGATGTCGCCGGGCTGGACCGCGCGACAAAAGCCAATATTCCGACCACGGTGATCAATCACAAAGACTTCGACGGTCGCGCACCGTTTGAAGATGCGCTGCACGCTGCCCTGCAAGAAGCTGGCGTCGAGCTGGTCTGTTTGGCGGGCTTTATGAGGCTGCTCACCGATGGCTTCGTCAACCGCTGGCTGGATAGAATGATCAACATCCACCCCTCACTCCTGCCCTCTTTCAAGGGCCTCCATACCCATGAGCGCGCCATTAAGGCCGGGGTGCGCTTTTCGGGCTGCACCATCCACTTCGTCCGCCCCGAAATGGATGACGGCCCGATCATCGCCCAAGCTGCCGTGCCAATCCGCCAGGACGACACCGCTGATAGCCTCGCCGCCCGCGTGCTTGTTGAAGAGCACAAGATCTATCCTCTCGCAGTTCGTCTCATTGCGGAGAACCGTGTTTCGATTGAAAACAGCTGCGTAAAAATTGAAGGCGCGAGCCACTCCGAACAAGCGCTGATCAATCCAAATTAGCAAGCTTCCTGGATTCTGGCCTGCGCCAAAATGACGGAGTTTTTATCGATTGGTTTTCATGATGTCCGATAGTTTTCATGAATAAATTCGATAGTAAGATATTCAAATAAAATAGCCCTTTCACCACCCATCGTCATTCTGGCGCAGGCCAGAATCCAGAGAACCCATCAAGCAATACCGTCATACAAATCATCCCACTCAGAATTATTTTCTTCGATCAGTCGAATTTTCCAAGCGCGCTTCCAAAATTTCAAAGCTTTTTCTCTGGCGATGGCATCTTCAATTCGATCATGTACTTCGAAATAAACCAAATTGTGAATCTGATGCTTTTGGGTAAAACCTTCAGCAAAATTATTCTTATGCTGATATATCCTCGCCACCAAATTGCTGGTCACCCCAATATACAATGTACCGTTCCGCCTACTGGCCAGAATATATACATAGCCTTGTTTCAATTTTACCCCGAGATGATGTCAACATTGGTTCACTATTGCTATGCAGGGACTAGAGACGGTTTTTGTGAATACAATTGAATTTAGCCAAACAAAGCGATCATTCTATACATATTCCACCGCCCTATTCATTAACATTAACTGGATTCTGGCCTCCGCCAGAATGACGCCGAGAGTGTGTGATCGGGTAATTACAAAGTTTTTGAATGGCCTACCCAAATCAAAACGTCCCGCTACTCCAAACCGTCATCCCAGCTAAGCCAAACAATCCCGCTGGCTGAACCAAACACCCCCGTTATTCTGGCGCAGGCCAGAATCCAGGAGGCAACAAACCGTCATCCCGGCCAAACCAAACAAACCCGCTGGCCGAACCAAACACCCGCGTCATTCTGGCGGAGGCCAGAATCCAGGAGGCAACAAACCGTCATCCCGGCCAAACCAAACCCGCTGGCCGAACCAAACATCCTGTCATTCTGGCGCAGGCCAGAATCCAGGAGGCAACATATCGGGCCTTTCCGTCATCAGCATGAACCCAACTAAGTCCAGAGTGGTTCCCCACAAAAAATGCAGGGCCGAGAATTGACTGTTCGCGATACATCAATAAAATATCATGCGAAACAATCTTTGGCTTTAATACTATAATCCATTACACTTTTTAGAACGTGTACGAAAAACCCCGGTAAAAATGGTTCAAATCGAGTCGCAGAAGTCAGCGGTTTGAAGGATGGTTCAAAGGGGGTACGGAAAAGAGTTGGTTTCGGTATGGGGCAAAACTAGAGAGTTTGATGAAAATATTTACACGAACTAATATCTTTTTCGCAGACATTATTCGTTTGTCATTGCTGATACTAATACCAATTTTTGTAATTAACTTAATTACCGGATTGCCACACGGCATTACCTACGTGCAGTTGAATTTTTTTGGAGTAAAACTTTCGCAACATTGGAAAAAATTGAACCCGTGGTTTGGAAAGATGAATTTGGCAACCGAAGAAAAGAAAATATTCTTAGTGGAGGGACTATAACGTATTCATATACTGATTATCTTGGATTAGTACACCAAGTACCCGGTGACAAATTGGGAAGATGGAGCCTTTCTAATCTAGCTACTCATTCGAAACCAGTCGAAATCATCTATTCAAAGACCTCCCCCAGTTTCTTTAGATTGAAAGGTAAGGTTGCTCCACTAAAACCCAATTATTTAGCCCTTATAACTAGTGCATTATTAGGATTTTTAATCTGCTGTATTCTTTTCTTTGGACGCAAAAAATTATTCCAATACAACGATGCTGAAATCTCTGCAAAATTCGCAAAAGGTCTCAAAAGTAAATACATCGCTTTGATTACAAATTTAAACAGTATGCGGTAGTTCTCCATACCGAAATCACTCATTTTCCGTATACCTTTAAATGCCGCGCTGTAGACTGGATTCTGGCCTGCGCCAGAATGACGAGTGAGAGTGCGCATAAAAAAGGCTGCCTCATCTAAGAGACAGCCTCTTTTAAAAATCTTGGGCTAAAGGCGTTAGCCGACGATTTCGGTTTGCGCGAAAAAGTAGTTTATTTCTTCGGCTGCTGTTTCTGGTGCGTCTGAGCCATGAACTGAGTTGGCTTCAATGCTTTCGGCGAAGTCTTTGCGGATGGTGCCTTCGTCGGCATTTGCTGGATTGGTTGCGCCCATGACTTCCCGGTTCTTCGCAATCGCATCTTCGCCTTCGAGGCATTGGACGACAACAGGGCCGGAAATCATGAAGTCACAAAGTTCGCCAAAGAACGCCCGCTCTTTATGGACGGCGTAGAAGCCTTGAGCTTGCTCCAAAGTTAATTGCAGGCGTTTTTGAGCGACGATGCTGAGACCAGCGTCTTCAAACCGGGCATTAATCTGGCCGGTCAAATTGCGGCGGGTCGCATCAGGTTTGATTATGGATAATGTACGTTCGATGGCCATTGCCCCGAACCTCTTCTGTTATTTCAAGGATAATTTCAATATCGGCGAATTGCCGAAAACCGGGCGCTTATAGCTGGATCACGCGGGGCTGGCAACTTCTTATTTTAGTTTTTCATAATACCGACACTCGTGCTTTTCTGCCAGCCAAAGGCGTGCTACACCCCCGCGCATGCTGCATATCAATGACATGACCTTCCGAATTGGCGCCCGTGCGCTCTATGAAAACGCCACAATTGCGATCCCTGATGGCCAGAAAGTGGGACTGGTGGGGCGCAATGGCACTGGGAAAACCACGCTCTTTCGCCTCATTATGGATGAGCTTACCCCAGATGAGGGCGCCATCAGCATCAATGAGAAGCACAAGATCGGCACCGTCGCCCAAGAAGCGCCGGCTGGCCCGGAAAGTCTCCTTGATACGGTTTTGGCTGCCGATGTTGAGCGATCAGCCCTTTTGACCGAAGCGGAGACAGCAACCGATCCCGGCCGCATTTCAGACATTCACATTCGCTTGGCCGATATCCGGGCGGAAAGCGCGCCGGCCCGGGCGGCAACGATCCTCTCTGGCCTGGGCTTCCCCGAAGAGACCCAGCACCGCCCGTGCAGCGATTTCTCAGGCGGTTGGCGGATGCGGGTAGCGCTCGCCGCCACGCTGTTTGCTGAGCCGGATCTTCTGCTGCTTGATGAGCCGACCAACCATTTGGATTTGGAAGCTGTCTTATGGCTGGAAAACTTTCTCAAAAAATGGCGCGGCACCCTGGTCGTCATCAGCCATGAGCGCACTCTGCTCAACCGTTCGGTCGATCATATTATCCATCTCGAAAATGGCCGGCTGACCCGCTATACCGGCGGCTATGATTTTTTTGAGAAAACCCGGCGCGAAAGACTAGTGCTCCAAAGCAAGATGGCGGCCCGCCAAATAGCGGAACGTCAGCGCATTCAGTCCTTTGTCGATCGCTTCCGGGCTAAAGCCAATAAAGCCCGCCAAGCCCAAAGCCGGGTAAAAATGCTGGAGCGTATGGAACCGATTGCCTCGGTGATCGAAGAGAAAACCATCTCTTTTGAGTTTCCCCATCCGCCCTTACTCTCACCGCCTTTGATCGCGCTTAACCGCGTTTCCGTTGGCTATGAGCCCGGCAAACCAATCTTGCGCGATGTCGATCTTAGGATCGATATGGATGACCGCATTGCGCTGATTGGCGCCAATGGCAACGGCAAATCAACCATGATGAAATTGCTCGCCGGGCGGCTCAGTCCTGAAGAAGGTAAGCTGGTAAAGTCTAAAAAACTTGAAGTCGGCTATTTCGCCCAGCATCAATCAGAAGAGCTCAACCCAGATGGCTCGGCCTTTGATCATATCAGCGAAAAGCGCCCAATGGAGCCGCCCGCTCGGCTGCGCGGTCATCTCGGGCGCTTTGGTTTTGTGCAAGAACGCGCTGACACCAAGGTCGCCAATCTCTCCGGCGGCGAGAAGGCGCGCTTGCTGTTTGCTTTGATGAGCCTCGATAAGCCCCACATCATGCTGCTCGATGAGCCGACCAACCATCTCGACATCGATTCCCGTGAAGCCCTGGTCGAAGCGCTCAACTTCTATGAAGGCGCGGTTATTCTGGTCAGCCACGATGTCCATCTGGTCAGTCTCGTGGCGGATCAACTGTGGCTGGTTGATGACGGTAAATGCGAGGTATTTGATGGCGATCTTGCAGAATATGAAAAGCTCTTGCTGGAAACACGGTCGACAAAAAAATCCAACGGAAACGGGAGCGATACGGCTAAGCCCAAAGAAAACAAAAAAGAAGCCCGTCGCCTCCGCGCCGAAAAACGCCAGGAGACAGCACATTTTCGAAAAGCTGTCACCGAATCCGAAAAGAAGATCGAAAAGTTAAACGCCAAGATCGAAGAGATCGAAACCAAAATGGCCGACCCTAAATTCTACGAAAACTCTCCCGACGAAATTGCAGAATGGCAAAAGCTGCTCGGCAAAGCCAAAAAAGATCTCGAGGAGAACGAAGCGATTTGGCTGGAAGCAACCGAAGCTTTGGATGGGGTTGAGGTGTAGGCTTATCCCTGCAACAAGAAAGCTGGATACGCGGGTCAAGCCCGCGCATGACGCGTGGTATAATCGGCACAATCTATAATTTCGTCATTACCGGGCTTGCTACAATTTCGTCATTGCCGGGATTGACCCGGCAATCCATCTTTTAACAATAAACCGTCACCGAAATATTACCGCGCTTTGGAAGCTGACGGCGAATAACCTGGAATCACCCCCTCCTCGATCCTCCCCCATCAAGGGGGAGGGTTTATTGTTCTGGATTATGTACACTATCAACGAAATGCAGGGCTATCTTTCTTCTTCCTCCCCCTTGATGGGGGAGGATCGAGGAGGGGGTGATAAACACACAAATTTGTCTTGTATTGTTCCCAAATAATTCCTTATCTACGGCACAGAATTTAATCAAAAAATGGGGACCGCATCATGAGTGCACCAGAGAAATTTTCGGGCGTTTTGACGCCAGTCATCACGCCTTTTAAAGATGATCTTTCACCAGATGCGGATCGTTTGCTCCGCCAGTGCAAATGGATGCTCTCGCAGAATGTTGGCCTGGCTGTTTTTGGCACCAATAGTGAAGCCAATTCGCTTTCAACAGATGAGAAAATCGAATTAATGGACGCACTCGTGGCAGGCGGTATTGATCCCGCCCGCATGATGCCGGGCACTGGTTGCTGCGCGCTTAGCGATAGCGTCAAGCTGACCTCCCATGCCGTTACGCTCGGCTGTGGTGGGGCGTTGATGTTGCCACCATTTTACTACAAAGGTGTCAGCGATGACGGGCTGTTTGCCAGTTATTCCGAAATTATTCAAAAAGTCGGTAGCGCGGACCTTCGCATCTATCTCTATCACATTCCACCAATCTCAAACGTGCCGCTGAGCCTCGACCTCATCGAGCGCCTGATCAAAGAATATCCCGACACCGTGGTCGGCATCAAAGATAGCTCCGGCGATTGGTCCAATACCAAAGCCATGCTGGACGCCGGCTGGGACGATTTCCGCGTCTTTGCCGGCGCCGAGACTTTTTTGCTGGATGTCATGCGCAATGGCGGGGCGGGCTGTATTTCTGCGACGGCTAATGTGAACCCGGCTGCGATCCATAATCTCTATGCCGAATGGCAATCTGATAAGGCGGATGATCTGCAAGCGGGTCTCGATGTCATCCGCGATATTTTCCAAAGCTATCCAATGATCCCAGCGCTTAAAGCGGCGGCGGCGATCTATGGCGATGATATGGATTGGTGCCGTGTTCGCCCCCCTCTGGTCGCTCTGGATGACGCGCAACTGGCGGGACTGACCGAAGACCTTAAAGCCATCGACTTCGCCATGCCAGGTCTCAAGGAAGCAGCCGCCTAATCAGATTAAGGAGCCCAAGCCATGCCTGCCTATCTAATTGCCGATATTAAGAAGATCCATGATCGCGATTTGATGCATGAATATGCCATGGCTGTCGCTCCGATGATGGAAGCCGCCGGCGCTAAACGTATCGGCACCTCGGCCCCGGTTGAAGTACTAGAAGGCAGCTGGGACAGCCGACGGGTGGTTATCTTTGAATTTTCGGATATGACGGCACTCAAGTCTTTCTATCATTCAGAGGCATACAAACCGCTGATTGCCATGCGCCAAAAAGCATCCGACACAACCCTCGCCATCATCGAAGGCGTCGATTAAACGGCATGTCTGAACGGGCGGGCATCAGGGCAAAAATTAGCCTGGGTGTCGTCGGCTTGGGCAGCATCCTGGGACCACTGGATTCCTCGGTCAATATTGCCTTTCCGGATATCACTAGATCGTTTGAAATCGGCCTCAACGGCATCCAATGGGTCATCATTTGTTTTGTTTTAACCCAAGCCGGATCGGTGCTGATTTTTGGCAAGCTGGGTGACCTGTTCGGCCACAAGAAATTTTTCACCCTCGGCCTGATTATCAGTGTCGGCGCGCATGCACTTTGTGCCAGCTCAAGCAGCTTTGGCTGGTTTTTGGTTTTCCGTGTACTGCAAGGAATTGGCATCGCCATGCTGATTGGTTGTGGTCCGGCCTTGGCGACATTTTTATTTCCCGAAAAGCTGCGCGGGCGCGTGCTCGCGCTCTATACCATGATGTTCGCGCTTGGCATGGCGATCGGCCCGGCGCTTGGCGGATTGCTGGTACAACAGTGGGGCTGGCCCGGCGTTTTTTGGTTTCGCGTACCGATTGCGCTGGCAGCCCTTCTGCTGATGATTATGCTGCCAAAAATAGATCAGCCAAAACGCCAGCCTCGACTTGATCTGGCTGGAGCGGCCTTATTGATCGCCACGCTTAGCGCTTTCATCTTGGCGTTAAACCAATTGCAGCAGGCCGAGATTGCCTGGCTGCCATCGGGTTTGCTTTTTGTAACCGCACTGCTTTGCCTCGCTGGATTTATTCATGCAGAGGGCCGGGCCCCCGAACCAGTCCTGCGTTTGGCGATGTTCCAAGATCGGGGTTTCTCGATGTTACAAATGACCAATCTCATTATCAATTTATGCGGCTTCACGCTGATGGTCATCGGCCCCCATTATCTGGTGCGCGAAGTTGGTCTATCTGTCATTGAAGCAGGTTTGGTTTTAGCACTGTCCCTCATCGGCGGCGGCGCGGCTGGATTAGCCGGCAATTGGCTGATCATCAAAATAGCGCCTGGCAAAATTTCATTTTCGGGCGTTGTGATCACGGCTATCGGATTGTTTGGCGTGGCTCTGCTTGAGCCGAGCGCCGGACTATTCGCCCTCGCCCCGGCTCTCTTTGCAATTGGCCTTGGCCTCGGCCTCTTTCAACTGGCTTGCCTGGAACTCACTGCCGCCACCTTGCCACGTAATGAGCGCGGCGTCGCCGGTGGCCTGGTCTCGCTCACCCGGATGATCGGCATGGTCATCTGTGCCTCCGTGGTAACCGGTGGCTTTGAAGTTTTACAGCGGAGTGCGAGTTTCGTTGTGGCTTTTCAAAGCATTTTCTTAGGCGCTGGAATTCTATTGACGGTCTTTTTGATAATTTCGCTCAGCCGCCGTGAAATATGGTTCAGCCGTTAGCCCAAGATTATATTTCAATATCAGCAATAGTCAGGCTTTTTGCCGCCGGCAACAATATTTTCAATAATTCCTGGTGAGCGGGATGGGGTCCATAGGCGGCGAGAGCCTCCTTATCTGCCAAGGTAATAACGGCAGCATGAGAAATATGCGGCGCCCGGTCGGTAAAATTATCGCCAATTTTTATATCCAGGACACCGGGAATTTTATCTTTCAATTCCTTGATACCTTCAATCACTTGCTTCATTTCCGCATCGGATACGTTGTCATTTGGCTCAATCATTACAATATGTTCTACCGTCATTTTTGCTTCTCCCTAAGAGGCATAATATTAAAATTAATTTTCCTTAAGCCTTCTCGACCCATTTTCCGCCTTCATCCTGCTGCCAGTAATGCAGATCATGCCCAGCTTCTTTGAGGGTTTTCCAACGATCCCGTGCCGCCGTAACGCTCGCATCGTCATTGCCGTCGAACAGATCAAAGCAGCGCTCAAATGTCGCCATATCCTGGGCTTCAACCCCATCGGTTAAAAAGACGAAGCTCGCTTCATTTGGATTATCACTCTCTGTGGTCAGCCAAATCGGCTGATCTTCGGCATGACCTTCCTTGCTCGTGCCATGGGGCAGCCAGCTGTCTTTGTCGTGAGTCCAAAGGATGGCGTTGAGCGCCTCAACGCGCTCGGCAGAACCGGCCCGCACCAAGGCACGCTTGCCGGCTTTGAGGGTTAATTCCAGAAGCTTGGGCAAGGCGTCTTCCAAATTGGAACGCTGAAGATGATAAAAGGAGATATCGGTCATGGTCTAACTTTAGGTTCCTATTTCAATGCTGTCAAAATAGCGCCACATTTAATGTTTAGATGGTTTATGATTAGGACCTTCATTTCACAAAGGAAAAAATCGTGCGCTTTGTAATTCTATTTGCCCTCACCATTGTTATCCTCGCCAACCCCGCT